>Ga0307507_10011024_pt1 | contig 11503 bp, 15 predicted proteins | sample 7_EM_MG_FD_207223 | JGI IMG/M metagenome (GOLD analysis project Ga0307507, IMG submission 207223) | Populus trichocarpa ectomycorrhiza microbial communities from riparian zone in the Pacific Northwest, United States - 7_EM | ecosystem: Host-associated > Plants > Roots > Unclassified | place...
CCTGTACTTCGATGGATAGAGTCTAGTCTTTCTGCCATAGCAATAACAGTGTTGATATCCTCGTCTCCAGTGTACTGGGTTTCCACGTCTTGGCGGAGTCTTGGGTGCATACTGGTAAAGAATTGTTGTATGAACGCGTAGTCACTTATAGTGTCTTCTGGTAGCCGGGAACTATGCATGAGTAGATCTGTAGCTATGATAGATATCTTCTGGACTTGTCCATTGCACGATTGCCTGATGCTGTGGAACTTCTGATAGGTATCGTCCTTATGCTTGGATGATTGGAATCGTTCCCTGAGATACGTTACTAGTCAGTCTCTTAGGAGGTTTTCTCCAAATAGCTCTGCCGCTTGGAATGCCGCTTCTTGGGCTCGTCCTTCTGTATAGAGAATCCAGTAGTTTCCTGATCCTGCAGCATTCTGGGATACATTGTGCAATCGTAGATAGAGTTGGACTGAGTTGTACCATCTATCAAATGCCTCCAGTTTGAGGTCTTCGCCATCACTTGTGAATTTCTTAGGTGATGGAACCTTAATGCTAAGCCTTGGTAAAGGCTCTGGTACTGGTTCAGGAGCTGGTCCGCCAGCTCCTTCACCATGGTCAGACATGTCGTCTCAGTCGCTGCTTGAGCTGTCTGGATCGCCTGCCGGTGCCGCTACTGGGGCTTTCCTGGTTAATCCTTTTTGTGGAGACTCAGGGAACCCGCCGGTGGTGACTGTCGCAGCCTTTGCTAGTTCGGTTGCTGACTCCGCTAGATCTCGTTGAGCGCTATCTCTGGCTAGTTGCCTAGCTGCTTCGTCTATTGAGAACTGTTCCTTTGTAGGTTTTTTGACAAATCGTCCCTGTTCGTCTCCAGCTCGTTGTTGAACCTTCTTCTTGGGAGGTCTGCTCCCGCTGGGTTCCTGGTGTTCTTCAATCTTGATAACGTGTTGAAGTTAAAAAAATGTAACCGCCTCCTGGGTGGTGGCGGGAATCGATAGGGTAACAATACTATCTCTATACCAAAGTGCGGTATGTAACGAGACTAAGTACCGGAGGCTTAGACGAAGTTGTTGTAACAAACTTCTTACTATATCGCAACTACCAAGTAGTTCCTAATAGCTAAGTATGTTTGGGTCTTACTGGATTCTCGAAGAGAACCGAAGAAGTAACTGTTCAACCAAGTATATTGAAAACTCTGTCTGTCGAAGTCTGCTTTCTCTAAGTTCGGAGAATAGCAGGTCTTAAATACACCTGTCAGGCTAACCGGTGCCTTGTAAACAATAACCATAAAGACTCCCAAACGGTAGCCTTGAAACGTTACATAAAACATATCAAGTATCAAACGATATCTTAATACAAGAAATAAAACATACTGAGTATCAACCGATACTCGAAACCAAAGATATAACATCATGAGTATCAAACTCAATCATAAAACATACTGAGTATCAAGCTCAATCAAACTGAGTATCAAGCGATACTGGAAACCAACCAGTAACCCGTACCGGTTACAGTTACAGAGTCCCAAGACGTACATTTGGAGGAAGATCCGAGTAGCTACCGGGAGGCTTCCACATATATCCATGCACTGGAGTGGGAATGTGCTATCCAAGCCGAGTTCAAATCGCTTGAGGAAAATCACACTTGGGAATATGAACAGGTTGACAGCACAGCAGGTAGAAAACCTATTGGCTGCCAGTGGGTCTTTACGACCAAGGTAAACTATGATGGGAGTAAGAGATATAAGGCTCGTCTTGTGATTAAAGGGTACGAACAAGTACCAGGTATTGACTTTGGAGACACATTCGCTCCTGTCCCTAAACTTGTGAGCTTTCGTATGCTAATGGCTCTGTCTGCCTTGTACGGATGGCATGTTCACCATATAGATGTGGTTACCGCTTTTCTCAATCCGGCAAGCGATGAACCTGTATCAATGGTGTTACCGGAAGGAATCGAGTGGCTCAAGCCAACACTAAGAAAGCCCAGTACTATTCAATGCCGATTGAAGAAAGCTCTCTATGGCCTCAAGCAGGCTCCGAGACTCTGGTTCTAGCATATTGACTCCTTGCTCAGAGCAAATGGGTTTCACCAGTCCGGTAACGAGCCAACACTATACATTTTGTGGGAAAGCCATACCAATGAAAGTCCAATTCTTAAATCCTCTTCCAGCTCCCTTTTTCTTCTCCCCTATGTTGATGATCTGCTTATTGCAGGTCTAAATTCTGACTTAATTAAACAACTAAAAGAGTTACTCTCAACTCCCTACCGGATGACAGATCTGGGTTTGGCAAGGCAGTTTCTCAACATCAAGATCGAACGGTATTCTACTATGAATAAGGAAGACTCCTCTTCCCAGACTCATGCTAAGCTCGTCTACTATGTTTGTTTTAGTTAGGAGCGATTTATCGATGAACTACTGAAGCGCTTTCACATGGTTGAGTGTAATGGAACCAAGACACCCTTGGAGACGGGTCATGATCTTCGGGTTCAAGTTCCTACCATTTCCACAGAGTCGCACCTTGAAACATCCTCTCAACCTATTAATAGTACTACATTAATTCTGAAGGAGTATCAATCCTTAGTTGGGAGTCTTATGTACCTAATGCTATCTACTCGGCCAGACCTTGCCTTTAAGATCTCAACTGTAAGCAAATTTGCCTCTGCACCATTGCCTATCCACTTGGCTGCAGCAAAGCGAGTGCTACACTATCTTAAGGCTACCAAAACTCTGGCACTATCATTTAGTTATGAACTGCGAGACGCTCAGCTTGTAGGATTCTCAGATTCAGATTGGGAAGGTGATAGGAATGATCGGAAGTCCACTGCTGGATATGTGTTTACTATTGGGGGAACGGGTATCTCTTGGAAGTCCAAGAAGCAACCGGTGGTAGCCCTTTCTAGCACTGAAGCGGAGTATATAGGAAGAGCGGAAGCTACTCGGGAAGCAATTTGGCTCCAGCGCCTACTTCATGAACTCACTCAATCCGACAAACCTACCAATCCGCAACTTCTCTTCGTGGATAACCAAGTAGCTATTAAGCTTACGGAAAACTCTCGCTTTCACGAAAGAACGAAACACATTGATATTAAGTATCATTTCGTTTGACAAGCCTGTGAGAATGGTCTCATTACTGTTCAGTATATCTCTATGAGCAAGATGACAGCAGCCATTATGACCAAGGCACTGCCTACCGAACGCATCAGGAAAATGTCGGAGCGTGGTCCAAGGTGGTCCTGAACGCTCCTGGTCCACTCTGATCCATTGTGATCCACACTTTTTGAAATTTTACCGAAAATGTGGACCAGGGTGGATCAGGGTGGAACAGGACGACCAGGGGAACCATAACCCCCCTTGGTGGACCAGGACTGGTTTTTACATTTTGCTGATGCGCCATTGGATTCATTTGGCAGAAATGAGACTTTCCTTTGAAATTGTTTAATGTACCATGAACGGGTGTTTCTTTTTCCTACCACCTTTCATCAATGAGAGATAGGTTTTTTCTTAAGAAAATAGAACCCTTCCATGCTTTCCTTTTGGTTTTTCTTTTGGTTTCATTTCTTACTATGGAAGAAGGGGAGTGTTGAATTTCATATTACTATCTTCCATTGTCCTCAATGGCGAACAACGGCTTTGTCTAAAGCTTGTTCTTCCTATGTCATTCTGCCTTACAGGGCTGGATCTTTTGTGGTGTTGAGACATCACTGGTTGGGTGATAATTATTGGGCGGCTATCTCGTATCGGCTAGGCCTCATTGTGCTCTCTAGCTTTGGCCGCAGATACTTTGTGGGAACTTATGATGCGTTTGGGCTGAGGACAGGAAACCGGTTCCTTCTAGTGACGGATGAGGTCACTTATACTTTCTATATATGTTCGGTCGTTTGACCCTTTCTTTTGAACAAGCAACAAATACATAGTGAGCAGAAGTTCCGCGAAGTCTCTATTGTTCTACTTGCAAAGGGGATTGTGTCACAAACGGTGACTAAGCAAGGCAGACTCTCACATGACGAACAGTTGTTAGTCATCGGTGTGTTATCTTCCACGCTATGAGATCAATTGACTCATAGGATTTTACATCACGACGCAATAGCGTGTCATTGGTTTATTATGATCGGTTGATATTTGACATGACGCACAATTGTGGTCATGTGGTTTATGTATTGCGCACATGACTCATAGTTATGAGTCATGGGTTTCACGCATGTGACCCCGTTAGAGCACATGACTTGTGTTATGGGTTTTGAGTGGTTGAGAAATAGGGCACAGCTGACTCGGTCGAGTCAGCTGATTGATTTCACACTATGACTCGCTATGAGTCATGCATCGCGTGATGCGAGAGTATGAGTCACGCAGGATTAGGGTTGAGGGAAGAACCCCTTTATAAGGGCACCCTCGGGACATCGGATTTGGGTTCTTCACGCAACCATCCAAGTTCTTTCATATACTATACTTTTAATACAAAGATCTGTATCTACCACGCTTCTGGGAACCAAGACAAGACTGTCTTATATGAGCCTAGCGATCGACGTTGCTAGATAGGAGTCAACGGACTTAGCTATCGCAACAGCTATTGGGCAAAGAATGAGTTATCATTAGGAGACTATCGGTTACCTGCTGCAAGTATCACCCGGAGAGAAGAGGATTGTAACATTTTGTTGCGCCAACCAGCAGCACCTAACAAACAGACAAGACAGAGACCAACAACGAAAACAACATCGACCCCCTAGCGGAAAATCCCGACCTTTCATCACTAGGAGAAGGACTTGAAAGGGCCTTAACGGAAGAGAGGGCACCAAGCCCAACAACACCAGAGCCACCATCACCCGTCGGATCAGAAGAAACAGAAGAGGCAGGAAGGACGCAACGAAACACGATGGCGGCAACAGCAGAACAAGGAGGAGCTACATCCCCTGAAACACCCCCGATCCTAAGCCCGGAACAAAGGAAACGGATCATCACATCCTTAAGCGGAGGAACCTCGAAAGACAAAGCCAAGAAACCGGATGTTTACCGAGGAGAACGAGACAAACTACGAGGATGGCTAGCCCAACTCATAGTATACTACAGGACAGTAGGGTGGCAGAACGACCACGATGAGGAAAAAATCCTCTATGCAACAAGCCTTCTAAGGGATGACGCAGGAACGTGGATCACACCTTACGCAGCAGAACGAATCACCCCAGTATGGGACAATTGGGCCGGGTTCAAAGTCGAATTACAAAGCCAATTTGGCGTAATCGACGCCACCGGAGGAGCAAGGAACCGACTGAAGAACATAAAACAAGGTAAACGATCAGTCACTGAATACTGGAATGAATTCCGCCTCGTGGCAGGGAAAGCCTAGTTGGACGATTCCACCGGAGGAGAACTGCTTCTAGTAGGAATGATCGCAGAATTCCAGAACGCCTGGGGAGCTAGCAGCGAGGAATCTGAGGACCTCGAAGCCCTAGCCCAATTGGCAATCCGGAAGGAAACCAAACTGGCGACGGTCAGAGATATCCAAGGATTGCCATCAGCAAAAAACATTCAACGGGAGACCGCTATACCACGAAACCCAGATGGGACATATCGACCCACAAATAATGGCAACCAGAATTACGGCAACCCCATGGAACTAGACGCGACTCGGAGACAACCAAGATTCAACATCTCGAGGCAAGAATTCCAAAGAAGGATACAAGAACAACACTGCCTCAAGTGCCCACAACCCGGACACTTAGCCAGAAGCTGCCCGAAAAAAGATGGGCCCAAACTATTTAACGCACAAGCTAGGAGCTGGGAACCCGCGAAGAAAACCGCGCCCTGGCAAACCAGACCAAAGATTAGGGAAATCAAGGTCGAACAGGAACCCAAACAGTCGGGAAACGACAACTGTCCCCAGTAAGAGATGGTCTGAGGGACAGACCTGAGGGAAAACCCATCATCATGGAAAACTACTACGCGGCACTCAACTACACGGAAACACTGGATAACGACAAAGACCATATTATGGTCCAGATACAACTGCACGGCGAAAAGCAGTCAGTCACTATCAACGCCATGATTGACTCAGGAGCAACAGAAGACTTCGTTGACCGAGAAGTCTGCAACAAACACAGGATCAAGATGATCAAAGCAAAAAACCCAAGGGAAATTTACCTGGCGGACGGAAAACCAAGCGGTATGGGACCTGTTACCCATTTGACAAAAGTACCTATGGACATTAGTAGCCACAGGGAATTGGCGACCTTCCAAGTGGCAAATCTCCAGAAGCATGAGGTCATCCTCGGGATGCCCTGGTTAAGAGAACATAATCCAACAATCGACTGGAACGACAAAAGGATCACATTCAACAGCGAACGATCTACGACTTGGTGTCTCAAAAGTTCGCCCGTCGCATATGTGGTACCCGAAGGAAAAGCCCTGGAAGAGAATCTCATTACCAGATTCTCCAAGATCCTGGCCCAGAATGGCCCAACGGCCAAGAGTGGCCCGACGGCCAGTGACCAGTGTGTCAGAGTTAAGAAGCTATCCGAGGAGGCCAGAGTGCCTAAAAAGGGATCAGCAAGGGCGGCTGGGCACGACCTGTACGCAAACGAAGAAACCGACGTTCCTGCCAGAGGGCAAGGGATGGTTCGGACGGGTATAGCTATTGGATTACCTCACAACACCTATGGACGAATTGCACCACGAAGCAGTCTAGCAGTCAAACACCGACTCATGACAAATGCAGGTGTGATAGACTCCGACTACAGAGGAGAAGTGAAGGTGGTCCTAGCCAACCTAGGAGACCAACCATACCGAGTGGAGAAAAAAGACCAAATAGCACAACTGATCATCGAAAAATTCGACAACAGAGAACTACAATAAGTAACTCAGTTGGATGATACCGAGAGGGGAGATCAGGGGTTTGGGAGCTCAGACACCACCATGGACCAAGAGGTCAAGGACCAGAGTGTCAAACCACCGATAGAAATCAAGGAGATATCGGCAAGAGCCTTCCGACAGTTCTACCGAAGAGGGGAAACAACCGGCATCCTAAGATGGGATGAAGTCGACAACGAAATTCAGCTGGAAGCTATCAACATTAGCACACAGCTGGCGATAAAAAACCAAAAAAACAACGAAACCCAAGACGTTAGAGACACGGTTCCAAGGGAATAGCATCACTTCCAGGATGTATTTGAAAAAAGGGAAATAACGACAGTACCGCCACACCGACCAGGCACCGATCTGGGAATCGACCTAGAAGAAGGAAAAACGGTACCCATCAAGAAGATATACGCCCTTAGTTACGACCAGCTGGTGGAGCTCCATCGATACATCAAACAGAACGAGAACCGAGGATGGATTCACAGGGTGAAATCAGGAAAGGCATCACCGATCATGTTTGTCAAGAAAAAGGACGGCAAACTCAGACTGTGCGCCGATTATCGGGCGCTCAACGAAGTCACCAAGAAGGATCGACACCCGCTACCTCTTATTAGCGAGGCATTGGACAGACTGGGAGGAGCCAAATACTTCACCAAGCTGGATATCAAGGACGCCTACCACAACATTCGAATCAGAGAACGAGATGAATGGAAGACAACCTTTTCAACAAAACTAGGAACTTACGAATATCTAGTCATGCCCTTTGGGCTATGCAACGCACCAGCGGCGTTCCAACGATGGATCAATGAAGTCCTTATGAAACATATTGACATGTGTTGCATCGTCTATCTGGATGACGTACTCATATATTCGAACACCCTACAACAGCACCGAAAAGACGTCAGCAACATCCGCGAAGCAATACGAAACTCTGGGATGAAGGTCAAACCATCCAAATGCGAATTCCACCAAAACGAAACGGAATATCTAGGATTTATCATTGGACAAGAAGGGGTCAAGACAGACCCAGTTAAGACACAAGCCATCTGGGACTGGACGACCCCCAAGAAAATCAAGGAAATCCAATGCTTCCTAGGATTCTGCAACTTCTATGGACGATTTATAGAAGGTTGCAGCAGGACGGTCAAACCACTATATGCAAAAACCAAAAAGGAATGCATTGGAAACTGGGAATGGGGAGACAAAGAAGAGCAAGCTTTCGACAAGTTGAGGACAAAACTCACCACGGCACCAGTACTGGTCTACTTCGACCCCCTCGCACCGACCAAAATCGAAACAGACACCTCAAAATAGGTCTCCTCCGGTATACTGTCACAACAATGCCAGGACGGATAATGGAGACCAGTGGCCTACAGATCCAAGACAATGTCGGACGCCGAATGCAACTACGACATACACGACAAGGAACTACTGGCGATGGTTCAAGCATTCCACGAATGGAAGAGATACACGAGAGGAAACCCCAAACGGATAAGGGTCCTCACAGACCACAAGAACTTAGTCACCTTCATGACAACGAAGGAACTAAACGAACGACAAGCACGATGGATGCAGGAATTAAGTCAATACAACTTCAAAATAGAATACCACCATGAAAGGAAGGAGGCAAACCAGACGCCCTCACAAGAAGAGAGGGAGACCTACCCACGGCAGGGGACAAGAGACTGACTCGAAACGTGGGAATCTTACTACCACAGGATCGATATTGGGACATCCCAGAGACAGAAGAAATCAAGCTCGACGTATTGGAAACAACAGAATTCCAAGACAAGGACGAAGGAGAGATACAAAAAGCGAGCAACGCCAACAACAAGATTCAAGACATCAAGAGAAACTTGGACGAAGGGAGAAAAGAAATGAAAGGAATAGCGCTGGGGCTATGCCAATAGAAGGACGGCCTCTTATGGTATCAAGGAAAGATTTGGATACCAAAAGATGAAGGGATACGAACCACTCTTATCGCCAAACATCACGAACCCCCACAGGCGGAACATGGCGGAACGGCAAAAACCACCGAGCTCATCAGCAGATGATATTATTGGCCAAAGATAAGAGAAGATATCAAACCATTCATAAAGAACTGGGACACATGTCAAAGGACCAAAGTGGTCCGACATGCACCCTACGGATTGCTACAGTCAAATAAGGCCCCTGATCGACCATGGAAGTCAATAACTATGGACTTCATTAAGGACCTGCCGAAATCAGACGGTTATGACACCATACTGCTGGTCATCAATCGGCAGACCAAAATGAGCCATTTTGTTCCCTGCTCGAAGGACCTCGATGCACGGCAGTTCGCCAACCTCTTCATGAAAGAGACAGTCAGACTACGCGGACTACCACACGATATCATCACCGACAGGGGGACACTATTCACCTAAAAGCTATGGGAGGAAACCACGGGGAAATTAGGAATCGAACGGAGTCTCAGCACGGCTTTCCATCCACAAACGGATGGGCAGACCGAAAGGACCAATGCCGTATTAGAATAGTATCTACGGGCATACATCAATTATCAACAGGACGATTGGTGTGGTTACCTACCACTAGCCGAATTTGGAAACAGCAACGGATATCAGGAAACCATCAAGAAGACACCCATCTTTGCAAATTACGGAATCAACCCCGAATACGAGATGATCGGTCATCTGATACAACGAAAGCAAAAGAAACGAGAAGAAATGACTTGGTTACATGACTGATTAAGAGACGAAATGGTGGCCGCGCAATTACTACAAAAAGAATACTTCGATCTACACAGGAAACCCGATCCGAACCTAGAATCAGGAGATAAGGTGTGGTTGTTGCCACGCAATATCAAAACCACGAGACCGTCAAAGAAACTGGACTACAAGAAAATCGGACCATTCAAAATCTGGGCAAAGATTGGGACAAACGCATATAAGCTGGCCTTACTACCCTCAATGGCCATACACAACACATTCCACATCTCCCTCCTAGAACCGTACCAAGACAACCAATTCCCCTCACAGATCAAACAACCCCCTCCTCCTATTCAGATAGAAGGAGAAGACGAATACGAAGTCGACGAAATCATCGACTCTCCACTACACTACAACAAGCTCCAATATCCAGCTAAGTGGAAAGGCTACTCCCCAGAACACGATACAATCTGGTACCCCGCGGAAAACTTGAACAATGCAGAACACACAGTCCAACGATTCCACCAACACTACCCAAGAAAGCCCGGAATGGATACACGTCACGATCAACAGATCGTCCTCCGCACCTCCCCCGGTCGTCAAACAAGAACGACGCTCACACACACAAGACAGCGACGCCCAGCGCATCGCCCGCAACGCTACCCCCACTAGCCCGGACTACTTGGGCTCACCAGGAAAAGAGGTGGCACACGCCTCCATGAACTGGACGGACTGCACCAATGATGGGTGCCAAATCCATCTCGGCGAAAAACAAGGGTCAGGCTGGTACCCACAATTCACCAGGAGATCGAGAAAACCAAGTGTCGCCCAGGACCACGACTGGCGACAAGAAATGGAAGCGAACCCAGGAGAGGACTGGGCCCCACAACCACAACCTCGTCAGCGAAGGGCTTGAAGGACCTACGCAGACCTCCCGAGCTGGGAGCACTGTTTCAACGACAATCGCAAGGAACCCCGGTGGGAAAAAGTGGACGCCGGATACTACCCCAGACAAGTGGGAGAAACAGGGACCCTGGCAAAGAATGACAGGAGGGAACACAAACAGAGAAGAGACGTGAGGACACGACTAAGAGGGGAGGGGAGCGAAAAAACCGTTCCGGACGTGGAACCAATGGAAGCACAGATCTCGGACCTCTGAAGCCAACTGGACCGCGCCGCCCAAATCATTGTGGCAAAGGACAACGACCTCGAACAACTCGATAAGGAAAAGGAAAAACTCCAACAAGCCTATAATCGATGCAAACAGAGGATGCGCCAACTCGGGGGTATGCTGTGGAAGGAAGGAGTTTAGCATCGTGGGACCGATGCAAGAGGGGAAAGGGAGCTAATGTCACAAACGGTGACTAAGCAAGGCAGACTCTCACATGACTAATAGTTGTTAGTCATCAGTTTGTTATCTTCCACGCTATGAGATCAGTTGACTCATAGGATTTTACATCACGACGCAATAGCGTGTCATTGGTTTATTATGATTGGTTGATATTTGACATGACGCACGATTGTGGTCATGTGGTTTATGTATTTCGCACATGACTCATAGTTATGAGTCATGGGTTTCACGCATGTGACCCCGTTAGAGCACATGACTTGTTTTATGGGTTTTGATTGGTTGAGAGATACGGCACAGCTGACTCGGTCGAGTCAGCTGATTGATTTCACACTATGACTGGCTATGAGTCATGAGTCGCATGACGCGAGAGTATGAGTCACGCAGGATTAGGGTTGAGGGAAGAACTCCTATATAAGGGCACCCTCGGGACATCAGATTTGGGTCACAAACGATCCCCTCTACACCTCCGGCGATTGAAAACTCAATACCATGAGTATTCATCGTCGACATCCACCCCCTCTCCCCTCTTCTGATGGCTCTTTTGCCTAGGAGGGTGACGCTACCACCACCCCTCTCCCCTCTGATTCCCTTCTGATCTTCCTGTTGCTTTGGCAGCCTGGTTGTAGGGGTTTC
>Ga0307507_10011025_pt1 | contig 11502 bp, 8 predicted proteins | sample 7_EM_MG_FD_207223 | JGI IMG/M metagenome (GOLD analysis project Ga0307507, IMG submission 207223) | Populus trichocarpa ectomycorrhiza microbial communities from riparian zone in the Pacific Northwest, United States - 7_EM | ecosystem: Host-associated > Plants > Roots > Unclassified | place...
AAAAAAGAGAAAATGCAAAATGTTTTTTTTTAAATATTGTTTTGATTTTGCTTACAGTAGGTGAAATTAAAAAACACTGACTAGAAATAAAATACTTCGAGAAAACAACAATTGAATTGTAAAAAAAAAAAAAACTAATTGAAAGACTAAATCATAAACAGACTTAAAATATTTTAAAGAAAAAGTTTTATAATTAATTAGTATTACATTTAAAAAGTAGGGACGGAATACCGGCATTCCATGGAAGAAAGAAAATTCTCCGTGGACTCTTTACTGGATTTGACAGCTTCCAATATAGGGTAGTTCTATAGTTTTCTCGAGCACAGTTCCTGATCTTGCCATGGACACCAGCCAAATGTTGGGTTCACTTTAAAATTTTCTATTGGTACAATATGATATTGTTCCCTCTTTTGAGTTTCTAGTCAACAAAATTTTAGTAAAGCGAAGAAAAGATTGCATGCAAATGATAAGTCATTTTTCCTTTTGACCCTCTTCTGCTTGTTTTTACTATCCCACATGTAATCAATGGCTATTGCACTAGTGAAGGGCTCCTGCTTTGGACCTCACTTTCTCGTCTTCTCAGAATCCATCACACCCACCTGTCTTGTCTTGTAGAGTAGAAAACACAAAGGAAATGACCCTTCTTTCTTCTAAAATAGTGCCCGAATGAACTCCCTACAGTGACTTCCTTTTACATATAGTTCAATCACCACAACCATACAATTATCACAAGAAGTAGTCTCTTGGCAGATATGGCTCGGCAGGTATATCTTTGTCTTCTTGTTCACTTCTTGGATAATTCCTCATGGATTGTCACTTAGATTTTTATGTTTCTCTGAGTTTTCGAATGTGGGTGTGTGTTCTTTTCCTATCATTTGCCAGAGTAGAGGGTCTACCATTTCTTTGTCTCGTTGTTCTTGTATCTGATGAAAGTACAATTATCTTCCTTGTCTTTTTATGTGCATTATTTTGAGGTTGCAGGGTTTCGAATAATACTGCTGACTGATTTGATTGCAGGAAGAAGGTTGGCCTCTGGGTTTGCAGCCCCTGAATGCAAGAGTTGGGATAGCTAGAAATGGTGATTTCTCTGGATCAAGATCATTTAACACTTTAATCACTGGTTCTCCAACTTCTTCAACAGATTCTTCGTCAGATCTAGACACCGAGGTCAGTAAAATGACAAGATTTTACAGTGAACGTCCACTTTATTGCGTTTTTTCAGTTGTCTTTTCAACTATAATGTAACTTGTTTTTGTTTCTTTTCAGTTTGTTTCGTTCACATACCTGAATTTGCTTAATAAATTATGGGATTTAACGAGAGATTTTTTTTGGTTCCTGATTTTGTCTTCCCCATTTTGGAATATAGAGGGTGTGCCCAATGAACAATGTACATTAATTTGAATGAAGACTAGCAGTGCTTCCCTTGACATTTTCTTTGAAACGAGTATTAACGCAACATCGAGAATCTCCTTTCCTCATATAGTAAAGCATGATTGTTTTCGAGCTTGTTTATCAATCTTTTTTGTTAATTCACTCTCAAAGCGCCTTTTATGTACTTTTCAGAGTGCTGTTACTTAAGCAATTAGGTGCCGTTCATAATCAGTTGTCAGTTCAATGCACCAGCACTTCATAATTGCTATACCAGGCATTCCTCGTGATATTACAGAACAGGGCACAAATTGATGTCTGCAGATTGAATTCTGTGGTCCTTGTGTAACATATTTTTCACATATCGCCATCAATCTCAGATCCTATCTACTTATAGTTTTGGATCAAAGCTTGAAATTTTTGTTGATAGGAGAAATGAAGTGCAGAAAATATGATTTAAATATAGAAAATCTGTAACTAACAAGAAACTCTAAAGAAAAGACTGGATTCATCTTGTACACTTTCTTCGGCTGAACCAGAACCCAGCTGCCTAGCTTTACTGTCTTTAATGAGCCTCTTCTGTAGAAGCAACTGCTTGGTTTGAGATTTTTTAATCTTTTGACTTGGCTTTGTAAATAGAAAAACTGAATGTCTTGTCAATTTAGAATCATTATGGCTGATCATCTATATGAATGATTTCAGTCTACAGGGTCTTTCTTCCATGACAAGAGCATTACGCTGGGGAGCCTTATAGGTGTTTCTAACATACTAGAGCTCTCAAGAAAATCAACAAGGACAAGGAAAGTTGAAGTAGTAGAGGAGAAGAAGAGTTGCAAATCCAAAACATGGATTTTCTCTTTATGTTCAAGAGATACCACTGATGCCAGAAGTGTGAATAATACTCCGTCTCTTGGCCATTTTCTTGCTGTGGAGAGAAGAGCAGCTGATGAATTTAGAAGGAATCACGGCCCTATTATTCATGGACCTCATGATGAGCTTGAACTTGCTCAGCCTGTTACAGAACCCAACTCTCTATTTGTTAATGGCCATGTTGCTCCTCCTACACTAAATCAAAGCTGCGGTGCCGGAGCTGAAAGGAGCGGAAATGAAGAATTGGAGCACTGTAGTGGTTATGGAGTACCAGTTCTATTTTCATGCATGTGTGGACAACCCTCTCTTTGAATCACCTTCTCCTCACAAAAAAATCCTGTTGTCTTCTATTGATGATTGAATTTTTCAAGTCCTGTGTAGAAAACTAAGAGTGAATAATTTTTATTGGTATCAGGAGAAAAGGAATCTATTTCATGAATCATGCCTCTGCACTCGATCTCTTCTAGTCAAATCCTAGTGCAGAGGGTTTTCCTTTTTTGTTTTGGTCAAGGTTAATTCCATTGTAATTTAGCTTGATTTAATGATTTCTTCCCGTAAATAATACTAGCTATAAATTTTATATTATTTCAGAAATAAGTACTTATAGTTATTTTATCAGTTTACTTTTAAAAAAAGAAGATAAATAAGAACATGAAAAACAAATTACATTTAATCTATAAAAAATTATAAATATATCTTAACCTAAACTTAAAAATAATTTGTTTTTACAAAATGAACAAGTTGATCCTGGAGTGGAGGGAAATTCGTTGATCTTTTCATAGTTTTTCGAGCATGTTTATTATGCCCGTGCAAATATTTTTTTAATTCTGAATAATATTTCTTTTTTTTAAATTCTAGAACAAATATATATATATAGACACACACATACATGAAACTACATGAAAGTAATAAAAAAAAAGTTAAATAATTAGAAGATAAAACAAAAGTTTGGCTAGCTACTTTTGCTTAAAGAAATCAATCAATAACTAATTCTAAGGGTATAATATTCCATTGTTGACCCAAAAGAATTGAATCAAGAATCCAAATCATGGTCAAAAAGCACTTAAATTTCTATGTTGGAAATCAAAATCAGGCATTATATATATGTTTCACGGCTTGAATGCCTGCAGCCTGCTGAAGAATACGCCATGCTTTCTTTCTATGACGGTACAAAATATTTTTTTTATTTTTTGAAATATTTGGAAAATGACGATTACTTGGTCTAATTCTTGAGGATTTTTTTTTTAAATTAGTATTGTTGGTTAAAAGTATTAGCAGAATAATATTATTTGAAAATAATTTAGCAAAATAATATATTTTTACTTCGTGATATTTTTAAAGCATGACATTTAAATATATTGTACTTTTAAAGAGTGACAATTTAATATGTTGTTTCACTGATAATTTCTTTGCTTAACTGGTCTGCTAGTTGATTTAGTTGTATGAATCAATCGACTGTTTCATATGAAAATCATAATTTTATAATTTTTTTTTTAAATATGTTTTATGAGTGTCGATGATGTAGTCAAGCTTATGATAATAGGTAATTATAAGCAGTCGGGTGTAAGTCTGTCATATCTAGATGAAGATTTGCTTTAAACAGATTATGCGGATGACCTAACAGATGCATTTATGAATTAATGGAACAAGTCTAGGCAGATCTGGTCGCGCTAGACAAAATAATGACTGAAAAGGACCAAAATTTTTTATCCGATTGTTAGATCGTGCTTAAATGTTATCATGGAATCGTTATTCTAACCATCGAATCTTTAGATATAAAAAATAATCAGAACCTTGATTTTGATAATTTTATAATTTTTCTTTTAAAAACTGAAGATGAATTTAACTGACCATTATAAATCAATATATTAGTTAATCTTGAATTTAATTAATAATATCACAGCTGTCAACTACCGTCAATTAAGATTTTGATGCAGTTAAAAAATATGCAAAATTTAATAAAATATTATAGTTAAGAACCGTGATAAAAAAAAAAAAAAAGTTATTTCACCGGAACGGAACTCTATGCTTAATTCTCCATTTGTGTTGGAATATCCCAATTTTTTCAATTCTTGATGGCTGCCTGCCAGCGACTTTTCTAACCGCTGATATTTCTGCTCGATGTGAATTCCACCAGTAATTGACGGCTAATTATTTTTTATTGTCTGGAAATAACACGTTCCCATATCCATGTGAATATTATATCCTCGAGCTAGCTTGATCGGAAATTCAGGTCTATAATATTTACTCTTTATTTATTTTTATTAGTCAAATAAGGCCCTGAAAAATGCCCCATCTCTCTCTAAGGTCATAGACTCATAATCTAATATTTGTTAGCGAAAAGACGTGTTGGTGGATATTCTTGACTGCTTTATAGCAAATCCTTTGTTTAAAGAAGAAAACCCTGTCATATATAAATATAAATGCCACTACACGTATAAATAACCAACGATTAAATTGCGTGTTGGGTGAGAATAATAGAAAATAACCCAATATTTACTCGTCAAAAAATCAATTTAATCCAATAATTTAAACTGTTAAGTGAGATCTCAATATATGATTTATATTATTCTCTAACACACTCCCTCAAGTGAAAGTCTTTTGGACTTGAAACTTGCACACTTACATTACTTTATGCTTAATTTTTTATCAAATAAATAGAGATGATTCTGATTCGAACTCATAACCGTTTGGTCATCAAAACTCTGATACCATATCAAAGAATCATCTCAACTTAATAACTTAAACTATTAAATAAAATTCAAGAATAATATATTATTATTCTCTCTATTTCTGCATTCAAATAAATGAGGCATGCTTTCTCCTTGCAGATCGGCCTTATCCACTCAGAAATTACTCGGAGACAGATCATACATGTTAATGTGAGAGTTGTGAGCAAAACGAGTAGAAACAAAACGCCTCTTACGGCGTTTACCACTTCAGGCAACCCAAGAGTCTTCGGACCCAGGCGGAGAAAGTCAATACCGTGTTGACGTCAGGGAAGGGGATATGTTGGGCAGGCCATCGGATTATCGTCACCTGAAAATAAATGCTTCCATGAGAGGAAGAGCTTGTAGCGTACTTATCTGAGAAGTCATTATGTAAAATGAAGTAGAGTATACTAATTAAAAACGATAACTGAACAGAGGCCAGCCAATTATAGGCCTCCTAATTCAAGTTAGGTGTGCCTGTGACGCTCATTGGCCCATCCACGTGTCTATAATCGTCTCAGATCATGTTCATTGGGCCCCTGCCCTTTTGCCCTACCACCCTGACTTCCTTCAACTTGTTATTATTATAAATCGTAATATATCATGTAGTCTGAGGTAGCAGCAGTGATTCAGCTGTTACTTTCCAAGATGAAAAAAATCACTCTTTTACCATTTCGGATATCTATCATAACTTCAGATATATTTTATTTAAAAATATTTTTTATTTGAAAATATATTAAAATAATATTTTATTATTTTTTAAATTTTATTTTTAATATTTGCATATTAAATTTAATAATCTAAAAACACTGGAGACATATAATTTTCAAAAAAAAAAATTTAATCTTAGGCAATCGGCTTTTTCGCCGCCAAACGCCCCCAAAGATTACAACAAGATGAACCGCAGCAGCGCGACCATATTTCCAAACTTACCAATCCAAGCTTTCTTATTTTTCACATCTACATGGCTACTTGAGCCGGCTATCTATCTATCTATATAGAAACCCAATTGGGTCCAGCACCGACATCGTGTCCTTCATATTTTTGCCCTCGCTTTGGAACTCAAGGAATCCTTGATTGCCGAATGGAGAATATTTGATAATCAAACGCTATCAAGTATCATCAAGGCTTATCCACCCACTCATTTTCTGCAGCAATCCTTCCTGAGCCACGGCCACCCATTTTTCCAAATGTTGCTGATAAGCCCTTGAAGCTGCTGCTTCCCTCACTGAAGTTCAGTGACCTCCTGGACTTTCTCAGCTTTGGGGAACCAACGTCCCCAATGTCCTGATCAGCATCATTGCAATCCTTCATCTTAGCAACCACTAGGCGGGCAATGGTGCTACGACAGAATGGGCAAACTGGAGGGGTAAGGCATGCGGTTGTAGGGTTGGGTTTGTTATGGCAGCAGAGGGCCAGTGTGCATTGTGCACACATCTGATGGCCACAGTCTTCGACTTCAATTGTACAAACCTGCTCAAAGCATATGCAGCACAACTCTGTATCGCTTGCCTGCATTGTATATTTACAAAATAGACTAATTAGTCCCATAACGTCAAACTGTCTGCTACCCGCTTCAAAGTAGCTCAGCCAGCATTGGCCCTAAGAAAGAAATTTGCAAAATATAATGACGATACTAATAATAAAAAAAATAAAAGGAATTCGCCAGGTAAAACAGGAAACAAGAGCCAAGTTTTAAGCGCAGCAAGACGTGTTTAGCTTTCATCTAATATTTGCTTAAGAATCTGAAACTCCAATTTCAGCTGAAGAATCAACTACGAGGATCCTATTGATATCTATGCTTAAACATCAATTGTATATCATGATCTATGGCAGAAGCTGTCACTTCTATTATTCAGTTTTGAGCACATCACTGATTATCAAATGTTGAAGAAGTAAAAGTTATTCGTGGGTCTTCAATGGTTCAGAAACTAAAACACGAGTTCACATGAAAACTTGAGACTTTTGAAGTAAAAAGCTTTTAAAACTAGTTTTAGTTTTGAAACACTCGCCAAGCTCATCCATTTTCTGCGTAAAGTTTTCCAGCTCTCAACAAATTCGTAACTCTGGCCTCCCATTTGTTTACATTTGTTTCCCGTTGATTTTTTTTTTTTTAAATGATCCCTTACAGATAAGCATGGAAAATCACCTCAGATATATTGTCATCTGTCCCATCATCAGAATGTGATGGAGATGGAAGAGAGTACCCCGTTCCCTTCAAGATGTTCTTTTCCCTCTCCCTGTTGGCCTCCATCAAGGCACACTCTAGCAGAGCTTTTGCCTCTTGATTCAGCTCACTGATGAACTTCAACGGTGACGGCCAGACAAGAGGCTCTGCTGACGAAGGATTGAGAAGAGCTGCACATGTTCCATTTCTGTACTTCAAAGCAACTACATAAGGTATTCTCCTGCATTTGGATGACCATGTAAATAAGAAAACATTCAAGCTATAAAGCAACTACTGTTATAACATTACGGAACCCAATGCTTTCTGCCTATTTTACTTGCAAAACATTTTCCAGAATACATAAAAGAACAAGGAAACTATATGCTTTGTTAGCCAATATCATTGCATAAAGAAGGTGTTAAAGGTGCTAAATTAATGAAAGATGAAATCAAATAATACCCAGATGCATCTCTTTGCATACGATCTGCACCCCATGCCAGCAATTCACGAATACAATCAAGAGATCCTCCTCTGGCAGCCAAATGAAGAGGAGTGGTCCCCGGGGAGCTGTAGTAGCAATACATCAACAAAAATTAAAACAAGAAATCATATCAAAGGTAAATAAATAAGTTAGATGAAATATCACTATACCCATATCCGCCTGTTGAAGAACAAACAAGAGCACCATTGTCTAACAAGATATGTACACATTCAGGCCGCCTTTGACGGGCTGCTAAATGCAATGGTGTTGCTCCTCTACCGTCTCTAATATTGACAAACCGCGTATATCCCCTAGATTACAATTCCCACACAAGTTATTACCATAAAAACTAAAAGTCAAAATCATCAAGAAGAAGAAGAATGAAAAGGAAAACGAAGCCAATCTTCAGAATGAAAGATATGGTTACCAAGAAACAGCAACAGGGCTGGATTGAACAGCAGAAAGAATAGCTTGAAGGCAATCAGAATGGCCATAGTAAGCAGCAAAGTGCAAGCAAGTTCTTCCATTAAGTGAATCAAACTTCAACATCTGAAAAAAATAAAACAACTAACGTCATCAGTATTCTAATTCACAATTAAAATAAGAACAAGTTAACCTCTAAAATAAAAATAAGAATAATATGACGTCTTGAACTACGACATACATTTGCTCCTGCTTCGACGAGCTTCTTCACACATGAGATTTTGCCATGCATTGCAGCCAACATAAGCGGAGTCTATTACCATTCACAATCAACAAATCAAAATCACAAGAAGTAAAAAGAGCTATACCACAAGATCAAACCAAGAGAGAATTCACATTCAAAGAAGATTACAATGATATTACCTGCTTCTGACGATTCACCATATCAGGATCCACAGATCGCTCCAGAAGCATTGATAAAATCTGCAACAGATGAAAAAATCCATTTTCCATCAGCATTCACCAAAACAGAAAGAATCTCACGCCAAAAAGAAAGGGTAAGAAGTTTAGACCCCAAAATCAACAACCCAAAAGAGTAGTTATTAACCAGTACAGAAAAACACCAAAATCAACGCTTAAGAAGAAAAGCAAGAAAAGGGACCTCGATCTGGCCATTGGCAGCAGCAATATGAAGCGGATACTGGCGATCATAAGTAGTTTGATAAAGCAGAGATGGGTCTCTCTCAAGCATAGCATTTACAGTGTCCAAGTCACCGAAATGCACAGCAGAGAAGAACCTATGATCTTGACTCGCTGCACAACTCAGTCCCTGGCCCATGATATATAGATAAAATAAAAATATTGCAAAGACTGGCTCACTTTCTATGTGTAAAACGGCGCGCACTTCACCCTCCGCTCACCGGAGAGGCGCTGCACCACCACCTTCTCCGACGAGAGGTGGCTCTCTCTCTCTCTCTCTTCCCTAACTCAGCTTTGCTGGATAGTCATTGGGAAACAAAGGTTCGTATCTTTAATAAGTCTAGAGAGAGAGAGAGAGAGAGAAGTGTTGTTGTACAAATCGTATTATTTTTTTTTATAGAGAGAGAAGAAATAGTATTGGAGTTTGGAGCTGCCCGGGAGCTGACCGTGTCGGTATGAGAGTGGGAGTTAGGGCAGCAGTCAGATATTTGTACGGGCAGATTTAGAGGTAGATTCCGTAAAACAGTGCATTTTTGGCTAAACTAAACTGGGCCTTCTCTATCCCCTTTGAAAGAGTCGTCATCTCGTCTTAAAATCTTAGTCTTGGACTCATCTCAGCCATTCAAAATTCCGCGGTGGTTTCCTATTGTCCGTTGGATTGTTACCAGCCAGTTTTGGAGTTTTTGGGCAGCAGGGAGTAAAAGTAACTGTAGTAAAATTGTGATTAGTTTTATGGTAATAGATAAGCTTCGTCTTATGTTATTCTTTACCAAAGACACTGACAGTGGAACAGTTTTATGGTAATGGTGATTTCTAAGTGTGACAAATTGACAATGAAGCCCCTCCTTTATCGATTGGCATGGCAAGACATGTCAAAGACATTATCTTAGAAAGGATGATAGTAATTCTTTTTTATGTGAAGCAATTTTCATTCACATCACATATTGATTAATATATTATAAAACTTGGTTTTGCGCAACAAATTGATCCTAGATTAAAATAGATTTATTTTAGATAACTTGTTCAAATCTTATACCGGGTTATGAACAGATTGAATTTAATTTCTATCCAAATAGATATTTCATTTATTTAACTTAATATGATTTGAATCAATAATAATCTTACATGGACCTATATTGTGTGGTATGAGGTTGCTAAAAAAACCAATTTGGTGTCCTGTTAGAGTAATCTTTTAGCTAGATATGTATATAAGATATATTTTTTTTATTAACGAGGATATTCGAGCTAACTTGCGTGTATTTTGACTAATTTTATGGGCCATGAAATTAACAAACATGTAAGTTTTTAATATCCCTGAAAGAATTTAAACTCATAACTATTAAGAAGCACCCAAAATCTGATTAGTTGAGTTATCTCTCGTGTGATTATATGTATATAAGACTTTTTAGTTAGATATGTGAAATGCAATGGCTACATGGGTGTCATTTTTCTTGCCAAATACTTTCCAAAGGCAGTCAAAATGTAAGGATTTCTTTTCAAATTACAATGCATATTGTTTATACGTGATTGTATACACATTTTAATGAAAATAAACCTGCATATAAGATCCTAAAGTGTCGATTGTTTACACATTTTAATGAAAATAAACCTGCATATATATAAGATCCTAAAGTGTTGGTATCCTCTTTGATTAGATAACTAGCTACTAGGCATAAGTTTATACCCATTTGAATGAATTTTATTCCTCCCCTTTTCACCGAAAGCAAAGGCTAGTTATTTGAGGGGAAATTGTCAACAAAAGGGGGTGTCAAATTTTGAATTTTATTGCTGTAACCCGTAAAGAAAGTGCTCATGGAAAGCAGCAGTTCATATGAATCTTGAAAGCAGCTCCCATAATTGATTTGTACGAGAGCAAATCAGATCCTAGGCAAGATCGCAGTTTACTTCACTGAGACCTTGACTCCATTCAACAAACATTTGGAACCTCCTTTAAAATGAAGAAGTGCTTAAAGCTGTGGTTCCCAGACCAGAGCAAAGTAGAATTTGGAACAGTGCTGCTCTGCCATTTTTATATATAATCTCTGAAGAAGCATTGCACCGCTCCTCGTGGTTCAGGAAACTTCGCTTACTAACCTGCAAATCATCTGTATCTTAAGGTCTTCCATGTATAATGCACTGTAGATAGCTTCTCAGAAATTGTGTTTGAATAAACTAGTGCAAAACACGTCTATATATTAGAATGTGAATGTGATAATATTGGATTCTCAAACGTTAGGAAATCCTCTCGCCTAACTTATACTACGAGAAAAGCATATTAAACTGAGATGGGTATAGTTTAAAATTTGCACGCGATCTTTTATTAAAACAGAAGAAGAGATGGAATGAGTCATTGGTCGTAGAAATGAAATGCAAGACAAATGGAGTTTCCAAGCGTTGAGTTTTGGAAATGGCATAGCAAATGGGTTTTCCGAAAAGCATTCAAATGACTTCCAATCCTAGAAAAAAATACCATAAAACTAGGTTTTGCCTTTGATCAATAAACAAAAAGGATTCGACTAACGACTGCTTTTAGAACACTTGTTAATAGTTGTTCAATGCTTCTAATCAATCTATGTTTTTCTTTTTTGTTTATAATTTATTGTAAGCAGTACTTAAGAACATTACTTTCTCAAATAAAAATTATTTAATTAATACCATATGCTGGTTTTTATTTTAATATTTGATTTTTATTATTTTTTTTAAAAATCAATAATAAATAAAGTGTAATGAATGTCAAACAACCAATTCAACCCAAAAATTTAAGCTATTATTTGAAATATCAA
>Ga0307507_10011026_pt1 | contig 11501 bp, 5 predicted proteins | sample 7_EM_MG_FD_207223 | JGI IMG/M metagenome (GOLD analysis project Ga0307507, IMG submission 207223) | Populus trichocarpa ectomycorrhiza microbial communities from riparian zone in the Pacific Northwest, United States - 7_EM | ecosystem: Host-associated > Plants > Roots > Unclassified | place...
CTATGTTAAGCTTCCTTATTACGTATCTTTTACCATTTAGTTACGCCTTAATGTCCAGATCTAGTTGTATCTGGATAGGGATATAGTCTAAGGTAAGTGCCTATTCTTCTTTAGGGGAGCACCTTTTAAGTCTCTGGTATAGGTTTTCGTCCATAATTATAAGGTTAATTGTACTTTTGGCAGTGCCCTATTGCCATATAATTGCACCTGGGGGGGTAGCTAGCTTAAGGCCTCCGTTATCTATAGCTCTTAGTAGGCACTCTGCCTGTTAATTAGCAGCAACATAGATGCCCCCCTACTATAGGTAGTAGAGGTTTATATCTCCTAGTAGAATAAACTCCGCGTATTCAGTTTCTAGCAAGCTTATTATAGATATAATATTCTCTATCTATGCTACTCCTTCGACCCTAGGGTTATAGACATTAATAATTTATACTGGTCCCCTATATATCTGGATGGTTATAACTGCAATATCTAGGTTAACTACCTGCCATAACTATAAGGCAAGGCTGATATTTTTGCTGATTATAAAGCATACGCGTATAGCTGCTTTTGGTTCATACAGGAGCTGGAATCCTTAGGGGCAGTATATTAATTATATATAGGTATTGTAATACGGCTCTTATATAGCAAGAATATAGTATTTCTCTAGGTCTAGACTGTCTAGTAGGGGCCTTACTAGACGGTGGTTTGTATTGCTACAGTTATACTATATAATGGTTAAGTAGCGGACCCCTGGTGGGGGTCCTTTGCCTTTCCTTCGCTCCTTACTTCTTCTATTTCCACTTTCTCTAAAATATTCAGAACTTCTATCTCCTATATTTGCTCCCTGGCTACTACTTATTTTATATAGAGCTTTCCATTCCTATATCTTGTGTTCCTACTAGCCTTTCTAAATTTAAGTCTGTTATTGCCTTTGGTTCTTCCCCCGTTCTTACTGGTTAGCTATATACCCCTTATAAGCTAGCTGCGTATATTATATTTGCCGCGTTAAATCTAATTCTTAATTGTCCGGCCTTAAACTTGCCGTAGCCGTCTATAGGGGTCTTCCTACTAGGCGTTCTCTCCCTTGTGTCCTATATGTCCCTTATGTCCCTGTTCGGTCTGGTAATGTTACACGGCGTTGCTTTTAGCCCATTAAGGCTTGGGATAGCTGGCTTAGCCCCCTAGTATTAAAGGTAGGAAACACTAGGAAGACACCTATATCCCCCTAGCTTATCGCCTGTTGTTTCTATTTATATAACCTAGCATGTAGTTATTCCTGCAGCTATTAAGTCCTTTCCTTCCATCTCCTATATTTAATGCAGTCTTCTCTCTCCCACGCCTTATATGTGCTTTAGTGACAGTTCACGCATTTTATTTAGTCTTAATTTGTATATTATCTTGTATTATAGGGGCCTATATAGTGGCCACAGCATACCTATACTGCGTATGTGGATTGGGTGTGTCCCTATTATACACAGCAATAATATCGTTCTAGGCGTAGTCTGTGGTTATAGAGCCTTGTGTTATATATAAGGCCATTTATAATTATTCCTTTTTAGATAAGGAGTTTTTGTATTCCTAGTATATATACGCTGACAATAAGGGAGCCATGTATTTGTCTATTATTTCCCTAGCAAGTCTCTAGCGCCCCTTATATCCTCTCATTATTCTTATTATATGCTTAGTTTGTATTTTCCTATTAAAGCCATTAAATCCGGGTAATTATAAGTCCTAGTATAAGGCGTTCCGTTTATTTTACTATCTCTTATATAGTTGCTGTATTGTCCGCCTGGCGTCCCCTTTTTACCCTAAGGCTTATGGGAACCAACAGGACTTCAACTAGGTAATCTTTACAAAGCACTTTTATGCTAATACGCTCTCCTAGCCTATCCCCTACCCTTATGGCCCGTTCCTTTGCCTATTGGTCCTTTAGGGTAACTCTAATGTCTCCACTCCTAAGGTGTTAGACTGCGACGGCGTTATAGACCTCCTTATAAATCTTTATAAGAACTTCTATTTCTAATTATCCCCTAAGTTCCTCTGCCTTTTCTGTATTTGGTCGTATTATAATTATATACCCGGTTATTATCTTTAGGGGGGTAGGTTCCCTATGCTATAGGAGCGCAGCTACGGCGGCCTAGGTGCGGTTCGCCTATTAGGGGGGGTTTTATTTATCTTTAATTTTATTTAGCCGTTGGAGGATTTAATTAAGGGTTTACTAAAGGGGCGCCTAAGGTTTACTAAACTAGAGCCATTCTGCTAGCTGCATTAGTTTGTAATAGCTAATAGATACTCCCCTATAGTTCCAGATACTAGACGCGTCTAATAGGCTTTATATTTTGTCAGATGCCTTCTTAATTAGGGTATTTCCGCTTTCTAGTATAGTATTCGCCCGTCCTTGTTGTTGTTGTGGGGGGCTATTGTTAGGTATGGGTCTGGCGGTCGCGCGCGACTGCGTACCACCGTCGTTCCACCTATGCCTCCCCTGTAATGTATGCATCTTAGGGGATTATCAGGGTGTTTTTCAGGGTTCTTTTAGTTGGTTTGGTCTTTTTGGGCCAGGTGCAGCAAGAGCTCCAAAAGTCGAGAGTCGAATATACGTGTATAGAAAGACCTCTTATATAAAAAAGTAAGGAGTACTTTTACCGTTACTAATTCTAATGCAAAAATGGCGCGATATCTTAATTCATTTTGTAGTTAACTTGCCTAGCAGTAATAGGTTTATAAATATTATAGTAGTTATTAATCGTCTTATAAAAATGCAATATATAATCCCTATAAACTTAATTAACGCAATATTAGTAGCCGAATATTTTATTAAGTATATCTTTAAGCTATAACGTATTCTATAAGCGAGTGACGCACACGAGCAAGCGACGCACTACCAAAAATCAGAAAATTTATACTTTAATATCATAACAACCACTTAATAATAAATTCTAATAATTTAAATTTGGGCTTTTATATATACTTTATAGCTTCTACTAAAGTTATATAATAATAATTATAATATAATAATTACTCATTGCTTAACGTCCGATTCGGATCCCTATTGGGCCCACGCGGACTACTCCTTATTTACATATAGGGAGAAAACTCTATTTAAGAAAATAAGAAAACCCCGTAATCTATCTCCCCGCCTTTTGGGACTTATATACAGGGCGCCTATAAGTTACCTGTAGTGCTCTACTACCTTACTTTATAACCTCCTTGGGAACCACTGCTGCCGTAACAAGCCTACGGACGCGCTAGTATCGCAAACTTAACTCTACTACTGTAGAGTTATTAAAGGGCGCCTAGTACTCGCCCCTTTGCCTTCTATTACCATTTCCTTTACAACCCGGAACTGGTCTAGTACATTTTAGCTAATAAGCCACTGGGTAACCGCCTTGAGACCTTTTTATATTAAGAGTAGTATATTATAGTTCTCTATACTAGCTACTAAGAGCATTACTTCTTAGTTAGTACGTAGGGGGCATAACAGTATTACATATTTTAGTGTCTATCTTAGCCAGCCATATTTGCATCTTAGGCTACCTACTAGGACACCCACCCAGTAGAGCCAATCTTTTAGTCCTATTATTCCTGTTCTTAAGAGTATTGCCATTATATTTTCCGCCTTTGTTAGGCCTTCTTGGAGCCCTTAGGTGTTTACCCCTTATAGTATTAACTATACTACGGCTTAGGTTCCTCTTGCCTAAGATAGCCTCTATACCTTTAACTTCTATGCGCCTCTCCAGTATTGGTCCAACTAGTGTTATATTACGGTAGATGGTTTTCCAGTACTCTTTTATACTCTACTTTAGCTCCTTTCTCTTTCTTACTATTGTCTTTGCTAATTTCTTACGCGTCTCCCTTCCTCCTCTATATGGGCCTAGGCCCTAACACGGCACTATTCTTCTTCTGCTTTCTTTACCTGTTTCTCTAATATATCTTCCCTACTTTAGGGTTGTTGGTTTGTTCTTCTATAGGGCACTCTAGGGTCACTCCATAGTTTGTTTAGGCGTGTCTTAATATACTTTATAACATTAGAGTTGCGCTCCCTTTGCACCCTTTATATTGCAGCGGCTTTAATATATAATTATAGGGGGGGGATATTAGCTTCCTTCTTAAGTAGTGCTGTAGCTGTTTGCTTATACCCGCCTATTATGCTCCAGAGACAAGCTATTTGGACCTTTTAGAGTGGTTTAAGGAGTGATTTAGGGGGGCCTTTCTCGGATTCTCCTATGGCCCAAATACTGGATCCATACGTTATGGTTGGCCGGACAACTGCTGTATATAGTAGGCGTGACCTCTGGAAGCATGGACCCCATATGGAATTAACAATCCTGGACATTGCGATGTACTATGCTTGGCCCTTACGGGCCGCTTGTGACGCATATGCGCTCCACCAGAGCTTGCTGTCTACCCGTACTCCTAATACCCTTAGGCCTACTAAAGTTATATAGTAAATAGTTTAGTATTTTTTAAGATATTAAATTATTAGGGCTAAAACATAGCCAAATTACTATATCTTAAAAACCACTAAACTATTTACCATATAACTTTAATAGAAGCTATAGAGTGTATATAAGGATCTAAATCTAAATTATTAGAATTTATCATTAAGTGGATGTTGAGATATTAAAGTATGAATTTTCTAATTTTTGGTAAGTTTTTGAGGTACGTCGCTCGCTCGTGTACGTTGCTTGCTTATAAAATACGTTATAGACTTCCTAACTTAATAATATCCAACTATAAAAGCCAGTTTGTTTTAGACTTTTGGCAAGCTTTATATAAACAATTAAGTATTTAAATACGACTCTTAACTATATTTTATCTAAAGATAGATAGTTAAACTAAAATTGCAAACGCGATTATAGAATAATACCTATAGATATACTGCTCCTACCTGTAAAACAACTAAGAAAAATGGTTGCCTTTAGCTAAGTTTACTGTAAATAATATAATAAATGTATTAATAGGCGTGACGCTATTTTACGCAACCTACAAACAAAACCCTTAACTTAGATTTAAACTATAACCCAAAATTAATATAATAGGACCTACGATTAAACGGATCCAGTTAATTAATGTGCATAACTTTGCTAATTAAATAAAGCAGTTAATGGAACTATTATAAAGTAAATTAATATACGCTTAAATGTTATAGGAATAGTATATAAATAAAGGACAAGCTTCTGTATGGGACTTTAAGGAAGGTAATATGGTTTACCTAAATATATAAAATATGAGGTAAGGATATAGATAGGGAGCTTAATAATGGAATAATAGGGTATATTGTATAGATAGATAAATACTTAAGGGAAAAGGAGGAGTCTGTATACGAGGTAAGGAAGGGTTTTCCCTAGTTATATATGGCGCATATACCTTACGGACGAGTCACCCCTAGGTCGCCCTAGAGTCGCCTATACCTTATGGCTATATAACTATCTACTTAGGTTTTACCTAATAATTCCTCCCCCTTTAAAAAGAATTGTCCCCAATCCTTTATATACTTAAGCCTTAATAAAACCCTATAAAAACCTTAATAAGGAAAAAAAATTGGAGGGGAAAGAGCGTTTTAATTTTGTATATAGAGAGACAGGTGGTATATATGCGCGGTATAAGGATATTAAGGAACTTTAACCGCCAGTTAAAGTTATCTAATTGGTTAGATTTGCCTTGCTAAGACTCCCCATATTTAACTAAGCTAGTAGCAATTTTCCATCTCTGGGATAGAAAATCCTAATTAGTCTGTTTAGGGCTTACCTAAATTTAGTAGACTATTAAAAATATTCTAAAAGATTGCTTGTGTAGGTAGGTCGCTAGTACCTTACAAGTAGGTTATATATTATTTATATATAGCTAGACTTATAGGTAGTAAGGCAGTATATCTATTAAATCTATTACTAATCCTATACTTTAGCCTTATGCTATACCGGCGTAGCGCCATATATACTTTATAGGTAGGTTATAGGTTACTTATATACAGCCAGATTTATAGATAGTAAGGCTATATATCTATTAAATCCGCCACTAACCTATGCTTTAGCCTTATATATTATCTATTGTCGGGAATGAGGCAAGCGGTCGTCACGTGTTGTCGCGGCACTAGCGTGGCGAGGAGCCTTAGGCTCTTCGCCCTTCCTTACTTCTATACAATTAAGCATTATTAACAACATTACTGTATCTACTCGAGTAGTACTGGTGAGGGAGTTACCCTGTGTTACTAACACTGATTAGTGGTTAAATATATAGTCAACCACAGAGCAGCTAGGTTTTTGAATAGAAGAGACAGTCTTGTATAGGGGTGCTATATGCGCTTATATGGAATGGATCCTGGCGATACTGTGCTACCTTAAACTTGCGGAAAACTAGTAACAGAAGTGTCACTGAGTACTAGGAGATACTAAGTTGCGTCTATTACGTAGAACAACCGCGTTTATAAAGATTTGGTTGAGTACTTTAGGTTAGAAGTGTCACTAAACCTAGGGTCCTAAGTCAACGTCTAAAACGCGTTAAATAACTATATTAATACCTTTGGTGTACCTTTGTAGACTATAGGACCATAATTACTACCTAACTACATGTTAAACAACCTTCATTTCTTTTAAAAAAAAATTCTTAAAATGTGTTGAACAACCTTTAATAACAGCTATTATGGCGTTAACCTACCTAAAGAAGTATAAGGACGATATTAACCTAGAGATATGGAAAACCGATATAATTAACCTTAAAGATGTTAATTAATAAGATTTAAACAGATTCTTATTATACCGTATAGCACACTATAAAGATAGCAAATATAACAACATTATGCTATGGTACTATATAAGGGAAGACTTTGTTAGATGGACAAAGGGAATATAAACTCCTGTAAAGAAGGATATTATATAAGACTTCTATAACTTCTTGTGGGAGTATAGAGTGTTTGTACCTATAGATAGGGGTACTATTAGAGACAATATTTAGGAGTAGGTTATTAATGTAAAAGAAGAGCATAAATGGACTCTATAAGAGATTAAGCACCAACTACGCACTATAAGGAAGCTTAACTTACAATGGAATCCAAGTAATACACCTTTAGAGACGAATCTACCTCCGCCTTTAACTCCTCTATATCCAATTCAACCTATAACTTTGATGTTGGATACTATACCCTAACGAGAGCAGGCATAGAATCCCATTGTTTTGTAATTTAATAACCTTTAGACTCCACCGACTAGACCTATGTCCCTACTACAGCCTGTAATATAACCCCTACCTCCTCTATCTTAATCTTAAATTGGAGGCATTTTAAAATTGCTTATAGAGCTTATAAAGCTCTATTTAGATTAGGAGAAGAAGTTTGGCAGGGAACTATATAATATTCTTAATTTGAAATTGCGTATCTTCTATAACTGTTATCAGAAGGTGGGAATAGAGTCTAATTAATACCATAACGCTTATTCTATTATGCTTAGGGGCCGAGCTAGTACCTTCTATTATAATTATTTGGTAGGAAAAGGATATAACTTTAACTATATAATATATAAGTTAAGATGCCACTTTAAAACAGAAGAGAATAAGCAGCAGTATATATTAGAATGGAGAGAGACTACCTTCCTAAGGATTATTGCTACAAACCCAGGTGTTCCTTAGCTTGAATATCTTTAAAAGCTCTTTAATTAACTTTAGATAATCTAGCGTGGTCTATCTGAATTATATTAAAAGGATTTTAGCCTATATAATTAAGTTATTAGTGTATGCTGAGGTGTTAAAGAATGCAACCTTGCTCTCTTTAATCCTGCAAATACTTATAAAGGTGTGTGTGCTTAATTAAGATCTTCTATTAGTACCGCTTTACGCTCTTAAAAAATACAGTAATTTAACGCCTAACTTTAACCTACTTTAATTGACCCGCCTAACTAACACAATTATAACTAGACTAATTAAATATATGGTGGCCGTAGTAGGCAATATAATAGAGGAGCCTTAATAACTTAATGGCTAGCATAGATCCAGCTATAAGACTTTAATATTAGACATATGCTAGGGAAGAAGAATAGCCTAGCTAACGGGCTGTTATAACGGCTACTAGATGGCAAACGGCCTAACGAACCAACTGAGGATATTAAAGAATTTATTGACTATAAGCTGAGTACTTTAGAATATATGGCTAGCCTAGTTAAAATAAAGGTGGATCTGCTACTAGAGGACTTATATTTAGAGGAATCTTAAAAGACTATAAAATGGCTAGTAACCTTATAACGTCTAGAAGAAATAAATACTAAGAAATTTAAAAGGTTTAAACAGCATGCGCTAAAGTTCCTAGTGTATAACTGGCAGCTTTTTCGCTAATAGTCTAAGAATGTACTAATGCAAAGGATAGTTAATAATAAGACTACTTAGCAAGAGATTATTAAGAGCCTTTATAATTAGAATGGATATTGCGGATAAGAGGGAACATACTAGGGGGTCTTAAATTGATATTAGTGGCCAGGACTATGGGATTAGATATTATAGTATGTTAAGTTATGCCTATAATGCTAGGAATAACGGCTAGGACAGAAAGAAGAAGTAATATACCCTACGTGGGAGTCTACCTTATGGCAATAAGTAATAGTAGACATTATATTTATGCTATTAAACTATCTTAGGTTCTAGTACCTGGCCATTGCTTAAGAATATATATCTAGATAGGTGGAAGCTTGGGCTCTTTAAAAGAAAGATATAAAAAGTATAGCAAAGTTCCTTTATAAAGATGTCATCTACTAATAGGGAGTATTTAGACAGCTCTCTATAGATAGTGAAGGAGAAAATGCTGATGTTATTACTGCGCTTACAGAGCTCTACAATATTAAAAGGGTTATAGCTTCTGCGTATTACCTACAGGGGCAAGGCTTAATAGAGTGGGGGCACAAGCCTATAATAGATGCTTTAGTAAAAATAGATGGCTTATAGCTAGACAATCTCCATACTATTTTATGGGCAGATAGAATAACTATTAAGCGGCTTATAGGAATAACGCCAGTAAGAGTTATATGCGGATATAAGCATATCCTTCCCATTAAACTCTGTATACCCACTTAGTAAACACTGCCTTAGCAAACAGTTCAGACCACTATAGAGCTACTGGCACTCTATATAAAGCAGTTTAACCAAAGAGACGTAGATGTAAAAGAGGCTATCGTATATATAAAACGACTAAGAGTAGTAAACAAGGAGTACTTTAATAATACCTATTATATTCACCAGGACGGATTTAAGGCTAGAGATATAGTTATACTTAATAACACGCAGCTTAAGCAAGATTATTCTAGCAGCCATAAGTTAGATCTAAAATGGCTAGGCCCGTTCCGTATACGTAAGAGTCACCCTTATAAAGGATGGTACTTAATTAAGGATCTTAATAGCACGCCATTCTATAACTAAACTCCAAGGAATAGATTAAAGAAGTTCTATTAATAATAGGTATCTAAAGTCCGCTAGGAGGACCGGCTTAACTAGTTAGACGGAACTATACTATAAGAAGTGACAGAAAAGCTAGAGCCTAAGGAAGATATTATACAAAATCCATCAGTATCGTAATGCCGTATAGTTTAAGAAGTGCGTATTCTAGAAGGATTGTTTAACAGAACTAAGTATAAAACGTTTAACTAGGGGACAGTTAAGTTCTACGGTGGGGGAGAGGATATAGATAACAACTATGCAATCTGTTTATTCGCCGTATTTCCTAAAGCTCTTTCTATTATGCTTTCTTATTTACTTTTTAGTTATAGAATCTATTACGTGTTAATAGTAAGATAAGGGCAGAAGGATGTTTATATATAACTATCTAGGTTTGTTTACTGCAAAGTTGTTAGTTCCACTTACCGCCTTTACTAAGCTAATAGCGATTTTCCATCCTAGGGATAAAAAATCATAATTAGTCCATTTAGCAATTAGAGCCGGTAGAACCCCACACCACCGCCAAATTTAGTAGACCATTTAAATCAGGAACCCCTATTAAGAACTTCACCGTTTTGCCCTTAATAGACCTTAAAAACAGTTACGATTAACCAAAGAATAAACCAAGCAGAATTAACAACAGTATACTCGTTATGTTTTTATTAAGCAGACCACTAGTACTATATAAAGGAGCTAAGTGATAGATTAGTGACGTCCTTATAGAAGTTAGAGGTTTTGCAGTTAATTAGCATTAAGCTGTACTCATCTAAATCTATAACGAGATTCTGCTTTCAAGAGAGAACTACGTAGATGCTGCTAGTGTGGTAGTTAATTTCATTAACTAGGATAACGGGCTGCAAGCATCTCTAGGAAGGGACGCGTTCTTATTAATCTTTAAAGACATCTCTAACGTTAGTAAGATGGCAAAGGATTAAAGAAATCAGTACAATAAGGCTAGAGAAACCATTTAAAAAACCTAGGGACAAGGTGTTCTTAACGGCCCGCTTAAACACATAGTCTCCTATTACTTCCTTTCTGCCGTCTAAAAGCTTACCATCCACCCACTTTATAAAGTAACGGCATAAGTTAATAAGGCCCTAGTTAAGAGGCTTAATTATCTAGGACGCGGCATTAAGAACACTACTTGACTATAGCCGACCGATTTTGTACTCGCGTCTAAGATATCAGGACAGGCAATATTAGATAAGGTAGTGAATAAGCATAGTTTAGGAAGACACTTAACTGGCTTCCTTGTTCCAAATAAGGACCTACTACTAAGAAGTAGGAGACTAACTACTATAGGACCAGAGGTCACTAATATTAGAATTAGGCAAGCAGGAGAGAGCTTAGCTCTTACACTATAAACATATTCTTAATATGCTTCTAACGTAATAAATCTATCAGCCTTTTAGCCATTAACACCTATTTAAGGAGGAGGCGTTAGTATTATACCAAGTCCGTCTTAACAAGAATCACCTATATTAGTTAACTCACCTTTGTCTTCTATAAACAAAAGTATTCTTATAGCTGGAACGCCTATTAGCTCACCCCCATGGCTATTAGTATCCTCTTTAAGAAGGAATCCAAAGAAAGGGCTAATAGTTACTTACCTGGAAGTAGGAAGGCTAGGAGTAGAATTAATATTTGATAAAAACGTTATTAAGCCTAGAGATAATAAGGAGTATATTAAGGAAACCGCAGATACTATAGCGATACTCCGTTTAAAACGAGGGTATAACTATAAAGATAACGTACCAGCTTATCTTAAAGCGTCCCTAAACCAAACTACTAAAATTAAACTAACTAAGGTTATAAAGCTCTTGCGCAGTTAGTATAGGGCGGCTGGTTCTAACCCAGAGATATATAAGGTCTGCTAGATAATTTTTTTTTTTTTTTTATATCCGATTGTATTATACTACGTACAATACTGCGCATGCAGCCTCGGGCTATGGCGCTATAGTTCTATATACATGAATCATTTCTAGGCAGCTTAATATATACTAGTAGCTATGTCCTAATAGTTTATAAACCCCTAAGGGTTTATAGCTCCTTAGTAAAATACTAAGTTACTACAACTACTAGGGAATGAGAAAACGGTAGGAAAA
>Ga0307507_10011027_pt1 | contig 11501 bp, 12 predicted proteins | sample 7_EM_MG_FD_207223 | JGI IMG/M metagenome (GOLD analysis project Ga0307507, IMG submission 207223) | Populus trichocarpa ectomycorrhiza microbial communities from riparian zone in the Pacific Northwest, United States - 7_EM | ecosystem: Host-associated > Plants > Roots > Unclassified | place...
CCAGTTCGAACCCCCCGGTGAGAACGGTGGATGTAGTCGAGCATTGAAAAATGCTCGGCGAACCACTTTTGTTGCTGGTGAGGGTAGAGGGTGGTAAATGCCCTAAGATGTATCTGCGGGGCAGATAGAGGTATAGAGCGCTAGAAGGGATAGAGAGTATGTTCTAATAGAAACGGGTTCATAATAATAATAATACCGGCTCTTGATATTATTACCAGACCTCTTTTTTTTTGGAAAATTTCCAGATGTGTTCGCTGCTCCCACAAATATTGCAATATCTTCGATTTTCTCTGTATATATCCCTGGCTGGAAAGATTTCTGGAGAGAGTATGTTAGTTTTTATGGCTGAAGGGTAAAAAAGGGTCTCGGTGCTCGTTCTTTCTCAACATGATACCTTTTTTGTATAATAGCGTGAGATATAAGCAAATCAAGTTTTCGAAGTTACGTCTCAATAAGCCCTGGATACAACACAAAAAGGTAAAATTTACTTCAGGTTTCTTCTCCGGAACCTATATAAGCCTTAGGGTGTTCCTCGCATGCCATGCTTTAATTTTTGTTAGGATGACTACCGAACAGGAATAACTCTCCGCCAGAATAATAATATCATACACAACATTTTAAGCTTTTATAGCGATACAATTTTATTGGACGTGCTTAACAGGGCTTAAGTTTTGAGATAAAAATTTAATAATAAAAAAAGTAGACAATTCCGCTAACGACACTGAAGTCTAATGTACTGTAGGTTCTATAAATTTATAACACATCAGTTTCCCAACGCACTCGGATCCGAGTGACCATTCATGTCCCATATATCCCAACTCCCATTATCAACCCCCTCCCTCCCTCCCTCCCTCCCTTCCAATCACATAAAATCCCCAACAACCGCAACCTTCCTCGGCAACCTCCTATAACACAAATCGCACTTTACCCGCCCACACTCCCTACACTTCCCCCTAGCCGGCGCATTATTCACACCACACTCACAACATTCCCAAAACATCCAGCATGTCAAGACCTGCTTCTTCTTCTCCTTCCCCTTCTTCTCCCTTTTCTCTTTTTTTTCATTTCCCCCCTTCCCATTGTCGTCGTCATCGTCAGACGTCTCCCAACCTTCCGACGACAACCATTCTTCTTTCGCTTCCTCTGCTGGCGGAGGCTCGGTCACGGACTCTCCTTTTTCTTCCGAGGACTCACGGGAGGAGATCTGGCAGCCTTCGTGCACTAGTGCGCACTCTCCACATCGGAGATGGTTGCATACGCACCAGAGCACGTTGTAAAGGTTTTCGACGTGGCATTGACAACAGCGCCAGGTTCCGCAGGTGGTGTGGCATTGTGGGTGAGCGCAGGGTGAGGAGCAGATTGAGCAGATGCGAGGTTTGGATGGAGGGTTTGAGTCCATTTTCGAGTAGCCTTTTTTTCTCTTCTGCTTCTTTCTTTCTTTGCCTTGCTGTCTTGGGGTTGACTGGGTTTTGAGGTAGGAAGAAGATGGGGAGGGGACTAAGGGAGTTGGTTGAATAGTAGGATAATATCGGCTTCATAGACAGATGTATATATGGTCATAATTTAGTACGAGCGAGTGAAGGAGTCTTCAATTCTAATCCTCCGTTTGTATGGCCTTTAGTTGGTGTTTGTGGTGCTCGAATATAGGATGAAAGATGGTTGTAGTCGACAGCGTTATATCATACAATGGTGAGTAGTGCAAACTACCCATCTCTAAGTTCTGCCAAGTACAAGAGAGCATTCCTAAGGGGGACTAATAACAATACTAATATATACAGTGCCACAATTTCTAGACAATTGACCTCTCCCTCATCGAAATCGCTGACCTCCCCCCTCCTACACAACGCCTTCCATGGCGATCTTTTTTTTGAACGGTGTCATCTGAAGAACAAACCTGAGCCCCAAATAAATCCAAGGAACAAATATCACTTGGGTTTATGTACCAGCCACTCTTCCCCGTGCTCTAACCATTCTCCTAAGACAGGCCGATACGTCTAACCTTAGAACAATAAGGCACGTTACAGTAACCTACACCGCTGATACTACGCAGTAAATTACCGTTGTGAGATGCAATACCGGAAAAAGGATTTTCTGACCTCACATTTTGACGCCAGGCAACCCTACCCTCCACCCTGTGGGTTTAGGCCAAGCCGAAGTAATCACTTGTGTCTCGATATCTACCGCAGTGGCAAACGCCGTCATATGGAAATATTTCTAAAAAAAAAAAAAAAAAAAGGCAGATAAGAAAGAGGAGCTCACACAAAGTCACAATACTTGGCCTACACAATCCAATTACTCCCACCCAGCCGGCCATTGTAAGGCCTTCCAATACCTTCCTACTAAGCCCCATCAGAATTACCAAGACCAACAAGACCCTCCTAGTAGGAAGTTCCAATTTTTGCACCTAAGCCCGACCGTTTAGCTTGGCATTCCGCACCTTCTCCCGGCACCCGCAAATTCCGTCCTGCCAGAACGAGCATTTCCTATCATACTCAAAATCCCCCGCATGGTAGAAAGCGTGGTGGGCTAAGTTGTCAAAAAAAAAAAGGGCTAACAAATTAAGCCTCGTTCATATCTGTAAGAGGACTTTAGAGGGTGTCAACCTACTGTACAGAGGGTACAGGATAGTTCAGACAAAACGCTGAATGGCAAGGATTTTTGGTAGCTGTTGAGAGGTATCACGAGTTCAAGAGGAGTGCGGACTCCAAAGGTAGCGAAGAACTTGTATTATACTAGTTGAACAAAGAGAAGAAAGTTGAGAGAGAAAAAGAAGAGAAGAAAAGAGACGGAAGGAAGAAGGGGAGCGCAGATGCTGACAGGAAACAGGGGGTGACGCAACAACAGAGAATATTAGAGCACGGCCGTAACTACAATTTCCAACAGTAGCATATAAGGAGGATTATATGCAGGAGGGGTCCTACTGGGAGGGCCAAGTTGGACTCGTGATATTACTATCCGCAATTCTGATGGTTAATTCTGTATTTAAAAGGATCAGATTGCGTTTTCTTTTTGTTTCCTATGAGTACTGTGGGCAGTGTCCTACTGTGGATGCTGTATGTAAACTCTCCACTCATCCAACTTATTCATTAAGACCCTAGGTGTTTTTTGTGTTGGTCTGGCTAATGATGGAGTCTAGTAAGTTTACCATTCGTTGCCTGCTGTATCGCATCGTACGCTGTCTAAACATACCATTCGAACCTTAGATACAAGCGAGTGACAAAGCATGACCAGTTGTGATACCCCAGGATGAAACAAGTCTATTACTTCCCCAAACAAGCTTAACCAAGAACAAGAGATCATTAACAAATTAGGAAGACTCAACCCAATCGACCATATCCATGATATTCCCTACACTGTCCTTTACATAGCCAATCTTCAATCTCATTTTCAATACGCCACCCTTGTTTCCTGCAACTCTCATCATTTGGGTAGTCTCGGCATCTGGATCAAGCTCCGAGCCGCTTATGGGTTGTAACTGAAGCTTCATACTCTTCGGAACGGCTGCCTGAAGGCTTACATTTGTGATACGATCTGTGAAGGATTTGTTCTTGAATCGGGCGATGATGTTGATTGTGCCATCCGCCGTACGCGCCAGCTGCAGGGTTATTTGAAGATCGTTCTTATTGTAAACTTGTGCTGCAGCCGGCGCAGCAGCCGGAGCAACAGGTGGGGCTGGGGCCGGATCGAGGCCACCTAAAAGGGATGATGCTAACTGTTGCGAGGCCGCAACCGGCGCTGGCGAGGATGCTCCTGGGGTGTTGAACAAATCCATGATACTGTTGAGATTGGATTGGGTTGATGGAGGCGGGGATGGCGAATTGGAAAGCATGGGGTCACCGCCAAGGATGCCGCTTAGCAATTCCATATTATTCTGTGGCGCTCCGCCGAGAGGCACAGTGGGCTCCGATGGCTCGCCGCCCATGAGGTCCAAAAGGGCTTCCTCATCAGACTGCTTCTTAGCGGCTTTCTTTCCTGCTCTTGCTTTTGGTGCTACCTCTCGTTCAAATACTCTCGAGACTTCTTTAATGACCGGTGGTGGCATTTTTTCCAATACACCACGACGTATTTCGTCGTAGCCAAACATGTTCCCGTACTCAACAGAGCGCTGCTGGATTTCAACATCTAAACTATCGGAGTATGAATGGAGGATTCGGCGGATACGTTCGATCTCCGCAGCACTGCTGATGCGGGTAGTCAATTTCATTAGGGCAGTGATGATATACTCTCTTACGCTAGATGTAGCGTAGGCACTGGTAAGAATGGTTGAGAGGATATCCACAATATCGGATTCCGATACCTTGACAACTAATTCTTCTTCTTCGTACTGCCCACCCTTCAGCAACAGGTCTCCGTACTCCCCTATAGTCCAAGCACCTGCAAGTGTAAGTGCCTCCTGCGTGATGTCCGCTTTGAGAGCAGAATAAAGCTTCTGTACACAATAGGTTTGGAGTTCTGCGGAGTTGGCAATAAGACGGATAAAACTTGATAAAATATGCTCCTTGACGTAATTTCCGGCCTTAATAACGCACAAGGGTTAGTGCTATTTTCGCCAATACTCTTGCCACAAGGTAACATACCAACTTCAAAACCCTTAGAACAGTGTCGATATGCCACCTCTTTGTCGGCGCAAAACGCTCCGCAGCGATACAAATCTGTGTCGTCATTACAGGCTTGAACTCGTTGTTCGCAACCTCCAGGAATGCCAGTAACTCTCTTATCAATACCCTGATGTTACTCTCATTGATAAGTGTAAATGAGAGATCTAAGGCTCGACGACGGATGGAAATATCGGGATCCCGTAGACAGTCTAGGATAGTGTTTCGGTGTCTTTGCACTGCATTGGGCTCGACAGCAACAACCTTGATAAGGGTGTTCAAAGCCACATAACGGATGTTGTTATCCTTGTTGGTCAAAAATTTGCCAAGGATATTGACGCCTAACACACGTAATCCACTGTCCGCCTCAATATCCAAGATAGTCAAGACGGCCTCATAAAGGATCGAGTTTCCAACATTCTTAGTGGAATCGGTGTTGGTAGCGACTTGGGCAAGGATGTCGTTGATTTGTTCGCTGACTTGAGCATCACCCTTTCCAAGGACCCTTAACAACCTTAAAATTTTAACCTGCAAGAACGGATCTGTTATGCCAGTGACATCGTGCTCAGGTGCATACCCTGAGCTGGTCAGGCTTTTTAGTTGGCGAACAAGAACAGTCGTAAACTGTCTAAACTGGCTGACCAAATCCGGGTCATGTTGACAAAGATCTGTTACCAAAGTCACCCCGCAAAGCAACACTCCATGGTTCCGATCCTGTAGCAATAGCTTTGTTTTGTCAATGAAGTGTTCCTGCAGGTCTGGGACTTTGCGAATAATCCGCATAGCGCAAATAGCGGCTTTGCGACGAATATACGGGTTGGCAGTTGATAAAAGGTTTTCGACTTCCTGGAAAAGATCCCTAGCCATTTCCGTCGAGGCGATATTACCGAGTGTGCATAATGCTAATCCTACCACGTATTGGTTGGAATGCTCCAAATCACTATTGGGAAGTTCCAATGGTAAGCAAACAATGAAGTATCGTAGAATCGAAGCAAACGGCTTACAACGAACTTTTTTAAAGAGTTTGTGACAAGCGTCAAAACCTCCTGGTTCTCATCCAACAATAACATGGTACCCAAGTAACCTAGCCGTTTATCCGCAAATCTTGGTGAGGCCAATAATTTGAGACACTCGATCTGCCCAAAGTGAGTCCTCTCACCTAAGGTGAAGAGGTACAATAGTTTGGCCACATTATTCCTCCTACGGTTCATCAGCAAACAGAACAATGGTGGTGAGGTTAACGGGCGACAAACCGGACATTGGAGTCCCCGGATTCCTCTCGGAATGAAGCTCTAATCGCAGCGCTCTCTTTTTGGATGACGCCCCTCTCATCGTTCAGTGTCTTTGCACTCCGGACAGCTCGTATAAATTGCTTCACTATCCATAGTTAGCCCAAGCCATCCACTCCAGGGCATCCTTACATACAAGAACTCATTATTGCGGAGATAGTGGTTGGTGGGGTGAGGTTGATGGTTCAGGACAGGTGTCGAGGGAAGAAAGAATACTGGCTGACAAGACCACACCCAAGCAACAGGAAGCGACAAGTCAACACAAAAGAGAAGAAAATGAGAAGGCAAAGATTTCCTGGGGAAGAATTTCGACCCCTGGGCTGCCTGCGGAGAGTTTCTGTAAATGACAGACGATAAACCACCGTGGGGCTGCCGCGAAGTGAGTTTTGCTGCTTGCTGCAGGGGTTAGTGGGGGAGCTGATCTAGCCGCCCACCTTACATAATCATCGTCTCCTTCAAGCTCTCATGCCAAGACATTGGATTTAAGTATGGCAAGCAATAAGTTACAGAAATTGACGATACTTTACAAGTATAATATAATACTTCATTTCCCCCCCAGGTACTCTTTCCATGGACGCTGTCAAGTAATAGGATATTGTAACAAGACCATGCTATGTATAGTATTAACCCAACAAGACGCTCTACAGCGCAACAAATATGGTTAACAGAGGTACCTTTTTACAAGTGCCCCCAAAGCGTTGGCATGGTATGATACCGTATCAGTGTAGTGCAAGCACAAGCACTAGAACTTCTTCCTACCTCCAGGTTCCTTAAAAAATACCAGAACCCCCACCCAAATCATTGGGTAGGCCAGGATCGCAAAAGACAATGCAGACAGAAAAACAAGATATGAAAAATAGGGAAAAAGCAAGAGGTAAAGCTATTGGAGATAGGCCGCGCAAAAAAATAAAGGCGGCAAGAGAACTAAAAGGTTCTGAACATGGTGAAAAAAGAAAAAAAAACATTAGAAAGGAGTAGAGAAATATCGGCATAAGAGAAATGTTATGCGTTACTCTAAAAGTTCCTCCGCAAAAGTGTCTAGCAAGACTAACGAAAAAGCTCCCTTCCATTTCTTCAAGAAGTCCTTGTTCGAGTAAAGCCAGCTCAGGCTTGCCTTGAATGATACCAGCTCAATTTTCCAACCCCTGTCAAGACATCTTTCGACGACCTTGAAAAAACCGGGACTGTACTCTCCTTGGGCTGCATCGCCACTGGCTAACACGATAGTAGTTGGCGTGAAGTCTAGAACACTCTCTAAAATTTTGAGATGAAGGATTTCGTCGACTGCTTGCTCAACTTTCCGAAGGCGTTGTTTTTGTGTGCCCTCGGAACCCGAGGAGGAGGAGTATTTCGCATTTACCCGTTCCTTTTCTACTCTCTCGAGTAGACTAACTTCGTAGCCAAGAGAACGAGCATCAAGAGCGGATACGGTTGTTGGTGAGCTTCCGACATATACCTTCTTGGAAGATGTCCGTCCCCTCTCGAGGATAAGAGATAAGCCATGGAAGGAAAATGCGGGCTGACGAACAGCCGCGCGGCGGGAATATCCCCTACGTTTCTTGATGCATTCGTAAAATCCGATCAGGATCTAGAGTTCGATCGTGTTAGCCTAAATAAAAACCGGATATGGGCGGAAATACATTAGAAGCATCGACAAACACATGAATGTCAGTGTCCGAGGGGTCCTTCGCTCCTGATCGGAGGCCAGGGCGAGTAAGAAGATGGGAAGCCTGGGCGGGGAACAGTGAAAGTATCTTCTGGACCAGCTGCGCTTTTCTTTCAACAGAGGTCATCGACGACCGGATTACGGGTCGCTTATCGAATGGATCCTCCAGATTGGCATTTGCAGCCATGCTTGGCATTGCAAAATCCTTGGTTGGCAGCTGGGAAACTGGTGGCAAGGGAGTTGGTGTTTCCATTCCTCTCAACCTCACCACCGGTGGAGTTTGTTCGGTGGCTGCATCGATCTGGGAGGAACTTGAGTTGCGCTTTTTACGCTTTCTTCTTGGTGTTGAATGGATTTGAGTGGGAGGTAATGAGTCGTCCTCGTCAGTGGTAGTGCATGGGTCAGGCGAGGGCCCCAAAAAATTCCAGATGGCGGTAAAATCACCAAGGGATTTGTGAGGAGTAGCTCCGCTAATTTTGTCGGGATTGATGACCAGAGGGTTGCTGTTTTGGCTCGTAGCGAGGGCATCACTGAGAGCTATGACGGTCGAGAAATTGAATATGGTGGTGGTAGTTGTGTCTGCCATGTGAATTGAATAGGTCTTTTTGCTTCTTTAATTGCGTGTTTGTTATGTGGGCAGGGGATATCTTCTTTATGAGGAGTTCGAGTCGGGAGGGCGTGGGCGAACCGGGAAGACGGACATGGGTGTGGATAGTATTTTCGAGACTGGTGCGATTGTTTACTTGGACGATAGAGGGGGGGAACAAGAGGGAAGGGGATGTTAAATAGGCCGCAAGCTAACTGTGGGTTAAGGAACTAGGCTGCCAACATAGAAACATAGAGGTGTGGGACGGTGTGGGAGATTGTTGGTGGGTTTTGGGTGAAGTGCTGTAAGAGAAAGTTGCGAGGGAAGGTGCAAAGAGGAGAGAGGGTGACCAAACAATCACTCACACGTTGGCTCCCGATCTGGGCGGCCTCGATTTCTGATGACTCGAAATCCGTGACCCACTTCACCCTTTCTCGAGGTAAATCCTGTCCCGTGTTCCTTTCGCTTTGTGCGGTGGACAGTGGACTGCTGTACACGTACAATACCGGTACCGGCACTCGTATGATACCGGTGCTAGGATCGCAGCTCTGTGCTGTGTGTGGGTGGTGTCTACCCGTGCTTAACGATACGCTTAACGTGCTCTCTATTACCCACCCAAACGATACCCGTGCAGGATAAGTCTGATAAGGGCAGATTTCAGACAGGGTTGGTCGCCATAATCATCAACCATGCTTCAGTTGCGGCGGTAGGCTACGAGTAGAATTACATAAGATCGGGAAATCCTTTGCTTCGGCTGCTTAGATCGCCGCTATTCTTATCTTGTCCCCCTTCCTTCCTGCACTTTACCCCATTGCCCCTTCCTTCCTCCCTTCGACCCAATACCGTGCCCGTACCAGACTACACTATTCCGCACATTCACCCTATAGTATTGACCTCGCTCAACCATGGCCATCGACTCTTCAGACCAAGCATCCCCCCAACCGGCTGCATCGGCAGCAGTTATACTGCCCACCGAGCATTCAGAGCAGACAGTCGTCGCGGTGCTCGCTTCCCCTCCCCCAGCCCACCCTACAACCTTAACCATTCCTATTTCTCGCCCAGCCCCGCCGACCCCTTCCAACATTGCGCATCTAGAAAAGCCAATCCTCCGCCGAGATAGTCTCAACCGTCGAGAAGCTCTTCTTCGTGGTAGAGAGGGGTCACGTCGCCGCCAGCGATGGGAAAATGACCGCTTGTTATCAAACCCCCATGCAATCCCACCTACCGCGTCAGATTGGGAAGTACGCCCACTGTATCCTCATCGCCATGTCCCATATGAATTCGCCTCTCTTTATGATCATCCCAAATTCCCCCACAAAGGGAACCCTACCGCAAACCGCCAGGTCGTTGAGAAAATGCCAAAAGAACTGAAGGTACGGATGAAGAAGACTCGGGGCGCCATTGGGCTGCTTAAATCGTTGGAAGAGGAAGTGAGAAAGTTTGTCCTTGGAGGGCAGGATGAGAAAGCTAGAGAAGAGGAAGAGAAGAGCGATGTAGTGGACGATGAATCAGATGAAGAAATTGTATTCATCAGCAAGCGAGCCAAGCAACTCCAACTCGAGACTGAGAAGGTCTTGTTTGAAAGCCCAGTCAGCGATCCTGGGGCCTCATTTGGGTTTGTTTCCTCCCTCTTGAATTTACCCTGATCAGAACTAACCTGAAAAACAGTCGCTGGCTGGTCCACTCGATCGCCACATACTACGGTCTCAAAAGCTGGAGCATCACCACTGGTAACCCAGCGAAGAGAATTGCTTACGTAGGGCTCAAGAAGGATCCTAAGAACTCCGCCCTAGTGGTCGCGGGGATGCCAAAGCCATTATGGCTAATGCTCTAATCATCTAACTGAGATTTCTTTTCATATCATACCTGGGGTTAGGGATCGCGGCTGTACCTGTTGCTTTTATCAACGTAGAAATCAGGTGTGCTAGTATATGTTCTCTACTACTCATTCATTGTAGTCAGGAATTCTTGTAATTCGTACATTTCACTTTTACACAAGGCTGAAAGTTGTGATACCGTTCCTAAATACATCTATGACAGAACTACTCTGACTGCAACATCCCAGGGTGGCGAGAAGCACTTTACCAAATATTAGGGTAAGGTAACACAACGGAAGCCTACATCACGGTATGATGCCGTTGGGGCAATTTCATGCACAGCCGGTATCATACTTGGGGTGAGAATAAGTGTCCTGAACCAGCGACCGATGGCGGGCTGGCAACAACGAACCAAACACTGGAACCCTTCTACTGAGCGTATTTAGGCCTCCTCCGCTCCTAGGAAGTTCTTGTGCTTTGCCTCTTTTTTTATATAGTTATTTCAAGAGTCATTTTTTATACTGTTGAGTTGGTAGTTAGTGGCTCCACTTCCGGGCATGTGATCCCGCTACTAGTACAAGTACTTGTACCGGCATGCTAGTAGCTTATTCAGTTACTACTAGTCATGTTTACCTTAAGATACCGGTATACAGGTATCACAAGAACAAGTCCCATGATTCCTTCACCGGCATACTTTTATCATGTACCAGTATATAAATTCCGATAGTGGTGTCTTCTCTTGAGAGCAGCCAATCCAGTCCTCCTACAGACAACACAATAGTTTTTCTCTAGATATCTCTTTGGCTTTCGTCAATTGTACCTTGTTCCCACCAACATTTATGTCGGCAGTAATATCCTGTAGAGCACCAAGCCTTGCTGCGCAGCCACATGGTCATAATTAACCAATAGCAATCGCGCATCAGCTCCTGGGACCGTAACCGCACTACCGGTACCGTACTCGTAGAACGCACTCCGGGAACTCTAGGGAAGTATCATACCATTCACACTGAAGACTCACTTGAACCAACAACAAACACGTTCCAGTTCATCATGGCCGCAGCTTGAATGACGGCGGAGGTCTCCCGCGCAAAGTAAGAGTCACCAAAAGGCGTCGGGAAAAATCAATGAGGTAACTACGGTAGTTTCTCTGGGTTAGGTACCGTATGCTGCCTGCATGGCTTCGTGACCTGCCGGTAGTGCAGGGGTGAGACCCCGTGGGGAATTGCAATATCAAAGCCGTGATGGAGTTAACCTTTTTTTTCTTCTTCGGAAAACTGATAAGATGTCCACTAACTTAACACAAAGACAACAGGGCAGAACACCCCGTTTGATAAATTAGAACATCCGTCAATGGAGAAGTTAAAAAAATTCTGAGTCGCTTTAAGCAACTCCTTCGATTTCCAAGTGAACATCTCCGGGCAAAAAAAAAAAAATAAGCCCTCACCATCTCAACTGTTTCCTTACCCCTCAGATATTATAACCATACTCCATATCGATATATATTATAAAACCTCTAGGCTGAAGCTGAAGCAAGACGTATCTCACCGT
>Ga0307507_10011028_pt1 | contig 11500 bp, 17 predicted proteins | sample 7_EM_MG_FD_207223 | JGI IMG/M metagenome (GOLD analysis project Ga0307507, IMG submission 207223) | Populus trichocarpa ectomycorrhiza microbial communities from riparian zone in the Pacific Northwest, United States - 7_EM | ecosystem: Host-associated > Plants > Roots > Unclassified | place...
GGTGCCAAGTGATGCCCTTTGCCTGCCTGGGCTTTGGTGGTGGGGGTGATTGCCTCAAAGAGATTATATAAAGTCGTGACTGAAGCATTGTGAGTTACTTGGCGTAATTCATGTATAAAATCTGTATCCCTGATAGCCCAATCGCTACGTGCACATTGTCCGTGTCAACGTGAGGCAATATGCACTCCCTAACCGCCACTTCCGCTCTGCGCACCAAATCATCCAAGCTTTCTCCTCCTGGAAACTTGTCTTGACGAGACTGGTGGACGGGGAAGATCTTCTGCGCTCAAAGGTCCTCAAAGGGCGTGTCATTGGGTACTCTAATGATCCACTTGTTGCCTTCCACAATGCCAAAGTGCTGCTTTCGCAAATTCGGCGAGACAGTGGAGGAAGGCTTGGGCTCAGACTGTAAATTGAAAACGGAATGGGCCGTTGCGTGCGCACGGAGGAGAGACGAGGTATAGATGTGAGTTATCTGAGTGCCATGCCAAGGGCTAGGGCTCCCTGCATTCCGGAAGTTAGATAGTCGCCTGGCTAAGAACCATGAGAACGAACTCTTTTCCCTAGAAGAGATCAATGTCAGCATTTTTCATAACTCGAAAGGCTAATCATACCTAGGTCTGAAAGCGGGGTGTCTTTCCAACCAGACCAGACGGCTTTCTGTGGGTCATTATTGGATGGATTCTGCCTCATTGCATCTCAGGGGCCTACCAAGTTATCTTTACTCTCCCCACGCCTGATCTAAGCTCGAAGCTTCAGCTTGGAGAATTAAGAAGGTTGAGGAAGGCGTACAAAAGTTACAGTGAGCATAGGTGAGCATGATGTCGATAATTCAATAGCTTATAGTAGAGATCTACGCCTTCATGCATCGTGGATGACATGTGCAGACATCGTCAACTCAAAAAAAAAAAACAACTAGCCCACCGCGAGGGTCGAACTCGCAGCCTTCAGATCACCCGGCCTTCCGTAAAAGTCTGACGCTCTATCCGATTGAGCTAGGCGGGCGACGTTGAAAAGTGTATGTCTATTATGTTAATCAGTCTTTGGTACGTGCAACAATTATAGTACATTATTGGATACATGAAATCCAGCCCCCATGAAAGCAAATATATAACAGCCCCCACCCTTACACTCCAACTCTATGGACAACTTTTTTCTATTGAACATCAGCCAATATTAACCTCCAACCAAGATATCCTCGTACCTGACCGGAGAATCGGATGATCTCCCTCTTCTCCATTATGTACAGTGTTCTTTCAAGAGAATGGCTAGAGCGTCCTTGCTGCGTTACGAACTCTTTAACCAAGCTTTGGTAGCTGGTGCTCCATCCGACAGGAAGGCGTCTTCGTAGCTCTTGCTCTATGTGGGTCATTTCTTCGTTCAACTCTCCACGTGAAAGCCCGTCTGCCGATCCTGCTGAGACCGCGTCCATCGTGGAGAATTTAAAAAGTCGGATGGCTTCCTCGACGTGGTGGTTCTGAACGACCGGTGACAGAGTTATCTTGGCTAGTGACTCGGATATCCGAATGATAGCTTCCAATTGTCTAAGCAGAGTTGAGGGGTGTAATTGTAATGATTCCACAAACGGGGACCTTACCGAATGGTTATTGGTATAGAGCTCTTCTCATCGTTGTCCTGTTCGACTTGTTGGACTTGTTTTCGTAAACTCACGAAGTGGCTGCTCAGCATCTCTTGGGATTCAGCAGACAAGCGCGGAGCGCATTTGCTTGAAAACAGTTCTGTCAGCAGACAGTCGAGTGCGAAGAAGGACACACACGTTTTGCAGTAAGAAATGTATCTCTTCATCTTCTCTAGTGGTATCTCACCAACGTTGCCTCCATTTTCATCGGTGTTCACGTTCTGCCTATTCATATGAATATTCATGACGTGTTTTGCGATCATCTAATGGGTTTGTCTTAGCAATTGTAATACGCGCAGCTCTTAAGGCGAACCTTGTCGCGATTTTCATTGTGTTCATCCCTCACAATGAATATCATATCAAACCTAGATAAAATCGTCGTTTGGAAGTCAATGTTCTGCGTCAAAATGTTAGCTAATGTCATCATAAGAGTCGAAGTGGAGTAGACAAGACCTCTCCGGGGCTCTTCCCCTCGTCGTAGCGTCCAAACACTGGGTTGGCTGCAGCAAGAACGCTTGTACGAGAATTCAAAACCGTTGTTATTCCGGCTTTCGCTATAGAGATAGTTTGTTGCTCCATCGCTTCGTGGATTGCCACTCTGTCTTCATCTCTCATCTTATCAAACTCGTCAATGCAGACAACACCTGTATCGGCCAGGACCATGGCACCACCCTCAAGATAGAATTCTCTCTGGGACAAAGCTCGGGGGGATAGAAAAGGACGTTGGAAGAACGACTCACAGAAACGGAATCGCGCTGTACAGATGCGGTTAAACCTGCCGCACTTGAACCCTTGCCAGATGTATAGACCGCAATTGGTGCCACCTATTGGGTTGCAATCAGCCTTGCAACGAAAAGGATTACAGGAAATTCATACCTTCTCAACAAACTTGAGAAGCTGACTTTTTGCAGTACCGGGGTCTCCAAGCAGTAATACGTTGATATCGCCTCGCAGTCGCATCCCATCTGGCAGTACTTTCTTTGATCCGCCAAATAAGAGGCAAGTTATTGCCTTTTTAATATCTGCAGTCTGTAAGATCATAAGCGCGGCAATTCGCAATTCACTTACCAAGGCTTCCAAAGATACTCGGTGCGACACTTTTAGCAAATCGTTCATAGAATCCTTCGCTACGGGACATCTCTCCAAACTCCTCCTCCTCTTCAGGTGTGAATTGTACGCCAAAAGGATTAGACCCACCGCTACCTCCGGAGGGAGACATCGTTTCAAGATGTACAACGCGAAGGTACGGTTGTCGGAGAGCCGCAGGTCCCGCATTTTTCTGCGAATCGCGGTCAAACAAATGTATCCATAAGAGTATAAACGCTTACGTTTTTCGCAGACTGGAAAGTAGAATAGATGCCGGTCGTAATGACCCTCGACCCAGGAACAACCTTTCCTGTAAGATGTCGATCCGCCGAGAGAAGCATGTGTCGCGGGAGCTCTCCCACAGGAACCATGTCAGGTGCCTCCTGCAGTTTCAAAGTCTGCTGGTCGGCAAACGTCGATTTGGAGTGAATGATGAGATATGGGTCCATCGGGCAATCCTTCTTTTGTCCCTCAGGTTCTGGTGCATCGCAAATCCGTGGTAATCCTCTGTCTGACCCTCCACCAACACCACCCATTCCACCTGAGGGGTATATTATCTTTGTGGACCGACAAGAACGACATTGAAGGTGCAATTTGGTTGCTCGAGACGACAGAACGGACGCGGAAATGACAATGCCTGGTATGCGAACGAGTTTGTTCATGGTATCGGCAGTAAGTTCGCGGAACTGGAGCATGTTGAGAGCCGATTGTATCGTTACTTGAACTTTTGGGATTGCCTCAGCAGCTGCCTCTGTCCGGTCTTCTGAATTTGTAGCCATGGGGAAGAGGATTAATCGGGCGGCTTTGGTGGCTGCATTTTCGAACTGAAACGGGTTATATTCATGGTTGAAATCAGTAGCAGGAGCGCTTACCAACGGTAAGACGTCTGCTGGTCTATCTTGAATGGCGTGCGCCAACTCATCGTTGTACAAACCGACGTGACGAAGATCAACCTCTAGCAAATGTTGTTTTAAAAGCAGATTTCCGCGTAGATTGTCTCTACAATACAATTAGAAAGACAGAGGGGGGGGGTGAGGAAATACGGTCCTTGCCTGTAAATGAACTCCCCCCCAACACGGTACTGCAAGAGAAATTCGAGGAAAAGTTTTTCGGTTTCAGAGGGTGAACCAGGCGAGATGGGTGGAGGTTGGTCATGTACAGAGACAGTGTACACATTGTTCGCGTCGAAGCCGGACATTGTTAGAGGACTACCTGGAAGGTGAGGGTTCGCGTCCAAATGCGAGTTTAGGGCATGTTCATACGCGGTTCTATAAGCCTTTTGCTTGGCGTTGTTAGATTTAGATCACGTGCTCCTTCTGAAAGGAGACGAGTTCGGAACGACATCCTCAGCTTCTGTAATATCGGTAGCTTACATACCTTGCATCATAATGTTATCGAACACGCCTCTTCTTCCAAACTCCACAACCCATACTACGAGCGCTTCAACGTCAGGAATGACCCACTTTATTGGCGCCGTCGAGGACGAATGGCAATTGTTCAGGTGCGCAATGTCTTCCTCGCTGTCTTTCGACGTTGCCTAACGCCTAAAGTTAGCGACAGAGCCTCTGATTACACCATTGGAGAACCCATAGGATTTGGCGCTTCTTCTATTGTTTATTCAGCTCAATATCATCCCCCTTCGGATGCCTCTCGAAAGTCAAACTCCGTAGTACCATGTGCGCTCAAGGTCTTGGACCTCGACTCACTCCCGCCACGCTCACTTCAGTTGCTGCAAAGGGAAACAACCCTCATGTCGCTTTCAAAGCATCCCAATGTTCTTCGTGTTCGTGGTTCATGGATGGATGGTCACAAACTTCACATCGCTCTCCGTCTCATGAACAAAGGCAGTGCCGCTGACGTTATGCGCTACGGGTGGCCAGGAGGCATGGAAGAAGATGTCGTACGCTGTATTTTGCGACAGGCCCTCAAAGGGCTGAAGTTTGTTGATTCTTTCCGTCGTTCTATCTCAGTTGACTTGTATTATCCAGCTATCTCCACATCAATGGATTCATTCATCGAGACGTGAAAGCTGCTAATCTCCTTATAGATGATGATGGGACTGTGCTCCTCGGTGACTTGGGCGTTGCCGCCGACCTTGCAGAAGATACTTCTCATCATTTATCTTCCTCACATCTACGTTATTCAGTAACAGCAAAGGCTGCAGTCTCCGAACAGGAACCATTGCCCTCTTTCTTCGACAACCATCCCAGCAAAGTGGCATTCGAACCCATCTTATCTCGACCCAAAATTGGAAAGCGGAAATCTTTCGTCGGGACTGTGAGTCCCTTTTGTAAAGTGATATGACATTACTAAATAATATTTTGACAAGCCCTGCTGGATGGCTCCTGAACTTATTGAAGGGCGCCAGTATGATTCTTCCGCTGACATATGGAGCTTCGGAATCACCGCTCTGGAGTTGACTCAGGGGCGCCCGCCAAAGTCTAGAGAGTCACCTCAACGTGTATTGTTGAAGACGTGAGATGTTAGCCGATAAGTATTTTATCAGCTGCTAACATTCTCTCAGTTTGCAAGAGGACCCACCAACCCTAGACCGTGAGGGAGGAGCATATAAGTATACTCGCGCATTCAAAGAAGTTGTCGACAGCTGCTTAGTGAAGGACCCGTCAAAGCGGTCTGTCGCTCTTCCGTCTTCTTCTTTTGTATCCTGACCAAACTTCAGCCCCACGGCAGAGGAACTGCTACAAACCCCATTTTTCCGATCAGCCAAGAAGAAATCATACCTAGTTGGAGCCATTCTTAGTATGGCGTAGACCTTGCGATCCATGAATTTACTGCTAAATATCATTTGCAGAGGATCTTCCCCCTTTAACGAAACGCCAAGAACGTCGTGCTGTTAATCAGATACACTCTCCACACTCAATTGACTCTTGGGATTTTACGACGACGGTCAACTCGCCCGCCACGAGCGTCTACCGACGACGAGTGCTGGAAGAGTTTGTTGCGGCAGAAGACGGAGAAGGTCAATATCAAGAAACTGATGACGAGCAGGATTCTCGGGGAGAGTCCAGAGCTGTAGCTTGGGATTCGGAACCGGAGGAAACGCGAGGACGAGATCAGCAGTCCGAAGCTGTCACAGTTGTGTCCTCTTCCCCTTCCACCTCGGATTCTGGTCTCTCGGACTCCCGTAGTTCCGCTTCTTCAACAGCTCCCTCGTCCTTTGCCGAGTCTTTGGTTGTACCCCCCAAGCTGCAGGAACGGAATGACTCTTCTGGGTCAGCTGCAGATGATACAGTAGTTTCCGAAATCCTGCGCAAAGGAGAGGCAATAGAGAAAGCTGCCTCCGTGGACACTGTTTCGCAAATACCTGGTGGTAAAGGTCCAAAGGTTGCGCGACAAAGCTCCTCCTCTGGTCAGTCCGCATTGTGGCGGAAATTTAAAGGAAAGCATCTCAGCAGCAGTCTCGACTCGGGTAAGGAGAGAAACGGGATTGGAAGGGTGTTCTCAAGCTCAAACAAGAACAAGTCGTCCACGTCAAGCGATCGGACTGTTACTGGTGTGTTATCTCTTCGAACCATTCGATTATCGCTCAAAAATCGCCGTTGGTGTAGGCAAATAATTGATCACTTACTTCATCTTTTTACGCTCTATTTTCATTCTCCCTTGATATCATATACCAATGTACAAAGGTAGCGTCGTCTACGTACACCTGCATTTCTAATGAATTTTCGATACCCTCTCATCGATATATTGCCTTTGCTTTATCTATACATGCTAGAACAGTACCAATACAACAAAATGTGCCCAAGACAATGTGATATGTACTTAGATCAAACGCCACCACAGAGAGTTATTCCAGTTTTTAAACAGCTCAGGACCATTCAGGACCCCTTCTGCCCGCGGTGCGTATGATAAAAGCGCTGAGTTTAATGAAGGCGGTCTCCCCAGTCACCACCCGGAATGGTCCCCTGCCTCCCCATCCTCCTACGTGGACCGCGATCATCTCGACTTGCAGTTGTGACTAGATGTTTGTCAACAAGCTACAGATGAAAGACCTCGATCAGCAAGGCAAAGATTTTTACTTGGAGGCGAACTCACGTCATTCAGGATATTGGCAGATTTCGTCAAGGAAGAAAGGAACGCAGTGAGTTGCACATCTTCATATTCCTGTGATGATTTTGAGGAATATTTCGGGCCATGTGAAACAAAAGTTTGCATACTGTTTCGAACTCTTCGCGAAAGGCTTTGTTTTCAGATGCAGGAAGTGAAGCAATCAGCGCTGCCAAAGATCGAAGGATATCGTGATTCTTTGTTGCTTGGCCTTTGATTCGTTGTCATTTTGGCATGAAGTAAAACGAGAAAAGAAGGCAGAAACCTGTGATGACGTCCGCAACATATTTGACAAGTACCAAGATCCTCTCATGTAACATCTTTACTGCAGATCGTTGTGTCTGCAAGTGTGATTCCACTGATTAGATAAGTAAATACAGAAAACCAAAAGAGTTTGACTGATTCCACGACTTACAACTTGTCCCACTTCCACCACCTCGTGCTGTCCAATCAACTGCTATACGCTCGGCTTCCCCAGTTTCGACATTGTAAGGAACTTCAATATAAACTGAACGCGATTTGCGATCTCTAATCTCGATTGAAGGCTCGAAAGCCTTGAAAGGAAGGGTCTGTGCATTGACATCAGTACTTATTGCCAGGGTGGGTTGCAAGATCAACAGCAGCGGGGTCGAGCAATATCCTGTGAACTATTGAAGGCATTGTTAACGCGACTTGTAACAAGAGTAAATAGGCTACACACTTGGTCATGAAGAGCAATGTGGCGTGCTGTTGGCTTAGGCGCCACTGTGTACCATCCAATAAACTCAAGCGAAGGAAAAACTTGCTTGTCTATCGTATGTTGTGGTATCAGAAGCGAGAGAATAGGTCCAAAAAAAAAGAATAACATTGATCGCGTCTTGACACTAGAAAACCGTGGTCGACAGACTCGGCTCCGCCCTCAATTGCGAGTTCAAAGGTGTTCACTATTTCGACTTCTCGTCCATTCTGAGTCCCCAATAGCGCGCCAAGGACTGTGAAGGATATGAGAAAGGTTATGGCTGACATAAAGAAGGAAGGTTGATACCGAAAGGGTTCGCGGAATTGGTCTGGAGTTTCAGTCTCGTCAGATGCTCGGAGATGTTGAGGATTGGCAGGGGATGGCTGATCGGGACTTGATTGAGTTGTGAATCGCATAAAGGGAATGAGCTTACAGGGAAAGGGATAGACCAGACGTTGTTGTTGACGGAAGAACAACAGAAATTTCATCAGTTTCCATCGAGCTCATTATTCAAGGTGTGTTGACAAAAATAATGTAGTTTTAAATATGTCGGCGTGTGACTGTGTCACAACCAATGAGGGGCGGTGTAATACGGATCGTGCCCATCTTCAACATCGTTTGAACATCCTCCTCAACCGGTTGTCCTCCTCCCTCCTCTCCCTCGACGTTGTTCGGCGTTCATCTGCCGGATGGCCCCAAAGCAACCATGTGCAAAGTACCAATATGTCGTAACCCCAACAGGTCCCAAGATCTTACCGGTCGACGAACCGTCATGCAAGGATGAGGAGAGTCCCGCAGATTATAATGCTGGTGGTTATCTTCCCGTCAAAGTCGGTGATGCTTTCAAACATGGTCGATACCGTGTCATTCGAAAACTTGGGTGCGTTTCTTATATCCATTCTTAGCCGCTCTTCCTCATCGCACGCAATCATGGCATCATTTAGGTGGGGACATTTCTCTACTGTATGGCTCGTAAAAGACACACAGTTAGTCTTAATTCTCAACCTCAAATATCTGCGGTTACTTAGCGAATGTTTTAAGGACGCACTCCCATTCCGCTCTCAAAGTCGTCAAGTCTGCTGGTCGATATGCCGAAACGGCACGGGACGAGATCAAGTTGCTATCTCAAGTATCCTCCTTCGCTCCAACACATCCAGGTCGATCGCATATTGTTTCCTTCCTTGATTCCTTCTCGCACCAGGGACCTGAAGCTTCCCATATCTGCATTGTATTCGAACCTCTGGGCGAAAACCTGCTTGCGCTGATCGAGAGAAATAAGAAGAAGGGTGTCCCGAGGCCGCTCGTCAAAGTGATAGCGAAGCAAATCCTTCTTGGTTTGCAATACCTTCATGATGAATGTGACCTGGTACACACGGACATCAAACCAGAAAACATATGTAAGTCTCTCTTAATCTTACTTCCTACAACTTTGACTGCATCTTCGATTAGTAATTTCCATTCCGGACATCGAAGCCCACATACATAACGAACTTTCTCAATCACCTTCTCCGACGTCTCGTCGCGTCGGAGTGCCACTTCCGACAAAGTCTCGAGCAGGGGTTTCAATTCCATCCAACCAACAACGTGCACGTCGGCAGGTTCAAATCTTTAACTCTCAACCCCTAGCCAGTCCTGGGCGAAGTGGGGGTCGAAGTGCACACGGGCACACAAGTCTGAGTATGAGCACCCGTTTAGAAGATAGCGGAAGCGGAGGAAACAGTCGAAACAATAGTTTCATTGCCCAGATGCATCTCTCGAGAATGGCTGCCGCTGGCGCCACTTCTGTAAACCATGTAACTGGTACGACTGCGAACCTGGGTTCCAGTGCACCCAAAGTATCAAGCGCGCTGTCACAATCCGCGCCCCTCTTTCCGCCCAAGCCAACTGAAACGGGTTCTTCAGGGAAGGTTGCTGCTAATTCCCCCTCGACTTCCTCCTCGTCCTCTTCGATTTCATCCGCAGTGGCTTCCGTTGGTGCTGGATCAAGTAGTATTATAAGCACGCCTCCTACATCACTTTCTCACTCCTTCAGCAATCCTATGGCAGCTGGTTTCCTCGGGATGAAGAGTATGAACATTGAAATCGAGCTGAGGTCTAGACCCAACCTCTTTTTAATGTCCGACGAAGATAAGGAGTTGGAACAAGAGAGGGAAGGATTGCCGATGAAAGGGAGCAAAGGAAAGAACAAAATGACTCCACTGCAGAATGAACTAGATGCCGCTCTCTCTACGTCGTGGAGAGACAAACTATCGCCTACACTTGCTTCATCATATCAGACCACGTCAAGCAGCCACAATTTAAGCAAGCCAAGGAATCAAGTCGGTCACGGACATTCGCGCTCCCATTCAGGAGCGGGTTTTTGGAAGGATCCAGGGACGGGTGCACTTGCCCCAGCCGTCCTTGTCTCAGCTGTCGCTCGCGCTGATGAGGAGGCAGGAGACTCTTTTCCTCAATTGACCGTTGTAGGTGCTGGCGAAGTGGGAAAATCGACCTTTGAAATTTCATCTGCAACGGCGACTGTCCGACCGTCGCCGACCATTACACCACCGCCTGACCCAAAGACGACCAAGACAACAACATTGATTAACGGGGTCAACAAAGTGATAGCCGAGAATAATTTATCCGCCAACGAAACTCATAACGTCGTCAAAGCTTCAGCTTCGTTTGAAACTCCATTCAATCCATCAAACCTTTCACGGTCACTCCTCACACAAACAGCGCCATCGAAAGTCAAGGTTCCTACCGTTTCCCCACTCAAGCGGAACATCATTCGTAATTCCCCTCCCCAACAAGTCTCACAACTTTCCGCCCACATGCACATGCACTGTCCGCCGCCGCATAGTAGTTGCTCTGATGCGATGCACAATCACACAAACACTGCTAAGCCATCTCGTTCTTCTCGTGTTAACCCTTCCCCTGCAACTATGCCAACAATTCTCCCCACCTCCGTGACGCCTACACCGACTTCACCGACCCCAGCCGCGCCACCTCCTACTCCCATCACATCTCCTACCGTAAGCTCGCTCGTGCCTTATTCCGCCTCTGTTACGGCCGCTGCCCCCGATGGCTTGCCTTCTCTTCTTCCGATCCAAACACCGTCCGAGGCTGCGGTGGAAAGGCCGCCACCAATATCAGTCAAAATTGCTGATTTAGGAAATGCGACTCCCTCAACAAAGCATTACACCGAAGATATCCAAACACGTCAATATCGTGCTCCAGAAGCGATTGTGGGTCGTCGTGATTGGGACGCCAGAGCCGACATTTGGAGTGTGGCTTGTGTGGTGCGTTCATGGTAGTGCTGCCCTATCTATTCCGTCATTAATCGTCTTGTGTCTTTATGTTTCAGATATTCGAATTGTTGACAGCCGAATACTTATTTGACCCTCAAGGGCAGGGAGAACTCTTCACGAAGGATGATGATCACATGGCCCAGATTATAGAGCTGCTTGGCGACTTCCCTCTGGAAGCGAAGATGGGTGGGAAGTACAGTCGAGAGCTGTTTGATCATACTGGTTTGTCTTGTTTTTTCTTTTTCGATAATTGCCACCTCAACACATCCTCAATACCAGGTGCTTTACGATACATTCGGACACTCAAACCCTGGCCACTGAAGCGTGTTATGATGGAAAAATATCTTTTCCCAGAAGTCGACGCCGCGGCTCTCTGTTCCTTTCTCGAGCCCATGTTGGCGGTCGACATGCGTGAGCGTGTGCATGCGCGTGATATGATTGAACATCTATGGTTAACACTGCATGGGGAGGATGAAGCCATAATGGAATGGTGATTACAAAGTCAGCATTGGCTTCGTTGCCAGTTCGCAGAACTTGGCTAATTTCCGTGGCAACAGACCGGGGGAGCTGCTACTCACACTAGACTTATAGAAGATTTAGGACCTACGTCTTTTTCCTCTTTTTGTTCGCCCCATGTCATCTTTTCTTCCCCCCTACATTATTCTTCTGACCCCTATTTTTTCTCCTAATTTTGGGCTT
>Ga0307507_10011029_pt1 | contig 11500 bp, 1 predicted proteins | sample 7_EM_MG_FD_207223 | JGI IMG/M metagenome (GOLD analysis project Ga0307507, IMG submission 207223) | Populus trichocarpa ectomycorrhiza microbial communities from riparian zone in the Pacific Northwest, United States - 7_EM | ecosystem: Host-associated > Plants > Roots > Unclassified | place...
AAGTATATATTTATAATTACCTATAAATAATTAACCCCTATTAGGTAATACCTAAAGATATAGTTACGTTAAAAAAGAGTAGGGGAAAGGTATTATAGTAGATATTATAGTAGATATAGAGCTCTATGTAAAGCCTTAGTAGAGCTCCGTGTAGAGCTTTGGTAGAGTTCTGTGTAGAGCTTTAGTAGGGCTCCGTGTAGAGCTTTAGTAGAGCTCTGTGTAGAGTCTTGGTAGAGCCCCGTGTATAGCTTTGATAGAGCTCTACGCGGAGCTTCGGTAGAGCTTTGTGCCAAGTCTTAGTAGAGCTTCGTGCAGAGCTTTAAGGGAGCTTTGTAGAGAGCCTCTGGTGGAGCTTTGTGTAGGGCTTCCGGCAGAGCTTCTGGTAGAACCTTTAGTAGAGCTCTACGCGGAGCCTTGGCAGAGCTTTGTGTAGAGCTTCTGGCAGAGCTTCTAGCAGAGCCTTTAGTAGAGCTCCGTGTACAGCTTTGGTAGAGCTCTATGCGGAGCCTTAGTAGAGCTCCGTGTAGAGCTTTGAGGGAGCTTTGTAGAGAGCCTCTGGCAGAGCTTTTGGCAGAGCCTTTAGTAGAGCTCCGTGTAGAGCTTTGGTAGAGCTCCGTGTAGAGCTTTAGTAGAGCTCTATGCGGAGCCTTAGTAGAGCTCCGTGTAGAGCTTTAAGGGAGCTTTGTAGAGAGCCTCTGGCAGAGCTTTGTGCAGAGCTTTGTAGAGAGCCTCTGGTAGAGCTTTGTGCAGAGACTTTGGTAGAGCTTTGTACAGAGCCTATAGTAGAGCCTCTAACTCAGTCTACTAATCTATAATAATTCTAGCTTAAAGCTAGACTCTATAATTAATTTCCCTAGCTACTAAAGCTTTACTAGAGGCTCTGCATGGGGCTCTATATAGGCTCCGCATGGAGCTCTGCTAGAGGCTCTCTATGAAGCTTCCTTAAAGCTCTGCATAAAGCTCTGCTAAGACTCCGCATTGAGCTCTACTAAAGCTCCGCGTAGAGCTTTACCAAAGGCTCTACTAGAAGCTCTACTAAAGGCTCCGCTAGAAGCTCTACTAAAGGCTCTGCCAGAAGCTCTACTAAAGGCTCTGCCAGAAGTTCTACTAAAGCTCTATATAGAGTCCTACTAAAGCCCTATACGGAGCTCTATCTACGTTAAAAAAAATCGTGCCTGCGGCATATGTCCGCTTTAAATATTTTCTTAGAAATTTTAGTATATAGAGCTAAATTCTCGGTAGTACCCCTTAAGAACGGTTACCTTAACTACCCCTAGACCCCTACTAGACCATTACTAAACAGTTACCAGACGGTTACTTTTTAGTCTTAAAGAAGCTTTAAGCTAATTTTACTAGTAATTATATACCTTTAGAAACCTAGCGCTAGGTTCTATTATAACCGTCTATTAAGGGGCTAAACGTATATTTTTTTCCTAGAAAATCCATAAATTATAGTATATTATCTTGTACGCCTAACCCCGTGCCCTATTTTATATTAAGGCGTATTAGGTATTTCTAGGTACTAACTAAGCCGTATATAGAATTTTGCTAACTTTTCTAAGAAAGGGGCTTATCTTTAGTGGCAACGTTGAGATTTGGCCTAAGCGCGCGTGGCCTGGGCGGTTTAAGCCCGCTTAGATGTCGGACTGTTACTTTTCCGGTTTGAAGATTTACTTCCTCTTTAGAGAAGAGATAATTAACTACCTATCTTCTATTTATAAGAACCCCTTTAAGATATAAAACGCCCGCCTTAATTATAAAGCCCTTAATATAAAAATAACAGAGACCTTTTTAGCCTTTTAGACCCGCTTTTTATACCTAGCCGGCTAAGCCCAAATTCACTATAAAGATTTACTACTAGACCTGTTTAATAAGCTTACTTTAGACCTATAGTAAGCTATACTACTAGTCTTTACTATTATATAGACGCTAAAGGAACTAATAGACTAGTACTTAACTATTAATTAAGGCCTCTATTAAATTAAGGTATGTGCTAAGCGGTATAAAGCTAGAAACTTATTAAACTAGACTATAAGTGCTATAAGAACGGCCTATAGTGCCCTAGTATAATTAGTAACCCTTATAGTACTAGCTATATAGCCTACTATTAATTTAGTAGCTAGCCGCGTAGCTAGCCCTACTATAGGTCTAGCATATACTTGGCCTATATATAGCAACCCCTATAGATAGACCCTTAGTAATTAAGGAGCTTACTTTTTATACGGCTAAAAGGACTGCTTTACTAAAGACTGCCTAATAAAGGTAAAAATAGATAAAGTTCTACTAATATAGGAGGATAGCACGGAGTTAAAAAAAGAGAAACCCCAGAGAAAGACTCTCTTTAGGGTTAAAAGGGATTAATATATTATATATTAATCTAGGTTGGCTAGTTAGTAAAAGAAGCTATACTATCCCTTATACTTTATTCCGTAATAAATATTAAGTTTTAACCTCTACTTTAGCTAACTTAGGAGTAAATGCCTTTACCTTAATTAATATAAAGTGCGCTATAAAACTAGCTAACCTTTTAAATGCGCCTTTAGAAGAACTACCTAAGCTAATTTCTATTTATAGGTATAATGGACGGGTAAAACCACCTATTATAACTATCTTGCAGATTTATCTCCGTGTTAACGGATAAAGGTAGTATAATATCCCCTTCCTTATTATAGACCTTAAAAGCTATAATATAATCTTAAAAAGAAAATAGCTAGCCTATTTAGGCTTATAGCTTAATATATAAAACAGGTAGCTTATTTAGCCTAAAACTATACCCCTAATGCCTTTCTTTATAAAAGAAATTAGTATTATAATAGAGAACCTTATTCAGCTATAGATAAATACTATTTACTAGGCCAACGCTATACGTAGGGACCAGGCTTTTAAAAAGGATATATAGCTTAACCTGTAATAGATCCGTATACTACGCCGCCCCTAGACTACCTATGTTATGCCACCCGTACTAAAGATTAAAAAAGTTAGTAAAAAGCTAGCGGAGCTCTCTATAGGGAACTTAGGCCCTATATAGCTATAAAGAATAGTAAGGAGTATTAAATGCTATACTAAATATATAGATCGGAAGGACAACTTATAAAAAATAGAATATAAGCTAAGGAAGATTATAAACCTTATACTGTAAAATATGGCCTAATAAAAGTCCGTAAAGAAACTTACGGACCTTCCCCTAGTTAATATCTACTATATTAGCGCCGTAGGATTTTACTGGAACTTAGTTTAACCTAATACTATTACCTTTACCACTAGCTTATATAAAATTAATTAAATAATTAAGGAAAAGGAAAGCGAGCTTAGTAGATAGGAAAGTAAGCTTATAGATAAGGAGCTAGTAGAATAGAAACTACCCTATTAATACTAGAAATTTAAGAATATATTCTCTAAGGCAGCGTCTAATATGCTCCCGTCTTACTAACCATATAACTATAAAATTAAGATTAAGCCAGATAAGGAAAATATACTTAGCTATAGCCCCCTTTATTAGTAGTCTACTACTAAGTTATAGGCTATAAAGTAGTACCTTATTAATAACCTAAATAAGGGCTTTATTAAGCCTAGTTAAGCCCCTTTTAACTTACCTATTCTTTTTACCAAAAAGCTTAATAAAGGACTTTATTTCTATATAGACTACTATAAACTTAATAATATAACCTATAAGGACCGCTACCTACTACACTTATTTAATAAGACTTTAACCCAAATAAGTAGAGCTAAGATCTTTACTAAGCTTAATATCTATTAGGCCTTTTACCGGATTAGGATGGACCCTAAATTAAAAAATCTTACTATATTTTAGACCCGTTACAGAATATATAAATATAAAGTACTTTCTTTTAGACTAACTAACGGACTAACTACGTACTAGCAATATATAAATAATATACTCTTTAGAAGTACTATAAAAAGATAAAGGATACTATAAGCCCATAGTTCCTTAAAAATGGACTTCTTAAGTACCGCAAACGGCTAGCAGTAGTAGAGGAATAAAACTTACGGACTCGGCTTATTATAAAAGCGTATACCTAGGTCTCTATAGCCTACCCTAAAAAAAAAATAAGACCTATAAAATTATTGGCGACTATTACTACTAACCTAAAATGGTTATAGATATTAATTACTATATACGAAACTATAACAACTACTATAGGTCTATAATTCTACAAGATAAGACCCTAGGACTATTAAAACCACTCCTAATACCAGAGCGCCCCTAGCAATATATCTTTATAGATTTCTATAAGCCACCTATAGACCATAACGGATATGATATAACTATAGTCATAGTTACCCACTTTAGTAAGCGCCTGTTTTTAATCCCTTATTATAAGAATATTAATATAAAAGAGGCGGCCTAACTATATATCTACTATGTCTACTAAATTTACAGACCACTAGATACTATTATATCCAATTATAGGCTATAATTTATATTAGCTTTTTGGAATAAATTTACCTAGATTTTAGGCATTAAGCTAAAGCTTTCTATAGTATACTACCCTAAATAAACGGCCAGATACAGATTATAAACCAATATTTAGACTAGAGACTCTAACCCTTTATTAACTACTTTTAGAATAATTAGGCCGAACTACTACCTCTAATAGACTACGCCTAGGCTACCCTACCCTATAACTTTATAGGATTTACACCTATCTAGCTAGAAATGGGGTATTTACCCTATATAAGCTTTAACTAGGAAAGACTGGAAGGGCCATAGACTATATATAAAAAACTATCTTATAAGGAAGCATAGTATTACGCTAAACACTTAGAAAAGATTTAGAAAGTAGCCTATACAAACCTAGAAAAGGCCTAGAAATTAATAAAATAGTAGGTAAATAAGTATAGGCGTAAGCCCGACTTTACTATAGGTAATAAGGTTTAGGTTATAATAAAGAACTAAAAGATAGAATAGCTTAGCCATAAGCTAGACTATTAAATAGCGGGACTATACAAGGTCTTTAAGAAGAGAGGCAACTTATATAAAGTAAAGCTCCTGTATTTAATTAAGGTCTACCCTAAATTCTCGCTAGATAAGCTATAAAAAGCTATAAATAACCTATTACCTAGATAAAAGAATAAACCACCCCTACCAATTTAAGTTAATAGTAATAATAAATAGGAAATTAAAGAAATACTAGCCTATAAACTTGTAAGGGGAACGCTAAAGTATTATATTAGTTAAAAAGGATATAACCTAGACCCCACTTAGTACCTTATATAGAACTTTATAGGTAGTCCCTATAAGCTTAAAGAATTCTATAACTAATACCCTAATAAGCTTAGACTGTAACGGGACTAGCCTAGTTACAGTAGGAATGTCTTGGTAAAACACTCAACAGATAGAACTTAAAGCTTTGACCGAATTCTACCGAATTCTGCCAGCTTGATCGACTTCTGCCAAGTTCTGCCAGATCAATTAAATACTACCAAAGTCCGTCCGCGTGTGTATGTGCGCACGCATTGACTAAGACCCCTAAACTGTTTAATTATAAGATTCTCTCGTTATTCCTTTCTCTTCTTTACGTAACGTCTTGTTCCTAGCAAGAGCTATATACCCTTAGATTTAGATAGAATTTATATTATTCCTTTAAATCTTTCCCAAAGCCTCTTCGCGCCCTTATATTACGTTGTGTTAAAAATAACTACTATTAAAATAGCAAACAACCTTAAATCCCACGCGTTAACTATGAGTATTATAACCCTAGTTAGGGAATAGTTAACTATAATACAAGAAGCCTTTATAGATGCTTTAGCTTAGTAGCGGGCTGCACTGGAAGCCCAGCATTAGCGATTAATAGAAACACTCCGTAAAGAACTCCGTAATGTTAATACACTTACAATAGAGACCCTAATAGTAATACCTATAAACGAAATTAAGATAACCATATACAAACCCAGCCCGTTAAATGCGAACCCTAAACTAGTAATGGTAGCCTAACCTATACCTATAACAAACCTAGTACCTACTATAAAATTAAAAAAGCTTCCTAACCCTCTAATATTTAATGGAAATCAAAATAACCTATATCCCTTTATAACTAAGCTCCGCCTTAAACTTTTAATAAACTATAACCAATACCCTACTAAAGCTAGCAAGATTAGCTACGGGATATCTTAATTAAGCAAAGACGCTGTATAAACTATGGACCTATTCTTCTGTAACGGCACCTTTATTAATTTTAAAATCTTTATCTCTTTATTAGAATAAACATATAATAACACCAGCCGCGAACACACCGCTATTACTAAACTTAAAAACCTACAATAATGGAATTGAGACTTTACTAGCTTTTTTTCGGAATTTTTAGGCCTTATTAGCGAACTGGATTGGAATAAAGCCGCTAAAGTTGCTACTCTTTAATAAGCTATTTCGGATAAAATTAGAGTATAGTTAGTAGGTAGGGAACTGCCAAAGGACCTACCTAAATTTATTATTATTCATTGCTTATTATTATTCATTGCTTAACGTCCGATTTGGATCCCTATTAGGCCCACGCGGACTACTCCTTATATACATATAGGGAGAAAACTCTATTTAAGAAAACCCTGTGATCTGTCTCCCCGCCTTTTGGGGCTCGCTTATAAGTCACCTATAAGTTACTAGTGATACTCTACTACCTTACTTTTTAACCTCCTTAGGAACCACTGCTGCCATAACAAACCTATAGACGCGCTAGTATCACACACTGTACTCTACTCCTGTAGAGTTATTAAGGGGCGCCTGTTACTCGCCCCTTTACTTTCTATTGCTATTTCCTTTGTAACCTAGAACTAGTCTAGTATATTTTAGCTAATAAGCCACTAGGTAGTTGCCTTGAGGCCTTTCTATATTAAGAGCAGTGTATTATAGTTTTCTGTACTAGCTACTAAGAGTATTGCTTCTTGGCTAGTGCGTAAGGGGCATAACAGTATTATATATTTTGGTGTCTGTCTTAGCCAGCTATATTTATACCTTAGGCTACCTACTAGGACACCTACCCAGTAAAGCTAATCTTTTAGTCCTATTATTCCTGTCCTTAAGAGTGTTGCTATTATATTTTCTGCCTTTATTAGGCCCTCTTAGAGCCCTTAGGTATTTACCCCCTATAGCGTTACCTATGCTATAGCTTAGGTTCCCCTTACCTAAGTCTACCTCTGTACCTTTAACTCCTATTTATCTCTCCAGCGTTAGTCTAACCAGTATTATGTTGCAGTAGATAGTTTTCCAGTACTCTTTTGTGCTCTACTTTGGCTCCTTTCTCTTCCTTACTGTTATCTTTACTAGCCTCTTACGCGTCTCCCTTCCTCCTCTATATAGGCCTAGGCCTTAGTACTACACTATTCTTCTTCTGCTTTCTCTACCTGTTTTCCTAATATATCTTCCCTACTTTAGGGTTGTTGGTTTCTTCTTCTATAGGGCACCCTAGGGTCCCTCCATAGTTTATTTAGGCGTGTCTTAATATACTTTATAACATTAGAGTTGCGTTCCTTTTGCACCCTTTATATTATATTAGTTTCAATATATAGTTATAGGGGGGGAATATTGGCTTCCTTCTTAAGCAGTGCTGTAGCCATTCGCTTATACCCACCTATTATACTCCTAAGGCAGGCTGTTTGGACCTTTTGGAGTAGTTTAAGGAGTGATTTAGGGGGGCCTTTCTCGGTTTCTCTAGTGGCCTAAATGCTAGATCTATACATTATGGTTAGCCGGACAACTGCTGTATATAGTAGGCGTGACCTCTAGAAGTATGGACCCTATATAGAATTAACAATCCTAGATATGGCAATATACTGTGCTTAGCCCTTATGGGCCGCTTACGCCGCATATGCGCTCTATTAGAGCTTACTGTCTACCCACACTCCTAATACCCTTAGGCCTTAAACCGGTTAACCCCTAAAGCCTTAAATATAGATTATATGCTAAAGATCTGCAGATTGGTTACGTTTTCTTATAAAATAGATTAGCTGGTATTTCTCTAGTAAGAATTAAACTCTATATTGTCTTGCCTATTCTATATAGGTGTTATAGGCTTTCTTTAGTGTCCTGCAGTTCTCTGTGGCTATTGGCCCATATATAATTAGGTTTGTGTTATTAACAAAGCCTATCCCCTAGGTCACCCCTTTCTTAAAGGTGTTAAGCAGGTTGCTTATAAAGAAGAGGAAGAGTATAGGCGACAGAGGTAATCCTTGTGGTATTTCTATTACGACTGCAATAGGGGGGCTCTGGTATCCGCTAAAGACTAGTAATGTTTCTTTCTAGCCTATAAATCCTTAAATAAATTAAATGATCTATTTTAGGAAGCCCTTTGCCCTAAGGATGTATAGAAGACGCTTATAGGGTATATTGTCGTAGGCGCCGCTAATATCTAGGCTAAGCATTAATACTATAAAGTCCTTTCGCATAGCCCATGCAGTTTTAATGGTAGTAGCGAGTAGTGTAAGTACTGATAGCGTTAAGCGATTCTTTCTTGCCCCTATTTAGCTTTGTGGTAATAGGGCGTGTTCCTCTACCATGTCTACTATATAGTCCGCTATAACCTTTTCTAAGATCTTGCTTAGGGTGTTTTCTAAAGTAATAGGGCGGTAGCTTTCTGGGATTAAATAGTCTGCTTTGCCTTCTTTTTATAAGACAATTATTATTATGGATCTTCTAAGTCGCGGGTAGTAGCCTATTACAAAGCATGCTCTAGCTATATCTGCAAGCTAAGGTGCTATAAGTAGTCCATAGGTCTTTAGGGCTTTGTTTAGGATCCTATCTGGTTTTGGTGCTGTGTTGTTTAAGAGGCGGCTAATAGTTCTAGCCATTTCTTTAGTTATTATGTCACTGTTAACCCTTAGGCGAGTCACTAGTGTTTCACTAGTAATATCGCTAAGGTCTGCTGGAGCTGGTTAAGGAAAAAATCTTTCTGTAAGGATCTTTGCCTTCTTATTATTGTTGCTTATGGCCTATAGTTCGCCTACTCTTTGTAGGGGTGGTAGGTGTGGATTTTTTACTAGGCGTCCCGCCTTTTTCTTTACCCATTTTGCTATAGTCTAAAGGCCCTTATTATAGGGGAGACTCAGGTTAGTAGTATATTCGTTTATAAACTGTCTCCAGTTATTCCTTGCTTCTTTTCTTAGGGTATTCTTTATGTTACGGCACTGATACAGACCCTAGTCAGGGGCTCCTCGCTTAGAGCCTTGGCCTATGTATATAGACGTGTCCTTTCCTCAACCTTCTTCCAGTCCTCGTCTTGGAATTCTCGTTCACTGGCTACCAATAGATTCTGTTCTTTTGACTAAGCCTTCACATTATTCCAAGACCAACATTAATTCTACCTTGCACAAGCGCGCAGAAGCTTGCTAGAGGCAAGTCAAGTAGCAATACGTTCGCTGCAGCCTGGAAGAACCGACCCGACCGACCGACCGACCAACCGGAGCTATTCCTAGACGATCAAAATAAAGATATGGAAAGATACGCCTACAGCTTACGCGTAGTGCAGCACATCATGTCCGATCTTGCGTGATTATCTACGTACTACCCAAACGTGCCGACGTGCCTACGGAAGGACCGACCCGACAACAACCGTGCTGATACGCCTACGGAAGGACAATTCTTTTCGACTGATACTAAGCTACGCAAGCTGCGAAGAACGACCTCGGCTAAGACTGGGCTATAAGCCGCGATAAACGACCCTGATTGATACTGAGCTGTGCAAGCTTTGGTGAACGATAAGGAAAGACCGACGCTGGCACCGTACTGCCACCGACCGAACCAAACCCAACCGAATGATCGTGCCGATGTGCCTGCGATCTACCGACCAGCTGATAGACCGAGACCTATATCCGACCTGCTATCACCACCCAACGCTGGCACCGTACTGCTACAAACCGACAACAACAGCGCCGATATGCCTGTTACGACCCTACGGACACCTAACGAGACAATATCTACCCTAGATTTTTTTTCCGCCCTTCATTCTTATAACCCGACCAACCCAACCGACCCCGGGGGGGGGATTTAACTAAGCGGCTTGGGGCGAGCCTTTTTAAAAGGCGGGGTAGAGAGCAGGAGATAATGGAGTTCTAGGAGGAACGACAAAGAACGGAAGGCTCCTAGCGATACGTAGTACTGGCCTGGGCCAGGCTATATAGCAGCAGAACTGCAGGACTGCATATACGTATCAACCCCCTGACGTTAGGACTGGCGCCGTACGGCCCGAATTTTTTTTCCCGACTACTTGCTGCTCTGCCTGCAGCTACCCAGTTAACCCTTACTGCTCCGCCTACAGTAACAATTTGGAACAGATCTAATGCTAGGAAGAACAACGTGGCTTTCTTAATGGGGAGGACAACTACAAAGCCTGAGGGCAGGCTTTACTGAAGGGGGGGATGATGTTACGGCACTGATACAGACCCTAGTCAGGGGCTCCTCGCTTAGAGCCTTGGCCCATATATATAGACGTGTCCTTTCCTCGACCTTCTTCCAGTCCTCGTCTTGGAATTCTCGTTCACTGGCTACCAATAGATTCTATTCTTTTAACTGAGCCTTCACACTTTAGCTAGTTTCTTGTGTCTTTATATCATCTCTCGTCCTTAAAATCGTGGCTGCTTGTGTATTTCCTCCTTGCTTATCGTTAGCCAGCTACAAGGGCCGCGCACTGTGCGGACCATGCGTGTTACGCGTAGGGGCCCGGTTTTAAAACTGGGCAGTGCTCTTCTAGCCTGCTTTTAATTACTGCCTAGATCCTTTCTAGTCTTTGATTAATTTCCTTAGGGGTAGCTAATAAGCCTTGCTTATTTAGTATTAGGTGGATTTCTTCTAGGTCTTAGAGTTGTTGTTTAATTATATTAAGGAAGCTATCTATGTTAAGCTTCCTTATTGCATATCTTTTACTATTTAGTTGTGCCTTAATATCTAGATCTAGTTGTATCTGGATAGGGATATAGTCTAAGGTAAGTGCCCATTCTTCTTTAGGGGAGCACCTTTTAAGTCTCTAGTATAGGTTTTTGTCCATAATTGTAAGGTTAATTGTACTTTTAGCGGTGCCCCATTGCTATATAATTACACCTGGGGGGGTAGCTAGCTTAAGGCCCCTATTATCTATAGCTCTTAGTAGGCACTCTACCTATCAATCGGCAGTAACATAGATGCCCCCCCACCATAGGTGGTAGAGGTTTATATCTCCTAGTAGAATGGACTCCGCGTATTTAGTTTCTAGCAAGCTTATTATAAATATAATATTCTCTGTCTGTGCTACCCCTTTAACCCTAGGGTTATAGACATTAATAATTTATACTAGTCCCCTATATATCTAGATGGTTATAACTACAATATCTAGGTTAACTGCCTGCCATAACTATAAGGCAAGGCTGATATTCTTACTAATTATAAAGCATATGCGTATAGCTGCTTTTGGTTTATATAGGAGCTAGAATCCTTAGGGGCAGTATATTAATTATGTGTAGGTATTATAATACGGCTCTTATATAGCAAGAATATGGTATTTCTCTGGGTCTAGAC
>Ga0307507_10011030_pt1 | contig 11500 bp, 21 predicted proteins | sample 7_EM_MG_FD_207223 | JGI IMG/M metagenome (GOLD analysis project Ga0307507, IMG submission 207223) | Populus trichocarpa ectomycorrhiza microbial communities from riparian zone in the Pacific Northwest, United States - 7_EM | ecosystem: Host-associated > Plants > Roots > Unclassified | place...
CTGGTGTTTCTATAAAATAAGTCTTGTATGTCTACTATTTTGAACAGTATTTTACATTTTAAACCATATCTCTGTCGGTTTTGGACCAATAAATACGTTCTTAAAGGGTATTTATAGGGCTACAAAATACCGGTCCTAACTGGTCAAGACCAGTTCATTTTAACCGGTCTTTTTGCAGTCTTTACATCTCAAAAATGAAAAGACCGAACCACAGGTCCAGTCTTTTGCGGTCTTGGTCCGGTCTGGTTACAGTCTTTTTCCAGTCACGAGACCGAACTTCCAAACACTAAAGAAGGCTAGCAATGGCGGCTAGACCTTCAAAAGGATTTTCCATCAAAGCTCTCAAAATTCGAAGTGTACCAGATGAGAACTCAAGGTCAATGACTGTCGACACTAGAATTTTAGATGGAAACAAAATCATCGAAACCAAAGCATTAATAGATTGTGGTGCCCAAGGGACATTTATAGATGAATGATTTGCGAAAGAACACCAACTCCCGCTCCTAAGACTAAAGAAGGAGATACCCATCTCAAACGTTGACGAGACCCCAAATAGAAATGGACCTATCAGGTACCTCACCCAACTCCCAGTAAAAATTGATGGAAACGTCATCTCCACCGAATTTTTTATCAGCCACCTCGGAAAAGAAAACATAATCTTTGGATTACCATGGTTGGAAATGGTAAACCCTATAGTTGATTGGGCAAATAAAACCCTTAAAATCGACCCTGAACGAATCAGGAAACCAACTAAATTGTTAGCCACAAACTGAGCCATACAGGCTCTCAGGGTAGACCAAGAATGAAAGAGAATGAGATCAAAGGAAGCTTTTGCAGAAGAACTGCAGAACCTTCGCATTAGAAAGATGTCAACAGTTATGATAGAGGAAGTACCTGACAAAGATGCAACCCCAAAATTTGAAAGGTTGCCCAATACAGAGAAATCTATTCTCATTGCAGTGAGCAAACTGCCAGATGATTACGAAGACATGCCAGCATTAGTACCAGACCCTGATGAAGAAGAAGACAAGGAAGATGAATTGACAGAAGGAGACTTGCTCATCACCCATATCAATGGAGATACGGCAAAAGCTATACCAGAACAAGAAGAAGAAAAGAACCCATTGAATCAACTAATTCAGGTTGAAAATGACAAGATTGCAATCAGAGCTAAGACATCTATATCACAGAGTCTAGCACACGGAGCTGAAATGGACAAGAAGAAACCTTTCAAAGAATTAATCCCAAAAGAGTATAGAAAGTACCGATCAGTCTTTGAAAAGACTGCATCCAAATGATTCCCAGAAAGCTGTCCATGGGATCACAGAACTGATCTCAAACCAGAGTTCATACCAAAGAAAGCAAAGACATACCTGCTCAGCATGGAAGAAGAGAAGGAAATGAACAAGTTCATAGACGACAACCTTAGGAAGGGATTCATATGGGAATCTGCTTCACTGCAAGCATCACCATTTTTCTTCATATCAAAGAAAGATAGTAAAGCGCTTAGACTGTGTCAGGACTACAGGTACCTGAATGAATCAACTGTTAAAAATGCATATCCCCTACTGTCCATCGACAATCTCCTCCAAAAACTACATGGAGCAAAGATATTCACGAAACTAGATATCCGATGGGGATATAACAATGTCTGAATTAAAGAAGGCAATGAATGGAAAGGTGCTTTCATCACCAAAAGAGGACTATACAAACCAACAGTAATGTTTTTTGGAATGTACAATTCGCCCACCACATTCCAATCTATGATGAACGACTACTTCGCTGATATGATAGCTCAGGGATGGGTCCTGATCTACATAGACAATATTCTCATATTCTCTGAGAATCCCGAAGATCACCATGAGCGAACACTACAGGTGTTAAAGCGACTTAGAGAAAAGTATTTATTCCTTAAACCAGAGAAGTGCATATTCAACACAACCAAAGTAGAGTACTTAGGTTTCATCATGAAACCTAACAAAATATCAATGGACCCAACGAAGTTAGCAGGAATAGGAGAATGGGCTCCACCAAAGACAGTTAAAGGTGTCAGATCCTTCTTAGGATTCTGCAATTTCTACCAAAGATTCTTTGGCAACTACATGGAGATTGCCAAACTGTTAAACGAACTCACAAAAAAGACGAAAATTTTCGAATGGTCCCAGGACTGTCATACAGCCTTCGAAAATTTAAAGAAGCAATTCCTAGAGAAACCAGTCCTAGTCATACCAGATCCATCGAAGCAGTTCTTCAGGGAATCTGACACATCTAAATGGGCCACAGGCACCATCCTCAGACAACATGATAATAACAGAGAACTTAAACTATGCAGTTATATCTCCCACAGCCTCACTCAGACAGAAAGGAACTATGATATATACGATAGAGAGATGCTTGCAATCTACCGAGCATTACAAACATGGAGACACTTCTTGGAAGGAAGTAAACACAAAGTCATAATGATGTCAGATCACAAGAATCTGACTTATTTCTGAAAGCCACAGGATCTCAGCCACCAACAGGCACAATGGGCCTTGTATCTGACAAGGTTCAATACAAAGTTAATGCACATGCCTGGATCAAAGATGATCCAGTCAGATGCTCTATCGAGATGCCCAGATCACATACCAGAAAAAGACACTGACAATGAAAACATTGTCTTATTGCCAGACGAATTATTCATCAAGTTAATCAATACAGAACTTGCCAAATTAATAGAATCGGCAGCTACCTCAGACGAATTTGTGAAAGATATGGACAAGGTCCTATCTACAAAAGGAGTTCCACCGATTAAGTCAAACTTATCTGATTGGAAAATAGAAGATGGAGTATTGTTCTATCAGGATCAATGCTATATCCCTGATAATCCCAAAGTATGAAAGATGATTGTCCAACAGATTCATGATTCCCCAATGACGGGACATCCAGGACGAGATTCCACCCTAGAAATGATTCAGAGACACTATTGGTGGCCATGTTTATGCCACTTTGTATATGAATATGTTGCAGGTTGCACCACCTGTCAACAAAATAAAGTTAACACACACCCGACACAACCACCAGTACAGCTGATTAAATCCACGACTACAAAACCATTCCAGATGATAACACAAGATTTTATCTCTGGATTACCTAAGACAGAGTGGGGCCATGACTGTGTAATGGTCGTGGTAGACCATGGCCTTATGAAGGGGGTAATTTTTATCCCTTGCAGTAAAGAATTAACTGCACTGGAAGCCGCTGAACCCCATTTAGACCATACAGTCAAACGATTTGGGTTACCTGAGATCACTATCTCCAACAGATACCCTCTTTTCATTTCTAAGACTTACAGAAGTCTTATGAAACTTTGCGAAATCAAGCAATGAGTCAGCACCACATATCACCCCCAGACAGATGGAGAAATAGAACAAGTCAATAGAGAACTTGAGACATATCTCTGAGTCTTCTGCAAACACATCCCAGACTGGGATAAACATCTCCCTATGGCCAAGTTCACATACAACGGACGACCCCATTCAGTCACAAAACAAACCCTGTTCTACCTCATGTACGGAAGTGAACCCATTGGGTTCCCAATGGCATTCCCAAGGACGAATGTCCCTGTAGTAAAAGAACGAATCTCTAAGCTTCTTAAAGCAAGAGATGATGCTCGAGCTGCTCATGAACTGGCACAACAAGTTCAAATTAAGCAATCTAAAAAGAACTCCCCTCCATTCAGTAAAGGAGACTTAGTATGGTTAGATGCATGCAACCTCAATAGAGGATATCAGTTCCAGAAAATGGCATCCTTGTGAGAAGGACCCTTCAAGATCATAGAAGTGTTAGGACCAGTAACATACAAACTCCAACTTCCAGTTCAATGGAAGATACACAATGTCATCCACAGCAGTCACCTCACCCCATATCGTGAAACTGACATTCACAGAAGGAATTTCCCTGAACCTCCACCTGATCTTATCAATGGAGAAGAAGAATACGAAGTAGATTCAATCAAAGATCATAGGAAATGAGGCAGAAACTATCAGTATTTGGTAGTATGGAAGGGATACTCTGACAAAATGTGGGAACCAGAAAGCAACTTGAAGAATGCTTCTGAGTTTCTTCAAGGTTATAAAGGGGGGAAGCGACTGCAGTAAATCCTCAGACAATTGTCTAACACTTGCAACTAAGCCAACCAGCTTTCCGCAATCCAACTCCTACTCCACCATGTCTTCCTCCCAATTTCAAACCGACACATTCTCCTCTGCCATCAACTACGTCCAGGAGCTCTTCAAGAGCTACCAAAACATCTCTGACCTCATCGACATCTGCTACCCAGACCCAACCCTCTCCCTCAACCTTATCCTTATTACCGAAGCTGTTGCCAATGAGAAAAACCTCACTGAAAACCTGGGGTACTGATGAGCTACTTTCAGCTTGTCCCTCATCATTGCTGCTGCCATTCGACATGGCATCCTCAATGTCATCAGGGACTTGGGGAAATTTCCCCTCACCCCCAAATATATCTTCATGACCTTCGCAGGGTGAGGCATGATTAACTTCTTTAACGAACACAACACTGCCATTCACACATACAGCACCCCGCAACCAACCACCTGCTGCCACCACCCTTATAAACGCACCACCGACCCCTGCCCTCAATGCTCAAAATGCAAGAAACCCAGCCACATTCAAAAGAATTGTCACCTATACCAGTGCTCAGGATGCCAACAGTGGGGGCCTGGTCACACCTCCCCGAACTGCAAGGACCAAGGGAAGGCCCAGGAGGAGTGGGAGCAGAACATAAACAGTAAGGAGTGGATCAAGGCGACGGGGGGATGGGGGGCAGTGCTCAAAGGATCACAGGAGGCTAGATGGAGAGATGCCATGGCAATGTGGGCAGGAGCAGCAGAACCAATGAACGAAGAATGGGGAGGATACCAGGACACTAACACCTCCCCTGCCCCACCTCCTACTCCTCCTCCCCCCTGTCTGACATCGTCAAACTATCTAGCCTATCATTGGACTCTTCATCCCCCCCTTCTCTTCTCTTCTCTAGATTCGAAGTCAGTGACATTGAAGGTTAAGTGGGGGGTAATGTTACAAAACTTTTCTCTTACAAATACAGACAGACACTTAGATACTCGCAGACACTTACATATTCCTAAGACATAGTCTAGACCATTCTGGACAGACTCTAGATACACATCCCATGACTCATTCCTATTTTTCTTGACTCATTATTTAGATATATTTCTCCTGACTCATACTTACATAGATAGAGTCATATGACTCCTTCGTCATCATACAACTCCCAAGAACTCACTTAGACACAGTATAACTCTTATGACTCTACACAAGTCATATAGACTAGTACTTCTGACTTGTTTCTGACTTGTAGTTTACCCAGGCCCTTAGTATATAAGGAGGGCACTTTCATTTGTATTTGATAGCTTGAACCTAGGCAATACAAGCTTAGTTTACCCTCACATCTCAGTTGGAACCCCTGTAAGCAAGGTCGCCCTTGTACTTCTAAGGTCTTTAAGGACTTAGAGCCTCAGTTTACCGTTTAGTTGTCGCAAGTTAACAAGTTCTCGCTTAGTATCCAGGATTGCTCTCCAGGGAGGATCACTGAACCCTGCATTTCATTTAGTAACATGAACGACAGTCATTCCGGGAAGAACCCAAAGATAGCCAACGAACAGAGCTATACAGTCAACAGTAACAGTCAACAGTCATCGAGTCATAGTGAACTTAAAGCTTAACAAAGCCTGCTACACATAAAACCATAACAAACACAAATCTTTGTCAAGCTTTTGTGCAGGTGTGTTTGTTGAAAAGAAAGCCTGTTCAGGTTTTTAGACATCAGGTTTCATTTTATTCACCTTAAAATACAGTGCCACTCCCAGCAGATATCTCTCAAATAGAAACCTCAGTTGCACTTGTACAGGATGATGAGGGATCAACAAGGTTGTGGAGGAGCTCTGATTTAATTCTAGGACCTGTCAGAATGTTGACTAACCTTCCAGGCACTAGAATCTCTCAGTCAACAATCATAAACCCCTGCATGCTAACACATGAAATCTTCTCTTTGTAAAACGAGGCTAGTGACAACAATGACAATTGTTATGAATGATTAGAGAAATGCTCCTGCAGATGATGTAATATTACTATATTTGGATGTGTGCCTGATTACATAGTTAGTTAGTCCACCCAAAGTCCAGAAGAAAAAAAAATTGACCCCAGGTCTTTTTGTTCAATCCCGGTGCCCCCTTGGGTTCGGAGTTGGCGGAAAGTGTGCAGACGAAGGTGTCAGTCCCTCATATTCCCCTGTACTAGGACTCCTTCCCATACCCATCGCACTCGCACCACCTGACGTCGACCTAGACGGTGGGCCCAAGCTCGCAGACAGACCCATACTCCCTGGTGCCGAAGGGAACCCAAGGCCAATCCCTCCATGACCAGCTGCCACTAACGGGTTGGGCGAAACAGGATTGGAACCCGGAGGAACGAGGTGTGAATACGACGAGCCCGCAAAAGGGGACTGCACGCCCTGAGGGGCAGGGGTGGTAGGGAACCCACCCGTAAGCGGCGTATTGGCATAACTAGCATACGGCGACATGCTTGAGCCTTCCAAAACCCAGCCACTGCCCTGAGATACCATCTTGCCGCCCTTGGGTCGAGCGCGGAGTTCGCCCCCACCCCACCCCATTTTTGATCTGAGTCCCACTTTGGCTCCGGATGCTTCGGCGGCGACTATCCCTGGCGTTTGGTCTGCGCCGCTCACTACTTCCACTGCGCGTGTGGTTCGGATGGCCTACCCCATGCAAACGAACACTCCCCCTATGACGTCGACGCACCGGATGAGAAGTTGGAGGAAGGTTGTGGTCCGTTGGTGTTGTGTTATTGCGAGTGGGTCCAGGTCGAATTTGAAGAAGATGCCTGGGGTGCCTTGGTTATGCTGCATTATGCGGGTGGAGTGCGTTACACTGTATTGGTGAGTTTGGAGGGGCGCGGAACGGGAGGCGATGTAGGTTGTCGGGACAACGTATAGGAAGTATTGGTATGCTACGAAACCTGTTTTGGAAGGAGGTTAGGTGGGGTGTTGGAAAGAGAAGTGGTACTTACGTTCGTCTGTGGTGGATTCAAAAGAGTTGTCCAATGGTTGGTAATGTCGGGGAAATGGGGCCCGAATGACACCTCTGTGATGACGTGCGAGAGGTTCATCTCTAAGGGCAATGTAGGCCTGGATGTTGGGGAAGAGGGACGGACGAACGGTTATGGTCGACATGTTCATAGCTCGCATAACCATGGCCGAGGGTAGTGATGTGAAGATTGGCTTTTATATGTCATAGATCAGGGAAAGTCCCAAGGGATGGGGTTAAAATGCATACCTGTAACCCGTTTGACCTGAAGAGAACCCCAGACTCGACATGCGTTGCCGTGTGGTTGATAGTTATACGTTGGTTTGAAGTTGGACTTATTTCTTCGGAATAAATTGGCGAACAATCCGCGCGATTTCCGGGACTGTGAAATGACTTGACGGGCAGACAAAGCTTCTGAGTGTTCCCTAAACATTGCTCAGTTTAGATGGTTGGAGACTCTAGAAAAAGAACTCGCTTGAGCACTGTCGCTTGTCCAATATCAAACACGGTCTGAGAATCAAATCATGTTAACTTGCGATGTAAATGTTGCTGGCTGAATTGCCCACCCCATCACGTCGGAGACCACCGCTAAGGTATAACCGATCCCCCATTGCATCCCGAAGGTCCACACTTATGACTGTCGAAGTACCAACATATAAATAAACGCGGTACCATCCATGTGAGCATGACTTACATTTGCGGGGTATATTTACCACCAAGTCCACATTGATATCCAGAAAAACTCGACTTGTTGTCATCCACGCTCAACTCGAAATCGGGCCAGCCCCAGATATACTCTCCAATATCATTGAGCATGAGAGAAACGCAAGCAAGGTGACGAAGACGGTCATGAAGGCGCGTGACTCTGTCCGAATCTTGTAAGTCGACGGAAGCTTCGGAAAAGCATCGAAAAGTTGGCCAATGGCGCTGGCACAGCGGAATCGAGCTTGTCGAGAAGCGAAGAGTCGACGTCCATCGTCGACAAGGTGAGCGAGCGCCGTCAATACGATCACAAGAAAAGAACGAGTTCAAGATGGCTGGCCAAGCAGATGGAGAAACTTGAATATCCGAAACTCGGAGGAGAGACGTGTAGCTTGGCACATAGTTAGTTAGGATTCATTTGAAGGAATGTAGATAAACGAACACCCACCAGGTCGCCTTTTCCAGCTCAACAAATCTACCTGTAGTGTGATGTTACAAGGAAAAGAGCTCGAGGTGGCGCGGCTGAATTGGTTGGGATTCGACCTCCACCCTGTACTCCAGATCAGGCGAGTCTCAGCCTACGTACAACGCCCGAATTCGACATCACTCACAACAACAGGGAACCTCTCACGTATCTTGTCGTCTCCTCTCCTGCTAGCAAGCCTGAACCTGAAGCCTATCCGAAATCTTTGACCCAACCCGACTTGGATAAGCTCATCAAAGATCTGCACGCGGTTATACCTGGTATTCGATTATCCGAACGACTGAAGAACATCAAGGATGCTTCACACCAAGCTATCACGGACTTCCTTTCAGACCATGGTCCTCCCTACTACGCATACATCTCAGTTTACTTGATTCTTCGAAGGACACATCAATGGCCGCATCCTCGACATCCTGTGTACTACCGACGTGGAGCGTATATCCCTCGTAAACTCACTTTTTGACGGAATGGGCTCAGGACCTTTTCCCGGGTATGCTCTTACCCCTTTAGCCCCTCTATCTTCCGTCTTGCGTCGTTGATCCCTCTTCATTCACGCAGCATTCAACACCCCCCAACACTTTCTTGTCCCTAACAGAACTTTCATTCAGCGGATAACGCGTACACAATTTTGACCTCATCCATATCCACCACCTCCCCAAGCTCTCCGTTCCCTTTTTGAATAATACAGGAATAGGAAACGAGGTGTGAATCTTGTTTTTCATTCCCTCCTTCCTCCCTCCCTCCCGTCCTCTTCCCCTCCTCCCTTCCACATTCTACACTCACTCACTCTTCTCCATCCAGTGTATAACTCAACTAATACTCGCCTCCAACTTCCGACATCGACAGTACCCGCCATCCTCCTCTCCAAATTGTGTTACCTCTCCATCGTGGATACGAGCATCGACATGAACGGGTTGAGGACATTGGCAAAGAGGGTGGATGAGGAGGGGTGGGTTGTGGATATTGAGGTTCCGTGGGGGTGTGAGGTTTATATTGATAGTATGAGTTTTTCCTTCTTGTCTCTCGCAGCGTTCTGATGCTCATTGTTGAAAAGGTATACCGAAAGCGTACCTCCTGCACCCATTCCCCCCATTGATAACCGACCCAGAGGCTTGCCGCACCCTATCGTGCGCTGCGCTTCGACGCAATTTATCTGCTCATGCGGTGAGCAACCCGGCGATTGTGGTGGATGGGACGAGGGACGAGATGGCGTTGAGGCTGGAGGGGTTGTTGAGGACGAGGAAGTTGGATTTGTTGGTTAGGAGGATGATTGGGATTGAAGATTGATTTTGGTGTTGGTGAGCGAGCGAGGGGATTTCGTGGCCAGATTATGTGCTTCGTCTTCCTTGTTTTCTGCTTATGTTTTTCGTTCGTTCTTTCGTTCAAGTGTTGTTCGTTTGCATACATGTTGTGTCAATGTTTCGCCTACGAGACTTTATAATGATAGCCGATTATCAGATCTTCAAACCGACAAGAAGCCCGATACATATGTACAGATGGTATCCAATATCAGTCGCTCTACCCCATCCTCATCAATCATCCTGCTTAGGCCCAACAGGCGTCGGTCTCCTCAGCGTATGGCTTATATCCCCACTCCCACTCCCATTTCCATTCGTACTATGTAATCGCGGGGTTGGGAGTAGGCGGGAAGTGTGAATAAGAAGGCGTCAGTCCTTCTTATTCCCCCGTACTATCCCATACCACCACCCGACGTTGACCCAGGCGGCGGCCCCAAACTCGCAGAAGCTCATAGACTCCCCAGTGCCAAAGGGAACCCCAGTCCCCGCTCCATGACCAGCCACCATTGATGCTTTGGGCGAAACAGGATTAGAACCCGGAGGAACGAGGTGCGAATACGACCAGCCCCAAAAATGGGACTGCACGCCCTGAGCGGCAGGGGTAGTAGGGAACCCACCCATAAGCGGCCTACTGGCATAGCTAGCATACGGCGACATGCTTGAGCCTTCCAAAGTCCAGCCACTCCCCTGAGGAACCATCTTGCCGCTCTTGGGTCGAACCCCCGCCCCATTTCGATCTGAGTCCCCGGATGCTTGGGCGGCGACGATCCCTGGCGTTTGATCTTCCACTGCGCGTGCGGTTATTCGGATGGCGTACCCCATGCAGACGAATACTCACCCTACGACGCCGACGCACCGGATGAGGAGTTGGAGGAAGGTTGGTTGTGGTTCGTTGGTGTTGTGTTATTGTAAGTGGGTCTAGATCGAATTTGAAGGGGCCTAGCCATGGTTATGCTGCATCATGTGGGTGTAGTGCGTTATGCTGTATTGGTGGATTTGGAGGGGCGCGGAACGGGGGGCGATGTAGGTTGTCGGGACGACGTGTAGGGGGTATTGGGATGCTACGAAACCTGTTTTGGAAGGAGATTAGGTGGGGTGTTGGAAAGAGCAGTGGTACTTACATTCGTCTGTGGATTCGAAAGAGTTGTCCAATGGTTGGGTAATGTCTGGGAAATGGGGCCCGAATGGGAGAGGTTCATCTCTAAGGGCGACGTAAGCCTGGATGTTGGGGAAGAGGGAAGGACATAAGGTTATGACCTACATGTTCAACGTTCATAGCTCGCATGACCATGGCCGAGGGTAGTGATGTGAAGATTGGCTTTCATTCGTCATAGGTCAGGGAAAGTCCGAAGAAACGAGGTAAAATGTGTACCTGTAACTCGTTTAACCTGAAGAGAACCGAGATTCTACATGCGTTGCGGTGTGGTTGATAGTTGTCGGCGAGGTCAGCGAGTGCCGTCAATACGATAAAGAGAAACGGAAGAATTCAAGGTGGCCGGCCAAGCAGATGGAGGAACTCTGAATCAGCACCCGAAAAGGAACATAGTGGAGGGGTGGAGAAGGCGGCGGCTGCCTTCACCCGCCCAACAAATCTGCCTGTAATACAGGTAGAAGGACGGAGACAAAGAGAAACCCTTGCCTGGAATTCGGAACAAGTCCTTTTCAACGTCCTCCCGATATGGACGACGATCAACACATGACCACGAATGACCAGTGTTTGCAAAGTGCTGTGCCCACGTGGTAGTATTGGGGGTCTCCGGCGGTCAGGTACTCGTTTCTTTCCTTCGCCCCCTTCAGATTCCTTTCATCTTCTCGCATCTTCCCAATCTCAGTATGAGCGGAACGAACATTCTTCCAGGCGCTCATGACTTTGTCGTGAGCGGCACAAT
>Ga0307507_10011031_pt1 | contig 11499 bp, 3 predicted proteins | sample 7_EM_MG_FD_207223 | JGI IMG/M metagenome (GOLD analysis project Ga0307507, IMG submission 207223) | Populus trichocarpa ectomycorrhiza microbial communities from riparian zone in the Pacific Northwest, United States - 7_EM | ecosystem: Host-associated > Plants > Roots > Unclassified | place...
AAGTCTAGGACGTAATTATCCTAATAGAAGATGCGGATACTCTAAGGGAGTTAATAGATTAGTTAATAAAGATTAATAACTAAATCTATTAAAGGGAACAAGCTAAGAGAGGGCAAGATAGAGTTCTATAGTTATATAAGGCGCAGAGTACGCAATAACAGACATAGAGTTAAAAACTATAGAATGGCGCAGAGCTAATGGACCTAAATAGTACCAAAGAAACCTAAAGGTGGAAAAAGAAACCATAGAAACCTAAAGGTTAAGGATTAAGTAATTAAAGGACCTAGGAGCAGAGGCCAAACTAGGGATCTTAGCAGTAGAAGATATTTAGGCGGACTCTATAGCAAGAAAAATGGTTTAAAGATAGGGCTTATATAAATTATGGAAAACAAGGTTATTTTACTAGAGACTATAAAGGTAGTCAGAGTAACCACATAATAAAGGGAACTAGGCCAGCAGGAGACACATATATATAGAGGGACAATGGTGCACTATAAGGAATAAAAGAGTGTTTAATTAACAGTTTTGCGTATTATTACAACAACGTATGCCAAATTTATAAGGACGCTAAGTATGGCGCAAGCTATTAGCTATAGGAGCTATTGTTATTTAAGTTTAGAGGAACCAACGAACTAGCTTATAAATCAGACATTAAAGACAATAAATTTAACAAAGGTAAAGCATTTACCAATAATAAGGCAATAAGGGTAGCTTACTAGGAGCATATAGACCTTAAAGAAGTTAAAACAAAAGCAGAGACTAAGACTATTACAGAATAGGGTTCAGTAACGGATATTATAACACTGTTAGATACAATTTCCATTGCTTTACAAAATAATAGGAGTAACGTTTAAAAGAAACTAAGTAAGCAGATAACTGCTAGTGCTAGCTTATTACTCGATAAAGGCAAAAGGCCACAGGCTCAAGATTCTTAAGAAGAGATAAAAAAAGCTTAAAATTCTTAAGACGAGATAAGATACACCTAAGAACCCACAACAGACAAAAACCAATAGGAAAGGGTAGTGACTTAGTTTAGTAATAAATAAATAAGTATAGGACGCAAGTTTAAGAACTATAAGTTTGGAGAACGAATAAGAACATCAGCAATCCTAGGTAAATATAGTGTTTAGCCTAAAGATTAAATAGTTAATACCAGGATCAAAAAGCAAAACGACTATAAAGATCTAGCTATAAGACGCAGAAAACAAGAAACTATAGATAAGTTTAAAACAAGAATTATCGCATAGCAGGAGCAAAAGCTAGATAAGAAATTAGCTATACTAGGTTATATAAGGGATAGAGCACCTATACAAAAAGTTACTAATAGGCCAAGTACAGGGACACCTAGGGCAAAGTAGTTAGATAAACTGGAACAAGAAGAGGATCTAGATATTCTAACTAGATTTAAAGAAAGATATACTAAAGGATGTTATAATATAGCAATAACAAGGTACTTTCTAATAGATAGACCATACACACTAAACCAGTTATACGGTAAGTGGTATAGGCAACGACATAATAACAAATAGGAAGATTTTTATATGTAGCTAGACGAAAAAGTTGTCTAAGACTAACCTATTACGGAAAAACGCATAAGTTATATTAAAGGAGCATTAATTATAATGTTAAGGAACCTAGAAGAAGGATCTAGGGACTAGAAAAGTAAGTAACAAATCTTAATACCCACAGCAGAGATACTAGTGGTTAGGTTAACTAGGTATAGGTTTAAACTTAAGGATAAAGACGAACTAAGAGTTAACCCAAAACATGCAGCGCATTATATACTATCATGGATAGCTTATATAGATGATATATGCAATATATATAGAGCACTAAAAGATAAGAACTGGAAATACCCAGTAAGGATACATTAGGCACTAAAGGAAAAGCGGTTTAGAAATGCTAAGTATACGCATAGTTAGTACCTAGTAGAAGTATAAGGTTAAGGAGACTTAACGCTTTAACTAGGAAGATTCCTTATGGAAGAATGCCTAGATAAATAATAGTGGTAGGAGTGCCTAGAGAACACTTATCTATAGCATATAGAGGAAAAGAAACGAACTAAGTATTGGCTAAAGTTAGACTAAGTATAAGCAGGATCAAGCAGCTAACAGTTAGGAAAAGGGAAGGCGCACGGGACTAGAGGGAACTAGTGTTAGAACCTTAGACCCTTAAAGGAATTTAAGGACAACACCTAAATTTATAAGTCAAGTAGCAAGATCAGCAGTTCGAAGTATTGGTAGATAGTAGAGCAACCAGAAACCACATATTACTAAAGGCAGTAGAAAGGATGGGGTTATTATATAGACAAAAGAAACACCTATATCCACTTATAACAATTTCAGGAGATTAGATAGCCTATAAAGGAGATATTATCAATCTCAAAACAGGACCTATTCAGATAACTATTAAAGGAAGACTAGTTAGAATGTCTTTTAATATCCTACTATTAGGACAGGACGAGGCGATACTAGGAATGCCTTAGTTATAGAAGTACAATCTAAAGATCGATTGGGTTACAGGTTAGGTTAATATTAAGGATACTTAACGGCGCAAAGTGCGATAGTAAACCAAGTTGGTATAGTACCAAGTCAGAGCAATATATAAAGAGACTAAGCGAGGCTTAAGTTATGTACTAAAGAGATACTATAAGTATGGTAAAAAGTTATGGTCACTAGAAAGTAAAAAGCTATTAAAATATGCAGCATGGGACTATAAGATAGAATTAGAAGAGGAAATAAGTCTAAAGTTCTTTCCAATCTATAAGCTTACTGAAATAGAGTTAGTAGCGCTTAAGGAGTTTATCTAGGAGAACTTACGTAAGGGATATATTAGACTATTATAGTTATTAGTAGGATATCTAGTACTGTTCATCCTAAAGAAAAACGGAAAACTTAGGATGTGCATAAACTATAGACAGTTAAACAGTATTACTAGGAAGGATAGGTATCCTTTACCCTTAATTAGTGAAATCCAAGACAGGATAGGCAACGTAAAGATCTTTATAAAGATAGATCTAAGATGGGCGTACTATTAGATTAGGATCAAGGAAGGCAACGAATAGAAAACAGCCTTTAGGTCAAAGGAAGGACTATATAAACCATTAGTTATGCAATTCGGGCTTATAAACGCACTAGTAATATTCTAAAAGCAAATTAATAGTATATTAGGAGAACACCTAGATAAATTTGTTATAGTATACCTTAACAACATTATCATCTACTTAGAGAATGAGGAAGAACATAGAAAACACGTTAAATAGGTCTTAGAGAGACTATAAGAAGAACAGATACTAGTAGCAATTAAGAAATACAAGTTCTTTACTAGGAAGACCAATTTTGTTAAATTCATTATTAAACTAGGCCAACTTAGCATAGATCTAAAAAAGATTAAGGCTATAGTAAATTGGTAGAAACTAGAGAATGTTATATAGTTAAAATCGTTCCTAGGGTTTTATAATTATTGTAGAAGGTTTATAGTATAATAGTTAAAGGATATTAAGCCACTTATGCAGTTAACAAGGAAACAAGAACTATGGGTATAGAGAAAGGAGCAATAAGAATTGTTTAAGAAAGTTAAAGGATTATTTACCTAGGAGCTAGTTTTTAAGATCTATTAACCAGGTCTAGAGACGGTTGTAAAAATAGATGCATTAGACTTTATACTAGGGGCATACTTTATATAGAAATATTAAGATGGATGGCACCCAGTAGTATACTACAGTCGAAAGATAACACCACTAGAGTTGAACTATAACATCTACAATAAGGAGTTGTTAGGTATAGTTGCAGTATTTAAGAAATAGAGAGCATTTTTATAAGGCATAGAGAAACCATTTGTGGTTAGGACGGACTATAAGAACCTTATAGGATTCTTAACAATAAAGGTATTACGGACACTTTAAGTACGATGTTATGACTACTTAGAAAAGAGTCGGCAGAAGCTAGTTGGTTAATATAGGCACGGTCTAGGATGGATCTGGTGGAACTATATAACGAGGAATGGTAACTGAGGTCACGTGGTGTTGAACGCGTTAACTGCGTTAAACGGAAGGGACGTTATATTTAATATAGATAACACGTACCTTATATATAAGAGAGGATTTCTTAGGAGTATGGTTATGTATTTAAAGGACCTTAGTCCCTACCGTAGATAGTTCTCTCCTTATAGTAAATCTTAGAATACAATTGGAGTTAATCTGTTAGGTAACCACTCCACCAGTTATTATTATATTGTTGTTTTATTCTTACCTATATACCCAGCCTAATAATAGAATCCACTGTAGTCTAAGCTACAAGGTTCCGTTACATATTTACTACTAAGGTTATGGTATTAAACAAGATTAAATAATATGCTACTAAGAGCAGCACTAGTTATAATGGCGTCAACGGCAGCCACAACCTTAGGGCTAGGTAATACCAGTATAGACAAGGGGGATTCTTAAGTGGTTACGCGAGGTTAGTTATAGGAAATGGTTAATTACTTATAAGATAATAATAGGATACTTAAAGAACGCATTAATGGAATTAGAGCAGCAAAGATTAAGTTACCTTTAATTAAACGATTTTTAGGAGAGAAGTTAAAGCTTAAGGGATTTCTTACGCAAATGTACTTTAAGGTAGTATAGGAAGGAGCGAAGTTAGTAATATTGTTAGATTAAGTAGCCTATATAGAATTGTTCCTGACGGGGAGGGCACTTAAGTGGTTTAAGCTATATCTTACGGAAATATAGGCTAATAGCATAACAACTACTAACTAAGACGTATAGTATATATTTGCTAATTAGAACAGGTTCGCGGAATAACTAATATAGATATTTGGAGACCTAGAAGCCACAACTATAGCGGAATAAAAGCTTCAGAACTTAGTATAACGCACTTTAGTAATTAAGTATATAACATAGTTTTAAACACTAGCCACACAGGTTAAGTGGAATGATAGGGCGCTTATGGTATAGTATAAATAGGGACTTAAGGCTAAAGTCCAGGACGCAATTATCCTAATAGAAGATGCGGATACTCTAAAAGAGTTAATAGATTAGTTAATAAAGATTAATAATAGGATCTACCAAAGGGAACAAGCTAAGAGAGGGTAAGATAGAGTTCTATAGTTGTATAAGGCGCAGAGTACGCAATGACAGACATAGAGTTAAAAACTATAGAATGGCGCAGAGCTAATAGACCTAAGCGGTACTAAAGAAACCCAAAGATGGGAAAAGAAACTATGGAAACCTAGAGGTTAAGGATTAAGTGATTAAAGAACCTAGGAGTAGAGGCTAAACTAAGGATCTTAGTAGCAGAAGATGTTTAGGCGGACTCTATAGCAAGAAAAATGGTTTAAAGATGGAGCTTATATAAATTGCGGAAAACAGGGTTATTTCGCCAGAGACTATAGAGGTGGTTAGAGTAACTACGTGGTAAAGGGAACTAGACTAGCAGACAGCATATACGTATAGAGGGACGACGGTGTACTATAAGGAACAAAAGAATGTTTAATTAATAGTTTCGCGTATTATTATAACAACGCATGCCAAATTTATAAGGATGCTAAGTATGGCGCAAGCTATTGGCTATAGGAGCTATTATTATCTAAGTTTAAAGGAACCAATAAACCAGCTCATAGATTGGACATTAAGGATAATAAATTTAATATAGGCGAAGCATTTACCAATAATAAGGTAATAAAGGCAGCTTACTAGGAGCATGCAGACCTTAGAGAAGTTAAAATAGAAGTAAAGACTAAGACCATTACAGAATAGGGTTTAGTAATGGGTATTACAATACTATTAGATACGATTTCCATTGCTTTATAAGATAATAGAAGTAATATTTAGAAAAAACTAAGCAAGCAAATAACTGCTAGTGCTAGCTTATTACTTAATAAAGGCAAAAGGCCATAGGCTTAAGATTCTTAAGAAGAGATAAGAGAAGCTTAAGATTCTTAAGACGAAATAAGACATACTTAAGGACCCACAACGGACGAAAACTAATGGGAAAGGGTAGTAACTTAGTTTAGTAATAAATAAATAAGTATAGGACGCAAGTTTAAGAACTATAAGTTTAGAGAATAAATAAGAATGTTAGCAATTCTAGGTAAACGTAGTGTTTAGCCTAAAGATTAAATAGTTAATACTAGGATTAAAAAGCAAGACAACTATAAAGATCTAGCTGCAAGACGCAGAAAATAAAAAACTATAGATAAGTTTAGGATAAAAATTATTGCATGGTAAGAGTAAAAGCTAGACAAGAGGTTAGCTATGCTAGGTTATATAAGGGACAGAGCACCCATATAAAGAGTTACTAATAGGCTAAGTGCAGGGACACCTAGGGTAAAGTGGTTAGATAAACTGGAATAAGAAGAGGATCTAGATATTCTAACTAGGTTTAAAGAAAGGCATACTAAAGAATATTATAATGTAGTGATAACAAGGTACTTTCTAATAGATAAACTATACACACTAAACCAGTTGTATAGAAAGTGGTATAGGCAACGACATAATAATAAATAGGCAGATTTTTATATATGGCTAAATAAAAAAGTTGTCTAAGACTAACCCATTATAGAAAAACGCATGAGTTACATTAAAGGAGTATTAATTATAATATTAAGGAACCTAGAAGAGGGATCTAGGGACTAGAGAAGTAAGTAATAAATCTTAGTACCTATAGCAGAGATACCAGTAGTTAGGTTAACTAGGTATAGGTTTAAACTTAAGGATAAAGATAAACTAAGAGTTAACCTAAAATATGTAGCGTATTATATACTATCGTGGATAGCTTGTGTGGATAATATGTGTAATATACATAGAGCACCTAAAGATAAGAACCGGAAGTACTTAGTAAGGATATATTAGGCACTAGAAGAAAAGCGGTTTAGAAATACTAAGTATATACATAGTTAGCACCTAGTAGAAGTATAAGGTTAAGAAGACTTAACACTTTAACTAGGAAGATTCCTTACGGAAGAATGCCTAAACGGATAATAGTAGTGGGAGTGCCCAGAGAACACTTATCTATAGTATATAGAGGAAAAGAAATAAACTAAGTATTAGCCAAAGTTGGACTAAGTATAGGCAGGATCTAGCAGCTAATAGTTAGGAAAAGGGGAGGCATATAGGACTAGAGGGAACTAGTATTAGAGCCTTAGACCCTTAAAGGAATTTAAGGTTAATACCTAAATTTAAGAGCTAAGTGGTAAGATTAGCAGTTTAAAGTGTTGGTAGATAGTGGAGTAACTAGGAACCATATATCACTAAAGGTAGTAGAAAGGATAGGGTTACTATATAGATAGAGGGAACACCCGTATCTACTTATAACGATTTTAGGAGATTAGATAGCCTATAGAGAAGGTATTATTAATCTCAAAACAGGACCTATTTAGATAACTATTAAAGGGAGACCAGTTAGAATGTCTTTTAATATCCTACTATTAGGACAGGACAAGGCGATACTAGAAATGCCTTAGTTATAGGAGTACAATCTAAAGATTAATTAGGTTATAGGTTAGGTTAATATTAAGGATATATAACGGCGCAAAGTGCGATAGCAAACCAAGTTAGTATAGTACTAAGTTAGAGCGATATATAAAGAGACTAAGTGAGGCTTAAGTTATGTACCAAAGAGATACTATAAGTATGGTAAAAAGTTATGGTTACTAGAAAGTAAAAAGCTGTTAGAGTATATAGCTTGGGACTACGAGATAGAATTAGAAGAGGGAATAAGTTTAAAGTTCTTTCTAATTTATAAGCTTACTAAAACGGAGTTAGTAGCGCTTAAGGAGTTTATCCAGGAAAACTTATAAAAGGGATATATTAGACCGTTATAGTTATTAATAGAATATCCAGTACTGTTCATCCTAAAGAAAAACGGAAAACTTAGGATGTGTATAGACTATAAACAGTTAAACAGTATTACTAGGAAGGATAGGTATTCTTTACCCTTAATTAGCAAAATCTAAGACAGGATAGGTAACGTAAAGATCTTTACAAAGATAGATCTGAGATAGGCGTACTATTAGATTAGAATTAAGGAAGGCGACAAATAGAAGGCAGCCTTTAGGTTAAAGAAAGGACTATATAAGCTATTAGTTATACAATTTGGGCTTATAAACGCACTAGTAACGTTCTAGAAGTGAATTAATAGCGTATTAGGAGAACACCTAGATGAATTTATTATAGTATACCTTAATAATATTATTATCTACTTAGAGAACGAGGAAGAATATGGAGAACACGTTAAATGGGTCTTAAAGAGACTATAGGAAGAACAAATGCTAGTAGCAATTAAGAAATGCGAGTTCTTTACTAAGAAGACCGATTTTATTAGATTTATTATTAAACTAGGCTAACTTAGTATAGATCTATAGAAGATCGAGGCTATAGTAAATTAGTAGGAACTAGAGAACGTTACGCAGTTAAGATCGTTCCTAGGGTTTTACAATTACTGCAGAAGGTTTATAGCGCAATAGTTATAGAACATTAAGCCATTTACGCGGTTAATAAAGAAAGAAGAACCATAGGTATAGGGGAAGGAATAATAAGAACTATTTAAGAGAATTAAAGAGTTATTTACCTAGGAGCTAGTTCTTAAGATCTATTAACCAGGCCTAGAGACGGTTATAGAAACGGATGCATTAGACTTTATACTAGGGGTATACTTCCTATAGAAATATTAAGATGGATGGCACCTAGTGGCATACTATAGTCAAAAGATGACACTACTAGAGTTAAACTATAACATCTACAATAAGGAGTTGTTAGGTATAGTTACAGCACTTAAAGAATAGAGAGCATTTTTACAAGGCACAGAGAAACCATTTATGGTTAAGATAGACTATAAGAACCTTATAGGATTCCTAATAACAAAGGAACTTAACTAAAGACAGGTTAGATAGGCGGAAATGCTTATAGAATACCATTTTGAAATTTAGTATACCAAGGGTATAGACAATGCACGAGCAGACGCTCTAAGTAGAAAGGCTGAACTATAAAGTAATAAAAAGCTATTGGGAGCTTTATTACGAAAGGATTAAGATAGATTGATTAAGTATAATTATCTAAAGATCGCAGCAACTAAGGAAAGTTAGATCTATAAATTACTAGAGAGTGATTAGATATAGAAGATCTAAGAAGTATAGGTAGAGGATCTAGACTCTAAGTAATATAAAAATAGAGAAGTAATATATATGCCTAAGTCTATCGTAGAAGAATTTGTTAAGGAATTCTATAAGGGAATAATATAAGGACACAATGGAGCTATAGGCTTAGTGTTAAGACTTTAAGAGGAGTACATTATTTAAGGAATCTGGGGACTAGCAAGATAAGTTATAAAGAAATGTCTAGATTGCCAAAGAAACAAACCAATAAGGCATAAGCTGTATGGAGGGCTATAACCTGTTAAGACACCAGGAAGACTATAGAAGGTTATATTATAGGACTTTATTATTAAGTTACCAAAGTTAAGAGATTCTATTATAGGATAAGATTATGACGTGATTTTAGTGATAGTGGACAAGCTAATAAAGTGGGGATACTTTATAGCATATATAGAAGAGATATTAGTAGAAGATGTCGCTAGAATTTATATAAAGGAAGTATTTATAAGACATGGAGCACTAGATAAGATTATATTAGATAGAGATCTAAGATTTATAGTAGTATTTTAGGAAGTGTTTCTGGCAGAATAAGGAGTTTATGTAGTAATATCTACAGCGTATTATCCGCAGACGGATAGATAAACGGAAAGACTAAACTAGACACTGGAGCAGTATCTAAGGCACTATATTAATTACGCATAGAATAATTAGGTATTGTTATTACCAGTTACATAGTTTGCATATAATGCAATACTATAAGAAGAAATGGGGACATTACTATTTAAGGCGAATTACGGATATGAGCTAAGGACATCGTTATCACTATATTAAGCAAAAAAGACGAGTAGCATAGCTAAGTAAAGAATGGAGACGTTAATGAATCTTTATATAGACCTTAAAGAAACAGCTAAACTAGTACAAGAATAAATGAAAAGGTACTACAATACTAAGAGATCTGAGGGACCAGATCTTAAGGAGGGGGATAAAGTATAGCTACTATACAAAAATTTTAAGAGTTAACGACTAAGTAAGAAGTTGGACTATGTTAGACTAGGACCTTTTAAAGTTAAGTAAAGAATTTTATTGGTTATGTATAAGTTAAACCTACTAGCCAAAATGAAAATCTACCCTATATAACATGTTGCAATGCTAGAGCTAGTATATGGGAATATTAAGCTACCAGTCTATAAGGTAGACATGTATAGAGGACAAGAGGAAGACAAATAGCAAGTTTTAAAGATTATTAGTTATAAGGATATAGATGACGAAATATGGTATAAAGTAAAGTGGATAGGCTATAGTAAGACTACCTAGAAACCACTAAGCAACCTAAGAAACGCTATGGGAAAGGTATGGGAGTATCAGAAGAAAGTAGGTTAGGTAGTATTAACAAAGAAGGATTGCCAAAGAATAAGTTACCTAAGGGGGACCTAAGAGGAGCAATTGCCGAGCTACTTAGAGTTATTTCCCTTGTAGGAGGAGAGCCAGTCCTTTTATTACCTAGCTTAGATAAACCCTGTTAAATAAGTTTCTATTTCTTAAAACGGACCTTCTTATAGATATGTTTAAGACGTTAAAGACAAGTATAAGCTAAATATTAAGCTTTAAGGACGTGTGTGGACTCTTCTAAGGCATGTTAAACCTTAAGTAGCGTGGAGGCTAGCTTACCGTTAAGCTTTATAGTGGTAGATTAAACACGAGACCCTATAATAAGTTACTTAGGGAACTTAAAGACTGTTAAGAGTTATAGGACGCGTATATTTAGCGTTAGAGATAGAGCGAATATTATAGGACAATTAAATGTTTGCTTTAGTACACTTAGAGCAAAAGGAGGGTTATTAAGATATAGGACTTACCAGTATAACACAAACCAACCCCTTTTTAGCGTAATAAGAGTAGGGAATTGCCATTACCTCGCCTAGTAACAGTATGGAGGAAACTGTATGAAGGCGACACTTAACCCAGGAAAGAGAAGAAGAAGCTTTAGGTATAATAAGTATAGATATTAACCAGAATAATTAAACAGATATTATACCTCTAGTGGACAACTTGGAGATATTAGGAATCTTTAAGGACAAAGATAAAGAGGAGGGAGATAGTATTATAGACGCTTTAAGTACAATATTATAACTACTTGGAGAAGAGTTGGCGGAAGCTAGTTGGTTAATATAGGTATAGTCTAGGATGGATCTGGTGGAACTATATAATAAGGAATAGTAACTAAGGTTATATGGTGTTAAACGCGTTAACTACGTTAAACAGAAGGGACGTTATGTTTAATACAGACAACACGTACCTTATATACAAGAGAGGATTTCTTAGGAGTATAGTTGTGTATTTAAAGGACCTTAGTCCCTACCGTAGATAGTTCTCTCCTTGTAGTGAATCTTAGAATATAATTAGAGT
>Ga0307507_10011032_pt1 | contig 11498 bp, 15 predicted proteins | sample 7_EM_MG_FD_207223 | JGI IMG/M metagenome (GOLD analysis project Ga0307507, IMG submission 207223) | Populus trichocarpa ectomycorrhiza microbial communities from riparian zone in the Pacific Northwest, United States - 7_EM | ecosystem: Host-associated > Plants > Roots > Unclassified | place...
GGGGGATATTAAAGGGAAGGGGGATGTTGAGGGGAGGAGAAATGGTAAAAGGAAGGGAGATGTTGAGGGGAGGGGAGATGTTAAAAGGGAGATGTTGAAGGGAAGGGGATGTAGGCAATATATTGAAGATGAAAGGGGATGGACAGACCTCGTTGCGGGGCATGGGTTCCGGGTCCTCATCCGCTGTCCTCCCATTTGCATGTCTTTGTCGTCGCGTGTCGTTGTCACTGTTCATCATTGGTGGTGCTGGGGCCTTCGCTGCCGTTCATTGGTGGTGTGTGGGGCCTTGTTCACCATACACTGGCGGTGGTGTGGGGTCCTCGTTGCCGTTCATCGGTGGTGGCCTCCTGTGCCCTTCATCGTTGATGGTGTGGTGGTGTGGGGTTCCGTGTTGTGGTTCAAGGGTGGTGGTGGGCATTCCTTGCCATGAGGGTGGTGGCTGGTTGGGCTGGAGGGTGCTTGTCACCTGTGGTCATTCAATGATGGTGGTGTGGTGGGCGCTCGGCATTGTGGGGGTGGTGTCGCCTGTTGTCGAAGGTGGTGGTGGTGGTGGGCATTCGTCACTCATTGTTGTCGAGAGTGGTGGTGGGCACTCATCACCTGTTGTTGTCTCAGGTGGTGGTGGTGGTGGGCGATGGGCGCTCGTGGGCTGTTGTGGTTTGCGTGCTGTGTTGTGGTGCTGGGCAGTTGTTGGTTGTTGTGGGTGGGCGGTCATTGTTGTTGGTGGATGAGAGTGGTGGTGGACCTTGTCCCTCATTGTGGGGTCCTGGCATCATGGTCATTGTTGTTGTTGTTGTCTGGAAAGTCGCTGTCAATGTGGCATGCTTGGTTAAACCATATGCATGCCACGTTAGCGGTTTGGTGGTGGTGTTGTGTGTTGGGCGCCACCGCCGTTGCTGTTCTTCGTTATCGTTGTTGTTATCATTGTTGTTGTTGTCGTCATTGTTGTTGTTGGCGTCGGTAGTGGTGGCAGTGGCAGACATGGTGGTAATGGTGTGACGAGCAGTGGGGGATGGTGGTGGTTGAAAGGAAGAGACATTTGGCACGATTTGTGCCAACCGTTCCCTTATTTGGCAGCAACAGAAAGGGTGATATGTAGCCACTAGTTTATAGCCCAATATATGCTGCTGTGGTGCAGTGGGCTTGATCACTGAAAATGTTGCCATGGTCCTGGGTTCAATTCTCAATGTTGCGCTTTTTTTTATTATAAATAAATTAATATAAATTCTAACTAAGACTCCTCCCAGACTCCTGGTGGATTGTTTCTGGCTTGAGTCCAGGTAGACTCCACTCTGCTATCTGGCAGGTGGACTCCACTGACTCCACTTGGTTCATGTGGTGTCCATCTGGACTCCTGGTGAAATCCAGGTGGATTATTCATACCAATTTGGCCATGCTCCCAGCCAAAAAAAAAAGCACCTGGACTCCAGGTGGACTCTGGAAAATCACCTGGACTCCGGCGGAGTCCACCTGGAATATGTGGGGCAAGGTAAAGTCCTCCTTCCATTGCTAATTTAGCATGACCAGGGTCACCATCAACAGTGTTGCTTGACTGTCCTGAATTAGGAATGGACATTGCACTGTTTGCATCAGGCAATTTTTGATGTCTGTCAGTGTCTGTAGAGGTGCCAGGTGGGTATATGTTCCTGTCTTTTCTGGTACTAGTCCTTTCTCACGCTGAGTGTCGAGGTGGCTCATTACCACCCTGTGCCCCCCCTGGAGCATGATGGGGGTGTGGTGGCAGCGATCCAGGCAGACTTTGAGGCTCAGCATCGTCATGCGATCTCTCATCGTCTCCTTGCAGAATGATTGAATTGTGGGGTGGAGAGAAAGGTGCTCTGTCATCATCAGGCACACTCTCGATCTCAATTTCAATCCCAGGTTCCTCCAGTTCCTGAATTTGTGTGACAGGTGGCACTTTTGTTTTCGCACATTTTGGGAACAAGTGTTCATCAAACAGTGCCATGGCAGCAGTAAAGATGACGTTGTTGGGAGCACGCATGAACATCATGTTCAATTCATGACCATGGCGATATCCAAGGAAAGTCATCAACTCCAACTTGGGACTTAACTTGTTCACATGAAGGTCCTTATGAATAAAGACATAAGCTCCACATCCAAGGATATGTAGGTGTGAGATATTGGGTTTTTCCTTAGTAAGGAATTCCCTTGGAGTCTTCCAATCAAGGCGCCATATTGGTGTGCAGTTGTATAGGTAATTCACATGTAGTGTGCTGAATTCCCACCAACTGTCAGGTAGACAGGCCTGATGGCACATAGACTCCGACTTCTCATCAATAGTACGGTTGAAGTGTTCCACTTGTCCATTCATCTGGGGTTGTGCAGGAACACTTCTCAGGATCTCGATCCCTCCATCTCTAAGGAGTTTTTCATACTTCCCATCAACATATTCTCCTCCATTGTCAGACATCCATTGGCCAATGGTCACATTGTATTGTGTTTTGACCATGGCTAGGAATTGTTGGGTTGCTGACAGGGAATCACTCTTCTTGCAAAGAAGCGATATCCAGGAGTGGGAGGAGTTATCATCAAGGAAGGACATGTAATATTTGTATTTGTGGTACAATAGTACCGCAAACTCCTTGAGATTGGAATGGATTCGCTGAAATGGACATGTGGTGCATGCAGAATTCTCAGGGAAAGAGTGTGAATGCATCTTTCCTTTCACACAACCTTCACATGGAGGTTCTTCTCCTCTGGGAATGTCCATCTCAGGAAAATTCCTGGTACTCGATTTGAAGTGCTCAAACACCTGTTTTCCAGGATGTCCAAGTTGTTGATGCCAGAGATCATAATTGTCCCTGTGCATGGACTTGTGCGCAGTCAACTCACTTCCAGTGAGGACCACCAAATTGACCCAATAGATCATATCGGTAATCAGTCTGGTTAAGGCTACTATTTTCACCTTGCCAGTTTGAGCTTCAAAGAATTCAAGGGTGCACTCATTTCCCTTGATTTGCATGTTGCCTTTTAGGAGCAGTCCCATGGATAATAGATGGATTCCTATGCCAGGCATGTAGAATACCGGTGATAGGCAGGAAAGTGTGATCGTCTGTGGTTTGGTATCCACCCATGTTTTCACAAAGACAGTGCCGTGACCATGTATGGCTGCGGCGCCATTGGCAGTTTGTGCCTTTGGCTGGTTAAAGGCTAAGGCTTGTCAGAACTCATGCAGCCATGGCGCACGTCGTTCAACAGCAGGGCCCATAACCTGTCACAAGGCATGTAATGCATATAGAGGACACGCAGCGCAGAGGTAGCTGACTACTACCATAGCCCCTACCTTGGGTGTTGTGTGTGTAGAGGCATGCTAAGCAACTGACTAGCTAGAAGTATGAGACTTAGGATTAGAGGGGAATAGTAGTGGCCCTTATATACCTACAGGCATGGTCTGTGCTACTATGTATGCATAGGAATGCTGTAGAACAATCATACAGCACGTGGTGTGAAATGCCGTGTGGCAAGCACAGCATGTGTGTCATAATTGTGACTAATGTGTCACGCTCAGTAAAAATGAAAAGTCCGGCAAAGTCTGACAGTGAACATGAAATAGTCAGGTCATACTATTACATGATCTGCATGTCGTTTTTCCAACTTTTACCTGACCGTTCTTGAGCCAAATTCATCAGGTAATATTCAACTGCCTTCAGAACCATGCCTACTCTTTCCCTTGCTAATTTAGGAATAATAATAATTTCTTGGCCACATATTGGCAAGGGTTTGATCTGGCTCAGGTAGCAATAGATAGTATTTAATATTTATGACTTGGTATGGATACATGTATGATTTAAAGGGAGATATGAATACAGAGATAGGGAAGGGCTTGTACTAGGACTTAGACAACTCACGATGATCACTTCAATGGAAAATCAAAAATTCCATGAAGTGAAGTATGAGTCGGTGTGAGTGTGAACAGGTTGCACTGGTGCTGACATAGGGGGGAGTGTCAGCTACTTTTTGATGATGCTTTGTGAGAGGATAATAAGAGTGTTAGTAATATTTCGGTAACAAAACAAGAGGCACTTACCAGAGAAACCATGTTCTGGCATCTGTCAGGGAATGTTACAATGTGATGGTAATGAGTATGACAGCCCTGGCTCACCTAATTACCCTACTCAGTACAAATGATTCCAAGTTGACAATGTGCTGGCACTTGGCACCTACATCCACCAGGGAAATGGCAACAAAGCAGTTGAAGTCTGAAGTGAGTACAACAAAGGTACTGACCTTCAGCTTGAGACCTGAGGATTGGGCTAATGCCCAAGTGCTGAGTGGTGGAAGGATACATGGTGGTTGCATTCAATGCGTTGGAGAAAAGAACTTGAATATGATCGTGGTGGGCACGTGAGTTCTATATTAAATATAGATTCACATGCTCAACAGAACATTTCAAATTTCACCATCTCTTCATTCCACCTTTCCAAATTTCAAGTCAGCGGGTGGGGTGCATTGTTGTTTACCATCCCCTGATGCCCTTTAACACCTGTCATTTTAGCTTCAAGAAGGGAAAGCGAAGGCTGTCGACACCACAGATGACCAAACCCCCAATCCTTGGCCTTTTGACATGGCAACACAGCACCCAGCTGGCGACAAATCCACGAGCTTGAGCGCTGTTGAGTCCACTCCCCCAAGTTCGAATAATAAGTACTCTCACGATTCCAAATGAAGACATTTCCACGGGTGATGGTGATGGCAGACAGGGATTGAAGGCTGAGTTGGAACAGCAGCTGAAGGTCACTTTCTTCATACTGCATGCTCCTTCGTTAACACAATTTCCTGGCAGACTCTGCTTGTCAAAACGGACTCAATCACACTTCCAGTATCCACCAAACTGCGCACAAAACAAGGTAAATATACTTTGATGTCTACCATGCTTCGCCACTAACTACTGTTTTCAAAAGACCTGATATCTGCAATCCTTCAAGATCCGAAGGTGCTCACAGGATCTTTCATCAAAAGTGCTCATAATATGGTGCATGAGGTCTGTTCCTACCTCTGTCTTATATCAACATGCTTGCAAATGTTAATCTACACCCATAGTGTAAAATCCGGAAAGGAAAAACCCTTTCGAACAAGGATTCAAAGTCATAAACTTGCATTGTCCTCCTCCTTCCTAACTTCTAGCATACACTACTCTTATATTAATGATTCTTCTGTAATTCTCTAAATATATAGGCTCATCAACAAGACTTTCATCTGATGAATGCATGAGAGTGATCTGACTCCAGGGCTGACTAAAGCAAGACTGCAACACCACTGAATAATGGAAATTTGGACCCTGTATCAAGAATATTACACAGAACGAACCCGACTATTTTACTGATTTTTAGTCAGGTAAAAGTTGGAAAAGCGACACCTACTTCATGTGACCGTAGAACTGATGGTGCCGCGACCACTGCCAGACTTTTACCTGGGTTTCTTTTTTACTGAGTGTCACGTGTTATTATGCCAACAGAGTTGGCATGGTACATTTCATTTTCTATTGTTGTTCCCTGATGAGTCCTCAGTCGTTTTGCAGAATGCCCTTCTGACACCCTTGAACAGTGGTTTGAGCCTTCCAGGACTGCCAGTGACTATGGAACTCTTCCTATTGACTACCTTGCATCGTCAATTGCATCCGGCAGAACAAGAAAAGACAAAAGCCTGGTCGGGGCTGAATAACTGTCGTGGATTTGATGGAGCTTGTAGGCCTCCACCCTGCCTGTTTGAAAGAGAGTGGACTTGTTGTATTTGGGCGGGGGGACACAGGTCTCAACAGGCCCTCTGGGTGAAATCCTTGGATCATCAATTGCATCCAGAAGAACAAGGAAGTTCAAAAGTGTGATTGCAAAATTCATGAAATGTGTAGGCCTCCATGCTGCATGTTTGGGGGGAAGTAGAATCATTGCACTTAGGGGCATGGGTCTGAATGTGTCCTGTGGTTGTCCTGTGGGTGAAACATATGCTCTTGTTCTCTAGTTAATGTTGATTGACCTTGTCAATGTTTAGGGCACTGATGCTGGCCACAGTTAAGCCATGAAGGGTATGTCTCGTCGTCCCGATGATGACATACCTTGTATCTCCGCAAAACCTCCCACTGTCTTCTTCCTCCCCCTTCTCCTCACTACTCTCTCCAATACCGATAACTTTGACCCATGTAGCAACCACCATTCAACACCTGGACAATGATATCATACCCCCATCATTTGACTTGCCAACTTGCACATTCTCCACATCACTCCCTACACTGAAAGCTTGCCGTCATCTCTCATCCTCAACCACCACTACTCTAGAATGGCCAGTCATCTGGGGTTTGGCGTACGATATGCCTAGTGGCATTCAGTTTGGCAACCACCATAAACGAACAACTTTGAGACTTGAGAAGTGTGATTCCCGCTATAGAATGGAGGGGGAGGGCATTTCGGACATGGTTGCTGTGAGTTAGGTGGACGAAATGGGAACTAGTTTGGCTGGAGGGTTTCGTTGCGTCTTGGATTTTTGGCTACAAGTTAATTCACTAAGCGAGGGAAAGACAATATTAAAAGAGAGATGGAGAAGGGGATGCCATGGTGGACCAATTGGTGCAGCCATGCATCAGGAATACAGGGGAAGGATTCGGATTGCATTGGAACCTGGATGGCTTAATTGAGCGCTCCTTGATTACGAGGGCCTGCGTTGCAGAACGAGCCCTATGAACACCTCAATCCCATTGTCCCTTGACATTTCCTCTACAGGCACCGCTACCTATTGATATCACCTCCCACTCCCACTGCTCTGACACTCTCTTCGCAACATTAGCTCTCCATGCCACATGGTCAACCCATAGCTGAGGCTCTCAAGCATCAACGCTTCTTAGTTCTTGGGGGTGACTGGCGTCTAAAAAATATGTTGGAGCTACATCCACATCATGTTAGATGCTCCTCTTCATTGCTTGTTGCCCTCTCTGAGAACTGTTTCCTGTCATTATCACCCACTCCCTGACTTCCACCCCACACAGGTAATTCATCAACTGTCGATGTGAAGGTTGCCAACAGATCAGCTGCCATAACATGGGGCAGGCTTCTGACAAATGTCTTGAAGGGACATGTCATTATACAGGACCCTTTAACGTGGCAGGGAAGAAACCAAGCTCAGACACCGCCTAATTTGACAAGACTGGGTACACAGCAGCTTGTATGACTTCAGGATGATTTGTGAAGTGGGGGAACGACGCCGGGTGATGATTGGCAATGAGAATTCGCATTAGGATGGTGTGTTTTCTGCCCTGTGTTATAGTGTCCCATGCTCACTGGACATACCCTGGCGTATACATGTTCTGTGAAAATCTCGAGCCAGTTTCTTGAGGAACTCTCCTGAGCACCTACACCACGCATTACTTATCTCTTGTTTCTGGGAAATTCATGCGTCTCTACAAGTCGGCTCACAGCTACTTTTATCTTGAAACACCCATAAGCATTCTTGGCAATTTGATGGATATTCAATGATTTATCCTTCGAGTTCTAAACTACCTGCTCAAGATTTGGCTGCCACGCTAATGGTAGCTGAAACACCCAATCAACAGTCTTTTGAATCCAGAAAACTAAACAGTTCGCATGGGCATGCCTTCATCAGCAAGTTAGCATTTTACTTTTTCACTTTTCAAGGTTTTTCAGCTTTTTTCGGGTTTCACAAAAAGTCAAAAGTGAGAAAGTGAAAAAGCTAACTAAATGAGTTGCCTCACTTCGAAAAAAATCCAAAACGACTGAAAACAGGTCTTTTAACTTTTTTAAGTGTATATAATAGGGTAGTTCACAGTAGCATTTTTCAGCTGTTTTTCATTTTGTTTTTCATTTTGTTTTTCCCTGAAAAACAAAGTCAAAAAGAGGTCAAAAATGACAAGAAAAACGAGAATTCTTGAAAAAGTGCTCTCAAGGCTGTTTTTCGTGAAATCCCATTTTTCAGTTCATTTTTCACTCCGTTTTTCAATCTGTTTTTTTTCAGCAATGTGTCCTCCATTTGATGGTGCCTAACCCATCTCCCCTTCCTTGCGGAACTTGCCACCAACAACCTTAGTGTGCTGGAAGGCCAAGATTCAAGCATCTTGGAGTAATTACGGGGGTTTCGATGTAAATAGTACTTAAACTACTTTAAATACACTTAGGCAGGCCATTTATACTATCTAGGACGTAAACAGTGGCAAAATGTCAGCAGCAAGTAACTCTGAGGACGGACACATAGGTGGGCAGAGTACAAACATGCTGATTCTGCTGCTGACATGCCACATCACTTGAAAAACTGTTTTTTCCTCTGTTTTTCCAGAATCCCGGGGGGCGGAAGTTCACCATAGCCATTTTTTGTCTGTTTTACATTTTGTTTTTTGTCTGTTTTTACTGCGAAAATTTTTGAGTTGGCAGTAAAAACAGCAGAAAAACGAAGTGAAAAACAGTTGAAAAACAGCAGAAAAATGTTACTATGAGCATCCCTAATGTGTAAGATATATACACTCAACACTACATAAGATTGACTAATCTAGGTAACTATAAAGAAGTGGGACAAGTTGGTCATGGAAAGATGTGTTTGGTGGGTGTTTATATATCCTGGGGCAATGCATGGACCATGTGGTCATGTTTGTGCTAAAGTGGCACCATTTGCATGATTACTTCCCATGACCACCCTCACATCAACAAGGCTTCTCCCTTCGACCGCCCCCAACCACCACCCAAACAACAACAACAACATGGCCACCTTACCAGCCCAATGGACGGTGAGCCACCTGACCAGCCCAACAGACGAACAGCTACAACAGGCAGCAAGCCACCTCACCAGTCCAATGGACAAACAACAATGATGGCCAGCAAGCCACTTCACCAGCCCAACAGACACAACGACCACAGACAGCAAGCCACCTTGCCAGCCCAATGGACGAACAACAACAACAGACGGTGAGCCACCCCACCAGCCCAACAGATGAACAACAACGATGGACGGTGACCAAGCTAGTCAATGGATGTGCCACAACGTCCAGATGGTGACGACGCATGTTGTTGTCACTGTCTGTAAATTTAAGTGAGCACCATGAGTCCCCTCCCTGTCTCCTTTATTCACATGAGAACCAAGGGGCCATGTCACCATCAGCAACATGGCAACTAACTCTAGGTCTCCTTTTGCTAACAACATTGCCCACCCCTGGTCTGTGCCCCATGTTGCTGCTGTGAGCCTCTGCTTGCAGGGCAGCAATGGGTCCCTTTATTTAATATGCATAGTTAGATCCTTAAGTAGGTTTACTAAAAGACCAGTTTAAACTGCATTATCTGTAGATACACATACCACTTTTGTTAGCTTTTCATCACTTTCCATAGCTTTTCTGGTTTTTCTTGTCCCTGAGCAACATAAAAAGCAGCCAGCCTTTTTGGATTAGCCACATGGCTTTTTCAACCTTCTGCTTTTGTCCCTTTTTGCTGCTTTTTTCACTTGTGCAAGCGGAAAAAAGCTATTTGTGAGACTACTGATGTTCAGTTTTGTTTTCTTTCCTGGTATGTATTTCCTGGATAGACTCAATGATATGGCTGAATTACCCCACAGGACCATTTCATTCTCTGTAGAATCCCTCAAATGTCAAGGCCATCCTTTCATGAAGCTTGATAACCCATCCCCTGATGAGGTAAATTTTGTCAATTCCCATATGACCATAACATTTACATTGTTGGCTCAGGACAACATAAAAAATGCATAGACAAGCCTGAAGAAAACAGGAAAAGGGAGACAATGACAAAACATAGCAACGAGAAAGAGCCAAATGAGATGGTAGCAGAGCTTCAGGTATGCAACTGTCGACCCGTTATCTCCACAAATGATAGTGGTTCTTCAAAACCATTGCGCAATTTATCTGTATGATTTATGTTAAAAAGTAAAAAGTAATCTGGACAAGTGTACCTCAATGTCCCTCTCTACGGCATCGACATCCCAATGGCATTCCATAATGTCAAATGAATGACCCTTCCAGACAGCCTTTATCTCCTGTAGATTCCCCCCAGGCATCAAAAGTGTCCTCTCTTGAAGCTCAAAGATCCTGTATCGAATCCTACAAAGAACGCATCACGGCAAACATAAATAACCAATTCATGGAAGGACGTTGGTACTGACCTTCCCATGTTCCTCTTGATTTGCGCCATAAAAATTTCATCTGATTGAGCCATAATCCCACTATCAATGGTGTTTTGAAGTTTCTCTTCCAAGGAGAGAAGTTGAAGTTGCAAGGTTTGGATGAGGGTGTGTGGACAGAAGTGGTGTGTGACCTTCATGATGAAAATCAGAGTGCTGAGTAGGATAGACCCAGTCCGGACCAAATCTGAGGGGATAATGGAGAGGACAATCATCCAAGAGGTTGATATGATGGCTTGGTTGTTATCCTCAAGAGTTGGGAACATGACAGATTCAGAGGGGGGAAGAGTGAAATGCACGGCATCTTAAGACACCCTTTTAAAATTTAAAAGGGTCTGTGTCACAGTGTCTGCTCATTAACAACGTTGTTGACCATTTCCTTTTTCACCCACTACCCATCCATGCATATCATCTGCATAATCTCATCACGTGTCATCTGCGTAATCTCATTGACCCTATTGCCAAGCCCTGGTGGGGGGCTGCGATGCATGCTAAAAGGTCAACACCTGCATGAATCAACTATAATTCTGATTGCAAGAGTCCTTTATAAAATTATGGCAACAGGGAGAGACCAGCTTCATTATCACAGCAAACACTGTTATCTGTCCACTGCCGAGTTGCATGCCGGACATAACTATTACAAAATACTATTTTCCCACATAAATTACCCACTTGCAGCTTGTAAATGTTGAGCACCTACCAAAAAGAACAGCACAATCTCCTGTCTATTTCCTTTGTAAATTTGTTTGTTAGCCTAATTTGTTTTTTACCAATACTATCCACCTTTCAGCCAGTCACAATTTATGCAGCTATTTCAATGTTCAATGCAGGGCAAAAAATTAGTCACAAAGGGATTTAAGTTTCTTTTTAGCCTGTAATTGCATGTGTGGACTGTGCAATATTGAAGAATGGTGAAGCAAACTTAGGCAGTTAAGACTCAGAAAATCTTTTGATTCCCTTCACCACAAACCTACAGCACTCCAGATGCTGAATAAAACAATGAAAAAAGCTAATTTTAACCTATACTGTCAACAAGGTGGCTCAGCTTAACATAGATACCTTCTTCACAAAAATGTGTGTACTGCTAAGGTCCATGGACAATTTATTTCCTTCTGAGTGCTTGTAATTAATACTAGTGTTCGCAAGTCTGGTTCAGTCCGGTTTTTTGCCCCCAAAACGGGCAACCGTGGACCGCAACCGGTCTAGGACCGACCCAGATATTGCGGGGACCGAACCGGACCACCTAGGACCGGTCTTTTGCGGTCCATGGAACTGATTTAGACCGGTTCAGACCGGTTTTTTTGTGTAAAATTCATTGTACCAATATAAACCATCTGTGTCTCAATTATCATTACTCT
>Ga0307507_10011033_pt1 | contig 11498 bp, 2 predicted proteins | sample 7_EM_MG_FD_207223 | JGI IMG/M metagenome (GOLD analysis project Ga0307507, IMG submission 207223) | Populus trichocarpa ectomycorrhiza microbial communities from riparian zone in the Pacific Northwest, United States - 7_EM | ecosystem: Host-associated > Plants > Roots > Unclassified | place...
CTTAAATATTTCCAAAACTTATATAAATGGTAAAAGAGAGAAATTGCTACCCCTTAGTATATTCAGATTAATAAAAACCCCATTAGATAGGTTGCAAAGTTAAGGTTAGTTAGGGTAATATTAGTATTTACATAGTAAGCACTAATATATATCCTAGTTACAAAGCTTACCCAATATACACAAAAAAAAATTATAGTGCTAGCTTTTAAAGCGCCAACCGCCTAAATTACAGCCGCTATAACTTAACGTATACAAGATTTTTAGAAAGGCTTTTATAAAATGTATATTTATCGCATATATCTATCCAAAATTAATCCTACTAACTTATTAAATATTAAACGCGCAGGTCAAGGCGAGCATAATTACAGTATATTAAGTATATTAAAGAGTAATTTATTAAACTATCTAAGTAGGAGGTTAAGATAAAAGGTTAACAACAACCAAGTTACATAATATAATATTGGGTAAAAATAACATTAAATAGGTAAAGAAATATCCTTAATAGCTAGTATAGGATAATACTTGAACAGCTAGACTACGTCAGAAAGATGTATTTCCTACAGTTAATTATCACTTATATCTTTAATTAGAAGATGGCTCTAAGGCAGCTGGCGGCCCATTAAGGCATTTTATATAAAGTGCTCTATCAGTTAACCAAACTTAATGGCGTCTAGGTAGAATCGCTTAATAAGGTTAAGGAATACCTTAAATACAGCTGATGAGAGCCGCTTAATAAAAGAATAAGGTACTTTAGATATAGAAATAAGAGCAAGGATACTAAAACCAAGTGTCTCCTATATATAATACCATCAGTGGCCCTTAATAAGACACTTTATAAAGTAGCGCCATTACTTGCCAGATGGAGCCAAGGAGTTAGCCAGTAATAAAGAAGGCGTATTAGTGGATGGGTAGAGTGCGTTAAAGAGCTAGTTCTTAACTAAAGAGGCGTTACTAACACCTCTACCCTATACGCTTAATAGCGTATAGTCTAGAAGTGCTTCTGTGTTTTAATAACAGTTATAGAGGTATATAAGATAATAGTAATAGAGAATATCTTAAAGTATCCCGGTTGCTTTAATAGTAGTAAGGTTAAAGAAAGCCTTTTAGAAACCCAATAGCGCGGCGTTTACATTTTAGCTACTAGAGCTAAAAGTAACTAAGGACTGTAATAATGGTTAGGAAGCAGTCTAGCAGTTTAAATCCACAGTGCCGTTTTTTCGCTAGTAGGTAAGTACGGCCTTTACATTCTTAACAGCCTCTCTGCTACTAATAGCGCTTACCCTATAGACTAATGTAAATGCCTCTTATCTACCCATTCCTATATAGCTAGGCTGTTTGGCCAGCTAGGCAAGCTTCCTTCCGTTCTCCTATATATATACATCCTATATATTATCCTCCTCAGTTATAAACACCTCTAAAAGCATATTTTCTAACCTTCTATGCCTTTCCCTTTCTTTACGCCTATTTATATTACTAATAGTTATAACATACTTTAGCTCTGGTGCAGCTATATAGTCCTAAGCACGCTTAGTAGGCGGTTAAGATAGAGAAGAAGCATTAGATATAGGCCTTTTATCTCTACAACAGGCGCTCTTACTACTTATATCCGGACCATTGTTAACAATATTGGCCGTAGACCGAACCTATACTAGGCTACCATAGTCGCTATTATCCTCGCTTTGCGGTTAAGAGTCTAAAATAGTGTTATTTATATTAACCCGTTTGCGTTCCTATTTAAGCTTAGGTTTAAGTTATAAAAGCACTTTAGGCCTGCAGAACTAGCAGATCCACTACAATATATTTTTAGGTAACTTTGCAATAAAGAATAATAGGCTAGGGTTAGCACTATTGCGCACCTATACTATAGGGGTGTTAGTGCTAATAAACAATGCAGGAAGTAAGCATAGAAGGAAGGTTCGCGTTTCTTAAGGGGTTATACTAAAGGCTAGGATTAATGCAGCCATAGGCATTTAATAATATAGAAATTTGCGTTCCCCTTAAACACGGAAATTAGAAACACTATTACAACTAATAATATACACCACCCAGCTTATATAGGGAGTATTTTTAAAAGCCAGTAAGAAAACCATGCTACCTAAGTAGCCCAATGTAATATATCACAGTAGAAGACCAATTGGATTATAAATATAGCAATAGCAAGGACTTAGGCCGGCCTTATAGTGATCCTTATTTAGGAGGAACGGCATAAAAAGGGGGAACTAGACTAGTAATAAGTCACTACTAGTAGCGCTATTAATACGTCTATTTTAGGAAATAAACCGTCTGTGCTCTGTTAACAAGCAGCCATATTATATATAATAGCCAACCAGGTAAAGGCAGAAGGGCGAAATAAGGCGGTTCAGTTAATGTAGTTAAAGTTAAATAGAACTAGGGAAATAAAAGAGGAGATTGTGGGTTAATATATATAGATACAGATAGTCAAAGCGATAGTGCTAGATCATTACATAAAGACAGTTAGTATGTATTGCCGCCATAGCCGCGGAACAGTTTAACCGATTTTTTAAGTATATGCCTAAATATTAAATCATCCTTTGCAAACGTTGCCTATATACTATTACCCCTAATTAGATTAGAGGGCATTTATCCAACCAATATAAGGGAAAAACATCTAAGGAGACAAGGGAAGCCATTATAGGGTTTATTAGGGAGTTGGATAATATTACTTAGATAAAGGACAAAGTTATTTACCTATAAAAGCTTATTAAGGTTATCCTAGGGCTTCCGGTGTTTTATAACAGATTTTTATATAAATAGGAAGGCGAAAAGGGAATAATATGCCTAGATATATATATTTGCCGGACAATTAAAGGCATCTAGGAACATTGCAAGGAAAAATATTAGTAGGTAAATTGCTAGAAGCAAGGAGGAAATAGCTAGGTAAAATATTATAAGATGGTAAATAAGATATAGGTGGCGGATTAAAACTATTAGCGATTTTTCGTTTAGGGAGAGTGGTAGAGATATTTTTAAGTTATTTAGTAATGGGAGAGAACGGCGCAAGAATTTAATCCAGTTATTAAGCGTGCTAAAGTGGAGCTAGATTGGTAAGTAAAAGAGATTAAAGAAGTAAAAGAGAAAAGAGAAATAGAAGGGAACACTAATTAATTTATTGCAAACCTATGGCTAGAATTTACTGGTTAGGAGGAGCATATATAGAAGTGTATTTAATAAGAATTAATTAATTTAATACAGCCTACTATTAGGGAAGAGCTAAAAGAGTAGTAGGGGAGGTAGTAGTAGCGGTATCATTCTCTAGACCAATTAGTGGAGAGAGAAGGGGATAAAGGGTTAGTAGACGTGTATAAAGCAACAAGACAATTAATTAGGCGAGCGTTCTAGATATATTAGTTAAATATAATAGGCAGATCTACGTTGGAATATATTAATAGATAAGAGGTTAGGGAACGTTTAAATAAGCGACCATTTTACGCGAAGTATAAGGTATAAATAATCCACAAGTATAGCAACTACTAGGCTAAGATTCTCTAATATTTATAAAGAACGTATATAAAGGCTAAAAGGCCACAGTATACGCTAACTCCGCGTTAGGAGGGATGCTTATTTTCTATCTAGTTGCTTACTAGTAGAAATAAGGAGGGTAGATTAGACATCTATACTAAAAGGCAGAAGATCAAAAAGGCTTATTTAGTGTTTTGGATAGCTATATTTAACTATAAGCTAAAGTTAAGTAAGTATAAAAGCGGCATTATTAGCGGACTAGTGGTAATTGGTTTAGATATAAATAAGGGTAGATAGTTTAAGGCTTAGAACTTTACACTGGTTTTATTAGCAATTATAATAGTAGCATACGCGTTAGTTGGCTATTAGGCGTATATAGTTTAGTAAAGAAAAATATATAAATTACGGAGATAGGGCTTAGAAGCGCATAAAAGTAAGGCAAAGGCACTATCTACCTTTAAGCTAGTAAAACAGATGGTCTACTAATTTATGACATTAATAATATATAGAGGAATGCCTACTCCTATAGATTGGGTTTTGTATATAAGGATATATAGATTTAATATCCAATACAGCACAACTAGGGAAGGAAGGGTAGTATAGAACGGCAATAAGATCTTAATCAAGAAGCAGACCTTTATACTAGTTAATTTATAATTAATAGTTAAGGGACTATATAAAACAGTCTAATTGCAGCTGTTATAGGAATTACTTTTATTAGATATTAATAAGCGAGGCACCGTCTAAGAGGGGACTATATAACTACCAAATTTAAAGTTAGAGAAGCTGTGTAATAACTATACAGAGATAATAGAAGGCTAGAACTTCCTAAAAGACCTCCACAACCTATTTAAAGAGGATAATAAAAGATAGCTGTTTAGATAGGTGTTGGTAAAGGAGAAGCTAAAGAAGAAATTTATATATAAAGAATAGAGCAATATAGAGGGCAATAAAGGCATTCCGTGGAAAGATTAAGGCGTATTTAACTATATATAGGCTATATAGAGATTTAAGGAAAGACTATTTGTTTTGGTCTATATAATAGGTAGTATACTAGCACAAGGGATAGAGATTATAAGTATCTAGTATAAGAACAGTATAAACAGTAGAGGTACTAGAGGGGTTTATATCAACAAAGAACTGGTTTTATTTATAACGTTATACTATAAAGGATATAGCGCGAGCAAAAAGGTTAAGATTATCCATTAGTACATGCTAAGAGAGGTAAGTAAGATGGTTATATATTACCTATAGCTTATTTAGCCATACGTAGAGATTTTATAGATGCTATATAGAGGGTAGGATGAAATTAAAGCCTTTTTATAGGAGCCGGAGCTAAAAGAATAGTGGAGTAATAGTAAGGATAAAGAGGATAGAGATAACTAGGAGAGAACTAATATGGTAGAATAGAGCAACAATAAAGGTAGAGGTAAGGGTAATGGTAAAAGAGCTTAGGATATATCTAAATTAGAGGAAAGAGCAAGTAATCTAGATAGCTTTTAGGGCTCTGATTATATACGCAGAGTAATACAGTAAGAGATGTCTAATAAAATGGACGCGCGAATTTCCATAAGCATTTAGTGGTATGTCTACCCAGCTATATAAAGAGAGATAGCAAGGGATAAGGGCGTTCTTTAGAACTTAGATTTAGTATACAAGAATAGAGAGAGCGGCAATAAGACAGATGATATATAGGAGAGGTAGTCCAGATATTATAAGTAGATAGAGGAGATAATATACGGAAGACTGTTAATGGAATTGCTGTTTTATACCATATTAGAAAGGTAGGAGTTCTAAAAGGTTAGTATAGATTAGCACTATATCCTAGGATTTTAGTCAGCGTGGGAGGAAGGCTATATTAATCTAAATATACAGTAATAGGTATAGGCAGAGTAGGAATAGGAGGAGTTCTAGTAATAGAGGGCGTTATATAAAATAGATTTAAAAAGGTAGCTAAAACAGCTAGTAGGACTAGAAGTAGAGTTTTAAGGGCTATAGAGAGCTGGACTAGAGGCCATTATACAACAATAGTTATAGGTGCTAATTATTATATAGACAGGAGGTGGAAAGAGCATATTTTTTATACTATTAGCGGCGAGCACAAGGACTAGGGTAACAATTGTTATTATACCACTAAATTTACTGCGAGGGGACTTAAAAGATAGATATAATAAGGTAGGAATTAGCTGCGCAAAGTAGGACAGGTAAAGGCTGCCCTATTAGGCCAGTATTATATTAGCCACGCTAGAAGCGGCGGTATTAATAGCGTTTAGTAGGTTTATTAACAAAAAGAAAGTAATAAAGTAGCTAGATTGGATCGTGATTAATAAGTACTATATTATATTAGATTTAGACAATAAATAGCAGCTAGGGATATTAAAGCTAGTAAAGATAATAGAAAAGCAGATGTAACTTATATATTTAATAGTAACACTACTACTAAGGAATGAAATCCAATTCTATAAAGCAATAGGATTAGATAGGAGAGATATAGTTAAGTTTTAGGAAAAGATAATAAGAACAAATATGGAATATTAGGTGTAGTTATATAAATAGGGGCAGGAAGATAATAAGGTATAGTTACTAGTAAAGGAGAAGAAAAAGTAGTATTCTATACTAGGGCAGATTATTATATACTATAAGGAGATCGCGTAGGCTAAAAGGGTAGCAAAGGTAGTGGGCTACAGTGTGTATTACTATAACATAGGGACAGATATAAAGAAGCGGATTTTACAGCAGCTAACTAATAGGCAAGAGTAAGTATTTACAGCAACAAACGCGCTAGGGTTAGGTATTAATGCATAAAGTATATAAGTAGTTGTATATATAGGAATATTAAAGAAGATGCGTAACTATATATAGGAGAGTAAAAGAGCAGGACAAGATAGATTAAAGAGTAAGGCGATTATTATACGGGTATAGTGGACGGTAAAAGATGGAAAGAGGGTAGAGAAGTAGGGATAGAAGGTGGATAAGTTAATAAAGGAGTTTATATTAGGCAAGAATTACAAACGGATCGCTTTAGATAAGGAGATAGATAAAATAGATAGACAGACTAATTATATAGGTTATAAGATAGGGGAGGAGAGGTGTAATATATATAAGGGCAACCTAAGGGGGATAAAGAGAGGAAGAGTAGTAGTAGAAAACTAAAAAGTAACTCTAAGCAAGCGGCTAGACGCAGCTCCAGTTAATAAGGTTAAAGGGTTAAGTATAATAAGCAAGTCTAAGTAGGAAGACAAGCGGTTAGTAAAAAAAATAAGTTAAGATATAAATGGGTTAGAGGCAGAGGTAATAAAATTAAAAGGTAAAGAAAATAATAGATTAGAAGGAAATAAAGGAGTAATAGCTATATGGGATAAATTTATAACTAAGAGATAGCGTTAGGATATTATCTAATAGAGGAGAATAAAACGGCGCGCACATAAGAGGTTAGGGATAGAGGATTTACCTTAGCAGTTTAAGGAGTGGAAAATCGGTTACGTTATATACAAGGCATAATATAGGGGGGAGACAACGTATAGATAGGAGAATTGCGGCGATATAAAAGAGGTAAAGACAATAAAGTAGTAGGTAGGGATTCTAAAGAGGGTCTAATTCTAGCAATTTTCATAATACAATACTTGCTAGGCACTGCAATATATCTACTATTTATAGAAGGAAAACAAAGAAAGGGGGTAGGGATTTTAATAGAGAGGAAGAGCTTACTATTAATATATAGGGGTATTAAAAGAAGCAGTAATGGTAATGTTAGGGTTTATAGACAGAGAGGTTTAGAAGTAGATTAATTTAGAAATATAGAAGAAAGGAATAGTATCAGGAGGTAATAAATAAAAAGTATTAGAATGGTTAGGTAAAAAGGATAAAATTATAAAGAAAGAGATAAGTAATATATGCCAATTATTCCATATTTGGGGCTATTTTAATCTTATACTTTAGGTTAGAAATAGAAAATTTTACTAAGTTTTAATATATTATAGAAAACTCAGAGCGGTTTCCTTAATAACTCGCAACTAAGTACTAGTATAGTTATTATTCTTAAGTAGATAGGTTACAATAAGTTATTATATAAGGGGTTAAATTTTAATATAGCGCAGTTCTGTAATATAATCTATAAGTTGGTTAGGGAGAGCTAACGGTTATTAATAGAGAATTTATTATTGTTTAATAGCTAAAAAGTATACTATATACTAAAGATCCTATAGGAGTTGTTATAGAACAATCTAATAGAAGAGAAAGGAAAGGAGAAGAAGGGTAGTACCGCTTAAAGTTATATGCGGTCCTTAAGTTATATAGGCTCATATAACCTATATCTACTATAACATCTACTATAATCCACCATTTTCCACTAGCGCTATAACACTAACTGTCCTGCTGCTATATACATTAATACTATTAACACCCTATTAATTAACATCTAACTTACTATATACCTTTAAAAACTTCTTCCTAATCGCCGCCTCTTATCCTACCTAGTTAAATAACTACGTTTACCTATCTACTGCTAACTTGGTCCAGTAATCCTATAAAATATTTTATCCCAATCACTTAAGCTTTAGATCCTTATTTATAGACAATCTAATTATATAGGCTTGCATACGTCCTTCTTACTATACTTATGCCTTAATTAACTAAATTGCTAATAGTTAGGAAGAGAACCGGAGGTTTTAAGGGTCTAATACAGTAATATAGTAAAGGGCGGATATGGGAATTTATGCAATAAGCAAAGACATTAAGATTATCTATTAATATTTACTATAGGAGGTAGGTAAGTCATTAGTATAGTACTTATAGTTAGTTTTGGCAGCGTATAGAGGCAATAGTATAGGAGAAAAAGTTTGTTTTATAGTATATATAGCTAGCAAACCTAAGTAGGAAGAAGTAGACATTAGAGTAGATAGGTAATGTATTAAAGCGTAAAAGTAAAGTAGGTTTATTATCACTACCTCCTTATATTAGGATTAGGTAATTTGTATATCTATTACCTTAAATATAGTATATAAAGGCTCAGTTAATAGAATAGAATCTATTAGTAGCTAGTGAATTAGAATTCTAAGATAAGGATTAAGAGAAGGTCAAGGAAAGGATATATCTATATATATAGCGCCAAGGCTTTAGCCTAGCCCCTAACTAAGGTCTATAATAGTGCTGTAATATAGTAGCCGTTTCTTAGGCTCCTTCTCCATTACCCATTAATACTATAGTAGGCTACTATTCTACTATCAAAAGTTAATAGGGCAGAAATTTAAATAAACCATTGCTGGTATTATAGTACTGTAATGCGTAACCTAGACAGGGAGCCTAGTTAGGGGTTTGGCTAGGGACTTGGCGTTATAATATATATATATTACGTCTCTACCTCCTATATATACCTCTCCTCTTCTCCTTAGCTTAGTATCTTCGGAATATAGCATTCTATAAGTGTTATAGACGCTTTAAGTATAATGTTATAACTACTAGAAGAAGAGTTATAGGAAGCTAGTTAGTTAATATAGGCACGGTCTAGGATAGATTTAGTAGAACTATATAATAAGGAATAGTAACTAAGGTTATGTAATATAATCTATATAATCTATATAATTTATATAATCTATAGGACGGAGTAGATAGAGTAGACAGAGTAAACAAAGCGAAGGGATTTCTTAGGAGTATGGTTGTATATTTAAAGAACCACAGTCCCTACCTAGATAGTTCTCTCTTTATAGTAAATCTTAGAATACAATTGGAGTTAATCTATTAGGCAACCACTCTACCAGTTATTATTACATTGTTGACTTGTTATACCTATATACTTAGCCTATTAATAGAACTTACTATAGTTCCTATTATAAGATTCCATTATAACAAGCTTTAGTTTAGAGGCATTTATATAAACTATAACAGCCGGCGTAAGGCTATACGATTTATTAAGTTATTATAAATTACTAAGAAGCCCTAAAGGGCGTTGGTTTTTTATTTAATAAATACACCTCTCCCAAAGTTAGGGTTTTTAGTGTATATTAGCTCTAGAATTGCTACAATTATCTAAGTAGTAAGGTACTATTAAATAAACGATAACTGATTTAATAAGCTATTCGCAGTTTTATTGTATAGATTGCTTATACTTAGATATATATAGCTTAATCTTTAAGATAAGTATATAACTACTAGCAGAATTAACTAGGTAACTATCTTAAACTAAGGTGGCCTCCTATCTTAAGGGAACCTCACTTAAATACTCCTAAAGGAGTAGAGTTAATTATAAGGAAGGGGCGCCTTTAAAAGGCACCTAACCTAAAACTATACTAGGAATATAAGGCTTGACTAAAGCTGCTTAATAGGCTATCTAATTGCCCCTGCTAAGTTTCCTAAGAGACAGTCTACTACGGTTCCACTTAGGCCTTATAGCCACTATGGTTTATAATATACGCCTCTTAAGAGGAGGAAACCTTTCTCTAATTACTCCTAAAAGTGGCTACTAGTTTGGGCCTACTGTTATAGCTAGCTTTTTATAGGAGCAATCTAATAAATTAAGCAATAATAAGGGGCTATATATTAAGTAGACTAAGATAAGGAGAGAAGAAGAGGTATATATAGAAGGGAGAGTCGTGCTATATACTATTAGGACACTAAGCCCTTAGCTAAACTCCTAACTAAGCCCTATCTAGGTAATAGTAGAATACTAGCCGTTATACCTACCCCTAGGAATCTAGCTAGGGTAGTTACTATTAACTAACTACCTATAGACCCTATCGCTAGCTGCTAGGAAAACTAGTAGAACTTTAGCTAATTTCTAAAGCTAAAAGGCGTATCGTTTAAGACATATCTCTATATAATAGAAGACAGTAGCCCTACCTATATAAGTAGCACAATATAAACGTGCCACCTTTTTAGGGAAATAAGGCATGCCTATAGCTTACTTACAGCATAAGATATTAGTAAACTGTGCTTTTAACCCCTAAAGGGATTACTAGCTATAGCTACCATATAAGCTCCAAAGGCTATTATTTACTACCATTGGTATAAATAGTGGGATCGTTATCTCTAACATAAGTGGAGATATTTTTAGGTAATAGTTTAGGCGTTTAAAAGCGTCTCTATATAGATTAAGTTCCTTATTTATATTATTAGAAAAGGGTCTTGTCTAAGTTTGTATAGCTTACCTTTACGCCCTAAGTACTTACCCAGCTAGTACGTCCTTTAGGGTTTACAGCAGCTTACCTAGCTCAGTACTTTTAGCTCTTAACCCCCTACCACTTACCTAGCTCTAAGCTTTTTTAGCCCCTAACTCCTACTACTTACCTAGCCCTAAGCTTTTGGCTCCTAACACTTAGCTAATTATCCTAAGCTCTTAACTTATTACCTAGCGCCCTATATATTTACCTAGCTAAGGTGCTAACCACGTTATTCTCTCGCCTATAAGTTACTTCTATACGCTTACCTAGCGTCCTTAAGTGGTCTAAAAATATAAGACCTATTAATATATATAAATGAAATGCTTAGACTATATATAAGAGCTTACTAGACTTTTCTATCTAGTACCTTATAGTATATCCCTAGTATCCCTTTTTTTAAGGCTTTTAATTAGTAGGTCCTAGGCCACTACTACCTATTTAGCTAGAGGGTATTACGGCACTAGTGGAAAACGGTAGATTATAGCGGATAATTATAGACAGTTTTAGACATTCTTTAGATAGTAGTAGTTATATAACTAAAAGATTGTATAAAATATTAAGCGGCGCTACTCTTCTTCTCCTTTCCTTTCTCTAGCTTTAGATCCTTATTTATAGACAATCCAATTATATAGACTTATATGCATCCCCTTTACTATACTTATGCCTTAATTAACTAAGTCGCTAATAAAGGGCCTATAGGCTTAACTCTCTAGGAGTAAGCACCTAAGTAGGTAAGAAAGTATAGTAGGCCTTTATATAAGCTGCCTAAAGCTTATAGCTTAGCTCTAGCGGCGTACTATTTATAGTAGTAGTTTTATAGCACTTAAAATCTCCTAAGCAGCCTACATCCTAAAGGAACTTCCG
>Ga0307507_10011034_pt1 | contig 11498 bp, 10 predicted proteins | sample 7_EM_MG_FD_207223 | JGI IMG/M metagenome (GOLD analysis project Ga0307507, IMG submission 207223) | Populus trichocarpa ectomycorrhiza microbial communities from riparian zone in the Pacific Northwest, United States - 7_EM | ecosystem: Host-associated > Plants > Roots > Unclassified | place...
TTTGATCTAGAGAAATATCATTAGGAGGTGTTGAAAATGCTGGGCGATGTGGAAGGTTGCGTTGCCATCAACGGTTTGTGTACGGTTAACTTTGTTAACTAGCCATACCGTTGTAGAGTATGTTGCCTAACCTAGCCATATGTGGACACGTGGCTTATACAGTATTTGTATTTAATGAGCGAAAGGGTCCAGTATTCAAAGTGTATTCTATCCTTTGTTCTTCCTTACTCCACAATCCCCAATTCTCCTGAAGTTGCTCGAAAGGCCTAGTCGACTAGCCCCTCTCCCGATCTCTAAAGTACGCCCAAGTACAATTATTCTACCATCAAACTCTATCAAATGCTCTAATAGTTTCGGAAATGAGTAAAAACGAAAGAGAAACCAGTATCATATTTGTATTCCGGCAATCGCGACCGACAGTGAGTAAAATATAAAATGTTAGAGCTTAATCGAGAAGCATTCTATCTTCGGACATATAACTATGGAGAATCAACACTCTCCATCCTCTCCTTTAAAAAATTATTACTCATCTGACGAGGCCTCTAACCGTGCCAAGGTTGTGGCTCCGCCACAACCCCCGATTGCTCGCTTGCTCTCAATCTTGGGGCACCTCTCCTAGGTGCCCCACAGCTCAACGACAGATTCGGCTCAACGACAGATTCAATTTTGTATGTGAATTCAAGAATTACAAACCACCACCAAGCACTCGGTGATGCCCTAAAAGTCATTTTGGCTTGCTCACAAATTGTTTTAAGCCGTTGCCAATAACTCTTACATTTTTTTTCTTCTCTTTTACGACTTTTATTTTCGCTTGGTGGGACTTTGGCCCAGATTAAGCGTGAATCTGTCGTTGAGCCGAATCTGTCGTTGAGCTGTGGGGCACCTAGGAGAGGTGCCCCAAGATTGAGAGCAAGCGAGCAATCGGGGGTTGTGGCGGAGCCACAACCTTGGCACGGTTAGTGCCACCAGTTCGGGAAGAGTGTGGACTTCAATACCGAAATGCACACGGATTATGTCATGCATTCCGCGCCATTACCGGCAGCACATTTTACTACCTGTCCCTTCCGGCCAAGAGGCACAAACACTAGGTGCCCGGGGATTTCCCCGATCCATGCATATTGCTCCAAACATGTTGCCTCAGAAGAGTAAGATAGTCGATAATTTCCCATCCATTGAGTTTTCTCTCCTAGGAAGTGGCCGTGATACAAATAGGCTTTCGCTTACATATATCGCTTATACAACATCATACCCGAGCACTCGAGTACAGTACAGTCTCCATGCATTGAAAGGGCATGCTTGTTTCAAGGCTCTTTAACCTATTCCGGCGTTATGCAGAAATCGACTATCATATCAGTTATCGCGGTGCCAACTTCTGTGCTCAAGGCTTATCGGTACCTTATGGGCTACGCAATAGGAGGAATCCATATAACTGCCGGTATTCCGCTATTGAAGTATCCTAGTCTCGAGAAACTTGCTCGCATTCAAGGGCTAGATTTTAGCACTGCAATACGTTGCGCCTTTATGTGCCTCGATACTAAGGATAATGACAACCAAACACCTCTCTCGTGAGTAGCTAACACCTCTCTCGTGAGCCTCTATCAATAAGCGTGGGGACCTCGTGAACGTGCTTTTAGAATGCGAGGGTGTCACTCCCAAAACTGTAGGTGAATACGGCCAAACCCCTCTCTCTTGGGCTGTGAAACACGGGCACACCTGCGTGGTGATGCTCTGAGAAAGATATCACGTTACCCGAGACTTAGCACAACTAAATAACGCTTATACAGACCCCCGAGGGACGATATGAGGGAATTGCAACGTAGCGATCCGAAAATCTAGGTTCTATCCCACAGTCGGCGGGTAGCAATAGCTCAAGAGACCTTTTCCTCGCCGGTCTCTCCGAGTCATCTTAGCACCTTTCTAAAAGTACTTGAAGAACTTGACATCTACGACAATAATTCTTTTACCCGGCGAACCCTCTCGCTTGTAACAACTCTGAGCCGCGGCACCAAGCAAGCAAAGAAAAATTATATTTACAGGGTACGACTGATGCATCCAAGAGCCATGCGAGTGCCAGGGGAAGTGTTTTCGTACAAGGCAAGGGCAGTTAGATTAGACAGCAAAGCAATCCCTGTCTTGCGCGAACATCTCCCTGGGTACATGTAAGAGGTGAACCAGGATAACATAAGTTGGAGAATATTGCAAGGGCTCCCCCGTTATACGAAAACCCTGAGACCCCCGGCCCCCTCCTATTCACCGTACACGATCACTTGAGGTCACTCTTTTTGAAGGGTTTCTGAGCGTAGTATAAGTGACTGTTTTGCCATATATTAGCTCAAGCATCCGTCTAGGGCCGTGAAAACGTACTGGGTTGAGTAAGAGTGAACCTTTTTACTCCGGGATTCCTTCTTAGCTCTTGCAACCAATTCCTTAGCTTCCAGAACCTCCATCCCAAGTGTCCTGGTGAAGAGAGCCATTCCATAAGATTCAAAGCAATGCTCGATAGCAAGCAGCATAAATGCACCCATATCCTTTTGCTTTTTATCGGCTGCCCAAGTTCCGAGGGAGATTTTCATCTCCTCATAACTCACTTTGTCGAATCCGGCGTCTAGAATAAACTTATCCAAAGAGGAAGCAATCTTAAACTCCTGGCCTTTATGCGCAGTTAGCCTAAGTAAGTGCTAGAAATTGATCGTGTCTTAGCTACTTGCCTAATTTATCGGCAGCTTCGTTCACAGGGTCGTAATACCTGAGCATGCTACCCTCAACGGGCAAAGTTCTGTCATCGCACTTAAGGCGCATTTCAAACTCGGCAACATCTAGCCAGCCGCCGGGCTTCAATGCACTATTGCTCAAAAATTTAGTTTAACGGTGTTTCCGGAACTGCCAAGATACGCACTCAAACGATTGTTTAATGAGTTTCCCCCAATATTTGATTCCACCATTCAAATGACGAATATGGATTAAGTCAAATGAGTCTCTTGCAAAACTCCAACCCGATTCTGTACTCCCCATCCATGTGAGCCCTAAGCTCAAGCGCTATCCGCATTACCGGTAACTGGCCCGCAAACAGTGGAAAGGCTAAAGAAATTTGGAAGTGACTTTAGTATACAAGCTTACTCCTTGAAGTCTTAAATCTTAACTACAACCAATAGATTAACTTTAACTTGTCAGGTATGGTAGATTCTAGTGATTACGACGCCTATCAAAGATCCTACGCCTACTCGAGCACAAAACAGGCCCAACAAGAACATGCTTCAACCATCACGGCATGTCAGCGGCAAAAGGGGAAAGGCCATTGGAACCAATTTACAAAGTTCAGCGTACGAGACGGCGGCGACTTGTGATATCAAGTACCTGAGACAATATATTTTGAGCAATAGGCATAGATCGCCGATCGGGGCTCTTGCTGTTTGTGCCTCTTGGCCGGGAGGTACCTGTAGTGAAATGTGCTGCCGGTAATACACTGGTTGCAGGTCTCACAAAGAAATAGTGGATTGCTTATTGACTGCTAGATTAAATGTGCAATGATAATTGGAGCAGCCGATAATTTCCTGTCCATTGGGTTCACTCCCTTCTAAAGTAGCCGAGATACAAACGAGCTTCCGCTTACAAATATAGCTTATATAGTACCATACTCGAATATAGTATCCATGCATTGGCGGGGATGCTTATTTCGAGGTTCTTTAACCTATTCCGGCGTCATGCAGCAATCGACCATCATATCGACCATCGCGATACCAGCTTCTGTGCTCAAGGCTCATCGGTACCCTATGGATTACGTAACAGGAGGAATCCATATAACTGCGGGTATTCCGCTACCGCGGTATCCTAGTCTCGGAAAACTTGCTCGCATTCAAGGGCTGGGTTCTAGCACTGCAATATGTCGCGCCTTTATGTGCCTCGATACTAAGGTTAATGACAACCGAACACCTCTCTCGTGGGTAGCTACTGTAGAATTGGGCGTGGGGACATCATGCAGATGCTCCTGGAACATTTGAATATATTGCTTTTTCTAGTAAAGTTAGGTTTTCGTTTGGGGTTGACTGGGGATGCTCCCGGGACAGTTCATCGCTTGAGCTCTCAGACCTCCGGGGCCGTAGAATGTAGGAACGTTAGGATAAAGTCAGGAAGTTGTTTTTGTTTTAGGGTTTTGGTATGGTTCGGGTGTGCTTTTGGGGCTTTGAACCCGACATGAAATTTTAATTGGGGGTAGAAGCTGTGCTAACTTAGGAATCCGGGGGTGGTGTCGAGAGCGGGGGGGGGGAAGCGGGGTGGGAATATAGAGATTGGAGGGTGTCGGGGGAGATGCAGTTAAGGGCGCGGAGGTCAGTCTCACACAGCTAGGACTGCGAGGAGTGCTGCGGTCACAGAGTCGAGGGCGGCGTAAACTGTGTAGGCCCTCGAACTAATTACGGTGGAAGGGGGTAGTGCTGTCGATGCTATTTTAGTTAGAGTTGTTGCCAGTATGAAGCTTCGTGCATTTGCGTCTTTAGCCCTTTACAAGTAACACTCCTTCCACCGCTACCATTGCCTGTGCCGATATGCATTTTCCACAGCACCTCTGTCCCGAAACCCTCCCGTTCAAAAAGATGCTTTGCGGGTGCTTCCTTAATAATTCTGTGACCTTCGCATCGCTAAAGTCCGTACCGAAGGGCGTGTCCGTGTTTTGGGTTTCTTCGATAGCTGACGAGTTTTTTGGCGCCCGCTCGCTTAAGCAGCAACTGCGAGAATTGGTGTTCTAGAGCAACACATGATGTTTGAAGAGTATAAGTTATGGCTTGGCGAGTAGATAGTGGAAATGGTTTTGAACGGTCACATTAGTATCAGTTTCCCGAATTTCTGCTTCTTTGGAATGTATCCAAAGAAAGAAAAGGCATGGATTGGAGTGGTTCAACATAAGGCTACGACTTAGAGAGTTTCTGACGGGATTGATTATTGCGCGTTTGTGTAACGGGTTTCTGGTCAAGTGATTGCAAACAGTGCTGTCAGCTCCTCTAGGCGCAAGGCTTTATCTACCCCGCTTTTCCTCAATTTCAAGTGATTGCGCCTAACAGACTCCCAGCTCAATCAACACCTTTCTCTCGACGTTCACAGCGGTGAAAATTGAAAAATGGCACAAGCTTTCAGCAATAACGATAATTCTTTTAACACCACTGGCGATTTCAACAATAACCAGAACTGTTTCAACAAAAACGATAACTGTTACAACACAAATACTTACAACACAACTAATGTTAACACAACCAAGGTTAGCAGCACTACCATCGATGACAGATCTGAAATACTGGCATGGCTGTCTCCATTAGAGCCCCGGGCGCGGCATAGAGACATCGGAGCCCGGCGGATTGACACTATAGGAGCATGGCTTCTGGAAACTGAAGAATTCAAACGCTGGCACAAGGGAAGTAGGGAGGATGCATCTTATCGTCCGACCTTATTTTGCGACGGAGATCCAGGAGCGGGAAAGAGCTATATCATGTAAGAGAGAATGACACTTATCGTCGTGCGGGATCAAAGAATACTATTGCTAATAGGCTGCAATGATAGTTCACTAGTGATAGATAAGCTGTGCGACGAGGCCGTCGAGGGAGATCCGGCCGTCGTGTGTTTTTACTTCGACTTTGCTGCTCGGAATGAGCAGTCACCAGTAAATATGCTTGGTTCTCTACTAAGACAGGTTGTCAGCGGACAGAGGAAAATTCCAGAAGCGATTGCCGAGGATTTTGAAAAAGAGAAAAGCGTTATTGGGGGTAGAGGGCTACAAGTTTCGGGCATTTTGAAGATGTTCCAGACAATCGCAACCACGAGGCGCACATTTATATGTGTTGACGCACTTGATGAATGTGTTCCAGAGCATCGAATGGTGGTTCTTGAATCATTAAGCCAGATTCTACAAGGATCTCCGAATACTCGTCTATTCATGACCGGAAGACCCCATGTCCGGAGTGAGGTAGAAAGGGAGTTAGGTGGGGTGGCAACCTTTGTATTGATACGGGCAACACAAGATGGAGTCGTTAGATTTCTGCACGAGAAACTCAGGAAGGATACGATCCCAAATGTGATGAGCAGCACGTTGGAGGGAGATATTATGAAGAGTATTCCCGCAATAAGTTCGGAAACGTATGTAGGGCCGAGGCTAAGGGCAAAGCTTCCCCAAATTGATGGCTGACATGTTTGAACTCAGATTCCTGCTAGCCTCTCTCCATATCGAGGCAATCCTGAGGGGTACCACGATTGCTCGGCGGAGGAAAACACTCAAGTCAATACGAGATGGGGCAGGGTTAGGGGATGTATACCGTGCGACACTGGAGCGTATAAAGGCGCAAGACGAAGAAAAGGGAAAGCTTGCGATAGCCGCTCTCACATGGATCTGTCATTCAGAACGGCCATTACAGGCAGACGAACTGTGTCACGCGCTGGCAGTGGAGATAGGAGCAACGGATTTTGATCCTGAGAATATTCCTTTGATGGGCACATTGCTAGACTGCTGCCAAGGCTTGATCACAGTCGACGCGGAGGCTTCAACCGTACGGTTAATCCACTACACCGTCCAGGAGTACCTTTGCAGTCATCCAAGTCTCTTCAGTAAACCTCACTCGATGCTCGCAGAAACTTGCTTAAGCTACTTAAATTCACAACAAGTCAAGCACCTCACACCCCATTCTCTCCCACCCCCTCAAAGCATGCCATTCCTCAAATATTCTGCGAGGTATTGGGGAACACATGCGAACAAGGATCTCCCAGACGATACAAAAGCCCTTGCGCTTGAGCTCTTGAATCATTACGAAGACCACATATCCGCTGTATCACTTCTGGAGCAGGTGCTGCGTCCCAGCTATGTCATCGCTACTTCCCCATTCTTCTCCGGACTACACTGCGCATCTTTCTTCGGGATAGTTGAACTTGTGACTAGTTTGGTAAATGGTGAAGGTTACGAGGTCGACCAACAAGATTGCATAGGTAGGACGCCACTGCTATGGGCTTCGAGGAACGGGCACGAAGGAGTGGTCCAGGTACTGCTGGAGCAGAAGGATGTCGACCCCAATCGCCCAGATAAGAATGACCGAACACCACTCGGGTATGCTGCTATCAAAGGGCACGAAGAAGTGGTCCGGTTATTACTACAACGAGAAGACGTCGACCCCAATCGCTCAGATGAGAATGACCGAACACCACTGGGGTGGGCTGCTGCCGAGGGACACGAAGGAGTGGTCAAGATACTGCTAGAGCAGGAAAATGTCGACCCCAATCGCCCCAATAAGCATGGTCGCACACCGCTCGGGTGTGCTGCAATTGAGGGACACGAAGCAGTGGTCACGTTATTGCTTGAACGAGAAAATGTCGACCCCAATCGCCCAGACACGGACGGTGATGGACCACTCGGGTGCGCTGCTATTTGCGGGCACGAGGGAGTTGTCAAGTTATTGCTCGAACGGGAAAATGTCGACCCCAATCGCCCCAATAAGCATGATCGCACACCACTCGGGTGTGTTGCAATTGAGGGACACGAAGGAGTGGTCACGTTATTGCTTGAACGGGAAGACGTCGACCCTAATCGCTCTGATAGGTATGATGTAACACCACTCGGGCATGCTGCTAGTAGAGGACACGAAAGAGTGGTCAAGTTATTGCTGGAACGGGAAGATATCGACCCCAATTACCCAGGTAATTGTAGTTCAACACCACTCCGGTATGCTCTTAGGGGAGGACACGAAGGAGTGGCTAAGTTATTGTTGGAGCGGGAAAACGTCGACCCCGATCAGTCAGATAAGAACGATATAACACCACTTGGGGGTGCTGCTATCATAGGACACGAAGGAGGTGTCGAGTTATTGCTGGAACGGGGAGATGTCGACCTCATTTGCCAACCTCGGTACAAACGATCACGGAATCGCTACTATTATTAATGGATCTGAGGGAGTGGTCAAGTTATCCTGGAACGGGGAGATGGCGATCCCAACCGCCCTGATAAACACCTTGCAACACTAGTCTCCTATGCTGCAAGAGAGGGGCATGGGATCGTGCAGCTACTGCGCGCTCGGAAATCTGGTGAAACCTCAGATGCCGGTCTCGGGAGAGAAAGGGAGTGGGATGCGTGGAAGATTCTCGCTCCCCTCTTTGAGAAAAAATAAAGCTAATTCGTTAGTCAATGCATGTTGAAATACGCTCAGCTCTGTGTTGGAGGAACGATAGCACCTTTGGTGGCTCCAACCTGAACGACTTCGATTGCAGAGCATAAGCAAAAAGAAAAGGCCTAAGTCGATGGCCAAACATATAAAGAATATCAGTAGCATCATATTTTATGAGAAGAAACCTGTTTCCTGTCTTCAGCACATAATCCATTATCAATATCCGATTTATACAAAATAGCCGACGAACAATCCAGGCCCAACCGGAGCCACTCCATCGCCTAAGGAATTCTATCCGATATAAAGATGTGAGGTGGGAAGGCAAAATATGAGACAAATCTTGTTTGTGTACAGCTGAATACAATATAACCAAAGGTGAGTGTGTTATTCCTAGTCGAGTGAGCGATTGTGAGGCTAAAGGTTTGGATTAGAGCAGTGAAGAGTTTAAACCGTTTTTATAGGCGATTTTGAACACCAAGGGGTACGGAAGCCGGTGCCGCATGGGTTCCTAGAGTGTGGTAAGGGAGCCCCATCTCGCCTGATCTGTCTTTCTGGCTGAGTTAAGTTCAAACGCTAACTGATAATAGTATATTATCTTTTTCGTAAAGGTCGGATTCGGGCTGGGGAGCTACAGGATTGCCATCCGCTGTTTGATATAAAGTGTGGGGGGCTGGGCTGCGGGAAGGAATGATGGGGTTGTTGGATGAGGCCCGCCTTTTTTGTGCCTCACTACGAAAAAGAAACGCGATGTCAGTCTGGAGACTTGAGTACTGTAGGTTCGCTGGGTAATTAGGGACCCCTTGGGATGTGCCGGTATTCATGTCCGAATCCTGGTGCTCGAGTAATTTAATCAGTTAGTATATGTTCGCCATTGTGCTGCGCTCGAGTATATACCATTTCAGATCTGGGGTAGTGTCCGCTGGGGCGGGGGAGCGGGGGATGGAGAATATGTGAAGTGGTTATAGTATACGATGGATGGCTGCGGACTATTGTGCCCTAGTGACACCGAGAAATCCGAAGATCTGGAACGGAGTTTAGAGCTTGAAGGATATGTGCAGAACTGGAGCGGAGGTTCTCATATCTATCTTTGTCCGCCAACTCTGGCAGCCACCTGCTTCCGTCAAATGTAACACTGCAAACCCAGAAATCTTTTTAAAACCCCAGATGCGCAGCTATCCACCAACTGTGACGCAATTAAGGTGAAGTATAAGCACCGGGTACTCATTCGGTATTCGCAAGCGACCAGTCCGGCCTAGGTTTTTTTGGTGGCACGCCGGGCTAACAAATCTATCTACCCAACCCAATTCGCAAACCCCACTTCCCATCCACTCACCACGAAAAATCGCCCAACCTTTCGAGTATAATCAGTGCGTAGCCTATCGCGTAATTAGCGCATACTAGGATAGTGCCAGTTCCGCTTTGAAGAGGCGTAGGTAGGGGGTTGTGACCGGTCGCTAGGGCGCCCATGGAGTAGGTGGATGGGCATTGTTTCTTGGCTGGTTTTTGCGATTACAACGCCAGGTTGTACTTTTCGTGAAGGGTGTTGAATTTCTTGTCATTGTCTTCCATTGTCCTCAACTAGCTTTATCGTATACGTTTCTTTCTTATATCATTCCGTCTTATTAAGTTGTATCTTATGTGGTGGTGAGACATCGTCGGTTGGGTCTTGATTATTCAGTAGCTATTTCGTATCGGTTAGGCTTCTTTCTACTTTTCAAGTTTGGAGGCGTATACTCACTCGGATGGAACTCCTGATGCGTTATGGGCTAAAGACAGGAAACAAGTTCCTTCTCATGAAGGATGAGGTCACTGATGTTCTTTATGTATGTTCGGTCATTTGGCCCTTTCTTTTGGTTAATAGCTAGTAACAATTTTATGGCGATTTAAATTTGCGCAAAGTCTTTACCGTTCCGCTTCCTGCATTAGGGCATATTTCAAGAAGGGGGTTAATAACTGTTCCGAGTGATTTCCCGATATGTTCACTCATCCCACGTATGCGCGGTGGGACACGCAAGCGCTGCAGGATTTTCTCCTGTAAAATCTCCTTCCTTCCCATCTTTGCCTTTCTTCCCCCTTCCTTCCCTTCCCAAGGCATCTCACGACCGCTTAACCTCTTCAATACCAATTACTCTCATTCACTTGAGCTACTTCGCTTCACTCCGCCAAACCCTTCAGTCCATTCATTACCTCCATTTTTAACACCCATTTTCTACCCCTATATTTTCGACAGCCCCCCACCGCCCCGATCCCCCAGCCGTCTCTTGGCATAGCCTCCAGTCTACTCCTGCTCACGAAAACCCCCCGTATCACTCTGTAGGTCCCGCGTCCGGGCTAAAGATAGCCGCCCTGGGATTTCACTGCTCTGGGCAGACCGCCATAGGTGGTCTATTACTGTCGGAGCCTCGTGGGGCCCTCGGAGCGTTCGGAGCACAAGGTATGTTACTTAGCCCAGCTTTGGATTGACACATAGTTCATATATACAGTAATTGTGGGCTAACAAGTGAATGAGATTGAACACTTAGTGTATGACCCGCCCCACCCACAGCCCACACCGCTACACAACATCGTTACACCCGAGCGAATATTCTGACACTACCAACCAAACACCATCTCGTGACTCTTGGAGTGAAGAATCAGGAAGCCCGCGGAAGCTACGTATCCTACTTTTGGAAATAGCGGTTTAATGGTGGTACTTGGGTGTGGGAGATTCTTGTACTCTAAGGTCGAAGTGGTACGTGTACACACGGGCAGAGCGACGCAAAATCCATAAAAGGTTTTTTCACACCTGCTTTTTCTTCTTCACCCTTGTTCTTGTTCGCTTCGCCCCTTTCTTCCTATTCACAACTTTCCTCAAGCGTTTATTTTCTATCAATTCATCGTAATCAATTACGATCTTTATCTCTAGTTAATACAAACTCTGTGCCTCTACATAAGCCGTTTCTCTCGGCCCGCTGAGAAAAACCCCCCCACAGGTCACCGCCTCCGCATCGATTATTTTCAGCACCTACCTTCCTAATATATTCCCCCAAACTCCAAGCGAACCCCCCATTCCAGTGCCCACCGTTGTGTTGTGTATTTCCCCATTTTAATACAGTGTTCCCAACGGGCCAGGCCGCGTTGGAAGTAGCCTAGGCCGATATAGGCCGAATTCGGCTGGCCTGCCAAAGCCTATCAGGCTTGATAGGCGCCTATAGGCCCCGTGATTAGCATTGAGAACAGATCGCTTTAAACATATCTTGGCTCCCCCGCCTTTTTCACGTTCCCCATCTTTTTTTATCTGATTATTCGTTTTTATCTTTCGGCTATTGCTCTTTAAGGAATCACACAACGAGTGATAAGCAAACATTTTAAGAATTTCTTGACGATTTA
>Ga0307507_10011035_pt1 | contig 11498 bp, 8 predicted proteins | sample 7_EM_MG_FD_207223 | JGI IMG/M metagenome (GOLD analysis project Ga0307507, IMG submission 207223) | Populus trichocarpa ectomycorrhiza microbial communities from riparian zone in the Pacific Northwest, United States - 7_EM | ecosystem: Host-associated > Plants > Roots > Unclassified | place...
GGCCTCCTGGGCCATTCAAAATACCGAAAGCTGCTGCGCGACCAGTCCAGGCGAGTTCGTTATACCCGAGTTTTTACGGTATTTCAATCGATTGAGGATGGTATAGGTAGAGACCCGAGCGACGCGAAGCCTATAATTACCATGAGAATAATATATCTGCTATACCCAGGCAGGTGCTCGTATAAACCAAGGCACGGGAACTCTTCCCGACACATTGTATTTCACGTGCTTCAGTTAGGACTTGAGCGAAGGCCATTGACAGCGACTCTCTCACCGCCATGCCAGACACAGTGGGGGGGAAACGAACAGAGGGGGACGCTGAAGGATACACCAAAATCCAGTGGCAAGCATCAGATTTTGTAAGACCGTTCGCTACGCCCCTCCTCTCCGTTGCCCCCTACCATGTAAAGCCTCTGTCAACCTGTGTCCGTTAGATCTGCTCGGCCGCAGTGGTAAGAGAAGCCGATTTGAGGTTACCTAAACAGTCTAATTAGGATAAATCGAGCCTCGAAAAGCCAAGTCTTGTAACTTTCCATCACGAGACGTTTCACCCCTGCATGACAAACCAACGTCAGCCCTCCACTTTAGTACCAATTGCCAAGCCTAGCACAAGTTAGGTGATTTTCGAAACTCTAGGAGAGGAGAGGGATATCACCAGCTCGTCTACTAAAAAGTAAAGAACGTTTTCATGCCCAGCAAGAGCTATCCACGTTTCACTCATGAAACCAGAATTCTCGAATCTCTGGCATGGCAATATCGTACCTCGCTTCTAAATGCGCCGGGGATGGCCGCCCAAGATCAATGGCCATGGTCTGACATGATATTTCTCCTCCCTTTCCCTTCTCTTCCTTCTTTTCCTTCTTCTCTTTCGCTCTGCTTCCCCCGGGTGCCCTTATTGGAGCCCTAATGCATTAGAGCCTGTTCTTAATGTCAATTTGATAATCCTCAGCTCCCTATACGCTCTTTTATTTCATCAACCAAGCTCTCTCTTTTCCCTTTCTATCAAACACCATGAAGAGATATCATCCCTTATCGGCCTCAGTCATTCTCACAATCCCTTTCTGGAATCCTTCAAATGCGCTGCTTGATCAAGGATTTAATGTAACCAGAGAAAACTGGTTCTTCAATGGGACACTGGAGCCGGAGACTGCGGCGCGGCTGCCGGAAGCTTGTGTGACAGCGTACACAAAACCAATAGACTGTAACGACACGATATTAATGTCGCCGAATGTGGATGTGAAGAAGTCGACACTAGAGGACCTTTGCCAACCAGAATGCGCGACATCGATGCTCACGTACGAGCGGGTGGTGCGAGAGGCATGTGCAGGTGCTGATTTAAAAGCGCTGGGATTGAGTCAATCATGGTTGGGCAATGTGATCAGCGGGCAAGCAAGCCTCCTGTTATACTGGAAACAATGCCTCCGGGAAACGTTTGTGGCCCTTCTCCAAGAAGCCAGTCCCTCCACTGACACAGCTGCAGAGGCACGGGAAAGATTTGCAACATTTCGCAATCAGACTACGAGCTAGCCTGGGACGCCGCCACCGCTGACACCGCCAATAGCGCAGCTGTCCGTGAATTTTGCGATGATAGCTGCCTGATGCAAACAGTGGTATTGAACGCTCCAACAGAAGATAATCTGGAGGAAATAAAGGAGATGTGCAAGACAAATATCGCAGAATTTCCCTTCATTGGGGCAATGCAATTCGCCGGATTGATAAAGCGGGATAACGACGGGTCTGTGATCGCTGCGAACGCCACGGTGAAGGTCAGCTCACGAGGGTCAAGGAGTGCATTGGGATGGGGAACGGAAGCACTGTTAGGGATAGCCCTTTTAATGTGCCTCAAGATGGCCTTTTGAGGGTTGATGGGCTAGCCTCGATCCTGGGATTTGGAGTTTTAGTTGGGGTCTGGGTGGCGCACGATTGTGGTCTGTCTTTTAGGTTGTAAATAGTGAAAATTTTGATGAGGGTTTAATGACCAATTAGAATAGGTTGGTTTATCTCACGCTCCAACACTCCCGAAGTGAATGTGAACTTCTCGAGTAAATTCCTAACAAAATCAACTTGAATATCCTTACACTACCCCACTCGATTAGCATCTCAGCTCTACGACGAGCAATATAGCTCGGTATAAACCTGCGCCCCAACCAGTTTCACTAGGCCACGGGTAGCTAAAATTGCAAATTGTCTGGTCAGCTTTCAATTATCTCGCAAGCTCTAGCTTCCGTCTCAGAAAGTGTGACTATCTAATCTCCAATGTTATATGTGGGATATTTTAGGTCTTCGGCCGAGCAGACAAGAGCCCAGAACAGGTAGGTATTGCCAGTAGACAATTCGAGCATGGTAGGCTGATGGGAAATTGTAACAATCATTGGTCAAGCCCCTGGGCGCTTCCATGTAGTCACTGCCAAAGCGTGTTACTGTATCCTACAAGTATTTGCTTAACATGGATCTTACGGTATTTTCTGTCGGTCCACCATCTAACATCTTACTATGCACAGATTCTGAGCGAACCAACTCATTCATCGGACGTCATGACTTTTTGATCGAGAGAGCAAGTGCTCAAGTGCCGGTGAGGTGTGATAGTGTGCAACAGAGATAGCACTCCCTACTTTAGCATGAAATTCAGTTAGCGCAGCAGGTAGGTTCTAGGAGAGGGGTACCAACATCAAACCTCCTAATTGTCAACCGGTCACTCAAAAAAATCTGTGGGTCGTATGATATACCACTTTTAGGCCAGCCCTATCATCCGCCTGATCTTCATATAAGTATTTCAACCCCCTGACCTAGTTTGTTTCCTCAGATCGCATGGGGGGATAGTGCTTTTATGTACCCTACAGACCCCACCCCTAGATACCGGGATATTTTGGATCCTGTTGAGCATCGACCTGATGGTTCAGATCATTGGTCCCAGCTAATTCCGAAGCTAGTATTTTGCTTTTGGTGGAGCTATCCCCCACTATTCAAAGTGCTTCTTATCGAACACAAGAGCGCCATTAGTATCTGTGATCAGTGAAAAGACTATCTTCTTAAGGAGGTTAATGTGACGTGAGTCTGCTGAGATTGCAATAGTGTACCGGTGCATGGGCAGCGATTCCCGCCCCAGTCAGTGATTTAAATCGGGACCATGACCTCGCTCCCCCTCTTATTCGCCCCTATTGTATGAAAGGAGTGTATCGCACTCACACACTTAAAGGAAATTTTTAGAAAAACCCAATAGGACCCGAACGAACCTCCGAAAATTTCTGACCGAAATACGCTTGGCGGGAGATCGGCCCAGTTAGTCCGGAAAAGTACACACCTTCCCCCACCCACCCCCACCAAAAAAAAGACATAGAGAAAAAGGATTGTGGTAAAAGGCACCCGATAAAGTAGTGCGGTAACAATGGGTGGGACTGTAGCCTACAATCAATAAGTGTAGTTTCCCATGGAGAGCCAAACACAGGGAGGAAAGGCAAATACTGTAGTGAGAAATGGTGGTGGATACAGCAAAAGACAGGCCTGCTGTGTTCGTTCACGCCATGTGCGAGCAGCGGTGGATACCGCGGTCACAGTGATTCATCCTAATTAGATCTGCACGAGCAAAAAAGCCCTCCTCTTCTACCGCCGCTAAAACTAATCTGACCTAATCGCAACACTTCCGAGTGCCCAGCAATGATCCAAGCGCAGGCAATAAGTAAGCTTAGAGCAGATTGATTATCTTCCAAAATATTTTCATATATTTAGGACCCAATCTGTTAACACAATTATCGAAATTAAATCATTTATGCAGCATATTCCTCCGCATCCATCCAACTTAAAACATCTGATGAGGCGCAGCTTTTCTATTATCCGCCAAAACCCTCGACCCCGGTTCCTCCGGCGCATTCAATGCTGGCACACGTCTCGAATTCTTATATCCATTTCCTAATTCCGGAGGTTGGTGCCTATATCCGCTGTCATAGGATGCCATCCCAGCGGTGGCTCCGCTCATCGCAGTACCATGCGTGCCTGCGGTTTCCTCACTAACTTTATTGAAAGGGTTGTGCTTCCAAGACCGAGGAGCCGAGTTGTTGCGGGTTGAGTAACCGTTTGCTGGGCCGGGGCCAAATGCACGGTTCTCGCGGTGGTTCTTTAAAGCGAGGTAGGAGAGGAGGAGGGTTACGAGGAATGAAAGACTGAGGAAGATGGTAGTATTGGTACCCAAGAAGTAAGAAGAATGGGTGCAATACCTTAAAATCACAGCAAGGGCGAAAACAGCACGATCCAGCACGCAGAGTATCTCCGGAAGGTTTCCGTTTCTACCGCCTGATCCATAGATATTTGAGGGAAAGTTATTCGATGAGGAAGTGATACTGTTAGAGTATTCCGCCGAATGGCAAGCCATGCCCGCAGAACCTCGCATAAGGACAGAGATTGCGATGAAGCCGCCAAGGAGAAGGAAATCCATCACCAGTGTGATGAGGAAAATTTTCTTATGGCCGAAGCACGTCATGAATAACGAAAGGAAAGTGTAAAGAACGGCTACGCAGGACTGTCCATTCCTATTAGACCTTGCTCATATAGTCTCAAAGAAAGGAAAGAGCTCACAATAACAAGAATTGCGTAAAGAGCCTTGGGGAGGTGTCCGCTCGAGCCGTCGGTAAGTGAGAGTCTATCTGTTGCGAATTCCCAAGTATGATAACTGGCGACACCGACGATATAGGCTGCCTTCGGCAGCTGCAGTAACCGCAAAATAAGAGTAACAAGCTTTATCATTCGGGCAGTCATCTTGGATACAAAGCCCCGCTAAATCAGATACAAATTTTTTAAAATAAACAAAAGATTGATAGTAAATCGATGCTTGCGCAACTGCTTCCGGCCAGTGGATAAAGCGTATTCTCTCCAAACGAAGGTTATCACGAAGAGTACCGTACTAGAGTGCCCGTGTAGGCGAAACAAAACAGCTCTTCCCAAACTCCAGCGCGACATCACGCCCTTTTTAACAATTTAAGATCACTAGGCGCACTTCCTCCCGGCCGATCCTTACGTCAAAGAACATGGCTTCCGAAGTGATTATCAAGAAACCTGGACAAAACCCCTAAGCCCCGTCACTAGACGTCATGATCGCCGGCCGCTTAACAGAAGCGGACGTGGGCAAGGATTTCTTTGGTACCCGATTTGGAAATTGATGGACATAGTGCGGGTAATCCCGATGTTTATGGATGTCTTCGAGAGGAAAGGATTGCACTTGAGCAGGAGAGGGCGCTTCACTTCGAAAACTCCGAATTCGAATTCTACAGTACCGTACGAGTGCTGTGCCCGTTGGGGAACTTACACGAGGAAAAAATAACCCACCCATCCAATCACTCGGCACCCGCACTATAGCTATATCCCAATTAGTGCAGCGAGTTAAGCGAAGGTAGATTTTTAGGGCCCTCGGGTCATCTATAGCCAGATCCTCCGAAATACCTTCTCGAGTAGAGTATCCTAGAAGCTGTGGCAGGAGTCGATAGCCTACAAGTTACCTGCACGCTGTTTCCACTTATCATGCAGACATCGTCCTACCCACTTACCAATTCAGAAAGTGTGGATTGTCCCTAAACCCCCCGCGCGCAACCACAACCCCACTCAGAGCTAAATAATACATCCACTATAGCCCTCCGTATCCCATGATAGTACAATAATCCCAAAAGTAGAATGTTGTAGTATTAGAAGCGTCGAGGGGGGCGGGATATATCGGGAAGCATGCATATTGGAGAGCACAGAAGTGGAGACGGGTGGACACACTAGGGCATGAACGGATATATGGTTTTACGTGTGGAAGTTTTCTCTTGTCTAGTAACAGTTAGCCAGCAACCCCCAATAGACAGCTCACATCTCGACTTCTCGGACTGCCTACTCATCTGGGCAATTTTTTCACCATTATCCCCAGTACTAGCACCTACCGGGATGCAAAAAGCCTCCGCACGCGGTACTATAGACTCACAGAATGCGCCGAGCACCACATCTCTCAAGGAAAGCACTCAACTAGGCTGAAATATATACGCTACATCTACTCCCTCATAAACGCAGTACTACAGAGTTTTAGGGCCGCCTTCCTCCCAATAGTTTACAGATTAGTACCATACATGAGCTGGGTAGGCAGCGCATATATGCCCACAACCCCCAGATTCCAAGCACGGCAACATCAGTGTTCCAGGCATACAAAGCCGAGCGACATTCCCTGAGGCTACCCCTGGTGGATGCTCCGCTACGGTAGCCCACCGATCTGAACAGAGTCCAACTGAACGGAAACCTCTCCTCAAAGACCGATTAGAGTGTATTAGGTAACCCCTTACTTCGCCAACAGATAATCTACAGCTTTCCGCAGTGATAAGCCGAGTACATAAATCAACCCTAACTCTATTTCACTTCCCATTTCTCCTCCTAGAATCCACTTCCGCAGCCCTATTAGCACTTCGAGAACAAATCATTTCGAGTGATAGCTGCTGAACCAAAATAAACTATACCGCTCCTCCTACCGTTTCTTTCCAACCCAGACCCTACCAACGGAAAAATCCCCCTACATATAATACTATACCCATCCAGAAGATTTTGCTAGCACGCCCTTTTGCCCTAAATCTCGTGAAAAACGGGACCCTAAAAGGGACAATTCTCAATACTACTATTCTCGAAATGACACTTGAAAGCCCAAAACAAGTTAACTCAGATATCCACCTTTCATCCAATACCCCAGATTTAGGAGGTAAAATAATCAATTTTTGATTACTGTCTGTAACTGTATCAAGGAGGCTGAAAAGGGACTTCCAATTTTGTGCCAGGTAGCATACAAAATGGTGCAATACTTTTTTGTGTTACCTACGGATTTACTAACGCTCCTATGAGATCCTGTAGATCCTCAGAGATGTCGCTGTTCTCAAGGTGGGAGATGAAAATGGTTGCTTCTCAGTGAAAAGAGGCCATCAAACGAAATGTTTTGGCCTAGTAACTTGCCATGAACTATGGTGCTAGAAGCGGTAAGGGGAAGTGTGTGACCCCCCTTGCTATACTCGAGTAGGGCGGCTTGCGTACAAATAGTGAATTCTTCCTGGTTCTAAACTTCAAAATGATCCAGTGGATCAATTGAAAAAAACCGGAGCGCGGGGGGGGGGGGGTTACACACTTCCCCTCCCTAACTCTTGCCACCACACAGAACCTCTATTCAGGTAGATATTGTGCTACAGAAAACAGATCTCTATCTAAGATTCCAAGTCTCATTATTTTCTACACCATGAAGACATGCGAGTGACAAGCAATGACATCGACACTCCCGAAAATCACACTCAAACAACAAACCAGAAAATACCTAAGCTATGATACCCATCGTAAACCAAGCCCCAAAAAGCTCCCCCATCCAGGCTATGCCCCCATCCCGGCAAATGGCTCCCTATTCCTAACCTCCAGATCAAACAACCTAATCCCCACCTCCTCCTCAGAAATCATACTGTCGAGCACCTGAGCCACAGACCCAAGCGCAAGCATCAACTCTCTCCCTCCTGCCGCACCTCTAAACTTTTTGATCTCCTCATTCACAGCCTTCCTCTTAAGCACCAACATCCCCAACTTCTGCAGCCCGGCGAGCCTCGCGTCCCTATATGTTTTCAACAAACCCTCATCTCGGAGATCCCTAACTGCCTCACGCCCCAGCGCCCCATCCAAGACGCCATGCACACCCGAACCCGTCAGGTCGATTAGCAAGTCGCGGAATTTCCGAGTTGCCTTGAGGCCGTCGGCCCTGACTGAGATGTTCGCCCTGGAGTTTTGAAGCCGGGTTTGCAGCTCCCTGCTGGTTATTTGATAGGTGGCCCCGTCTATGGAATGAAGAAGCGAGTGGAGGTTTGCGAAGAAGTTTAGGTGTTGGGTTGTTGGGGTGAGGGCAAGGAGGAGGTCGATTTTTTGGATTATCGAGGGGGACATTTTTTTTCTTCTTTCTTCGTTTTGGTGGTTGTGTAGTGCGTGGTGATGGGTGATGGGTGAGTTGTGGTGAAAGAGGGTTTCGATTTCAAGATATACAAATCTCGAGTGAGATATTGTATGGAAGAGACACACCACCACTATCTCAGGTCAGAACACATAAGTTACTATTTACTAAATGTGCTCAATTCAACTCCACAATCGTAGAATAAATAGAATAAATAGAGAGCAGAGGTCGAGAAATCACTTCATTTTCTCCATAACGTCTAAGTTAAGCTAATTTAAGTTACGAACTCCCATAGACACCCCTCACACAACTTCAAAAATGTTTTTCTCTCTAGTTTTCCAACTGTTACTTTTTATATCCCTCCTCCACCATTCCGGGCCCTCCACTGCTCAGGCTGCAAAAGTCAAGGTCCCCAATCCGTCCTACACCCCTATCTGTGAAACCTCTCTCTCATCTCCCTCCGCCGTCTCAGTCATAGCAGCTGCGAAACTCCTCCTCGCGAACCCTCCCGGCCAAAGATGCGAACAAAACAATATGTCAGGTACGGGATGCACTACTATAGCCACATACCAAGGCGCCAAAATTAGCCTCTGCGGGAACTACAAGAGTTGGATTGAGTGCGCGCACGTGGGCAGGATGGTCGTTAGCCTTGCGTTGTATCAGGATTGTAGCACTCCGATTGCTGGGAGGGGGAGGGACGGCGACGTGGATTTGAGAAGGTTCGGGGGGCAGATTAAGGTAATGGGTTTGAAGGTCGTTATTTTTTCATAGAAGGGGATTATTTGTTTAGCCTCATTTGTCAGCGCTGCATCCACGGATTAAGGTGCTTGAAGTTGTTATAATATCATCATAATTATCGTACTTCTATTGTATTTTTTTTTTCTATATAAAATCATCCCTATGCCCTGCCCACAGAAAAAACAAGTCACTTGCACCCCAAAACATAAATTAAATTTTTATACTCGTGCATAACCACTCTTCCGCGCGATTGAAAACAGTTAACAAAAACCTAACCCCCATACTCCTACTCCAATGATCAATACCAGCTACTTCCTCCTACGTCATAGGGCATCATTCAGTAGTTGAGACCCATCTCTCAAAATTCCTACGCAGCCAGCGTCCAAAGCCCCTCGAGTCCGATGTCTTGGACCTGAACACAGGAATATTGCCGCAGTTCAAGGGCTTTGTTTCTCAAATCCCTAACGCTTCTCTGTTTGGTTGCGATGGTTCCGTTCCACTGCCCCATGCAAATAGCCGTTTCAGGAGGGAGAGAGGGCCATTTTCACAGCAGAAACGGTCGCCCAACGGAACGGAACCATCGCAACCAAACAGGACTTTAGGGATTCTTTGCCCCTCACATTTCCGCATACTGCAACCTGACACTTCTCATGTGCCATAATCAAGTCGGCCGCAAGCCACATATACCGGTAGGCCTCTGCAGCTCTTAAGGAGGGATTGAACGGCGCACAGCTCTCCGAGGTCCCAATTTACGATACGAGCAGTGGGTAGACACCTACCCCCCAGATATCATTGCTTCTGCAATATTCAGTCTCTTGCCCCGAACCCTTACCCAGCCTTTACAAGCCTTACAACTACTTCACTCTGGTCAATCATCTCAGTTAGTTCTATCCACTGCTCAGCGTAAACCAACAAGACATAGAATATTTTTTAAAAAAAATATCTTACAGAAGCCAGTGCTGTAGGCCAAGTCAGTCCGTACACCTTTTCCCGTTTTTAACTTATCCTCCTTTCCTTTCCTTTTCCCTATAAAGACTATTGACAGCAACTTTGATATTTCACTTGTAATCTAGTATGATACCTAATCACTGAAACAGCTAGCAGGCCCTAGTTTAGTCTTCCAAATCCGCGACCGAACTCATGGTCTCCTACTTTACGAATTTACTTTATAAATTAGGATCTAGCGTAAGCAAGGTAGCCTAGGGTTAATCACAATCATAGCCCGGCTTACAGCAAGTGCTCCCAGAAATTCGCCGTAAGATTGTTGCAAAAGCATTGAGAAGGATTAATAGATCGTGTGCAGCGAGGAGAGATAACTTACCAGAGGGCATACCGAAATATACGGCACATCGAAATATCTCGTGAGCGACACAAAATGGTAGCCAAGATTTCCTAGGGGTGCTCCTCCCCTAAGAAATTCCCCACACCCACTAAATATTCCGTTATACCATATATTTCGGTATACCCTCAGGTACATTATTATCAATCACAATAAGCATCGCAGTTGTGAATGTAGGGAAGGAAACAAAGCCAAATATAAATTCAATGAAAACAAAGAGAAGACCAAGATTGACCATAGCAGAACCGTAACAACGAGAAGGAAATCTGTACGCTTCACTCTAAATTTGATGACAGCCAGCGACGATAGCCGAATGATAAACGATGATTCTTGGTAATACTATCCACCCAACAGTCTCTTAAGTTGGCGTAAAGCATTCAATTGCAAACCCACTTCTTCCGCCCCACTTTTGCTAGGCATAGAAAATTTTCTAGGGAAACCGGGAACAGTTCTTGCTCTTTTCTAAAGGTTTCCTCACATAATATTATAGTAAACTTCTCGGAGTTTCCTATGGTCTGCCAAAGTTCCAGGCCTCGAGAAGTCACATATCGCTCATTCTATCCACAGCCTAACCAGTATCTGCCGCGCTACGTTTAGGAATTATCCAATAAGTTGCCTCCGGTTAGTTCATATTTATCTGAGCTGCTCTGTTGAATCAGGCTGATCGCCGGCGTAGGATCGGAAAAACGCTTGAGACAACAGCATCCTACCGAGTGCCCACGAAGCTTTTGCCACAAAGATCGCCACCGCCACCATAAAGAACAAATCCAGGCGAATTACTTGTCAACGGATCAGAGGCAACGAAACGCGCCTGTCCGTATGCACCCTGCGCACCTTCTTGATAAGTTACCGATCATTGCTAAGCAAACGGATATCACGGGCACAGTCCGAAAACAGTGTGTTTGGTCGATGCAACGATACCGGTACGATACAGTACGTGATCACTAGACTATGCTGTGCGGACTTGATTCTGGTACAGTACGTGTGGTCACGAGGGCTTAACCTCTTGAACTGGTCCGCTTCACGGGGCCGAGGAGCGACCGGGTAATCCTAGCACCTTGACACCTGCTACTCCTGAAATTTCGAAGTCCAACCAAAGATTAGGGGTAGTTAATAGTGCTAGGAAAAATTTTGCACCACCTGGCAGGTGATGTATTATTACTGGAAGGTAGTCTAATAGACCAATACCCCAGTTGGCAAGGTGTCAACAGTCGTGTATGCGCCACAAGGTCATTTGTGCCTCCTGATTCGAGTGAGTGTGGATGATTATCAATTTGCTAGTTGGACACATCTCTACCGGTATTACTCTCTAGAGTGATAGAGTGCTTCCACTGCCGGTAGCGCAAGCACCCGGAAACAAGGGTCCGCAAAATCTACGGAGGTACAGCCCATAAGTATTGTATATTTTACTAGCAGGGGTGTTCGGCTAGCGTGAGGTAAAGGCAACGAATTGGGTATAATTCGAGCGAATGGGGTATGGTAGCTACCCAATTCACCCCG
>Ga0307507_10011036_pt1 | contig 11497 bp, 7 predicted proteins | sample 7_EM_MG_FD_207223 | JGI IMG/M metagenome (GOLD analysis project Ga0307507, IMG submission 207223) | Populus trichocarpa ectomycorrhiza microbial communities from riparian zone in the Pacific Northwest, United States - 7_EM | ecosystem: Host-associated > Plants > Roots > Unclassified | place...
ATCTTAAAAACTACTAAACTATTTATTATGCAACTTTAATAGAAGCTGTAGAGTATATATAAAAGCCTAAATCTAAATTATTAGAATTTATTATTTAGTGGTTGTTAAGATATTAAGGTGTGAATTTGCTGGTTTTTAGTGTCGCGATTAAGATGTCCTGGCGATTAAGCTGTCCACCACCCACCTAAGAGGTGGGTGGGCAAGGCGTAGCTACGCAGGCCATGGATAGCATTAAGGTCTATAGGGTTGTATATAGGGCTTTTAGGTCTTGGAGAAGGATCGCGCTTTAGAGCATATACCGGTTTTAAGGAGTTTTAAATATGAGGTGTAGTTAACTTTAGAGAATAAGTCTGTTTGTTATATTAAAGGTCTTTGTTAATTTGTTAACATATTATAGCAAATTTAAACAGGTTTTTTAGTAGTTCTCTACCTATTAACTAGGCTCTAATCTTATCTAAAATAGCTTATTAAAGGACAGTAACTCTAGCGGCTTTATTCCAATCTAGTTTGCTAATAAAGCCTAAAAATTCTAAAAAGAAGCTGGTGAAGTCTTGGTTCTGTTGTTATAGGTTTTTAAGTTTAGTAACAGCTATGTGTTTACAGCTGGCGTTATTATACGTTTGTTCTAGTAGAGAGATAAAGGTTTTAAAATTAATAAAAGTGCTGTTGCGGAAGAATGGATCTATAGTTTGTATAGCGTCCTTACTTAAATGAGACATTCTATAGCTAACCTTGCTAGCCTTAGTGGGGTATTAATTATAGTTTATTAAGAGTTTAAGACGGAGCTTGGTTATAAAGGGATATAGGTTATTTTAGTTTCTATTAAACATTAGAGGATTAGGGAGCTTTTTAGATTTTATAGTAGGTACTAGGTTCGCTATAGGTGTAGGTTAAGCTACTGTTACTAGTTTGGTGTTTATATTTAACGCGTTAGGTTTAGGTACTATTATTTTAATTTTGTTTATAGGTGTTGCTATTAGGGTCTATAATATAAATGCCTTAACATTGCGGAGTTCTTTGTGGAGTGCTTCTATTAATCGCTAGTGCTGGGCTTCTAGTATAGCCCGCTACTGAGCTAAGGCGTCCGTAAAGGACTATTGCATTATGGTTAACTATTCCCTGACTAGGGTTATAATACTTATGGTTATTAAAAGGGATTTAGGTTTGTTTGCCATTTTAATAGTAGTTATTTTAAAGCAATATAATATAAGGGCGCGAAGAGGCTTTAGGGAAGATTTAAAGGAACAATATAAATTCTATCTAAATCTAAGGGTATATAGCTCTTGTAGAGTATAAGACGTTGCGTAAAGAAGAGAAAGGAATATAGGAAACTTGTAACTAAATATTTATAGTCTTGGCAGTAGACGTATGGGCATAAGCCTACGCGGATTTTAATAGGTTTTAACCAAATTCTATTATATTAGTGGAATTTAGTGGAGACTGGTGGAAATTAATTAAGTTGGCGGAATTTGGCAGAATTTAATCAAAGCGTTGGAATTTATCTGTTGAGTGTTTCACCAAGACATTCCTACTGTAACTGGGCTAGTCCCGTTACACCGTGTAAGCTCCTATTAATTAACTAATGGTAAAGTATAGAAACGCCTTAAAGATCTTAAACGTCTTTACTAATTAATAGTTCCTTTTAGTCTACGCCTTAAGGTCCTTAAACGTTACCTTAATTAGGTTATAATCTAGTAAGTATAGTAGTAAGAATATAAGTAGTACGCTGTACTTCTTATATAAATCGCGGAGTTATACTAACTTATAAATTAATACGTTATTTAGAATAAGAATAGATCGTGGCCTAGGATATAATATATAATAAAGAAAAACCTATTGCTCTAAAAATAGCTTAAAGATCTCTACTATAACTAAGCTTTAAAAAATAAGGTAGCTTAGGTATCCGTTAATTAATAGCACTAGTAGAATACTCTACCTCTCTAACCTCTTAAACGGGCAAGAGACCTTATACTTTCTTCTAATTAGTGCCTAGCTAAACTTCCTATTACCTGTTCTCTTATTAGAAGCTAACTTATTTAGGAGGACCAGCTAATCTACCGTCTATATTACTTATTTACCAATCTATAATATATAAAGCTTCCAACTTCTCTTTACCGCGCAAGCCTTAACGGCCTTCTTTAACTAGTAAGCTCTTAATAAGGTGCGGCTAATAGTAGTTTTAGAGACTTAAAGATTAAACTTATTAAATAGAAAGTCCTATATCTTATTAATATAGGCAGTAGGTTAGTCTTTAAGAAAGTTAAGTAGCCTCTATTACTAGCGACGCGTTAGTAAAAACCTAACACTAAGTAATATTAGATTTATAAGCTCTTAATAGGCCAGAAGCAGCCTTAGTTAACCTTATATAAGACTAGCTAGCGCATACGCCTTGTTATATAGGTTAAGGTTTAATTATATCTTATAAACGGTAGGAGGAGACACGTTAATAGCCTTCGCAATAGCTGACACTCCCTTACCAGCTTTAATTCTAACCCTAATTCAATATACAACCTTAGGTGCGAGCCTTCTGCCCATTTTAGGCAATAAGTAGTGGATTAAATGCGTTACATCGCACCTCTTACAAATTTTGGTGGGGTACGATGCTGGCTGTTAGTGGGCTTAGTGTGTGTAAACGAACTTTCAGAGGTGACTATAAGCGCGTTTCGCGTATAAGGGCGCGAAGAGGCTTTAGGGAAGATTCGAAGGAATAATATAAATTCTATCTAAATCTAAGGGTATATAGCTCTTGTAGAAAACAAGACGTTGCGTAAAGAAGAGCCCTCTACGTAGAATATAATATAGTAGATTGTGATTCCAATTTAAAGCTTTATATACTAAATATTCTTAATGCCTAATAACTATTAACCACGTTATTGCCCACCTAGTTCAGATGTACGATGACACAATGGCGTGGCAACAACACAATAGCTCAGCGCTGAGTAATGGGAGGGAGGAGGGGAGAAGATTGGGAGTAGCTCGGCCACTGCAAGAAGGTCGTAATATTGGTATAGTGTTAAACTTTAAAAATTGTGTCCCGGGAGCTTGATCGACGACCCCTATATAAAACGTCAACAACGTTTAATTGTAGAGCTTTAAACCGGCAGATCTCCTAGGAATGCCTATTATAAGCAGCTCCGAGTACGAAATCTAGAATATTTAGTAGTGGTGTAAGTATAGGACGGGGGTATATATTTGCATTCCTAAATGTTATTACGTGACGCAATTTTTGGGTGACAAAAACTGCCGTTAACGTTGCTCAACTAATACCTACTAGAGGTTCCTCCATTCTTCCTATCTCCTCCCTTACCCGTCTCCTCGTTAGATGCTGTCCATATTGCCATATTAACTAATAGATCCCTCAGTAGAGACTAGGGAGGGGTATTAGAGCGCCTCTAGCTCTTATAAGGAAGAAGAAAGAAGAAGAGAGGAAGGTATAGAGGAGGGAGTATTTATAGACGGGAGGAGACCTGCGAGCACAGGAGATTAGGCAGCCATAATATAGCCAGTGATATTGCTTAACTAATATATACTAGAGGCTCCTCCGTCCTTCCTATCCTCTCTCGCCCGTCTTGTTGTCTAATACTGTCCATATTGCCACGTCGACTTAGTGGGGACTGGGGAGGAGTATTAGAGCACCTCTAGCTCCCGTGGGGAAGAAGAAAAGAAGAGAGGAAGGTATAAAGGAGGGAGTATTTATAGACGGGAGGAGGCCCTATAAGTACATAATTTAGTAAGTACTAATAGCACAAGATTCTCGTATAAGATGGGCTTAATTACTTACCAAAATACAGGGTGTCTCTGTTACTGCAGTGGCTACTACAGTAGTAGAGATGCCTTAAATATTTAATGTAACCAACTACTAAGGCTGTCAATAAGTAAAAGGTAGGCTACCAATATAGTGCAAACGATGTAGTTGTTGATATCGTTTATAGCCTATTTTTGCTTCTAGTGTACGCGTAGATCGTCCTTATATTTGGCGTAGAGCTGGTTATAGGCAGTGAGCTAGTTTAGGTCTAGCTTTACTATTAATATAGCCATAGGTAGTATGTCCCTTAGTGTAGGCCGACTTAGTAGCTCTAGCTTTAGAAGATCGTCTTTCTTCTTAGATAGGTTGATATACTGCTATACCTCGTTAGTTTTGGCTGTGTCTTAGATAATAAAGAACCATTAAATCTAATCGGATGGCTTATTAAGGATAAGGATAATTTTTAATTTAGTAGAGGTTATTATTTTTAGAATTTAACAGGTTAGAAAGGGTCCAGGTTAGGGTCCAGCTAGCGTCTTAGCAGAACCTTATTTAGACGTTCCAAACTTTTAATTTAATTCATCAGTTTAGATCACCAAAATCCAAAATTTTGTCATGGGGAGCGCGATTAATGACCCCTACTAATAGCTCTAACCACATCTAATTTTTGATTTATAAATCGGCAGATCTATAGGTAATAGTTATTGTAAGCAGCTCTAGGTGCAGTATATATAAAATCTTAACTATAGTGTAGAGAAGTCGTGGCTGCTAATATGCGGTCCCAAGTATTCTCGGAGGTCACGTGACTTCTTATATAAGCGACATTTCCGCCCTTTAAAAAAATTAAAAAATTCCAAAAATCGATCAACGCTATAGATAGCAGCAATATTGATCCAGTAGTACTGCCAATTCTCCCTATACACCATTGTATGTATATCTGACAGCTCCAGAAGCGGTAAAAAGGTAGAACGGATAGGGGGGTTAAAATTTAGAAAATTGGATTTCGCGGTTAAACTATTCAAAAGTTAGGAAACTAAGACGAATGCCGTATTCTCTGCTTACCTCTAAGCCAGTATATAATTTCCTAATTAGGAAAACTCGTTTACGAGTAGTTACTGCTGCCTCTATATAAAATCTTCTTGTCGTGCCTCTTTGGTCTTACTTGTAGATAACTAAAATCGTTCTATATTAAACCCACATTTAAACATAAGCCCTAAAAGCTTCTTGACTTGTAAGATTACTATATAGGTTAGCCTAGCTGTTTTATCCTTTTTCTTAACATCTAGAACCACCTGGTTAAGTATTAGGCCCTAGCTTTTATATACGGTAAGAGCAAAAGCCAGAGTAATTAGAAATTGACGCTATAAACAAGAGCCTCTTATACCCTCCCACTCACGAAGCACAGAAAATATAGGGACGACTTTCTTACTATCCTGCCGAGTAAATAGGGCAGGTCCGTTATACCCATCTACCGCAATTAGTAGTGACTGAGGCTAATCCTTTTTAATATCCGCGTGTCCCTTCTATACAACATCTTTAACTGTACTAGTAGTACCGTTTACTAAGCCTAGTTTAATCCAGATATTCTATATTAGCATTACTTTCGCGCTAATACATAGGGCTAGATTCTCTATAGTATCGCACTAATTAGGAGTGGCTTTCCGTATACCTATACTAGTGTTAACTGACTTAATAGCTACCACTAGCTGTAAAAGGTTGCGAAGCTAAGTAGTATTATACTTACCTACAGCAGCGCGTGTGCCATATAGCCGAATTGCGTTATTAAAGCCTGCAATCTTATTAGTAGATAGGCCCTGCTTACACCTAGTTAAAAGAAGCTTCAAGGTCGATTCACTTATAGAATCACTACGTAGCTCCGTAAGGGCGGTCCTAAATGTAGAGCTCTTAGCGTTATTACCGCCCTACCGCATAACTTGATCCAGGACAGCAGTTTGGTTAATTGCCTTATAGGCTCCTTTTCCGTGGCTAGCGAGCTCTAACGGCCTAGCGGGTAGATTGCTGTATAAGGCCACCTAATTTACAGGGGGAAGCTAATAGAAATCGCCTACTAGCAAGATGTTTAAGCCTCCAAAGTAGTTGTTATTACGCATAGGGTAGATCTAACAGAGGCGGCGATTAATCTAGGCCAGATATACTTACCCAATTATAGATTTCTTATTAAGGACGAGATAGTAAATATCCTTAAAAGCTTATTATAGAGGCGTAAGACTGGCAGCAGGCAATTCCTTAAACAGGCAATTCACTGGCAACCTTAATAGATCATATATAGTTCTGCCGTTAATATTAAAGGTAGCTACCCTAGTAGGGGCCGCTCAAGCCAATAGCATTGGCTTGCTATTAGCCCTTGCCATATTATAGAGCGTAGTAGAGAGAACAGTAATAAGATATAATTTACCGGTTCCTACCTCTCCATTAATATTAATCCGCAGTGGAGAGGGGCCAAGACCCACTTAGATCTGCCTATAGTGATTAACTACAACATTATAGATATAACGCTGGCCTAGTTATAAGGAGGATGGAGTTACTATTTAGGATAGGCAGCTCTATAGTAGAGGCTATAGCCGTACTTCCTACTAATAAGTCCTCTTATTAAGCTGCAGGTACGTACCCTAATGCGTACTCCAGTCGTAGTTATAATTAAGCTCCCTATCACCAAGCCTATTAGGATCCTCAATTTTAACTCTATTAGTATTTTAAACGCGGGCATATAGGGCCTTAAAGGACTGGTATAGTTCTAAGTCGTCTGCGAAATCGCCCTCAAACTTATTAATATTATTAGCAGTTTTGTGACCTTCCTCTAGTTTCCAATTGCAGAAGTAGTTAGGCAGGTGCTAATAAGAGTTAATATAAGCCTAATAGGAAGCCATATAATTAGGGGCCCTAAATCTATTAGTATAAGTAGCTATATCCTTATACTCCCTCCACGGATAATAAAGAATGAGCTTTACACGGCAGAACTTAGGATACTACAGATAGGAAGGATCGCCTTTATATCGCGGAAAGTATGATATAACTTAAGGCCTTGCTCTTAGTCGACGCTTGTAAGTAGAGTAATTAAAATGGAGTAGAAAATTAAGGAAAGTAACGTCCTCTACCTTATCTAGGCGGCGCTTATATTTCTTATAATCAGACAGTCTATACCCTCTCAGTTGCCCATCCTTAAGCTTATATATAGCGCTTCAATTGTCCTCCTGGCGGCAGTCTAAAGTTACTACATTCCTTAAGCCTTTGGAAAGGGGAATGTTAAGAAGTAGATAGTATACCTCCTACGCGTTTAGCAATAAGCTTATTTATAAACTTAGCTACTACCAAACTAAAAGCATAAAGACTGTTGGCGTGCAGCTATACTAATTAGAGTAACTCCTAGTAGGAAGTCAACTTCTTCTCTTTCTTACTGCAATATTTGCCTATATAGTTAACTATTACTGATATGCTTATAACGGGCGACGTATTAATATTTGCCATCAACGCCAGTATTATAGCTGCATTATAGCCATTAAGAAGCTCATTGTTACGCTATAAACAGAACGTCCAGTAACATGGATTTTAATCCTTTAATATAGCAGCCTCATCGCGGAGAGAGCATAGAAAGTAAAAGCAGCACTCCTTTGCCCTAGCGGAGCCTTTCTTCAATCTTAAGCAGTAAGATTTAGTGTAATTACAGTGCCGTTAAAATCAATTAAGGTAGGCGGTAAGAAGCTTACTAGTATTAAGCTGTTTTTTATAGCTAAGAGCAGAAGGATGTCGAAGATCGGGAGGCCTAGATTAATTAGGATTCATTACAGATATAAAAGCAGCCTAGTGCTTAGCAAAAGCCGCCCTTAATTTACCAGTTAACGGATCTAGCTTTAGGGCTATTAAACTCCATAAGAAGCCATATATATAGCCGCTACCTCGCACCTACCACTCGTATTGGGACCAAAAGTTAGTGCCATTAAATAGACCCATAAGCACGTGCTTCCTGAACAGATCGAAGCGGCAATGCAGCCAGTAAGCAGCAATATGTGGATTATTATTAAGATTCTAAGAAGCAATCTAGTAGCGTTAAGCCTTATTAGCAGCCTTATATTCGTCAAATAGAGGCATATAAAAGTGTAGATCATGCTAATGTAGATTAGCAGCGCTAAGTGTAAAGAATAGAGACCCGCTATTAATATTTTTAGCATAAGCCGTAAGCTCATTCCTCTTCTGCTTCTAGTAGGGCCTGGTGCCCTTAAGCTTCTATATATACCGTACAATCTTATTCAGAACCTGGTTGCCCCTACTACTATTTATAAGATTATTAAGCTTATTTAAAGATAGACCATTCTTATCTAATCGGCCGCAAAGGAAGCGGGTAGCGTTAAGGGCTTGCTCTCTTATAATCCGATTGAACACGTAGTAGCGAAATAAGGGGTGGCGGCCAAACCAACCGTCCTGATACTTTAGCATATGCTTGGCGTACGCAGCCAGGGTAACTGTACGGCTTCGTGGCATATTAAAGTCGGCTTTACCATAAGGAAACAGAGTAGGAAAGGCGCCGCGTATAATAAAACTAGCTAATCGCTTAGAGAGAGGTGTCTGCCGCACAGTAGGAACCTTTAGGCCCGCTTATAGGCCTTATTGTTGTTAAACCTCGCGACTTAAAAGCTCTAATTCATTAAGGTTAGGTACTAGATTAGGAACCAAAGTATCTAGTATATTGTTATCAAATTCGCCATCCAGTATATCACTGCTAGGCTCGACAGGTAGAGGATTAACAGTAGGAGGATGTTGCACAGGAGCAGAATTGCCTATAGAAGCCAACGCAGCCTATAATCTAGGAGTAAGCTAAGCCGTTGGGCCACTAGAATCTGACTCCGGCTCGTTAATATAAGGTAGCTAATCTAATATAGAGCCATTTTTAGGTAAGCTAGCAAGCCAGGTGCTATATATTTCAACATTATAATAATTAGGATAATTAACCTTTAGAAAGTAAAGCCACAGTAATATAGCAGAGCGCCTTATAGTGTACCGTTTAGTAAACCGCCAGCTCAGGTATTCGCCACTATCTACTACCGCAGGCCTCATAACCAGTATATTAAGTTTAGTAGGTAGCCGCGGTAGCTGCCTCTAAGTCTTTAGTGTATTCTGGCCAAAGCAGCAGACGTGGCCAGTATAGCAATGCTGCTAGCCGCGTATATGCATAACTTGCAGATAAACGTATACGCGCGCAATCAGAAGCTCCTCCACCACAGTAAGTATAGGCAGGAAGCTAGGAACAGGCCCCAGATTAAGCCCATTACTTTTACTAAATAGGGGGGGGAGGGTTGGATCCTTAAGACTATCAGCGTCCTTAATACAGGCTTTATATACACCTATATTATTACCCTCCGTAGCTAGGCCTATTTGGAACCACCGCTCCTTACAATAACTACACGTCTCTATATATTTAGCCTATAGTATACTCCTGAACTTCTTAATTCGCTCCCAATCAATAGCCAAAACGGGTAGTGGTGTGGCCGTAGTTGGAGCTTGCCAAGAGGGAGCTTGCCGCGAGGGAGCTTGCCGCGAGGGAGCTTGCCGCAAGGAAGGTGGTATTAGCAGTAGAGTAGGTGTTAGCGGTAGAGTAGGTATTAGCGGTAGAGTAGGTATTAGCGGTAGAGCAGGCATAGGAGCTAGTTACGGCAAGGACGCATTTAGGTTATTTAGAGTGCCTCTCCTACTACACGGAACTTTATCTGTGGTATATAGCGGAGAAGTAGGCGAGTAAGCTTCACCCCACCAATTAAAAATATGGTGCTCTTGTTATATTACCCTAATTATCTTCCGCCGTTAAGCTATTTTAGGGGTATCTTAACTATTCTAGCCGTAAGGTAAGAAGACGTCCTTAATATCAGTTTTAGGTAAAGCATTTTACTAGCGCTTTATAGGACAAGTCTTAGTAGAACCAAGCTCTGCTTTCCGCCTATTTAAACTATATTTAGAGCCCTAGAAAAGTAAGTAAAAGTAGAAGTAATATATAGGAAAAACGCGCCTTTAACCAACACGATTAACATTACTTTAAAAGCTTAGTAGATAGGCCGTTTTTAATAAAATTAATACGGGGTTATATTAAACAGCACTTACTGCACTTAATTAAAGCAGGTTCTACCATAGATAAGACGTATATAGTAGTATTAATAGAGATGTCAACAAAGAGGTTAATTTTTTAATAGTAAGATCTTAAATATTTTAATGTTCGTCACGTATATTCTACAGGTAGATACCGCCTGCGACTTTTTCTCTAACCAACCAGAAGCTAGCTTGGCGGGTTTTTCTAACCAATTAAAAGCTGGCTTGGCCAAATTTTGAAAATTCGAACACCTACACCTAAAAGTATAGACCACTCGTACCTCGGGTCAATTAAATAGTTAGGGTCTTGGTGGTCGGTGCGTACGTACGTACACACGCGCAGACCTGCGGAGGATAAATTATCCTATCTGGTCGGGCGGATAATAATCCTATCCGAGGATAGTCCGGATATCGGATAATATCTGGATATCCGCAAAATTTTAACTATCCCTTCCCCTAGTGACGTCCCACGAGAGTTAGACTGTATATAAATACCAGAATTAAAAGTACGCGTATAGTTACAGAGCCTTAATCTTATTAATTCTATTAGCTAGCCCTTATTAATAATAGTAGGATAAAATATACTAGGGGAAATATAAGGTGTCCCGCCTTACGTTGCTGTAAAAATATATATATTAGATCTTGCCGCGCTTGCAATAAGTTTGCAAGCACTCTATATCTTTTTAGCTGTATGGCGACATAAGGGCAGGACATATTATAGTCGCTATATAGCTAAAAAGACATTAAGTACTTATAAACTTGTTATAAGCGCAGCAGGATCTAATATATCTACTCTTATAAGAAAGGATAAACTAAGCCTTTACCCCCTATTATACAACGCTATAAATATAGCTAGTACTAGTAAAATTTACTCCAAAAACTTTAACAATAATAATTCCTTTAAAGTTAATATATTTTTTACCCTTTTAAGCGACGTTAAGACTAAGCTAATATTAGTTTAATTTTAACTACTTATATAATATAGATTATTACGGCACTGTTATGGACCCTAGTTAAGGGCTTAGCTAAGCCTTGGCGCTATATATATAAATATATCCTTTCCTTAACCTTCTTCTAGTCCTTATTTTAGAATTCTAGTTTACTAGCTACTAATAGATGCTTATTCTTTTAACAAAGCCTTTATATAGATCTTAAAATAAGTCTCCTTAATTTATAAATATACTTATATAGTAATAAAGGAAAAAAATGGTTATATAAAGACGTATGGATAGCGTATATAAATATATATTATTATTTATTACTTAACGTCTAATTTAGATCCCTGTTGGGCCTATGCGGATTACTCCTTATATATATATAGGGAGAAAACTCTATTTAAGAAAACCCCATAATATATATCCCCGCCTTTATATAACTTATCCCGCCTCTATATTACTATATAGCTAAAAAGACAGTAAGTACTTATAAATTTATTATAAGCGCGACGGGATCTAATATATATACTAACTTTAAATATAATAGATTATAAGTTTAAATTCTACTAATATTATCCTTTATTAGGAATTAGGAATTATAATTATCTAGTATACTTCTCGTCCTACTATATAAGAGGTTCTCTAATAATATTACTAGACTATAAGTAAAATCTTCTCTTTATATAATACCTATATAACTAACTACTCTTAGAATAAGTAGAAG
>Ga0307507_10011038_pt1 | contig 11497 bp, 7 predicted proteins | sample 7_EM_MG_FD_207223 | JGI IMG/M metagenome (GOLD analysis project Ga0307507, IMG submission 207223) | Populus trichocarpa ectomycorrhiza microbial communities from riparian zone in the Pacific Northwest, United States - 7_EM | ecosystem: Host-associated > Plants > Roots > Unclassified | place...
TTAGCTATGAAAAGCCCTAAAATCTCTTGAAGTTTACTCACTTTATTAATGTCATCGAAAAGCCGGACAAAAACTAGTTCATGCTTTTCATTTTGCGCTTATCTCCTAGTTCTTTTCATGGCTGACAGAAATACCAGGACATGGGACAGTCCTGGATCTCTTTACAGATGCTCCATTATGTTCTCTAGATCTTCAACAACTTTCAAGTGAGAACACTCATTAAAGCTCTTTCGACCATACAAAATGCAACTCAAGACCTTGCCTCTTCCCCCGATAGATGGCACATTCGCTAGTTCCGTCACCTATACAACTAAGTGCTTATAGTTCCATCACCGCTCGAATAATGCCATGTACAAAATCCTTCAGAAGACGTTTTGCGGGTTCGTCCTATTACCTAATGAAATGCCTTGAAGGAATATTGAACACAAACAACATGGGTTTCTGATTTCTTGTATGTATACAAGAAATAGATGGGGAGAAGGCTCATATTTCTTGGAATTCATCTTAAATGGATAGCATTTGGATGCAAAATGTTGTATTGAGACTTCTGCATATTTATCATGTTTGTTCGATTCCTTTCCTAGACTGATTATGTACCAAATTCTAGCCAAGTTCGCATGTGGAGCCGTAGGGTTGCTCAGGATGCTCCAACAAGCACCTCAGCAAAAGTTAATGAAAAGCTAGGAAGTAAGATTATTTCCTCTAGACAGAAATCTCTTAGAACTTTCTGCATACGAGAAGCTTATGAGTTAAGAAAAAAAAAAAACTATGAATATAATGCTACATTCAATATCAAGTTACATGTTTGCTTCTTATATACTCTGTGGTTGCTTGCTTATTCGAGAATTATGTACAAGTATAGAAAACAAAGGAACAGTGGACAACTCGATCTGCGGATGACATGCTAAACATCTAGAAAAACCAGTACTTTTTTCTTGCTACTCTGGTGGGAACACTGGTGGGAACATCTGTATGAACAGACAGTTTTCATGAAGGTTATTAGTTTGGAGGTAACAAGAGAGAAGAAAAAATTGTAGTACTGAAGGAAAAACATGTTGCAAGTATTGGTTTGTCCCTCACCTCCATTTTCGTACAATGAATTGTAATGAACTTCACTCCAAAAGCTTAGCCAAATTTCTGGAAACAGGAACAACAGCCATTATATTAGAACAAGACTACTGCAATTTCATTCAACTTATAGCTGTTAGATTTTATTCAAATACACTGAAGAGCAGAAAAGAGGTTAAAATGATCTATCTTTGTTAGGTTATTTCTTCTTTTCAACTCCCATCCCTTATCCTGGTATTGGCTTCAAAATTCCCATGATCTTAAAAGGTATTGGAGGTGATAATTGTAAAATAAAATATTCAGTTTCTCAAGATAGGTAAAGCATGCAAGACTTACAAATGATAGGATAATAAGAACTTGCATTTGGACGTTCAATTTACTCTACGGGAATCAATCATAACACAGAGTTCCATTTCATGATAAGCATTATACACATTAGAATATCGCAACAATGACATATGGGATATAGTATACAGATTTAGATCTACCTCTGGTTGGACTCCTGTCTTTGGGAAAGATTTCGATATAGCATGTGTCCCGGAAAGATGTTAACACACAAATTTTGGCTCCAAACTGAATGCATGCCCGTAAAAGGTCAGAGGATAGCCATTCCATACATAAGTGAGTAGTAGTTACAAAGAATGAGAACAATTAGGTTTCATGATTTATGTTCTTAAGAAAAACAGATCCAATAAATTAAATAGGAAAAAAGCAATCAAGGAGCTAAACAGATAAATCTCCACTTACTCTATCTGCAGCAGCTTGTAGGGTTACATGATCCCCCCATTCCCCTGACCTAGTATCATGTAAGGGTTCGCACACAAAAATGAATTAGAATGCAGCTACATTTATTGTAAGCATGCTTTCCAATTTTGCAGGAAAAAAAAAAAACTAGTAGGCATCGCCATAGAAGTCTAACTTTTTCATGTTCTTCACATAGCTTCTATACTTCATTGGGACATATCCTTCATACAATTTTCTGTGATGCTTTAGCTGAAAAGGAAGATGAATGAAACAATAAGGAAAATAGTGAAACATGACAGAAATTTCATAGAAAAAAAACACTACGTAGACTCGTGTATACCGCCAGGCACATGGATGTATTTGAAGTTGGCCAATAGTGGCTGTTTTTCCAAAACACAACCTCTATCTTTCCCAAGTTATAATGAATTAGTGCAATCATGTGCAGAGATTTACCAACATACCTGCTTGATTATTTGTTTCCTTGCATGTTTGTGGTAATCTGGACTGCGAAACAACTGGTCTGCTAATGCTCGAAACTGTCAAATAAGTCAAACCAGTGGTTTATAAGCATATTCTGTAATAGAGTTCTCACAGTGACTTATGGGACTCTTTCAAACATCCTTACATGTACAATCATGAATAAACAGTTCAAAAAAATGAAAGCCGCACCTGGCAATTCCCATCACCTTCCATTTTTAGTTCTTCTAAACCATATGTAGCCAACCTGAATGAAAAGCACTTACTAAGACACCTGAAAGATGAACCAACCATTTTGCACAGAAAAGAAATGAAGCATTTGGCATCAGATGGTAAATGCCATATATTCAATATTTCAACAATCATGCACATGAGCATGCCATTGAGCCAGTTTGATGATCTAACTTAACCATTAAAAATGCGAAGTCTATAAATGGAAAAGGATGCTCATAGGGCCATGCAACACCAAGCTAACTTAACCATAAAAAATGTGAAGCCTATAGAAAGGATGCTACCAACTGAAACAAAATTCATCGAACCCGTGAGAAAAGGCAAACACATAATAATAGATAGTGATACTTACTGGCATGCCACATTACAGACAGGCTAAAAATGAAATGCATGATATGAGAACGAAAAAGAAACAGCATATAGGGTGGATAACAACATCAAACCTTTCAGATAGCCGCTCATGGTCTAAGGTTGCATCATTCACATCAGGTATCTCACCATTAACCCTTGGAGTGTGCTGCCAACACATTGAACCAATGAGCATTCACATGATTAAATAAAAAGACAGAAGTTACTCAACAGCAGAGGTAAATGAGGCAAAAAAAAAGAAGAAGAAAAGAAAAGAGGACGAATATGCATGCCATTGGTTAATATATTAGGTTAAGAGAAAAATATAACAAATCACTAACATAGAAGCAAGTGCCAGATATGTTGTATATTTGCTTGAAATTGTTGAAGAAGCCTTGGCGAATATAATCCAGTGAGCAATTCCTACTCAGTTCCTCTAAAGACATATGCTTGTTGTGAGCTAATGTGAAGAAAAAGTGAACCAATACAACCCTTACTATCAGCAAGGAACTACCGATTGTATGCTTGGCTTATGCGGCCAAAAATATCATATAATTCTCATTGTTTTACAGCTGGTTTCTTCTGTATTTTTAGAGACTGACTGTTTTAATCTTATATTTTCTGGATGACTTATTGGATAGGTATATGCAGGTTCACTAGGTGATTTGGCATGCTTCTTAATTTTTAAGGTTTGGATTATTGTTTACTTCAGAAGGATTCACTGTGGGGAGAAACTTAATGGCCGAAGATTCCCAGTTAGCTACTTCTTCTGCTTATCTATACATGGAAGTTAGATACACGTGAACTGTATCAATTCAAAGCCTTGCTGCAACAATGCTACCCGGAACTATCCATTGTTTTGCTTAAATTAACGAATGATATCACAACCCAGCTTCGCCCATCATAACTACCACCCAAAATCATAGTAAAGATTGGTTTAGCATCCCATATCTACAGCCCATTTTGGTGGAGCACAAGGTCAATAGAGGTCCAAATTTAATATAATTCTTCAAATGGTCCTCTCTGTCGTATGGAAGAAAAAGATGTACCACCCATGTGAGCTTGAGAATATGTGAAATGTCACACACACACACACACATGCAAGCATGTAGTATGGACTAGAAAATACAGATGTGGAAAGGAAAATACCGGGATGGAGTCCAAGTGCGAGAGTCTCTTCCCCAGCCTTCCTGCAACTTGAGAATTTCCCTCTTCTGCTAAAATGCTTGCAATGGTTTGGTCATCCTCTGTATCTGGAAAGCTGCTATTCAAACTTGAAGTCGAGCTCACACTTGCATTACTATAGCTTTCAGTCATACTATGCCAACATCAACAAATCCAAGCTAAGATGCACAAATTTCTATACAAGATGATAACAAACTTCAAAATTAGAATATACTTCTTTTTTTTTTGGACAAGTTAAAATTAGAATATACCATTCCTACGAACAAACAGCATTCTTTAATCTAAAGATTTATAGGCATCCATTCCCTAATTTAATAAAGAAATAAGCAAATACAACAGCTAAACTAATCATGCATCATGAATCAAGGAACAATTTATTTACTTTAGCTAAGTCAATCTACAAATAGAAACCAAACAAATCCTAATCTTTCCATGTTTCCCTTTCAATTTTCTCAGCAACCAAACATAGCAAGTAACAAAGAAGAAAACTCCCACTAATCAATTCAACAGCAAGAGAAATGCAAAAGCTCACACAAACCAACCGAGAACAAACTTGAGCAAAGAATAAAGAAAACCCAGCATCAAAATTCAACTTTACAGGCTGATAAAATAGTAGAAATGGAAAGATTCGATCTTTTTTGGTGGGTTTCAATCTTATAAATCAATTCCCAGCAACCAAACACACGAAAAACGAAAAGAAAAATCCAATGAACCCAGTTGAATACATGATATAAAAGGTCAAAGTAAATAATAGACAAATAAAAAAAGGCATGTACTTTATTAGAAAAAGGAGAAAGAGAGAAAAGAATAATAGGTTACCTGGATATGAAATGGTGAGGAAGAAGGCCTTCGCTTGTGTAGATCAGAGGCTTCAAGCCTTCAACTATTATTTGGACAAAATGAAAATATATTAATGCATAGACTCCATATATAAGTTTTGGACTTGACGTTATCGTCTCTCTTCCGACAAGAAACCAGCACAACACGTTGCTTTAGAAAGACTTTTTCATTTGCTTTGTTCACGTGTCATGACTTGGAATACCAACGTTGTAAGAAACAGTCCCTGGATCATGATCTTGTTTATTTTTGGTTTAGAAACAAAAGTAGAAAAAGTCAGAGATCATGACTGATGAACAAATAATAGTTCGACAAATGTAGCACGAGTTGGATGGCTATTTCAAGTGTCGGCTTTAGGAACAAATAGTAGAAAAACTCCTTATCATCACTTGGATTGAGTTTGGTGGGCACAGTCAAATTATGGATCAACTAGTTATCTGAATTTGATCTGGTCTCCCTAGTCCGGCACAGGTGATCAGGCACTTACAATCGGGGTGACTAAGCGCTGGCGCCTGTCCAGGCCTGGCCCAGTGACATACAATTTTCATTTTTGCTCTCTACGTTTTTTTTCTTTCTCTGTCATTTTCTCTTACATTTACTTTAATACGCAGCACACAATTTCTCTTATAATCATGTAAACAGTATACACACATAATCCATGGCATAACTTCAAACTAGCCAATGAGCCACTTTAATAGGTGAATAACATGATTTTCTCGTCCATGAAGAAATTACAAGCCTAGATGTATAAAAACACCCGAATCAATGGGGTTTTTTTAGCATACTACGCTTCCTTGCACTTTCCATTTTTGTTTTCCCATCCATTATTTTCTCAATATATATACAAGTGCTAACTTAAACATTGCAGTGTTCCATGTACCAATAAAAAACTAGTTTTACATAGATTGTTGTGCATGGCTAACCATAGAAGCATCTCTTTTTATTTTATTTTTAGGAGAAACACCTTTCTAGATGGCTGCAGTGTAATTTAAACTTGAAGGGAAGGGGATTGGGTTGATCAAATGCACCTGTTGAGTCATCCGCAACATTTATAACTGCAAATTCTGTAGTTACTGCAAAATCGTAACTGCAGATCTTTTTAGGCAACATGCACAAGGAAAGAAGACTGAAATATTGGGATTCAACTTTTACTAAATTCTGCTGGAAATTTGCTGCCATTATTCTGCTGTAACCCGCTGCCATTATACTGCTGCAACTGACATTGATATCCTGTCCAACATATAATATACACACACACCGCTGTAATCTTAGAAGAAAACAAGAGAGAATAAAATCTTCATTCTATCACTGTACAAGTTTCTATAGCACTCAATGTTGTTCTTTCACGTGTGTTCAAACTCTCCAAAACACGTCAATGTTTTTTGGAAGTTATAAATTCCGTCACTCAATAAACACGATATTCTCTTATTGACAAAAAAAAATCTCATTTGTCAACAGGTCCAACCTGCATTTGCACCCCTTCACAAGATACACGATGTTTTCCTTCATAATTATTTAATCCTCGTTCATAATCCCCTAAACTATGCCTCTTATCCTCCCCCCGTCGTTTTTCAATTATTCTATTCTTCTTATAGCCTTATTTTTCATGACATCTGCCGTTAATGTTCACATTATTCTGCGAATCTTCAGTGTTGACTCAATGTGTCATGATGCTCGACCTGACTTAGTCTAAGTTTGAAAAAACGGAATGGAGTTAATTGATCAAACCCGAGCGACATGTTAATTCATAAATTAATTATTTTATTAAAAAAAATTCAAAACAATATCATTTTAATTTATTTAAAAACGAATCTTAAAATGATACTATTAACACAATTTGGAACAACTAAGATTAACATGCTTAACTTTCATTGATCTTCTTTCTTTCTTTCTTTCTTTCTATTCATCTCTCCTTTGCTAATAGCCATGGCATGATCTAACAACGCAGTAAACATACTGGAGGTTTCCCATGACAAGACCGCCTCATCAAATTCTTTCCTTACACAAAATGTTTGCAATGAAAGATATTATTGAGTTGCAGAGTGGCTGGAAAATTCCTTCCTCTTTCTTTTTAGAGCAATTAACATGAGAGAATTAGTGAGAACAGGACTCGGAAAATTTGTAGAATTTTGCAAAAATCCCTTCTTTTTGGACGAACATTTTAAACACAAAAGAAAGAATACAGGGAATACGAAAGGACTAATTAACCCATATCATTTTTCTTTTCCATGCTGAAATTAAGATGATATGAGAAATCGAACTTTAAGATTGACAGTAGCAGCAAAAACTTTTTTTTTTTTTTCCTTCTTTCTCTTTAATGAAGAAAACCCATATTATTAAGCATAGACTGATTAACGGAAGCCAACAATGGGTCAAGCCAGAGAGAGCTAGTTTCCATATCGCAATATAAGGAGCGAAACACAGAAGAAAACCAAGTATAGCATGACAAACTTAGGAGCCTACAAATGCATCCAGCAGCTAGACAAACAGAAGCGTACGCTTCTGACAAGCAAATTGTCCAAATTTACAAAGGATTGACGCAGAGGATTACTGCAATTGTCAAAGCCACAATTGTGTAAGATACCCCAAAGCTAACATAGAAAACATTCATGTTTATGAGATCATCATATTCATGTCCACCACCAGGCATCGGTTGTGATGGTGATTCATCTTCACTGTAATTTTTCTGCGACGAAGGTCCACACAAAAAAGGGTTCCATTCATAACCGCTTTCATCAAAGTCCCAATCATAACTGCTCATGATTGAGGAGTAATTCATTTTGAAGAGATTAAAAGGCCTTTCCTTTAAAATTTTCCATGAACAAGAGATTCTCATCGATTAAATAAGGCTGCCATATTTCCAGGGTGGCACCAAAATAAACCCCACCATTCTCACCGACAAACTTTCCCGGGTCAATTTGCTGGGCTAACAGATGTAATAACTAATAACCGTAGCTAGAAAGAGTGGAATGAAGCATTTCTTTATAGTCGTGATTAAGGGTTGAAATTATTATTTTTTTAATTTTAATTTGTGTTTTGCTAAAAAAAAATATTGTATATATATATATATATATATTTTTATATTGTTTTAATGTGTTAATATAAAAAATAATTTTTTTAAAATAAAAAAAAAATCATTTCAAAATATTTTTTATTAAAAATATTTTAAACTGTAACACAGACGTTCATGATTTGATAGGCTTTTCTTCACGGGCAAGTTTAACAGGTTTTATATCTTTCATTTAAACGTGAACTTTAAGCCCAATTTCTAATAAAATTAGATTGGATCAAAGCATGGTTAGGGCTGCATTTTACCCCATTCATATCCTATATCGTTAATTATCACACACTGTAATTAAAAATTCTCTCTTATATCTTGATTAAAAAAATAATAATTTGTAATTTTTCTTATATATTTGTTTTTAAATAAAAATTATCAAAGCTACCACAATGTAAAACATACATTGAAATTTGAATACAAAACACGTACGGTACTAAGGTATAGGTTTTCAAATATAAAGAATAAGATAGTATTATTTTAAATGTATTATTAGGATATGCACACATATTTTAAATGCTGTCTCCAATACAAGACATACATTCTTATCTCCAATTATTTCAATTTTTAATAAATCTATTCTTTTAATTTTAATTCAAACCGTTTAATATTATAGCATAGAGTGTTTTTTCTAAGTGGTTAAATTTTTCTTGAAAATATATAAAATGATTTTCTTAAGATTATTTTTAAGATAATAATTACCAAACAATAATTAAAAAAATATTTCAACTGATTTGCAATTTGCTATAAAAAAAAAATTTCTAGCAATTTATTAGTTACTCTAATTAATTTAAAAAATAAGGTAGAAAGTGACCGGCAGTCTCTCGAGCAATTGATAAAACCATAGTTATTAAACCTGGACCGACCCAGCGGGTCGACCCGGGACCCGGTAGCGGGGCCAGTCCGGGTAAGACAAAAAACCATATAGGAAAAAAACCCGGCAAAACCCGGTCGAGACCCGGTGTTTTTTTTTTTTTAAAATGTGGTTTTCCTATATTTTTTTTGTCATATTTTCAAAATAATGAAAATGGAGGAGCTGTTTCATTGAATTTGTCTTTAAGCGAGGGTGAAACTGGTGTTCTGCACAAAATGGACAATATTCTTGCTACCGACAGCACTGATAATGTGTTTTCTAACAGATCGAACTGGGATTTGAATACTCCTATGGATACATGGGATGGTTCTTCTAGTGATGAACATGCTGCTCAAGTAACTGCTGTGCTGAGGGTGGAACAGAGTTGGTGTCAAATGTGATATTACTACTATACTGGAATAGTTGAAACTGGCATTGCTAATGAAAGGCAACTCCTTGATGGCAGTGCAGTGCAAATCTAGTTTCCCTCAAACATTTTCAGATTGTGCCAAGGAGTATACATCTCAGGATTCTCTTCATCTCCATCTCAGTCCACAGTCGATCCGGCCGAACTGGATGAGACCTGTATTTTATTTTTATAATATATATAGTTTATATTTACCTGAATTGTTTTTTCAATTTTTTTATATGAAATATTAAAATTAAAAATATTATTTTCTTGTACTTGAAAATTGAAAAAACTTAGAATATTTTTTTTGTGGAAAAAAGCTAAAAAAACATTTATCCATTCACCTTAAAAATAAAAAAATACTATTACAATCTACTCTCTTAATCCAAGTAATTTCTTCATTTATCTTATGTTATAATAAAGCTCCTGTAAATAAAAAACAAACAAATAAATATAAAGTAAAGACAATATATAAGTCGGAAGCTGAAGTTGCGTTGGGGTTAAGAAAGCATTAAAGCAAACCTCAAAAAAGGAAAAAGAAAAAGGAAGAGTAGACTGAGAACACCAATAGTTTAAAGAGTAAAGGTATCGATGTTCTTTACGCTGAGAACTTCACCTGTTAATCTCCTCTCCATCGAGTATACCATCCTTATTCTGTCTTCAACTTTGGCCACACGCACAATTCTTGGAATTTCAGGTAATGATCTTGATCTTGCCACTTTTAGCTGATGTTTATAAATTGATTCTGGCTTGTTGAGTATGATCTATGGTTAAACTATCCCCCGTACTTGTTTTGAAAGCAAAATTACCTTTATTTTTCTGTATTTTGACAGTTAGCCTGGACAGTCGCATGAGCATAGCTAGTGCATATATATAAATATATGTTGTGTTCAGGTTAACGATCTTAGACTGAAATGGCATATGAATCTTGATTGTTGGCAATGAAGGAATCAAAGTATTTGATTTGTAGTTTGGATATGTTACTCTAATTCCAGCTTGCCTATCTTTTCCAATTTTCATCCTACGTATGAACAATTGTGCTGAAAAACATTTTCTTTCTGTAGGTATAGAAATGGAAGAAAGAAAGTGGGAGGATTTAGAGTGTGACTGCTTAGTGAATGTGCTTGGAAGGGTGGGCATGGAATCACTTCTATTAGATGTCCCTTTCGTGTGTAAGTCATGGTACAAAGCCAGCCTTGATCCTTCGTGTTGGAAGCATCTTGTTTTCCCTAAAGATTTGGACTCAGAACGGGATTTTACCTTGCTTGATAGATTTAAGGAAAAATATAAAATTGAAAACTGTTCTGTGGATGCATTTACCAAATTTGTTGTTGGTCGTAGCCATGGGAATTGCACTGGTCTTTTTCTTCCAAATGGCTGTACAGAAGAAGTTGCAAAGTACGTTGCAGATGAGTAAGTTCTCTTCCCTTTACAAAAACTAACACTAGAATACACACACACACACACAAATATGCTATTGAGAGACTGTCACCTTTTTACATATTCTTAAGAGTGTTTTAAAGTACAAGAAGATGAGAAGTTTTAATGATTCTTTTCAGGTGTCCTGCCTTGACTGCTCTGTTATTGCCCTCTGATATTCTACGCTGTGAATCATCCATTGTTCCAACCCTCATTGGGAAATGGGAACATTTGGAGAATTTGTGGCTCGGAAGTTCTGAAAATTTGGTCAATATAATAACCCAAATCAGCCTTGCCTGCAATAAATTTTCCGGGCTGTGTGTATCATCTGCAACCATTCAGGAAGAAGAGGCATCAGCAATTGTCACTAATCTTCCAAATATAAAGTACCTGATTCTCAGGGGGGCATGGATCGATTTCGAGGATCTAGTGATAATATTGCAAGGATGCAAAAACCTTGTACATTTAGATGTACGCGACTGCTTAGGTTTTGACTTCGATGATGAAAAGGTACTGGAGCTCGCTTCGAATATCAAGACATTCAAGTGTGAAGGTTCAATGCTGGTCGATTACGATGACGGTGTAATTGACCATGACGACCTTGTTTATGAGGGTTATATTTCAAGTTGAAGTTGGTGTTCAGTTACGGGGCCGGTGCTGCTCACGATCACCTTTACTTTATTTTTGCTGCTTGTGTGCCTGAGGCTTGGATGACATTAGTTTTTTGCATGTGGCATTTGTAGCGTTGTGTGCCTCTATTTTGTGGATGAATACGCTATGAATTACCTGGTTCCTTGAATTTCGAATTTTCTTTTTAATATTGCATTTATTAAATTTCTATGAATGCATTCGTAAATTATAACAAAAA
>Ga0307507_10011039_pt1 | contig 11496 bp, 15 predicted proteins | sample 7_EM_MG_FD_207223 | JGI IMG/M metagenome (GOLD analysis project Ga0307507, IMG submission 207223) | Populus trichocarpa ectomycorrhiza microbial communities from riparian zone in the Pacific Northwest, United States - 7_EM | ecosystem: Host-associated > Plants > Roots > Unclassified | place...
CGGGGGGGGGGGGCGCGCCCGAGCCTTGGAAGACCAGGGTACAGACCTCTCAGAAAAAAATGAAGAGACCCAGTAGACCATGTGGGCGGAGGTGTGGGTGGCCAGAAGCCTGGCACTGAGCATGAAGGCGTTGACATTGTCAAAACGAGTCTTGAGGTCGAAACAGGGGTTGGGAGACTTTGAGTCCGTGGCTCTGGAGGGATCTTACCTCGTGGGTGAGAGCGAGGCAGGCGTCAGAGCAGCTGAGGCCCGGGAGAGACCCGCCTGGGTTGGGGTGGAGTAGGCCTTTTGATTGGGCGATGGCTTACAGTCTGACAGTCATTACTCACTCGAGGATTTGTAGTATTGTTTGGAGGAGAACTATGATGCGGACGGAGGATGGGGAGTCGAAGGAGTCCTTGCGGGGTTGGTCAAGGACCACTTTATTGGCAGTTTTCAGCGAGGGGGAGTGGTAGCCGTAGGCCACTAGAGGGGAGGGGCAATCAGGATAATTGCAGTGTTGATGAGTTTGACCCTTTTCCATACGGAATAGGGGACACCATCGGGGCCGGGGGCAGAGATGGGGGAAGACTTGGAAAGGGCCAGTATCACTTCATCACTGGATAGGGGGCCAGCTGAGGGGTCTCATGTCAGGCAGCCCCATTTGGGCAGGGGGTCGTTGAGGAGGAAGGAATGGTCTCGTATGGCTCTATCGATTGCGACCGGGTCGGAGGCACCCTGAAGGGAGGAGCCTCTGGGAGTCTTTCATGGGGCGACAAACTGCTTGGTCGTCCAAATGTTTTGTGGGGAGGTTTTTGCGAGGAAGTCGGCCCAGTAGGAGTTGGTTGCTCTTTTGATGGCCTTGAAGTAGCCGAGCTTGGACTGCCTAGCAGTGAGGCAGGCGTCGGGGGTCTGGTCTTTCTTGGCCTTGCGGGTGGCCTTCTTGAATTCTTTGGGGAGGGATGAGAGCAGTGGAGTCCTCCAGGACTTCGACCTGAGGGAGGGGGAGGAGAGGGGAGCGGAGGCTTGAATAGTCGCGGTGAGGGCGGTGAGGGCGGAGGGGAACCAGAGGTCCAGTTTGGTGGGGGAGGGGATGGTAGGAAGGGGTGGGCCATGCCAGTTTCTGAGGGGGTCTGCCAGGCTGAGCGAGTCGGCTTCCTGACAGGTTCGTCTAGGCTTGTAGTTATGGGGGGAGGGAGGCTGGAAGGAGAGTAGAATAGGGGCATGGTGAGACCCTATGGAGGGGAGGGAGGACGCATCCCATGAGCGAAAGGCCGGGACAATGTAGGGGTTGGCCAAGGCCAAGTCGATGGCCCGCAGCCTGTGAGTACCCGTAAAGGGGAAGCGGGCCTAGCCACACGGGGTGTTAAGGTGAGTGAAGCCTAGGTCGGAGGGTCAGTCGAATCAGGGGGTGGCCACTCGTCCTTCTCTTGAGGAGAGGACCTTGGAGCGGTCGGCTGCCGAGTTGTAGATATTAGAGTCGCCCCGACTAGATCAGAATGCTCAAGATCAAAGAGGGATGATTCGGGGGAGACAGAGGGTGGGTGTAACCGGTATGGGTTACTGGTTGGTTTCGAGAATCGTTTGATACTTAGTATGTTTTATGACTGAGTTTGATACTCATGATGTTTTATGTTTGGTTTCGAGTATCGTTCGATACTCAGTATGCTTTATGATTGAGTTTGATACTCATGATCTTTTAAGTTTGGTTTCGAGTATCGTTTGATACTCAGTATGTTTTATTTATTGTGTCAAGGTATCATCTGATATTTGATATTTTTTATGTAACGTTTCAAGGCTACCGTTTTGGGAGTCTGTATGGTTATTGTTTACAAGACTCCAGTGAGCCTGACAAGTGTATTTAAGACCTGCTATTCTCCGGACTTAGAGAGAGCAGACTTCGACCGACAGAATTTTCAATATACTTGGTTGAACAGATACTTCTTTAGTTCTCTTCTAGAATCCAGTAAGACCCAAATACTTAGCTATTAAGAATTACTTAGTAGGTGCGATATAGTAAGAAGTATGTTACAACAACTTAGTCTAAGCCTCCAGTACTTAGTCTCATTATATACCGCGCTTTGGGATAGAGATAGTATCGTTACTCTATCGATTGCCGCCACCACCCAGGAGGCGGTTACAGTGGGGCTGGGGGGAATGGTCTGGCCTATGAGTTGCCAATTCTAAAGCGCGGGAAGGATAAACCAAAGCAACCCTGTGGTGTGAAAACATCTAAGGCTATAACGGTGTCGGTTGCGAGGGGAAACAAAGCTAATACAAAAAACATCTGTAAAAGCTTCTACGACACCTAACAGGCCACCCTGGGCCTTGGAACGGGTGGGCCGAAAGATTTATAACCTGAAAAAATAGTAAGAAATCCTTTGGAGTAGGGGGGATCTTGTAGAAGAACAATGTCGACGGAGGGGCCATCCGTGACGGAGGCAAACAAGGTAAGAAACACATTCCAGCTACCCAGACTCTTGTGTTGAACAAGGGTGAGTGTGGGTGCCGGAGCCAGTCCTTGGGGGAGGAGGTGGAGCGAGGAGCTTTCTTCATTTCTGGGACTAACCCAATGGTTGGAGGGAGTTACTGGTGACAGGCCTAGGCTAGAGGGTGCGGGCTGGGACCCGCTACGGGGAGCATGGGCGGCGGGGAGGTGGCGGGAGGGTCTGGGGGTGGAAAGGTCGATCGTCGATGCTAGAGGGAGTTTTGGACTACAGGGTGTCGGACGGCTATGCTCTGCCATATCGATGCCTTCTTCACCAGCGGAGGAGGCGTCGCATAGGTCGTATTTGGAATGTGAGGGTTCTCTGGTCCGGAAGGCGGGACTGGTCTTGCCCTGGATTCCATATAGAAAGCGTTGTGCCAGTGGTCGTCACCACAGTTGGGGCAGTGAAAGGGAGAGGTTAGGGAGCAGCCGGATCCGGCCTTGGAGTTGCTGCCCTTGGGCCAGCTAGGGCATTGGCATCTGTGAGCTGAGCGAGTATGATGAAGCGCACAGTAGGGGCAGGTGGGGTGTTTCTGGGTGCATTTGGGAGAGGCGTGTCCAAATAGGTACCAGTTGGTACACTGAGTGGAGTGTTTAGCCTGCGTCGTTTTCTAGACCTTGAGGGGTTTTACACAGAGCAATACGGCAGGGAGAAGGATGGAAACGTCGTCGGGGTCAACGGAGACCATCACCGAAGTGGCCTGCTTGAAGAGCCTAGCAGTTCGGTTCTTGTTAAGGTACCTGGCCGCGCCATTCGTGACCTCTTTCGCGTTATAGATTGATTTCCTGATGAAGGGCTAGAGTTCGTGGTCGTCCTCAGGGAGGATGTGGGTTCGGATCGACTAAATTGCCAACTGTATAGTGGTTGGCGCCTTGGTAAAAGTAACCCAGGAGTTATCCGTGACAGGCAAGACCAGGTTCAGGCGGCGGGTGAGAGCATCAAAGCAGGGGGTGTAGGACTACACCGGGGTGTTGGGGTTTGTACCGGCAAGGGAGACGGCGCCCCAGTTGTCCAGCTTTTCAATGAAACCTTGCGGGAGGAGGCAGTTGGAGTCAGTGAGAGTGGCAGCAGCAATGTTGGGGAGGGTGGCAGCTATGCGTTGTGCAAGGGGACGGGGGACAGGGTCAGTTCTGACAGCAAAGAAGTGGCTTTCCGCCAAGAGGGGAGATGATGGGGGCTTTATAGCCTTGTCCCCATCTCTCACAACCGCAGTGGCCTCGGTCCTCTTGTTCTTCTTGCTTTTCAATCCTTGGCCGGACCCTGCCACTTGCGCAGAGGTGGGGGTAGTTTTTCGGAGTGTACTCCGGGTAGAGGATGGCAGGGGTTAAAGTTGACAGGTCGTATTGAACGGAGCGAAATTCCTCTGCTTCCCAAGTGTGGACGAAGGCCTTGGGTATATTTCGCGGTTGCCGAACATTTTTTCGGGCCCACCTCATAAAACTGGCAGTGGATGGAGTGGTCAAGAGATTCGCGGAGAGGGGGGGGTAAGTCTTGGGACAATGGGGGAGGGTGACTTGGGGCACGGGTTTGAATGGGGAGGCCACGCGGCTCAGTTGGGAGGGGATGACCTCCTGCAGGAAGGCGTTGTAGTTGGGCTCTGGGGGCCGTGGGGTGAGCAGTTGGTACCGGGACTGACACACCAGGTGACAGGTCACGTAGGACAGACTGGAGGGGGCGAATATCCTCGTAGGTGGCAGATTTATTGGCCACTCTAGAGGAAACCGCATTGAGGAAAGAGCGATGCTCCTGATTTTCCTTAGGGACTTCAGCTAGCTGGCTGGTGATGGTGTCGAGCAGGGTTGTGATGGCTACGATGCCGGAGACAGTGGTACATAGGATCGACAGGGTAGAGCCTTCGCCCGGTGTAATGGTTTGGAGCGCATAGGGGGAGAGAACTGGACTAAGTCAGGATTTGATTGCAGGCCATTCCTGGTCTTGGAGAAAATCTCAGCCACAAAAGCGAGGGGGGGGACGGACCAACCGAGGGGGATGGTGAAAGAGGTTCTGGAAGGCCCGGGGTCTTGGCTCGAGAAAATCCCGCAGCCAAGGGCTGATTGCCAACGGGGAGGAGTTCGATCTCCATCAGGGGACCCAGTAAAGGCCCGAGCGAGGTGTGATAACCTGTAACAAAGCGGGGTGTGTGTTTTTGTAGAATGTAGGGGGGGGTGTGGTACAGGACGCAGAGCTTGACTCTAATCCCTCGCGTATTTTTCTTCTCTTTATTTTTTTTATAATATTTTAAATTTTGTTTCTAGCTGAGGCTGCAGGCCGAAGCAATAAGTACAAAAATAGCAGGTAACCGCGAAGGTTATCACGGCAACAAACTTCCACCCAGTCCAACCTATCGTCAAGGCGGTGGAAACCGTGGGAGACAAACCTCTGGTCTAAAGCCCGCACCGAGTGCCTGGGCGCTGAAAACTACAACACAATATACATGCAACTCGCAACCAAAAGAAAGCATCTACCGAAACCCCAAGAAATAACCCAACAGTAAGAAAAACCAAGAATACCAAATCCGTAGAAGAAGCACCAGGCCAGGCCGATCCACCACGAAGCCCTTCAACGATTCCTAACTGCAAACATCATCGAACCACAACCATAGTCGAGGGTAATTGTACCAGGGCCATATTGACTAGATCGCGGGGGTGATGGCAAAAGGTGTGGCGGGCTAGGCCAAGGGAGTCCACAAGTCTTTAGAGAAAGTGAGGTGGGTGGCGGCCGGACGCCACAGCGACCCAGGCGGGGGGGGTTGTTGTTGACTGTAACCAAGCCACAGGATGAAGACTTGGTGAGTGGAGGAAGGGGTGAGCCCAATCAAATAGAAGTACGAGGGAGAGAGGACTCACACGAGATCACAACCTTTCCACGATACCGACTCTACAAACCAGTGATCCAAGGAGATAGTGCAGTACCAGGGAGCAAAGCCACAGGGGCCACTACTTCGACGATAACCCGAGACTGCGACCGACCCATTCACGAAAGACAGGGGTTGCCGACCGTGCAAATGTTAAGCGAGGCAGTGAAACAAGTGCGGAGAAGGGGCGGACTGTAACTGTAAAACCCCCTACAACCAGGTTGCCAAAGCAACAGGAAGATCAGAAGGGAATCCAAGGGGAGAGAGGGGGTGGTAGTGTCACCCTCCTAGGCAAAAGAGCCATCAGAAGAGGGGAGAGGGGCTGGATGCTGATGATGATTTCTCATACTGTTGAGATTTCAGTGGCCGGAGGTGTAGACGAGATCGTTTGTGACCCAAATCCTGAGCCCAGAGCGTGCCCTTATATAAGGGTTCTCCTATTAGTCCTAGCCCTTGGTGACTCATAACCCGTGTCATGCAACTCATGACTCATAATGAGTTATCGTGTTATATCCATCAGGTGACTCTAACGCGTCAACTGCGCAACATGCCTAAACCAATCAAAACTCCTAAACCAAATCATGTGCCCTAACATGGTCTCATGCGCAAAATCCATGACTCTTAACTATGAGTCATCTGCGAAATACATAAACCACATGACGACAAACGTGAGTCATGTCCCTAAACAACCAATAACAATAAACCAGTGACACGCTATTGTGTCTTCATGTGTAACCCTATGAGTTAACTGATCTCATAGCATGAAAAATAACAAACCAATGTTTAATACTTATTAATCATGAGGAAATCTGCCTTGCTTAGTCACCATTTGTGACACCCTCTCTAACATTGTACCTTTCACTACCTTTGGTTACCACACTTATTACTATGGGTAACTATTGCTCTAGCTCACCGGTAGATTCTTATACTAATACTTAGTCAATTATTGTATACTAAGTATACTAGAGCAGACTTACTATGGTTACCTCTTGGTATACCATTTGGGCTTGTAAGGTGGTCAACTGTAGCTACCTGTCCTAAGGTTGTTACACTACCTTCTTTTCATAATCCCTATCGAATTTACTCTCCTCCTTCAGTTCTCCAAGCCATTTCTCCTTTCCTATAGTTAAATCCCACAGGCCTTCACGCTGGAGATAGTCTTGCATCATCATCACCCACGCCCTATAGTTCGTCCTATCGAGCTTTGGAAAATTCATTCCAGATGATGATGGTGAAACCTCTTGTTCGCTCATCTTGGTCGTCTCTGTTGATTGTAATACTCGTTGGAGTTGCACATAGAAAAATAGGTTGGTCCTCGCAGTGTAGTGATTGGTGAAAATCTTTCTTCGTAACAGTCTTGAAAAACTTTGTCTCTCACAGGTCGTCGGCTTATCCACAGAGAGCCAGGCTCATAACCTGATGGAGGTCAGGCTCTGCGCATTGGAAGCTGCTGATCCAAGCACTGCTGGGACGCTGCCCTGAGGCTAACGCCAAGTGAAGAAACCGAGATTAGAGGTGCAAGGAAAAAGTAGTGTTCATATTCGAACTAGCTAATGATGATGTAGTCTAGTGTAGAGAGAAAGGAACGAACTAGATACAGATCTGGTGTGGTCACTCCACAGTGGACCACGCTGCGCACAAACCCTAGATATGCCAGTCCCCACAACCATTCTCTCCACTATGCCCTAACCCACGATGGGGTTACTCCATCAATCATGAGCTTTTTGGTAGAGCTCACTCGATAATGGCACAGACATGCTTAAGTTATTTGAATTCCCATCAGGTCATGGTTCTTTCGACCCAGTCCCCCCCTGACTTCCCGGGCCCACCATACTGCAAGACCCTTTTTCGGAGGAGTTAGGAGGTTATCCCCCATATCCAAGGGCATATCTGGGCACGAAATTTCTGGAGTATTCTTCCCTGTATTGGGGAATCCACGCAAAAAGGGATCTTTCGGATTGTTCGAAGCAGCTTGCCTTGAAGCTATTTGACGATTACAACAACCACGTCTCTATAGAAATCCTCTGGCATGCAGAGAAATCGCATTTGCCATATCTAAATTTTGATCGGCTTTCCCTGTTCAGTGGTCTGCACTGTGCCTCCTGCTTCGGGATTGTCGAGATTGTAGGTGATTTGCTAGAGGTGGGAGGTTGTGATATCAACCAAACGGACAGCACGGGTAGCACGCCGCTTGTGTGGGCTGCTTTGAAGGGACACGAAGGAGTGGTGAGTGTACTTCTCGCACCGGGCGATATCCTCCCCGACAAATCGGGTAGTAGCGGCCGAACACCACTCTGGCATGCTGTCCATAGTGGGCACGAGGTCGTGGTGAAAATAATACTGGGACGGGACGAGGTGAATCCTGACAAACCGGACATCTATGGCCGACCACCGTCCTGGGGTGCTGCTTCGGGAGGGCACGAGGGAATGCTGGAAATACTACTCCAACGGGATGATGTAGACCCAGACAAGCCGGATATCTACGGCTAAGCACCGCTCTGGATTGCTGCTGAGGTTGGGCACGAGGGAGTGGTAAAAATACTGCTCGAACAGGGCAACGTCGACCCTGACGGACTGGATGGGTACGGCCAAGAGCCACTCTGGCGTGCTGCGTTGAATGGGCACGCGGGAGTGGTGAAAATATTACTCGCGCGCGATGACGTCAACCCTGACACTCCAGATAACGAGGGCCGGACACCGCTCTGGGGTGCCGCTGTGAATGGGCAGGAGGGAGTGGTGAAATTACTACTTGGACGGGACGACGTAGATCCCGACAGACCGGATATCTACGGCCAAACACCACTCTGGAGTGCTGCCGAGAATGGGAGCGAGGGAGTGGTGAAAATACTACTCATGCGGCACGACGTCAACCCCGACAATCCAAATAATGATGGCCAGACACCGCTCTGGGGTGCCGCTGTGAATGGGCACGAGGGAGTGGTCAAAATACTACTCGAACAGGGCCATGTGAACCCCAACAAACCGGATATCTATGGCCAAACACCACTCTGGGGTGCTGCTGAGAATGGACGCGAGGGAGTGGCGAACATACTCCTCGAGCGTAACGACATCAACCCCGAATAACTGGACAACTGCTGCCACACGCCGCTATCGAGCTCCTTCCATACGTGTCGCTGCGAGAATGATATTGCACTACGGTACGTACTACAGCCACCATCTACAAGTCCAAGTACGGCATCGTCCCCTTCACCCTTTCGACCATGCATAGTTTGCCGATACGTGCTTTCCCCTACGGATCGTAACCACTCCAATAGCCCGCTTGCCCCTTCCACCTCCTTTCATCTCCTCTCCGCCTCCTCCCGCAGTTCGAATTACTCTCCCGAGGTAACCGCGGTCTTTCCTTTCCTTCCAGGTCTGCCCGCCGCACTAACTTGGATTAGTATTTTTTTTCTTCGTTCGCCAGAAATCATTTAAGATGGGGATGAACGAATCTATCACGTACTCGTCCAAATTTTTACACGCATTTTCTTATATACAGTAGTCGAGTTAGTATTTAGCAATTTCGATTTATAATCTAGTCTATAGTGTCTTTTGCGGGCTATTTCTATTATACTGAGATAGACGGGTGTCACTTGAGGTTTCCGTCATATTTAGCCTTATTATTGTTTTCTACTTCTGAATGCTCTTTTCACACTTATTGTTTATTCCTCTTAATAACTACTTCCTTCCTTTCCCCCTATTGCGAATCACCGGTGTTCTGTGATGTGATTGATGGCATGAGCTTAGCACATCAAAAACAACCGCTACATATCTGGAATTTGTTATCTCTCGCATAAACAACAAACAAGAATAATCTGCAAGTTGGAGAAGGAAGTAGGAGCTAGGAGCGAAGTGAGGAAGTCTAGGTGAAGAGAAGAGAGGAAAAAATCAAGGGAAGGAAAATGAAACGAAGCGAGAGGAATAGAAGGGAATGGAAGGGAAGAGATTAGGTGGGGTAGATGGGGAGAGAAGGAGCGCGGCGGATCTTATCGTGAGGAAAGAGAGGCTGAGAGGAAGATAAAATGCTGAAGTTTTCTAAGTTTTGTACTCGGGGCCATTAAAAACCGGAAAAATATTTCTAACCCATATAATCCTCTAGAGAGTGTCGTTATGTTTTCCGGTTTTTGGTGACCCCACTGAGTGTTTAACGGTGTTTGTTTCTCTCCTAGGTGCGACGATAGAATAAGGCTCAAGACATCCTCCTCCGATATCAAGCTTCCCAGTGCGCTTTCAGATAGCTGACAATTTTGATTTACTTTTATAACGACGGTCGAAAACCGCTCTGGTGTGCTGCTTTGGATGGTGAAAATACTACTTGGACAGAAAGCTATCAATCCCGACAGGCCGGATAAGTTTGGCCGAACACCTGTTCGGCGGCTTTGAGTAGATGTGAAGGAGTCGTGAAAACAGGGTTCCGAATAGTTCGACCAGCCGAGTCTTGGAGGCAGGACTAGGCTGGTTAGTCCTGGTCGATGTCAATGACTGGACCTGAATAACTCGGGCGGTCTGGTCCGGTCTGGACTAGCCCTAGCCAGTCTTTATAAAAGATTGTGTGGTCATGTGAAATCACTCACTAGCTGGCCGAAAAAAATTGGTACTCGTCAATCTATTTCGCTGCCCCTAATCTAAGCGAGGCACTATCTCCGCTCCACCTCTCTTAAGATTCTACAGTACACTCACCCCCGCTATCCCGGACCGCCGGGTTTCACAAATTTCGTACAGGCCAATGGGGTATCTGGGACAACAGGCCAGTTTTAGTGCAGGGGAATTCGGAATTCATATAAATTCGTATGAAGTAGCGAGGTATCCGGATTATCAAGATCAGCGATAGCCGGGGGTGAGTGTATAATTGATGGAAACAATAAGTTTAATTAGAAAAAGGTTTTATTTGAACATAATATATTGTGAGAATAATAGTAAGGCCCTGTTCGGCATGCCAAAAATACAATAGTATTTCCACTTTTACGGAGTATTTTTCTCTTTATTATTATTTTTGTTTGGCCTAGTGTTTGGCAACTACAAATACTATAGTATTTTTTTACTATAGTATTTTCTTAGAAATAAAATAGATAGATAATTCAAGCCTATGTTTTTGTAATATTATATAAAATTGTCAATCCAGTTACTGTTCTTTATGATACAAATGTTCTTTCTTCTTTATTTTATGCTATACCAGCATCCCCACAGCCCAACTCCAAAAATCATTCCAACTATTCCAAATTATATCATTTGCATTCAACAATGCACTTCTATCTCTAATAATTACACCAGAAAAGAGCTCTTCAAGAAGATCATAGTGGGGTAATCCCTTATGGCGATACTTCCCAGCTTCCTTATGAATCTATTAATTCATGTAACCAATCTCTTGTTAGTTGAATCTAGAACAAATACTGTACATTCATAGTCACTCTCATAATGGGTTATTTGAACTCATAGCAGTATACTCATTCCAGACTGATGCTGGCGCTGTAGAAATACCCTTTCTCTCGTCCCAACCAAACCCTGAGTTTGATCTTATCTTGTGTACAATTTCAAACTCACACCTAAGCTAACCTATATTGAAATCAAAGATTAGCTAATACACTTCACCTATTTTGTTTTTACATAGGATCTAAACATATATAGCATTTTCTTGGATCAATGTACTTACAATAACTTCCTTATTCTTTGCTTGAAGAGCAGTAATAGGCTTGCTGAGCTCATCTCCATATTTGGTAGTTAGCTCTGCCATAATCGCAGGCCAAACAATTTTTTTAAAGCCGCTCTCCATCTGATTACCCTCGCGAACATGCCTGAGGAGAGATTTTACAAGAACCCTCTTCGTTGAGGATATCCAAACACTGTTTCCCATAGTGAGTTATAATACTGGTGGATACAGACTATTGTATTAGTTAAATATTAAACAAATGTATTTAAGGGGTTCCATTAGGCAACTTACAATTGACTTGAAGGAATACGGCTAGGGGAATTCTGTGGGAAAGATCTTTTGTTGTGTTTAGAAAAACAAACTCCAGTTCATTTATATATTCTAACAATTCAATAAAAACTATCTATATAACATAGTACAGTCACCCGTCAAAAGTCTTCGCGAATGGCTGACTAAGCACCAGCGTAGAAAAACTTTAACCGATCACGGTCGCGTAGATTGTATAGTATCAACGGTGAATTCACAGC
>Ga0307507_10011041_pt1 | contig 11494 bp, 6 predicted proteins | sample 7_EM_MG_FD_207223 | JGI IMG/M metagenome (GOLD analysis project Ga0307507, IMG submission 207223) | Populus trichocarpa ectomycorrhiza microbial communities from riparian zone in the Pacific Northwest, United States - 7_EM | ecosystem: Host-associated > Plants > Roots > Unclassified | place...
TAGACTTTTTTTTTATTTTTTTCCCAATCCATGTTGAGATGTATAGATTTCTTGTTCAAAAGCTCGGGAATTTGTTGTTTTCTTTATTATATTTCTTTATTTAAACAACAACAACACACATACTGCAGTGTTGATACATCGGATTGGGAAAAAAAAAAAGTGGAAGGAAGGTCATGTGAATGGACAGTAGGGGTGCTCGTGATTCAGTTAGCTGTACAAGTAGAAATCAAATCTAAGCACTACATAAGAACACGCTCATCTCCTAGGAGGAAGAGCCTTGTTAAAGGTAAAAAGGGCAGGACGGAGACACACGCAGACACCCATTGATACATACATGGGTGGATGCAAGTAAAAATCCTAGTAAATGTAATAAAGATTTGGACTCTTTCCCTCACTCTCTATCTCTTTTATTATTTATTTATTTATTATCATTATTATTCCTTGAATAATGCAAATGGATGAATATAACACAGGTACTTATGGTGTATAAAATAAAAGTTAAAAAAAAAAAAAAAAAGGGGAAGAAGAGGAAGAAGAAACATCCAATCAAACAAAAAGAGAAGAAAGTGATTTGGTAAGCTGTGCCTTTCTGTCCTCTCCTCTCTCTTACACTCTTCCACCCCCAGTTTCCGGCAACGACCCAACCACAACCCTTACAGCAAGCAACGAGGTCAAAAAACTTCCTCCTCCTCCTCCTCTTCTTCTTTGGCTTTCATTAGTCTACATTTTTGTCATTAAAGACGACAACTTGCTCTCTCTCTCTCTCTCTCTCTCTCTCTGAGGTCTTAAGGAAACCATTTTCATAAAGATTTCATTTTGTTTCAACTTTTACTCGGTCAAGTTTCTTTTTTTAGAATAATTCACAAATGGCTGTTTGTTGTTTGAGGTCTTTAATGTTCTAAGATCTGATTATTTTTTTTCATTCTCCTTTGCAAGCATGATAGATTGGCTTAGCTAGTTGAGGAATTGAGATTCTAATTTTCCTTCCTCTTGAGATCCCCTGATAAATTTTTCCTTTCCTTTTCCTTTTGCTTTCAGGCAGTCACAGACGTGGTCACATTCTCTTACTCTAAATAAAAAAAAAAAAAAAAAAAAAAAAGGAAAACCCTGAAAACTGGTATGAGGTGAATTAGACAAGTAAATGGGTGGTTGACTTGAGCTTCTCTTCATCGCTCACTCACTGGTTTTGCCTCAAGTTTGTTCCATTTTTTTGGAGGGAAGGATATACTTTTGGATATGCCCAATTGGAAACCAAGTTTAGTTCTATGATATGATTGATCAGTTCATCAATTTTGTAATTCGCCCTCCCAGGTACTCTCATTTTCACAGCTATTTCTGTTTGCCTTTTTCTTTAATCAAGATATGCTTCTTTTTGAATATTTGGCTCATCTCCATATATTCTTGTACAGGGCGGATTACAACCCAGATCAGTATTTATGGGAGAAGGATTTCACTCTTGCTGGTAGAGCATACAAGAGACAAGACTTGGAGGCAAGCATGGGCATGATCAGTTCACACTAATTTTCACTCCTATCTTTCCTAGTTACTGCCTTTTATGCCTTGCTTTTCCTCAATGATGATTCTATTTTCTAAGCCTGATGGCTTTGTGTTTTGCTTGCTTTCAGCTTACCAATGCAAGGGGTCATACCTTGCGATGCAGTCATTACTTGCCTTCGCCTTTACCTGAAGATACTCACCTTCCTTGCGTTATATACTGTCATGGAAACAGGTAGGCAAAAATCATTCTGACTGTTCCATGTAATTTTGCTTCTATGTAGTCTGGCCACTCAACTTAAGTAAGCCTTAGTACCAAACTGTTAAGGTAGGCTGCATTAATCTTCTCCTTTGTTTCTTTATATTCTTTTTATGGTCGAATTCCCAAAACAGGCTTTCACATCCTTTTAGGAAAAAAATCCTAGCCAAATAGGAAGTCCAGAAGTCAAAAGAAAATAAATTACAAAATTCGTACAACCTTTGTTGACTAGTATTGTGGTGCCTTCCCCAACTCCGATTGATCTGAAATTTTAACCCAAGGTAGGACAACATGTCAGGAGACTCCACGTAAAATTTCAGTTCAATCCAACGGTCGGATTGAGAATTATGATTGTTGTCGTAAGACTGGATAGTTGCACATTTTATGTCAAAATCCAAATTTAACCTTGCCTGTATCGTATCATTATTGCTACTCAGTTCTATAGTAACATACTTTTAACTTGAAAGTCTGGTTTTACAATAAGGCCATGTTGGCTCTCTTCCCCACAATCAAATCCACTGACTTTATTCACTTCCTCATTGAAGACCTGGAATTTCATGTCCTGAAACTAATCCCACTCTCTCCAGCTAACTTCATTACCCGCACCTCTCCACTAAACAATGGGGAACTGCTTTCTATGGCTCATAATCAGGCATTAATGTGGCTTCTCATTTTCTGGGACCATACAGCACCTTAGCCTACTTTTCACTACTTCTGGACTCTGATGCAATGCACCACTAGGTTTCTGTGACATCATTTGCATCCATATGATTAAAGTGGTTTTGCACTTGCTGTCATTATACTAAAAGTCTTCTCCTTTATCCTGTTTTGGGATTAATGTGCTCAATTTGACACAACAACAAAGTCAGCATGGGCTAAGTTATAATATCTATATCTGCAGTGAAATGTACTGTGTGTGTATATAACAGTGAATTGTGTTTCCTCATCCTTTCCCTGAATTAGTAGCTGTTAGATAGTGTTCAAGGGTGGAAAACTTACTCAATTACCAACTTGCACAACAATGCAGTGGATGTAGAGCAGATGCAAATGAGGCTGCTGTAATTCTTCTTCCATCAAATATCACTGTTTTTGCTCTTGATTTTTCGGGTTCTGGCTTATCTGATGGTGATCATGTGAGCCTTGGTTGGCATGAGGTACGTCCCTGCTTTATTATGTTCATATGTAACTTGGCCTCCTTCATTTTTTGCATGCTCCTTTGCCCCTGTGACAGAGAGATGACCTCAAAGTAGTGGTCTCGTATCTAAGAAGCAACAAACAAATATCACGTATAGGCCTCTGGGGACGATCCATGGGTGCAGTCACTAGGTACTGTTTTATTTTTATGTTTACTGGATCACCTTCTTGATGTCTTGAGAGTGTCAGATTAAAAAAAAAAAATTAAAGAAAAAAGAGAGGACAAGACTGAGATGCTAAATACCTTTTTAAGGACTCCTAACACAGCTGATACGTGGTTTTTCTGTGATATTATTCAGCCTTCTTTATGGAGCAGAAGATCCATCTATAGCTGGGATGGTTCTGGATAGTGCCTTTGCAAATTTATTTGATCTAATGATGGAACTTGTTGATGTGTACAAAATCAGGCTTCCAAAATTTACAGTATGAATCTGTCTCTCTATCTTTTGTTTTGCCCCTTACTGTTGGAAGCTCTAGCCACTCTTCGCACACCAATACTTTTTATATATTGTTTTGTTTGGTTTTGTCAATTGTTCTTTCTGTTACTTTTGCAATTTATTGGTGTTAGTATTGTAATTTGCATTTCCTTTTGAATTGGATAACTGTATGTAGCATCTTCACTGACCAATCTTGAAATTAAAAAATTGTCTGCATACTGCATGCAACCATGTAACTGACTAGGTTCCCAGGCCTTGGAGTTTTTTACTGTTATTTTCCTTACCCATTGAAGTATTTGTATCTGTGTCTTTGAGGATTTCTCCAGTGTGGTTGTAGGAATTTTTTGGGGTTTGGATGTTGTTAATTTCATCTTTGTTGATCACACATAGCCAATCAAGAAATATGAAGTTAGTTGGAGTTTCAAAACATAATTTTTCTCCCTTTATGCCCGGCTTATACAATTGCAACTTTTTACACTTTCTGTTGCAATCAGGTTAAGATGGCTGTACAGTACATGCGACGAGTGATTCAGAAGAAGGCAAAATTTGATATTATGGATCTTAACTGCCTAAAGGTATGTCTCTGTTTCTTAGATTGTTAAATGTTGTGTTCATACCACCCTGCTATGGCTCTTATAGTATCCCCACCAGAAAAAAAGCCTAATTTTTTTAGATTGTACATGGCTTTTTTCCATTGTGTTATTTTTGTTTATTTCTATGTTATGAACTCAATACACCCATTTTTATTAATATGCTGAATGCTTTGTTTCTTAAATGATGAAAAGATATTAATGCCTTTTGATTCTCACAGGCAGCACCCAAAACATTCATTCCTGCTCTATTTGGGCATGCTAGCGAGGACAAATTCATTCAACCCCACCATGCTGACCTCATCTTTAACTCCTATGCAGTAATTATCATTCTAAAGTTGTCATTCTTCGCAAACCATATTGACTCATCTTCGACAAATTAACTAAGTTTCCATCTTTTGCAGGGGGATAAAAACATTATAAAATTTGATGGGGACCACAACTCTTCTCGACCACAGTTTTATTATGATTCGGTTTCCATTTTCTTTTTCAACATCCTTCACCCTCCTCAAACTTCAGCTTCTTCAAATAAGCTTGAGAGATATTACGATTTGGGTGATTTGAAAGTCAGTGCTGGCATGGATGAGGTGATCTCCATATCTAGCTATTGTGAACAATTTAAACATGAACTACAGCCCAGTTGGTGATTTTGGTAGTTAGCAAGCCTAAGACCTTTGCTATCTCTTTCTTTTTCTGTTGTCTGCGCCAATTTCTTTAACATATCTGTGCTTCTTAGAATCTCTGTCTAATTAAGCATCTCGACTTTTGCTCCATTACACTAGCTTGCTACCGAGAGGCCATTATGGGAGCTTGAAATTTAGCAAGCTGGGTGTCGCATCCATCGGGTGGCTGTGCATTATACCTGTTAATTCTATCAATTTTATTTTAATAATTATCTATGGTTTTTTGTTATCCGATATATATGTAAAATCTGTTGGTATTTATTCATTTTGTGAGATCTCTTGCAAATTTCAAGACACATCATGACCATAACTAGTCAATCATGTCTTACAACTGTTTAGTCAACATAAGTGCTTTGCGTGAAAATGAAAACTCAATTGTGTTTGTACTGTTATATCATTACTTTAAAACTACCCATGACAACTACTTGAGAGTTGGCAATGCATCTACTGCCCAAAAGGATTGGAAAAATGATAGTGCTCCTTTACACCAGCATGATGAATGATAACTCATAGCCTTTTTTTTCATTTTTTCTCTTTTATCTTTGAGATATTTATATAAACTAACATTATTTGCCCCCCCCCCTTTTTTTTTTTCTTCTTAGAGCCTCTTATATGAGATAATCACAGGCCTACGTTCAGCCTGTACCGATGTTGCAAGTTCTTCTTCTGTTCCTCTTAGCATTCCAACCAAGAAACCTGTGAGCGAACTTCTCTATGAAATTGCACCGTTTGCTAATATAGTGGTATCTACCTTCTCTTTTGTGCATAATTAATCTTTTCCTTATTATTTATTTCGTGTTAAATGTATGTTATTTTGTCGATGATTCAGGATTCTGTGGCTAACGAAAATGCTGGGCCTTGCAGCGATGAGCCATCAAATTTGCAGGTGATCTCATTCAACAGAAACTTGAACACTAAAAACTGGGTTGTAGTTTTAACAGAAACCCTTGCTGGAGAACTACTGTTGTTTTTTGAGATTTTTAACTGATCTTTGACTGGATGTGGGATATATGATTCTACAGGGAAAGCCAAATGGCCAGAGTGAGGACTGTTGCTCATATACAAGCTCTAATAGAGAGAGTTGGGGAAGATGCTCCTCCCTGGGAGGCAGTGATGAAGAATATCCTTCTGAATGCAGAGCTGTGGACAATAGCCATGAGGTCGCGTCTCTTTCTCTTTCATGTTTTTCCCTGGGTCTTACCATTGGTTCATTTCAACACCAACTTGCGCCCTCCCGTGTCACCTCTTTTCCTTGTTTGTATATGCTGAGTAATTTTATTATGAAAAAAAAAATGAAGAATGGCTGTCATTTCAGTTGATCTGGCCTAGTGTAGTTCAAAGGTTTCCATTTGTTGAACAAAAGCTTGGGCACCTTGTACTCACTCAAACACCACCCCTCCCTACTGGGGGGGGGGAAAGATGGATATTTGTTATGTATCTGTTAAAAGAACTGAGAACCACAGTAAGATTGATGCATTTAATGCCAGCTACATAATTTGTTAATCTCCATAATATAGCGCTAAGGAAGGCATCCTTGACATTTTCTTTTTGTATTTAGATGACTCTAAAGGCATTTGCAACACCTCTAAGAAGCATACAACAAAAATCTCCAGACCCAGCAAAGGAGGAGGAGAAGAAGGAGAAGAAGAAGAAGAAGAAAGCTCTCACAGTGCCGAAGAAGCTCAAGGGTGACAAATTTGAAAAGCTTGAGGCTTTCAGCAAACGTCTACGACATTGCATTCTAAGGAGGGGAAACCACCAAAGGCATTGTTCTTCATGACAGCTTCTGTACCATAGAAACATGTTCATAATCCACCTCCAAGTTTGAATTGTTATGCTTTTCATCCGCCCCACTTTTTTAGTTAGTAGGCATTGGTTTTCTCCTCTGATATCTTGGCGCGATCTGGTCCTCTATTTTATCTTAACAATCTTGATGGCGTGGAAAGTTGTTTAATGTTGAGGATCAAAAAGGTGAATTTGGATAAACAGGAGTCTTTGTCATTCATCGTAGAAGCTGAAGCAGAGCTGGCTTGTGACCATTTGCTTCGGAGCGTAGTCACATATGAACGAAATTTCATGGCTCAGGGACCGCTTCATGATTGCAATCGTTAGGAAGGCTATTGCAGTTACTTAACCAAATTCACCCTCATTTATATTGCTTTTCGTTTAGCTGAACCTAATCATCTCCAAACATCTACCATCAATTTGTTTGACCGGATTAAAAATACGTTTAAAATTACAGACAAGGCAAAGTGAAAAGATTCAACAAGGGTACACATCATGCAGCCAGTAAAACTAAAGGTCACTGCCTAAGACCTCCGATTGATCTTCGTTTCCCATTGATAACCCAGATGAAGGATCGAATTGCTCTCTGGTCAAGAAGGCAGAGTGCGGTTGTGGATAGGAATTTAAGCTCGACTCCAATATCTGGTGTGTAAGAACCATCTCTGGTTTACCAAATGCTACACCCATGCTTACCATTTGCTTCTTCAGTGACCTCTCACCTCTAGGGCTCTCTGCTGGGGAACCAGTATTGCAACGTGAATCTGGTGTTAATGGCTCGTGCTGAGAGGAGAATGATTCATCAATTGAAAGGCTCTTTGTTGGGGCACATTCCTTGGCAACCTTGTCTTGGAGGGGTGATTCAGAAGTTGGGGCAGGGGTTGCTGGGTCTGTTTTGTTGTCAGATACTGGGCAGTTGTCACCTGATACTGGGGCAGAGACCCCTGAACCAGGCACATCTTCAAGAACTCCGCTCAATCGTTGTTGCTCTTCAATTATCTTCTTCAAATACTTCCCTTGGGCTTCTATGCGTAATTGTAGCTGTCTCTGCACCTGTTATGTTCAAAACAAACAGAAATTGCATGCTGGTAAGAATAGGGTTGGGCATAAACCTTTGATTACACAGTGAAGCTTGACCTTACATAAGAACCAGGGACTAATGTGCATAGAAAAGTTTCCACACACGTAGGTGCAGCAAAATATTGAAGTTTCATAGTTAAATAAACAAGATGGTAAGAATTGGTATCTTGCTATGATTTCCATGTTCCAAAAACATCAACTGACTTCGGTTATTTCTTTTTCCTCATTCAAGCAGGAGTATAAAAGCCTAAGTTGGTGATAAAAGATCATACTGATGAGAGAGAGGAAAAATGATAATAAATGAACTAATTGGATGCCTAGTAGCAAGGAAAACATGCCTCCAATTGCTCATGTAGACGCTTTTGCACCTCCATCTGCAGCTTGAGTGCTTCTGTAATTTGCATTCCACTGCAAACAAGAATCCCCAAATAGCTCAAGCCCATTTTCTAAATGATTCAAAACAAATTACGAAATATACTACTTGTGAGTCTTGCCTTTGAGGCCAAGGTGTCCAAGTGTTTTATATGATATGGAGCAAAACCAAATTCTTCAGTCTAGAGTGTCTAAAAGATATCCACAACACATGATTCTTTGAATAAAATGATTTTGAATAACAAAAAGAAAGCAGAGAAGAGATGAGAGAGTTCCACTTACGAAGAACCATCCGAATTGGAAAGCACATCCCCTGTTTCCTTCTTGTCCACTTTTTTCCCTTGCATTACCATTGTCATTTGAATCAGAAACAATATTTTTTACACAAGGATATGTTAAACAATGCACAACTAGTGTGGTGTGCATGAACAACTAAGCACATAAACAGCAAAGATCAGATGGGCTTACCATCGGATGAGGAGTCGGGAAGGTATTTTGCAAGTCGATATTTCTGGACACATCAGGAGATCATAGTCATTAAATGATATTAAACAAAATAATCAAAGAAAAGGGAATTTGAAGTTTCGAATAGGATGAGAATGGAGTTTATATGCCTGTAAATGGCTTTTAACATGGTAAATTGTTAAGCCTTGCACACCCATGACTCTGAGAACACCTTTAGGTGTAGCCCCTGGAGAGAGGTAAAAGAATTCAAAAACAAAAAAAGTAATTATTCAACACCTTATTTGTTAAATAAATTTATGAAATGTTTTGAACATCTGATCTGCATTTCCATGCAGTTATATTGAGTTATAAGTCTCAGTTGGGTTCTCACACAATTAAATACCCAAATTTCCTACTTCAGACGGAATTTTAATCAAATGAGAGCACTATGACAAGTGATTGAGTATCCATTTTGTTCATGAGCTAATGTACACAAATAGGGGCCTTATTTTTATTTTATTTTACAATATATGATCAACTGTATGCAAAATCTGTGAGTAGCTTTGGTTATCCAAAAGCATTGCAACACTAAAACTGCATCTCTTTCTAGAAGAGGGAACTTTTTCTTTTATCTGGCAAGTACCTCTCTTTTTATTTGCCCCCTTCCATCAGTCAAAATGGCAAAAGATGACAAAATGCTTAACAAACTATCCAATGACAAGTAAAAACTTCAAACAACCAACCTGTCAATTACATGCATGAGACGCCTAAGAGTTGCATGGAGAAAAAAAAACTTCACTGATTTAAGCTCTTTTGATGCTTTATAAAGAATATATTTTAAAAATTAGATAAATGGAGTTTAAAAAATAACAAAAAAAAAGAAATCACAGTTAGAAATAAAAGACCAGCCAGGTGGATGTTGATGAGACTTACGATCTGGCCCACCAAGCTGAGCCACAGCATCAACAAAGCGTTCGTGAAGCTCATGAGTCCAACGCAATCGTTGCTTTGAGGCAAGATTAGGATTGTTGTTGAGACTGTTCCCTCCATTGATGGGATCCATTGTCATAGCTTCACAATCTAAATGTTGATCATTAACTAATGAGTTTTTATGTAGGAAACTTGAACTAGGAACACTCTCCAGCTGATACTTATGTCATTCATCTATAACCACAAAACCCAGTAGGTAAGACAAAGGAATGAGAAAAGTAGTGTCATCTTTCTATTTGAGTATAGCTTGCATTTGGAAAAACAATGACACTTAAGAAGATAAAATATCCATCTAGAGTGAAGCAGAGGAAGCATGGTTGAAGTTTTATAAACAGGAATGCGATGGAGGAAAACATGGTTGCATGGAGGGTGCATTCTTATTATTAACCAAAATCATGAACTTTTATAACAACCAAAAAAAAGATTATTATACGAATCCAGCATGCTAATTTTTAACAAGGGACCATATCCTAAGGCTCAGAGATCTTTTCCTTCCATTAAATCTCCGCCATGAAGTGAAAACCAAAACCCTGATATTTGGCAAAACTTTACTCCCTTACGCTACTTTTAAATGAATAGGGAATTTAGAAACAGAGCTGGCCACAAGAAGTACTAAGGTCCTGGCGATAGTCCAGAAAATCACTAGTTTAACCACTTGGCATATCAATGGTGCTTGGATATAAGCATGTGCAGCATTAATTTATTTATAATATCTATATTCCACACCCTAAACCTTAAAGATGCTAAATCACTCAAGAAAGAGTTGAACTTTTATTTGGTAATTCAGGTTGTTGAAAACTAAGTTAAATAGAAAGTGAGTAATTGGGAGTACAACTGATCCCCAATAATATCTCCGCTTGCATCTCCTACAATGTTCTTTCCTTGGGCGAGTAAGGTGATGTGGAGCAAAATTGCAGCTAATGGATTTGAAGGTTGGAAGTTAAAACACGAGAAGCAACCAAAATAAAAGACATGACTAAGATGTTGTTGTGGTAGCCTAACAGAAGCAGGTGTTTTGGATTGTCTGTTTGTTAGTCATAAAATAAAAGACGGTCGTTAAGGGATAATCATATCATAGGAGACATTTACTGCTGCTGCTAGTATTGAGTTTTTTTTTTAAAAAAAAAAAAATCAACAAAACTTGTAACAAAGAAAATAATCAAGGGAACAGTGAAGAAGCAAGGTAACCTAATTAATTGAAAGATAAGCCGATGCAGTCGGTGTCATATCATGATATACAGTAAATCAGTAAGAGTGTGTGCCTGTATTTGTAAATGACAATAAATAACATAGCAATTAGCGATTAAGCAACTAACAAACAAACAAACAAACAATTGATGTAAGAAATCTAAAATAACAATGTCTCCGAAACTGAAGTGGAGCCTGGAGGAGGAATATTAGAAGCAGAAACAAATTAGGAATTTGTAGTGATTAGGGTTTGTTTCTTTTATTACAGAGAGAGAGTAAGTATATAATAAGCAATCGAGAGAGATGAGGAGAAGACCGAGATGTACGTGAGGCAATTTTAAGGAATAAAGAGTCAAGAAGGAGAGATTGGGAACTGGAATATACAAGGAAAAGAAGGATGAGAAGGCAGGGAGAGAGGGACCTACCCAGATCCATATCTCTATTGCTGGACTCTGTTAGTCCATCCCATATGCCGTTGCTGCTGATCTTGCTGGGATTGAGGAGGAGGAGGAGGAGGAGCTCCTGCTGCTGCTTTCCCTAATCCTAATATTGATGGTTGATCGATTGATTGTAGAATCTATGAGTGATAATAATACTAATATCTAATCTCTCTTTCGCGCTGTGTTAATTAACAACGCTGCTTGATAGATGGATAAAGAAAGAGACGGATTGGGAAGAGGTTTTTTTTTTTTTTTTGAATGAGAGAGAGAGAGAGAGAGAGGGGAGAGAGTTGGAAATGCTTGACCCAAATGACCACCACACAGTCACACGATTGTTTTCTTTTCTTTTACTTTCTTTCTTCTCCTAGCCTTTCCCTTCTTCTTCTTCTTCTTCTTCTTCCTCTTCCTTTTTTTGTTTTTTTTTTTTAAGAAAAATAAATAAGTTGTGTTTGAGAACCCTCGAGTGAATTTGAACCTTCAAACCCCATCATCCAGAATCGTTTGTCCATAATAGTAAATTAATATATAGATGACAAATCCA
>Ga0307507_10011042_pt1 | contig 11494 bp, 4 predicted proteins | sample 7_EM_MG_FD_207223 | JGI IMG/M metagenome (GOLD analysis project Ga0307507, IMG submission 207223) | Populus trichocarpa ectomycorrhiza microbial communities from riparian zone in the Pacific Northwest, United States - 7_EM | ecosystem: Host-associated > Plants > Roots > Unclassified | place...
TTTACCATTTTATGATTTAATGTAATTTTATTCTTGAATTAAGAAAAGGAAACATTGATGATGGTTGTGATGGGAAAGAAGAATATTTTTTTATCATAATATACATTACACATTATATTATATTATATTATATTATATTATAAAAAACTAAAACATTATATACTTTACTATTCATTCACTATTTTATTCTATAATGTAATCTTATTCTTGAATTATGAAAGGAAGCGTTGGTAGATGGTTGTGATGGGAAAATGAACATTTTTTTTATCATATTATTTATTATATATATATATATATAACTAAAACATTGCATACTTTCACAATTCATTCATTGTCACAAATTATTATTCATTCACTTCTTTTTTATTAACATGTTTTTCTTCTTTTGCGTCCTTTTTTTCCCATTTTTTTCCCAAAATTAATTACTAATTTCTTGAAAATTGTTAAAGAATAGAGAAATTCAAGAAAAATGGCCAAAATGTAAAAGGCAGAGAAACCAAGTGGGCAATTACAAATTAGCTCGAAAATGTTCGCTTTGATCCCCCTACTTTTCTGTGTCTATTTTTGGTCTCTTTAGTTTTTGAAATTTTTTTCCCAAAAATTAATTTTTCTAATTTTTCAATCATTGATTTGAAGAGAAGAGAGACTAGCTGAAAAATGATGGAGAGAGAAATCCATAGGTTAGCCACATTCTAGCCATGAAAAATATTATTGTTTGTGTCAACAAGTTCTATGGAATGAAAATTAATTTTTCAATCATTGATTTGAAGAGAAGAGAGAGACTAGATGAAAAATAATGGAGAGAGAAAATCATAGGTTAGCCACATTCTAGCCATGAAAAATATTATTGTTTGTGTCAACAAGTTTTATGCAATGAGAAGAGTTCCATTAAGGTGTTTTTTGCTTTCATTTCGACAAAAAATAAAATCAGAGTTGAAAGAGGATTTTATTTTCAAATTGATTTTGTGGTTTTAGACAAATTTAGGGGTATTTTGAGTTGATTTATTACATTGCAAATATGTTTATCAGGTGTTTTTAGACTGGAAAAAAAAAAGAATATTTGGGCCTAAAAAACCCCAGCTTGATTTTTCAACCACCTTTTCGATGGCCAAAATCTAGAACATCAAACATTATATTGTTTATTGTATTTAAAAAAAATAAGGTGGTTAGATTACATATTATCCACCCTTTAAAAAAAGAAAAGAAAAAAAAAGCAAGCGCTTTGGGTCGGCCTTCTTTCAACAAGGCTAGCCGCTTAGGTGAAACCCTGCCTATTTGTTTTTTATTTTTTTTATTTTTATCTAAATGTACTTTAAAAAATTAACATGATATTTCATTTGTTGATCAATTGTGTCATGGTTCTCAAATAATATTATATATTTTTATGAGAATAGTAACAATGTTTTTTTTTTCAATTATTATGTAACTAATATGAAAAAAATAACTCATGAATAGTAACAATGTCTTTTCAAATTTGTAAATGAAAGAATTAGTGAGGCAACTTAGAAGTATTTTGAGTTAAGAGATTGATTTATTGAAGTACTAAGGATGTTACTGGGTGATTTTGGGTAAAAATAGATTAAGAAATTTGATTTTTGATACAAAAGAACCCTAGCCCGATTTTTAACCATCTCTTTTATGACATTAATCTAAACAAGCTTATGACGCGTCATCTTATATTTTTGTTTTCAAAAGAAGGGGTGGGTAACATGTTTAATTTTTTCTTCACTCTTCAAAATTTTTTTATGTTAAAAAAATAATAGAACAAGGACATTATTCTTTTTACATTCAAATATCTTTTATCTGACCCGTGGCATAGCCCGAGCTAAATATTAGCCTGGTCTGAAACCTATATATTTTTATCAATTTTATTTAATTACATTTAACTGGAATAGAAATCAATTTGCAGATTAAAAAATTAAAATTTTTTCATTGAAAGGATTTTTTTAATGCCAACAGACTTTTTTTAAAAGAAATAATAAACATTTTATGAATCCTTTAATTAAAATGAGTTAAAAAGGAGAAAGATAATCCAAAGACCTCCCATAAAAAAATAACTGATCTAATTCAACAATTTAATAACTTTAATATAATTTTAATATTCTCCATTGTTTTTAAACATTTTAGAGTTCTGACTAGTATATTGGCCCGTGCTCCGCCATAAATCAGACCAATTTTTTTAAAATGTAAAAGAAATATTAAGAGCACAAATAATTTTTTAATAGTGTTATTAAACATAACCAAGTGAATTAATTTTGAAACCTCCCGACTCAACTCTTTGTCCAACTCAAGTTTTTAATTAAACCATGCGGGAGCTAACTTGACTTGAGTCGATCGATTCATAGATCCAAATACAACCTTGATGATTGATAAAAACATGACTTAACTTTTAAAAAAACTTCAAGATGACAATTGTTTTTTAAATATTGAGACAGTGACATATTGGATCGACCTCGGTCTTCTTGCGGCCTGAGTCATGAACTCTATTAGGTTCAATAACTTTTTTTTATTTTTTTTATTTAATTATATGATATAAATATATGATTACAAAATTGAGCAACAACCTAAAATAGACACTTATTTAAGATAATTATCCCTGTAGAAAGCAAATGAAAATCAATAATACAATCTATTTCTCAATCAATCCAATATTAAAGGATGAAATTAAAAATAAATAAATTAAAAACAATTAAAAGACCAAAAACAAAAAAAAAAGAAGCAAATACTATCGGTGAGTAAACTCGTCAAACCAATAAATCGGGTAAGCTTGGGTTAGTACGCTAAATCTATGAACTAAGTTATAGATTGCACAGGGATTATAATTTGTTTTTTTTATAAAAAAACTATTTTTTATTTAACTATACGATAATAAGAATAGACGATTGTGAAATCAAACACCAACTCAATACTAGGATTTTTTTTAGATCGCGATAATCTCATAAAAGGCGAATAGAAACCAATTATGAAATTAAATTCTCAATTAACCAAGTATCTAAGGATGAAGTAAAATAAAAACTAATTAAAAAAATTAAACTTGCCAGACATAAGAACCAAGTCAACCAGCCAAACCTGTGAATATATCCATGGATTTTATAAAGTTTGATAACATAAATTTTATCTGAAACTATTTTTTTTAACTATATGAGAGAAAAATAGATGATAAAAAAGTCAAGTTCAATTAAAAAAAAAAGAAGATATCCCATCAAACTTGTAAACTAGGAAAACCTGAGTTACCCTAGTAAACCTGCAAACCATGCTAACCTCATAGAAAGGTAAAATAAAAAGAAACAAATTATAAAGTCAAATTCTCGTGATCACGCAGCCCACACACAAAGACACTAATTCCTGGAAAACCAAGTAAATCAGGTTTGATAGTAGTGTAACACAAATATAACTTGATGCGAACCTCGTGATCACGTGGTCACACAACCCACAATCAAGATTGAGACCTGATCCCAGAAAGCCGAAATAGGTATGATAGGAGTATGACACAATGGAAACCTGCCCAAGGCACCAAACTATTGGATTAAATAGAATGACGTCACGAAGCCAGTTAATCTTCGATAAGTCAAATTCAGTTCGTTCAAGAACTGAAGAATGCAAGAATCATTGTCACACGTTAAAACTGAAAAATTCAGAAGTAATAATCATCAAAGCCGCTGAAATTTTGGCTTACATGAGTTTAAATAGTTCTTGAAAAATTAACCCTAATGGACCCCTTATGTAGACTTATATGAGGTCCACTCAAAACTGACCAAAAACCCTAAACTGAAAAGCCCATAACTTAATCCAAACAAGCCTCGGATCCTAACTGAAAACAAAGTATTAATTAAGCCCAAACAAGCCTTGGGCTGTAGCTAACAAAATAAAATAAAGCCCCTAATATTAAATCCATGTTCTGTCATGAGAAGAAGAGAAGTAAAATATTACAAAACTGATTCAATGCTTATTTATAGCCTTCCATGCAGCCCCTTAATCCTAGAAACAAAAGGAAAAGGTAGTCACTCATGTTGTTTCCAAGTTGTAGTAGGATTCTTTTGTTTCCTTTGGTGTCCTCACCTCATGGCTCAAATAAGGTTGTATTGGACCCCTTTTGCACATAGATAAGATGTACTAGGGTCTCCTCTTTATACTCTAATGGACCTTTCAATTCTGACTTGGTTGAAACATTCAAAACCAATGCATTCAATGCCTCTTTTAATGCCTTTGTCTTAGACCGAGTCATTGGACCATTTGGAACATGTAATGGGTCATTGCTGGTGTTTCTAGGCTGGTCCACATCATAACTTGTACCTAGGCGCCAACACTATTGGAGACGAAAACCCCCACTCAACGAATATTGATTCGCAAATGAGAAGTATAAGGATGATGTCACGAAGTCAGTTGTTCTTCGATAAGTCGTTTTTCAATTCTTTAGAGAACTAAGGAAGGGAGATTATCCCACCAACACACAACAAGTGCGGCAAACAAGAAGTTTTATTAATCTGAGTTGTCTAACTTACATGTCTGGTTATGACTTTATTTATACTGACTTTAGACTGGAACAAACCCTAATGGACCCCTTATGTGGACTTATATGATTTCCACTTACAATTAAACCCAAATAATATAAATAAACCTTAAACTAAGAAGAAAATAATAATAACAATAATAAATCTGAATTTAATATCCTAAATATGATAAGATCAGATTTGCTGCCCTTTAGAAGTCCCATATAAGCTAGGAGAATCAAATATGAAGTTGCCTCCTCTTTAGTTTCATTGTTTGCAAAGTATTCTTTGCTGACTTGAAAACTTATTTAATGATAGATTCCTACTATAATAAGAATAGAATAATTATTTCCATACACCATAAGGATTCCACATTAACATGGAGTCCATAGCACACATGGAAACTATGTTGTTGCCCATTAAATATCCTTTCAAGACTAGAAAATTTCCAAAATCAGCTGTCAAATCCTTTTAAGAAAAACCACAAGTCAAAAGGAAGTAAATAACAAAATTCGAATCGCCTTTGTTGACCAGTATTGCAATGCCTTCTCAAACTTTGATTCGCCTAAAATTTTAACCCAAGGGAGGGAAATATGTCAAAAGACTCCACGTAAAATTCCAGCCTGATCCAACGATCAGATTGAGAATTATGATTGTTCCCGTGAAACTAGACAGTTGCGCATTTTACGTCGGAATCCGAATCTGATTGTTTTTTCGTTGCCTGGATCGTATCATTCCCTCTCTCTTTAAGATGATTTGTCCTCAAATCATTAACAGGGATAAGGGACATGTTTTTAGCCTCTTTTTGAAGCTTTTAGAGTTCTTTTCTTGCCAACAATCATTGCCAACAACTTTGAATGAAGGTACCATTGCCTTTTCTTTTGTCTATCATCATTGCGGTGTTTTTGCTCCTATCTTTTTGAAGCTTGATGGGCATCGACTAATGTTGTTAACACATAAAGTTCTTGCTGCATCTCCCTTAGAATACGGGATAGACTTTTGGTTTCTTTTTTTAGAACATTAATCTCTTTATTTCTCTCCATTTGATACCACCTCTCATTTTGAATCCTCATCTTTTTTTTGCCATAATACTTGAAATCCTGATTCTAATACTCGCTTTGTATTTTTATATATATATATATCAGAACCTAAAACAAAAGCTAATGACAGTAAAGAAAATAAGAAGACACTGAGGACTGAAAACTGACCCAAAATTACATAGACTCTCAATTAATGAACGTAACAAACCCCTTTAGAGTTTAGACCCAAATCTGGACCCTAAACCAAACGACTTCCAAATTGTCTGAAATTTGATATTTAGAATGAATTCACCCTAAAAAAATAGAATATCAAGTTTGATTTAATTCCGAATTGATTTGATATATGGACGTGAAACTGACGTGAATCAGCCCCTTTAAAACCTAAATTTGGAACCTAAACCAAACGATGTCCAAATGAGTTGAAAATTGATATATTGTGCAATTTCACCATAAATAACCAGAATATCAATTTTGACATAATTACAATATGGTTTGATAAGTGGACGCAAACAGAAGCAAAACAAACCCCTTTGTCCTAAATAACGTTTTCTGATTTTTTTTACTCTAAAAAGAAATTCTTGAAAGAAAGAATAATATGACACCCTTCTTTTTTTAATCCCAAAAGACTCAATTCAACGCAACTAATCAAGAATAATGTAGGAAAAAGACAATCTGACCAAAACTGATTTGAAACAAGATCATACCCAAAACAAAGACAACCAAAACAAAGAACACAAAGAAAAATTAACGCTGAAGGTAAAAACAACAATACAAGAAATAAAAGGATATAACCTGATTAATGGAGCCAAGCTCTGATACCAAATGATGTGAACCTCGTGATCACGTAGTCACGCAACCCACACACAAAGATACCGATTCCTAGAAAGCCAAGTAAACCAGGTTTGATAGGAGTGTAACACAAAGATAACTTGTACCTAGGCACCAGCACTATTGGAAACGAAAACCCCTACCCAATGAATATTGATTCACGAACGAGAAGTATAAGGATGACGTCACGAAGTCAGTTGTTCTTCGATAAGTCATTTTTCAATTCTTTAGAGAACCAAAGAAGGGAGATTATCCCACCAACACACAACATGTGCGGCAAACAAGAAGTTTTATTAATCTGAGTTGTCTAACTTACATGTTTGGTTATTGCTTTATTTATACTCACTCTAGACTGGAACAAACCCTAATGGACCCCTTACGTGGACTTATATGATACCCACTTACAATTAAACCCAAATAATATAAATAAACCATAAACTAAAAAGAGTATAATAATAACAATAATAAATCCGAATATAATATCCTAAATATGATAGGATTATATTTGATGTCATTTAAAAGTCTCATATAAGCTAGGAGAATCAAATCTGAAGTTGTCTCCTTTTTATTTTTCTTGTTTGCAAAGTATTCTTAGCCGACTTGAAAACTTATTTAATGATAGATTCCTATTATAATAAGGATAGAATAATTATTTCCATACACCATAAGGACTCCACATTAAGATGGAGTCCATATCACACATGGAAACTATGTTGTTGCCCATTAAATATCCTTTCAAGACTAGGAAATTTTCAAAACCAGCTGCCACATCCTTTTAGGAAAACAATCCCAGCCAAATAGGAAATCTATAGGTCAAAAGAAAGTAGATAACAAAATTCATATAGCCTATGTTGACCAGTTTTGCGATGCCTTCCCAAACTCTGATTGACCTGGAATTTTAACCCAACGTACGAAAACATTCAAGAGACTCCACGTAAAATTTCAGTCCGATCCAACAGTCGGATTGAGAATCATGATTGTTATCGTAAACCTGGACAAATGCGCATTTTACGTCAGAATCCGAATCTGATTGTTTTTTTCGTTGCCTGGATCGTATCAAAATTGACAAAAATAAATTTAAAAGGAAAATAATAACAAAAATTCAAAAATAAAAAGAAAGAAAGAAAAACACTATGGATTATTATTGTCATTCACACCCTTTAATTTTTGTTCATTTATAAAGTTTAATAACATGACTTTTTCAAAAAAATATTTTTTTAATTATATGAGAAAAAAATAGACTATAATAAAAGTGAAGTTCAATTAAAAAAAAAAATACAACCCACCAAACTCGTAAACTGGGGCAACCTGGGTTAATTTGGCAAGCCTGTAAACCATACAAATCTCATATAAAGGCAAAATAAAATGAAGAAAAATATGAAGGATTAATTTAATTCAAAAATATTAAATTCTTAAAATATCTAAGAAACAAAAACTTATACAAAAACCTTGGGAAATAACTCATCCATTGATATTTAATAATTTTTACAAAGAAAATTATTTTTTTATACAAAATAATAATTTTTAATTTTTTTAAAAAATAAAAAATCTCAAAATTACTCAACCATTAAACTTTTTAAGAAATTAAGTAACATAATCTTTTTTCAAGAAACTTATAAGTTTTCTACAATAAACTACGTGTAAGTAATTAAGGAATAAAAAAGTGCATACTCATTAAAATAATAATAAAAATAATTGTGTTATGATTCTATCTATCAAGAAGTTTTCAAATTTTTATTGACCAATTAAAAATATGGGCTACTTTTAAAATATTTTGTTTATTTTTCATGAAAGAAAATATTAAGAGCCCATTTGGTACTTTTTCATGATTTTGCTTTTTTCTTTTCCTTTTTAAAAAGCAAAACTATTTTATGTTTATTATATTTTTCTAAAACTATTTATTTTATCAATAAAAGTGTATCAAGTAAAAAATCTTGTACAAACTCAATTATGGAAAAATATATAAAAATATATTATTAATTAGAAAATATAAAAGTATTAATTGTGTTGATTAAATTTGCTATTTAGAGCGAAAATATAAAAGTATTGAAATTTGATTAAAAAACACAATGCTAATTAAAAAAACATAAAATATTAAAATTGATTTAATTATGATGATTAAATTGTGGCATTATGACAACAACATGTATAACTATGTTGATGAAAATAAGAGACATAATAATGGTTGATATGATTCTAATTAAAAGTAATGATGAGAGCTATCATAATATCAATTTTATAAATATTGTTATTTTATATAAATAATGATAGTTATATTTGGTGATAATGATATAATAAAGGTGGTTGTAATAATATGCTAGTGACAAATATAATATGTAAGGATTTTTAGATAAATGTAGTAATATTAATAATAAAACTAATGATAGAGGCGAAGATGTTAAAGAAAAAGATAATTATAAAGTAAGTAAAATAAAAATAGTGGTTAAAATAGTCATGATAATGGTAGTGGTTATTACGATGATATTAATGAGATTGATATGGTGGTTGTGGGGAGGAAGGGGTGATATAGTGATAATTAGATAGGCGATATGATGCAATCCAACCATTAAAGGATCCATTGGAGGTTCCAGTTGGTCCAGTTACTAGGCTTAGGGCTAAGAAGTTCAAAGAAGCTTTTAATGGACTTCTTCAAGATACATGGGCTAAGGTGGACTTCAAGAGGATTTGTAATAATAAAGAGCAAGCCTTGATTAATTTGATTCATGTTCAAGAGGGGCTTGTTGGTGGAACCAAGACCATTATACAAGGATTAAGAGAAGAAGACTAGATTCGGACAGTTTGACCTTTTGTTAATCTTTGGGTCATAAATGAAGCTACATATAGAATTTTGTTGTGATTTTAGTTGGGATGGAAACTAGACTTCCATACCTTTCCAACGGTATATGGCAAGCCTTCTAATTCATTAAGACGAGAGAGAACCATCCGTTTTAATTTGGGCTTTTGTTGTTGCCAAACAGAATGCGTAAACAACAAACTTGTCTTATTTAATTAGTTGGGCTATCAAACTTTATTTATTTTGAGAGGAGACATTTTATTTGGGTCTTAGACTTGTTTATTTTAATTAGTTTGGGTTAGTTTTAGCTTGGGTTGATTATTATTTAAATTGGGCTTATGTGAGACCCATTAGGGAAACTAGGGTTTTGACTTGGAGTGTAAATACTCTTTAGGAATAATTTTAGAACAGATTTTTTATGATATTTTCAGCATTGTAGCCAACTTTTGGTTGCTCAATCTTGGTTCTTGATTGAACTTTCAACTCTTCAAAGAATTGACCATTCTTTGTTGAGAATTTATACTTTTTTTGCTCGTCTCCAGGTGTAGGCGTTGTGATCGAGTTGGTGTATAGTCTTGTTGCCTTGGAGCAAGTCTTCTATTGTGATAAGCTCATTCAAATCTCAACAAACTTGGATTAGATTGATCTTGGGGTCGTGAATTCCATTAAATTCCCCTAGAGTTCGCATCAATGTGTTCTGCAATGAATTTGGGATTCACTACTGAAATTGTATTGCCTGCAGCGAAGTTGGGATTCGCTGTCAAAGTTGTATTGTCTGCAGCAAATTTGTAATTCGCTGCCGCAATGGAGTTGATTGCAGCGAATTAACATTTGCTGCCGCATTGTGTGTCCTCCAACGAATTTGGGATTCGCTGCCAAAATTGTATTGCCTGCAACAAATTTGTAATTCGCTGCCGAATTGTGTGTCCCAGCGAAGTGGGGATTCGCTGCCGAAGTTGTATTGTCCTGCAGCGAAGTTGCGATTCGCTGCCGAAGTTGTATTGGCTGCAGCGAATTCACATTCGCTCCCGAATTGTGTGTGCTGCAGCGAATTTTTAATTCGTTGCCGAATTATGTATCCGGCAGCGAAGTTGGGATTCCCTACCAAAGTTGTATTGTATGCACCGAATTTGAAATTCGCTTCCGAAAATGAGTTGATTGCAACGAATTAACATTCGCTCCTGAATTGTGTATTCTGCAGCGAATTTCAGATTTGCTGCCGCAATTGTATTGCTTGAAGCGAATTTGTAATTCGCTGCCGAATTGTGTGTCCTGAAGTGAAGTTGGGATTCACTGTCGAAGTTGTATTGCCTGCAGCGAATTTGTAATTCGCTGCCGAAATTGAGTTGATTGCACCGAATTAACATTCGCTGCCGAATTGTGTGTTCTGCAGTGAATTTGGGATTCCCTACCAAAGTTGTATTGTATGCAGGATTTGAAATTCGCTTCTGAAAATGAGTTGATCGCAGTGAATTAACATTCGCTGCCGCATTGTGTGTCTTGCAGCGAAGTTGGGATTCGCTGTCGAAATTGAGTTGGTTGCAGTGAATTAACATTCGCTACCGAATTGTGTGTCCTGCAGCAAATTTGGGATTCGCTGCCGAAATTGTATTGCCTACAGCGAATTTGTAATTTGCTGCCGAATTGTGTGTCTTGCAGCGAAGTTGGGATTCGTTGCTGATGTTGTATTGTCTGCAGCGAATTTCCAATTCGCTGCCAAAATTGAGTTGATTGCAGCGAATTAACATTCGCTATCGAATTGTGTGTTCTATAGTGAATTTGGGGTACACTGCCAAAATTATATTGGCTGCAGCGATTTTTTAATTCGCTATCGAATTGTGTGTCTTGCAGCGAAGTTGGGATTCGCTGTCGAAGTTGTATTGTCTATAGAGAATTTAAAATTTGCTGCCAAAATTGAGTTGATTGCAGCGAATTAACATTCGCTACCGAATTGCGTGTTCTGCAGCGAATTTGGGATTCGCTGCCAAAATTGTATTGGCTGCAATGAATTTTTAATTCGCTACCGAATTGTGTGTCCTGCAACGAAGTTGGGATTCGCTGCCAAAGTTGTATTGTATGCAGCGGATTGGAAATTCGCTGCTGAAATTGAGTTGATAGCAGCGAATTAGCATTCGGTGCTGAATTGTGTGTCTTGCAACGAATTTGAGATTCGCTGCCGAAATTGAGTTGGTTGCAGCGAATTAACATTCACTGCCGAATTTTGTGTCCTGCAGCGAATTTAGGATTCCCTGCCGCAATTGTATTGCCTGCAGCGAATTTGTAATTCGCTGCCGAATTGTGTGTCCTGCATCGAAGTTGGGATTCGTTGCCGATGTTGTATT
>Ga0307507_10011043_pt1 | contig 11493 bp, 12 predicted proteins | sample 7_EM_MG_FD_207223 | JGI IMG/M metagenome (GOLD analysis project Ga0307507, IMG submission 207223) | Populus trichocarpa ectomycorrhiza microbial communities from riparian zone in the Pacific Northwest, United States - 7_EM | ecosystem: Host-associated > Plants > Roots > Unclassified | place...
ACTTGCGTGTCTAAATGACACGGGCGTACCTCGTGGCATCCTCAAGATTTATTTCATATCCGGTTATACAACTCGGTAGCAAAACGGCTTGCTGTAGACCTTTGTAAGAGAGGTCCTTGATCACCTCCGTGACTTTGGGAAGGAGATCCACAGCTTTTCCCCCGTATAACACCTCTATTTCAGCGAAAATGAACTTGGGTGTGATTTGGCGATACCTGTCAAGGATGCCCTTGAAAAGCTTATTGTGGTACTGCTTAAAAGATCAGATTCCTTACAGAAGTTCCCATGTCCGTCGCAGTACTGGAAAATATACCTCCTATGCTCGCTGTCGCCAGAGCAATAGTGGCACAGTGTAGAGAGTTGGTTATGATTGCTGATAATCATCCACGTTTTCAAAGAACGTTGACCAAGGTACAAGGCTGCTAACCTGCGACCCGATCACCCACTTTCAATCCGTGTGCCTTCAACGCCGCGGCCATGACCCGTACCATTTCGCGTAACTCCCGGAAAGTGCAGTTGGTGATGACTCCTGATTCTCCAGTTGCAGTTATTGCTATCGCGTCGTCTGTCCTATGGAGCAAGTTTTCCGCGTAGTTAAGTCTCGCTCCAGGAAACCATAGAGGTACCTCATCTAAGACGCCGTTCTCTAAGATTTTCGTCTGTGATCCGATTCTGAGCAGATGAAGGAAACGATGCAATAAATGGCATACCTTTTGCGGTGGTACAGAGGATATTATCCCAAGAAAGTCCCACAGCTCCAGCCAAAAGTTGTCATCCTCAACGGAGTATCTGTGGAGGTCATGATAGTTCGCTAAGCAAAATAAGCACAAGACGGAAGTGAAAGTTGGGAGACGCTAACCTAATTTCAGGCCATATTTGCGATTTATCTGGCGGCGAAGCGCATCTGCGCAAGAGTCAGCGGGACGTCGGGGCTTCCAAAGGGGCTTTGAGTCCGCAAAGTACTGGTGCATGTTCTGGGCAGAGGCAATGGGGTGTTTGTAAGGGGTTATGGGTGGCGTCCTATATGTGTACCTCTGGAATAATCACGATGGTTCAAGGGATCAAAAAGGCTTCCTTCCATGACATGCATTGAACCCACGTGGCAAGTGACGGAGAGTCTTCAACTGCACTTTCAAGTTGAACCACTACTACATACTTACACTACGGACTCGAGTAACTCTTTCCCCAACGTCCACCTTGAGTCTCTTCCCTAATGGCGGCAAACCTACGAGCACAAGATGCTCCCTACGTACCCCCTACCAGCCTCCCGACGTCATCGTCACAGACTGGCAGCACAGAGAGAATACAAATAATCGACGACGAGAAGAAGTTCACGTTCGTATTCATTTTCATTGTCGTGCTTCTTGCTGCTCACCTATGTTCAAATGTCTCCAGTCCTGATCTTGCCAGGCAGATTGAACGGTGGGGTCTTCGAGATGCCGGCTTCTCATACAATATAGTAGCTGTCTTTGGTTCTCAGTCAACGGGGAAGAGTGGGTAACCACATTGGAAACCACTCTCGATGCTCACACCGCTTCAAAGGTACACTTTTGAACAGGTTATTTGGGACCACCTTCGACGTGATGGACGAAACTAAGCGACAGCAGACAACCAAAGGTGCGACTTGTGTCTAGAGGGTATTATCCCCGTATAACCCAGAATAGGCATTTGGATGTGTCGCGGGAAGGACATGGACGTCATGGTAATGGACGTTGAAGGAACGGATGGTCGCGAACGAGGGGAAGACCAGGTAGGCAGCCTTGACTTTTGACATGACCATTGCTTCACCAGTAGTCTAGGACTTTGAACGAAAATCCGCTTTGTTCTCCTTGGCGTCATCCGAAATCCTTATTGTTAACCTCTGGGAGCACCAAGTTGGACTCTATCAGGGTGCCAACATGGGCTTGCTCAAGACGGTGTTTGAGGTGAACCTCGGACTATTTGGTAAGAAAGCACAAGATGGGTACGTTACGACCCGTTCAGTCAAGTTCCGCGGCTACTGACTTTTCTGATTTTGCAGGTCTAACAGCCGTACTCTCCTTCTCTTCGTTATACGTGACCATATCGGCCAAACACCCCTCGCCAACTTGCAAGCAACTCTCACGGCCGACTTGAACCGCATTTGGGAAAGCTTGAGCAAACCCGCTGAGCTCAAAGACCGCCTATTGTCGGATTATTTTGACTTGGCGTTCACTGCTCTACCACATAAAATACTTTCGGCTGACAAATTCGAGTCCGAGGTCCAAGAGCTTCGCACTCGGTTCGTCGACAAGGAAAGCAGTGACTATCTCTTCAAGCCCGCTTATCACAAACGCATTCCTGCAGATGGAGTGGCGTTTTATATGGAAGGCATATGGGTAAGTGCTTTTCCCTGCGGCTTTAAAGACACGCTGAAAAGATTCGACTGAAAAGGAGCAAGTTCAAACTAACAAGGATCTCGACTTGCCCACTCAACAAGAACTATTGGCTCAATTCCGTTGTGACGAAATCTCAGCCGTGGCACTGGCTGAATTCAACGAACAAGCGAAGTCACAAAAGCGACCTGTGGAGGGGGGCCGTGTTGTCGAAGGTCTGGGAGCAATGATGAACAATTGGAGAACACAAGCTTTGAGTAAATCCCCAACAGGATAGTGTCGAACATCTGAACTGAATTCACTTGCCAGCGCGCTACGACAGGGATGCCTCGCGGTATCACAAAGGTGTATATGGCCGCAAACGGGTTGATCTTGTCGCAGTGTTGGACTCTACACTTTCCCCCCTCTTCCTTGGACAGCTCAAGAATCTCCACAAATCGTGTCTCGTGACCTTCAAAAAAGAGATGTTGGATGGCTTGCGTGGGGAGGATTATGACTTTGCGAACGTCTTCAAGAGGGCGCAGGAAAAGTCTGAAAGAACTTTCTCCGAAGGTGGAAGGGAGGCGTTGGTGGAGGGCACAGATTGGAGTTGGGAGGAGGAGCTGGAGTTGTTGAGGGATGAGATCCGCGCCGTTGCTGATCAATGTAGAAAAGATGAAACGACGAAGATGGTTAATCTGATTGAGGTTTGTTTTTGTCTTTCATATGGCATTTCGGGATTGAGGATTAACGAGAAAGTGTAGCGAAATCTTAAGAAGCACATTTCGGAGCCGGTGGAATTGCATCTCGGAAAGGCCTCTCCAGACATGTGGGACGAGATACTTCGAGTGTTCCGAGGCACCTTGGATAAAGCCGAGAGGACATATCTGACGAAGGCAAAAAGTATGTTCAGTTTACTCTACCATGCGAATCTCAAGACGGTTTGTGAAGGTTTCAATTGCACTGAAGAAGAAAATGAAGTGGCTCTCGACGCCCTTCGCAAACGTGCATGGGTTGCCTTGCGGGCGAAGATTGATGAACAAACAGCCGACCCTGTTATACTCAGCAAACTTCGCAATCATTTTGAGGAGCGATTCCGTTACGATGAACATGGTGTTCCAAGAGTGTGGAAACCTGATGATGACATTGACAGTGCCTTCATGAAAGCTAAAGATCAGGTATGCCTAATCCAGACTTCCGTTTTCTACTGAAAATTTGAACGCCTCGATATAGACTCTCGACCTCGTCCCGTTATACTCAAAAATATCTCCAAGAGATACCTCTTTGGAATTTTATCTTCCCTCTGAATCTAAAGATTCACTTTCGAACGATGATTTCGACTTGTCCGCATCACTGGTCATATTTACGGAGACGAAATGTCTGGATCTGACAAATAAGTTTCGGCGTGACGCAGATGCGTTCTACGTGGAGGCGAAGCGGAGTACAGTCGCAAGCATCGCACAGATTCCGTATTGGATGTACGGTGTCCTGGTGGTTCTTGGGTGGAATGAAGCCATGATCGTCCTTTTCAATCCACTATATTTCGCATTCTTGCTCCTCGCTATGGCGACATCGTGAGGTTCTTTTTTTGTTGCATGCGCGATAACTGATTGATGGTTTTGTTGCGAAGGTACATTCTTATACAACTCGGCCTGGTGGGACCTCTTTTACAGGTTACCCGAACGGTCGGAAGTGAAGTGCGTTGAAAGGGTCTCCGTGGATTTCGACTGATGTATTTTACAGATTCAGAGACAAGCAGCAGCTCGGCTACGCGAGCATTTTTCGCAGCCGGCGTTGGCTGAATCAGTGCCAGTTGGTCCGAGCCGTGACAGGGAGGAGGTGGGACAGATACAGTAATAGACAATGGGATGTGTGACAATATTTGTGACAATGTGACAATTCATTGTTCTTTACAGCTACCACTGGTATGTAAGTACAATGTCGGGTGCGATGGTTTCGACTCTTTTTGCTTTCTCTTTCCCTCTACCCCTCGTCGCCGGTCGACTTCTGGCATGTCTACCCTCGCCCAGCCCCCGACATACGATGCAACCACCACCACCAACCTCACACCTTATCTCCAACTTTCACACCTTCTCTCACTTACATGGCTTGCCTACCCCATTCTTTCTCTCATTTTCGTCGCCTTTCGCCTTCAATTATCCATGACATCTTTGGAGAATTCTATTTTGAATGTCAAGTCCGATATTCTATCAAGCTGCAAGGCAGCAGAACATGCTGCCACTGCAGCCGCAAGCATGCCCCGCTACATGGCCCTCGCAACCAACGAGCAGTTTGTTGATGCAGTCAATGGTTCTTTGCATGCTGCACGCGTCGCTCTCGTACTTTCGCTCACTGCAATGGAAGCCATCATCAACTTTATCATCGACACCTATCGTTCTACGTTCTTTTGTTTCCTGGAGCTTGTTGTCAGCGGGGGTCTTGGAATCCTGATAGCTGCCGTTCAAGAGGTCAATTTACCCGTTGCTTTTGTTTCCTGCCTTCTCATTATTTCACAGATCAACACTGTTCTTCAAAGTGTCACTAGCGGCCTTCGAACTAGCATTCAGAGTGACATTACCTCTGCCAATAGTGTCATCCAGAACGCCATCAATGCTATTAACAAAGTCAATCCATTTGGAAATATCAATGCGCCTCAGATTGCCGTACCTAGTCTTGATGCACTGCAAAATGTTACTTTGCCTTCTTCCTTTCAAGATACTCTGACAAAGTTGAACGCCTCAATTCCATCCGTGGCAGACCTGAAGGGCGCACTGGAATCAATGTAAGCACCAACCTGATACATGATGCCCTCTTGACCTCATTATCCTATAGCATCGACACTCCTTTCGAGCTTTTGAAGAAGGACATCAATGACACTTTTACTGGGTTATCATTCAACTCATCGATCCTTCCCGTTCCGGAGCAGAACCGTCTCTCTTTTTGCAGTAACGTTGATTTGTCCGTCGTTGATGACATTGCACGGGACTTTATAAAAATTGCCAAGATTGGAGTTGTCATCATTATTCTCCTCGCCCTTCTCCTCATCGGTCTCAACTGCCTTTTGACATGGTACAAATGGTGCTGTATGAAGAGACACCTGGAATATACTCGCCAGGCTTGGATCACAGACCCCACTATGATCCACACAAAGACCTCCTCATCCTCACCACCACAGGTTACCCTCAGCGACCATAACTTGATGATGCTCCAGGCAAACTCATCTCATCCGCTAATCACCCGCATAATGAATCAGTTATCAGCACTTCTTCGCCTCAGCCCTTCTCAGCACACAAATCTTCGATGGTTCCTCCACTATATCTTTCATCCTCCTGCCCTCGCTTGTTTCCTCATTGGTTTCTTTGGTTTACTATCTGTCGAAATCCAGCTGCTCGCGATGGGCCCGATTGTCCACAAGTTTCAGGATAGAGCGGCATCCACTGTATCCGATTTTTCCAACGTTATTGCCACATCCATCAATGACAGCATGTACAACCAATCTGCACTCTATGCCAATGACGTCAACAGCCTGGTAGACGGCATTCAATCCACCATCAACAATGGTGTGTTTGGGTGGGTAAACGGCACCACTGTCACTTTAAACGCGACGATCAACGCGTTCTACACTGATATTCAGAAAGCTGTGTCAACTGTATTTAACGGCACTGTTCTGGAAACCCCCGCCAATGATTTTGTCAAGTGTTTCATTGGCGGCAAAGTGGACGCCATCGAGAACGCCTTGACATTCTTGCACGACAATTTACAGATTGACATTCCACGGGTGAACGATTCTATCCTCGTCCTTTCACCGGCGTCGGTTCACGAGGCTACGGCTCCGATTGCAGTAGCAGCGATCGGGGGCGGCCCTAACGACAAGGAAGGTCTCATTGGACGACTGGTTAAGTCGTATACGGCGACGTTGAAGAAAGAGCGTGTGATGTTCGGGCTTTTCCTGGCATTATGGGGAATAGTTGTCCTCATGGGTGTCTGTATTCTCATTTGGAATACATATGGCCATGCCTTGTTGAAGAACAGGAGACGTCGACGTTATGAGCTTGAGCAACGCTCTGGGATCAAGGGAATCGTCGTACCTTTCAGGTCTGGGGCCGAATCCGGGAATGAGAAAGGTGCGGTTCAGGACTTACCCTCTTTCACGCCTCTGCCCTCGCCGAATAGAAGTGCCTTCAAACCCTTCTGGGGTTCACGATCCAACTCTCCGATCGGAAATCAACCCTCTGGCTCGACTGAGTCTTTTGGCATCCAGAAAGAAGGGTGGGATGATTTTCCACCAAAACCTATCGAATCAAGCGTTAAGAAGCCAAGTAGGCTAATGACCATAGGACGGAAGGCCATTGGCAAAGAACGTGTCAAAGCCAACGGCGGGGAAGAGTCTACATCCTCCTTATCTGAAAAGTCACCTTCGGACGAGGGAATTAGGAATACGACATGGTTCGGAAAGTTTATGACATTGTGGACCAAGAAGGAACCAATGCCACAAAGTCCGGAATTTTGGGATCAAACCTCCCGTGGCCGCCCCAAGTTGCAGATCAATATTCACCGTGATTCCGCAGGCGCTGATCCCAATCCGTACAGCTCCTATGCCATGCAGTCTCGCTGGTCTGCTTCACCCGATGCAACACAAACGTCCTGGAGGAACGTAATGTCACCCAGCAAGAAAACGAGCACAACCACCACCGTAACATTTCTGACTCCCAGTGGCTTTTCTACGCGCAAGCCTGGCGTACCAAGCATTGACCAATCCTACGATTCCTTTTCTAGCACCACTCTCAAATCTGGAGCTCCGGCCTCTCTCCCCTTGCCACTCTACCACGGCTTTTCAGGCTCTCAATCTCGCCCATCAGCTCAGGCAAAAGCAACTATGACGGAACGCAAGGACTCTTCTTCTCCCCCTCCTTTTGCATCGTACCGTACGGACAAGCTGCCCAACCTGCCTTTTGATGGGCACCGACGAACTTCTACGTTGAGAGTCACGAATCCCTCATTTACGTCGTCCGACTACACTGTTGCAATGCCTGCGTCGCGGTTGTTGACAACCACGGACGCTCGCCATTCTTCCCTTACCAACCCGTTCATTACGCCTTTCGATGATGAACACCGAGTAACGATCGATAACAATCCTATGGACGCCAGGCAGAGTATCTCTACAAATCCTTTCGTTGTTGCACTCTGATGCTGACGCATTGAACCCTACTTTCTGACTTCACGGACCACGATGAACTCTCAAACGAACATAATGTACCTCCTCTGCTAAATGTCCTGCATCATTTTCAAATTGTATTTGTTACGTTCATGCTTGCTGGGCAAGTCTGTAGCATCGTCATTGTATTTTTACACCCCCATCTTATTTGTAACACCGGATTAATATTAGAATCAAAGAAATTTGTATAACTTGTAACTACAGTATGCGTCGGTCAGCACTGTTACTGGTGGTTCACTGAGTGGCCGGAATTTGCCGAGCCCACAAATCCGGAAACATACGGGCCTTGTCACAGACTCATTCACTTCAAAATGTCGTCGTTGCGTCTCATTTCTTCTGTTGTGCGCCGAGCAACGACTTTCTCAATAGCACGACGTGGATATGCCGACGCTGTTAGCGACAAATTGAAACTCTCGCTGGCTCTTCCTCACAAGGTTTGCAGACGTCGTGCTACTAAAGTTCTCTGCTGACCCACATGTCAGTCAATCTTTACCTCGCAGGATGTCGTCCAAGTAAATATACCTGCAGAATCCGGAGACATGGGTATCCTTTCCAACCATGTGCCATCTATCGAAGCTATACGACCAGGCGTGGTTGAGGTTATTGAGTCGAATGCGGGTTCTCAAAAGTTTTTTGGTGAGAGTCCTCCAACTCACGACCCCCTCGAGTTCTCATAAGAGAACATAGTCTCCGGCGGATTCGCTACCGTCCACCCAAACAACAAGCTTACGATTAACGTCGTGGAGGGTGCCCCATTGGAAGATTTTTCGATCGAGGTGCGTAGTATGCTGGCAGTCTAGGACGAAGTTCAACCCATATTCTCTCCAGGCTATTCGCAGCAACTTGGCAGATGCACTAAAGGTGGCAGCTGGAAGCGGTTCGGAGGCAGAGAAGATGGAGGCACGCATTGAGGCTGATGTGTATGAGGCGTTGCAACATGCCCTTGCAAAATAGTGGCTTTTGTATTTAGAGACGCCTCTTTCTGGCGGCGAAGTCCCCTGAGTACACCAACTACTCAACCCCATTTCTGATTTAATTAAGTTGCTAATCTATGGTCTCTCGCCAGTTGACGTTCGCCGTCTCGTTCGAAATGGGTCTGCTCGTCAACCACAAGAACTGTAATCACTTGGTTGTCACCCCCCTTTCTGCCTGAGTAAATCCACCGCCGTTGCCATCTTCACCGTAGTCGCTGTTGTAGCCGATTCATGTTAGGCCCGCGTACTATGGGTGCGAGTAGTAACCCAGGACCCCACACTCAACCTCTCCATCGAAGTTCTGTTAATTATACCGCAAGCACCAGTCTTCAGCGCCAGAAATCCACGAAACAGCTCATTAGTCGCTATGAGTCCATGAGCGTATCTCCAGGCAAGGAACCTACTCCAAGAAGACCCATGCATCGACACGAAAACGGAGGGTCTCTTGAAACACCAAAAAAAATGGCTGCGAATCAGGCTGGCCAGAAGGACAAATCTCCTATTCGCCAATCATTCCGCAACCTCCTCTCAGTTATCAAGAAAACGACCACCGGATTGTCTAAACGACGATCAGATGACCGACTCTATCTTCTCAAGTGTGGCCAAACCTACGATGATCCTCCTGGTGTGCCAGCCAAGGACATTTCATGCGTTGACGAACTAGAACCATTACAAAACCGGAGAGATAAAAAGATTTCTGGTCCACTCTTATATCTCTCCCATTCTCATATTGGGTCGGACAGTAGCGGCCTGGCATGGGTATCTTGTACGGCGAATGTGCAAGGAAACAAAATCCTCGTTTCCTGGTTCACACCCCTAGGGGACCCCTGCATCCATGAGATTACGCTGTCTCGCTGCTCGGATATTCGATCACTTTCGCTCAGATACATGAATCTCGAAGAGGTATCCCTTTTACCCTCCACGGGAGGCGAAGAGCTCAAAGTGTTTGAGATCCTTTTTGAAGGAAGAGCCCGGGAAAAGTTTGCCGCGACTTCAGTCAAGGATCGAGCAAATTGGATCAGCGCGATGTGGTAAACATCTTTGATATTTTCATAAGCAAATGTCCTGAATGGGTCGGCATATAGGGACGCGATATTGCCCTCTCAAGAATTAGAAGATGTTCCAACCGAAAGTAGGCCGTCGAAACTCTTGACCGCCCACAATCAAGTTTTAGAGCAAGTTGAAAGTCCCATTCCAACTCCATTGCCGATACTTAGTCCTCTATTAAGCCCTACCTATTCTGAGGACTCTGCCCCTCCATTTCCTTTGAAGCCTTCGCTACCCGCGCTAACGATACCAGGGAAGTTAGGCAACGCTTTACCAAAACTTCCTTCACCCACTGGCTTCACCCCAATTTCTCCTAGCGTATATTCTCCCGTTTCAAGGCCAGCCTCCTCAGAAAGCTACCGTTCTACCAGTCCTTCCGTAGCGAACCTCGGCCAACTCTCTGTCGTCAAACAACGATTGGCTCAGATAGAACGAAATCACACGCAAAGCCCTCAGCACGGAATTCACGGTACAGCGGTTTCTCAGGCGCCCAAACTCAAGGGGTACAGGGCGTTATCTCCTAGGGGTGACATCCAACAGTCTTTTCAATGGCCCGCATGTGAAACCTCATCCCAAAGGAATTCATCGGGCGCAGCAGATTTCGATAATCGGGAAAACTCCATAAACTACCACAAAGTTGCGAACGATCTGACCGACATAAAGAGTGTCCTTGGTGGCGAGACAAGTTATCCGACTGTACAACAACTTGTTGTTGGTCTCGATCATCGCATTCAAGGAACGGGAGAATCTCTCAACTACATTCAAGACATCTTACAGGGACTAGTAGACCGTTCACCCATTCGACCTGAAGGGGAAAGCACCCAAATTGCCGCGCAGCTACGGGCGATCAGCACGCAACTAACAGCCGATATCCTTGCAAAGTTGACCGATTTACAAGAGAGAGAAAGGCCGAATCAAGGCGACGCTTTGAAGTCGGTGGGGACCGTCGATGCCTCTCTACATATGAAGCTCGAGGAGCTGATCAGGTTATGTTCCACCAAGATGAAGTCTAATCGTCCACTTGAAAACAATGATGATTCAGGACAAGAGGTATTGCTTTACTCAAAAAAAGGAGAGCTGAGCACTGAAAACTATTCATACTTAGTTGGCAAAGATTCTATCCCTTATTGAAGAAGACAACCAGAATCGCTTACAACAAACTCAACAACAAGCCGATAGTGTCAGGTATCTCAACGAGCTCAATACGGCAAGACATTTTTCTGTTCGTATGCTATCTCTTAATCTGTTCTTATGCAGTGGCTGGAGTCGTTCGTGAATAATGGAACCTCTCAAATCCAAGGTTTAGCTACAAACGTGGAACAGCTCTGCATGGACTTGGGCTGCACCGCGCAACCACCAGGCGCCCTGCGACCCCCTGATGCACCTAACTTACTGAACGATATTCGGCAACTTGCGCATGGAATGCAGATGCGAGATCAAAACCTGGCTGAACTACATGCCAGCGTAAACGGCCTGCTTGAAGTTATAAGTGCAGAGACTCGGCAAGGATCAGGTGTGCCCCCCGCCCCTCCTTCGGAACAATGCTCGTTGACTTACAGTCACCAAGGAATACAGGTCATTGCTGGCATGCTCGAGAGGCAACGCCTTGATCATGAACGCCTACTTAGAACCTTCACGAATGGTACGCAATTTTGTTGCCAGCGAAGATCGTTTATTGATCCCTAGGTAGAGATATCTAGCGAAATAAAAGGGGAACGATTGCGCTTCGTTGAAGCCATGAAAGAAGCAACGGCAATAAACATTCAAAGTGTGTAAAATTATCACGTTACTTTTTACTTTACTGATCAGTGGTCCTCTCCCATAAAAAGCACACGTCGAACAATTTAAAATGGAGCTAAATAAAGAGGTTTTGGGTATGACCGAGGAAGTGCGCCGCCTCCACCAAGACAAGCGAACAATAGAG
>Ga0307507_10011044_pt1 | contig 11493 bp, 13 predicted proteins | sample 7_EM_MG_FD_207223 | JGI IMG/M metagenome (GOLD analysis project Ga0307507, IMG submission 207223) | Populus trichocarpa ectomycorrhiza microbial communities from riparian zone in the Pacific Northwest, United States - 7_EM | ecosystem: Host-associated > Plants > Roots > Unclassified | place...
TCCAGTCTAGCATAAGTGCCTAAGTGCCGAGAAACCACAACAAAGTAGAGTCTGTCACAGTTATCACTCGCTTTCACACTGGAGTGAGCTGGCATTTTCGCTCTCTGAAAGATCAAGTTCTGAAAATAGAACTTAGCTGTGGAGCCTGAATGTCTTTAGCGCAAAATTGAAATTAAGAGGATGGTGGCTTTCTCACTTAGCGCCCAGACTAACCCAATTATTTTTGCCAAGGCTACCCCCTTTCCAGGAATGAGAATGCGATAGGGGGAGATCTTCATGGGGTACTCTGGATGAGAGGGGAATGAATGGTGAATCAGGAGGTGCGATGGTGTTGTGTGCAGAGTCTGAAAGCACGGGAGGTAAGGTTCAGTAGCTACTAGCATCCAGATGTCAGTGTGGATGCAACGGTGCCTCCTGACGCACCTGGCACAACTGAGTACAGCAACCTACCACGGAACGCACCTGGCGTCAGGGGCGCAAAGTTACCCACACCTAGCATCCTGACGCAACATCGGCGTACCAGACGCATGATAGGTTTTTGCTGATGGTTCTGTGTTACTCGGCTATAGCTCTATGCATACGCTCAAGAATCACCTCCGGTCGTTGGACCCGCACAGTTCGTATCTGCAATGGTTTGAAGGACAAGTTGATGATAGCAAGAGAACTCTGCCATTCTTTTATCGTAACGTCCTGGATTGTGTCAGATATCTCCTTCGCCAGATCGCATACCAGGATGATGTGGTCATGGCGCCGCGGCCTGAATTCGATCCTAATGGTGAAAGGATCTATCCGGAAATGCACACTGCGGACTGGTGGTGGGATGTTCAAGTACACCGCCCTAACCTCCTTTACGGTAACGTTAGCTGACTAATTATAGAAGACACTTCCACCTGGTGCGACTGTAGTTCCCATTATTGGGACGTCCGATCAGACCGATCTCAGCAACTTCTCCGGTGACAACAACGCGTGGCCTGTCTATAATACGCTCGGAAATCTTCCCTCAGCCCGGCGCAAGAGCCCTGGATCAATGGCTGTTCTGCTTCTCGCACTATTGCCTGGCCCCACCTAACTCTCAAAGTCCACCAAAGCAGATCAATACCAGAGACAAGTGAACGCCGATACACTGCAAGACATATTCGAATTCATTTTTGCGCCCCTGCAGTACATCGCGCTTGATGGCGTCCCAATTGATCGCGCTGACGGGAAGGTTCTAAGATGCTTCCCAATCTTGTCTGCATGGGTTGCGGACCATATGGAAAACGTGACACTGCACGGGTTAAAATCCAACGCCTCTCCTACATGTGAGGTGCCTGCCGGGGAATTAGGAACCAACATCAAGAACTATGGAGCCAGAGATTACGCCAGATACAAACGATATGGATATGAAAACCGGTTCCCAGGCTCGAAGCCAGACGGCACCCACGTCAAGTTCCGCGGCCTTGGTCTCAATTTGGGCCAAAACGTTTTTCATGGACTTCACCGGGTCTCGGAGGCTGACTTGTACACCCCGGACATGCTCCATACGGTTTATCTCGGATTATTTAAGCACATGATGGACTGGATCCAAGCCTTTCTCAAGAAGCACGGGCGACTGCAAGCTTTTGACGACGTTTGGAAGGCATTACCGCCGTACCCTGAGTTTTTGGTACCGAAAAATGCCTACCGCGAGGTTGCGCAGTGGCAAGGGAAAGAGATGAGGAATCTGGGGCGCTGTATTTTGGGAGTTCTCGCGATGGCACTGCGTCAGGCACAGAGTTCACAAGTGATACCTTTCAAACATGCTCTCGGATGCGTCAGAGCGCTCGTCGACTTCAGTATGATGGCACAATACCGAAGTCACAGGTCTGACACCATAGCTTATATAGAACATTATCTGAACCAATTTCACAGGATTAAAGGTATCTTCTTGGAGTTTCCAGTAACTAAGTGTACACTGGCCAAGGTTGACGAGCAACGGAGGGAGATACGGTATCAGGAAACGCAGATGAGCCAGCCTGTGGCTCCCTCTAAACGGCGCCGGATCCGTGACGACGTTCCCGAAGAAGAGCACGAGCGACATGTGGACTTGATCCATCGTGAATCGCATTTCAACTTTATCAAGATACATCTACTAAGTCATTTGAGTGATCATTTACGTCAGTTTGGCCATATACCGATGTATTCCACGGAGTTTGGAGAGCTCACATACAAGGAACAAATCAAGGACGGATGGCGACAATCGAATAAAAATGATGCTGTGCGCCAAATCGTGCACAGCTACAGTCGTCAGCACCCCATCCGGGTGAGGTTATTGAACCTCGAATCTCGTCCACGCTAGGGCGCCCATCTCTCTGCGGATGTCCTGCAACATTTAGAGAGTACAACGAGTGCCGTAACCGCGCCGGTCGGCCGTAGGGGGATCCTGAAAGGGCGTTGGGAAGACGAGTCCAATGTCTTGGATTTTAGTAAGGTGTCGGGGGTCTCCCTCGAGAGTATATGTCACGAATTGATCCGATATAGCCGTCATAACCTGCCTACAGAGCGCCAGCTTCCTGAAGATCATGCGATACTTCAATCACTCCCGGTTGAACTACTAACTCAACTCGAAATACCGGTTGTGGCGTCCTAAGAAAGCGACGTTTATGACATCCACCGTGCGCGATGCACGGGCGCCCTACACTTCAGGAACCAGGTGAGTCGCAATGATTGAGTTTGGCTCTAGGCTGGTTCTGAAGAGATGTATGATGCGCTGAGGGGCCGTCTGCCGGCAAAGCTCGTGGCGCTTTTCAAAATCGGGGACTACATCTGTGAGAATGCTGTGCGTCGGGTCGCCGCTGTTCGGAGGTTGAGTTCAGTCAACTCAGGATTCCCCTCGGACATACATGGCCTTGTGACAGTGCAGATGAGAGAGGATGCTCGAGAGTTTACGATAGTTGACGTAGGGACAATTTATGGCCTGGCGCACCTGATCCCCGAGGGGGAACGGCGCTGGCTGGTTACTAGCCGGATTGATTTGAGAAGGTTCAACGAAGTATATTAAGGAATCGGAATACGGGGGGGAAGGGGAGTCTGGCTGTGTGTGCGTATCCTAGTACTTGCGCGGCTTTGCCGTAACAAAAAAAGCCCTCTGGCGAATTGTGGTGAGGTTTTTCTAACTTCCTCGCCACATTTCGCCAGACGGCGTTTTGCATATCCTCAAGTTGTATATGTATGATATTTAGAAACAATTGCCTAGAAAATAAGGAGCACTCGCTAGTTTACCCTATACACGTAAGATTCCGAACGGGGGCGCAGGCCAACGTTAGAGATAGCAGGAGGAATACGTCAGGGCACGCGGAAGAGGCAATGTGACGCTGGCGCCATCATGACAAGGAAGTGAAGAGAACCGGAGCTAAGGTGTAGACAGGGCGTCGGTACGAGACGACCTCGCGGCAGGAGGTATAGGGCGTTGCAACGAAATTCATGGCGCACAGGGCGTAGAGAACGCAGAAGCCACGTTGCTTGCATCAGGGCGCAACGCCGACGAATCTGACGCAAGGTATTTTTTTGCTGATGTATTACCTAAGACCCCCTCCAGAGAAGTTAGCGAAATCCTGAGTTTTGATGCCACAGGGACGTCCTTTATACCGTTGCGTAGCTGGCGTCGAGCCCAACATCCTCCCGTGAACCGAATGGGAATCCGTCATGCGGTTGTGGAGTAATCTGCTATCGAGTAAAATTCCGCCAGCATAGTACCTAAGACCCCCTCCACAGGAGACAGGGAAATCCTGGGCTTTGATGCCACAGGGACGTAGTTTATACCGTTGCGTAGCTGGCGTCGAGCCCAACAACCTCCCGCAAACGAATCCGGAATCCGTCAGGTGGTTGTGGAGTAATCTGCAATCGAGTAAAGTTCCGCCAGCCTAGTATCTCCACAAAAGCCAGTGACTTCATCGGTTTGCATGGGACAGGGACGTTCTTTATACCGTTGATTAGCTGGCGTCGAGCCTAATACCCTCCCACAAACAGAATTGGGATCCGTCAAGCGGTTGTGGAGTAATCTGCACTCGAGTAAAATTCCACCTGCCTGCTACCTAAGACCCCCTCCAGAGAAGTTAGCAAAATCCTGAGTTCTAATGCCACGGGACGTCCTCTATACCGTTGCGTAGCTGGCATCGGGCCAAATAACCTCCAGAGAACAGAATCTGAATCTGTCTCGCGGTTGTGGAGTAATCTGCCATCGAGTCAAATTCCGCCCGCATGCTACCTAAGACCCTCTCCAGAGAAGTCAGCGAAATCCTGGATTTTGATGCCGCAAGGACTTCCCTTATACCGTTGCGTAGCTGGCGTCGGGCCCAATAACCTCCAGCAACCAGAATCTGAACCTGTCTCGCGGTTGTGGAGTAATCTGCCATCGAGTAAAATTCCGCCAGCATGCTACCTAAGACCCTCTCCAGAGAAGTCAGCGAAATCCTGGGTATTGATACCACAAGGGCGTCCCTTATACCGTTGCGTAGCTGGCGTCGAGCTCAATAACCTCCAGCAAACAGAATCTGAATCCGTCCCGCGGTTATGGAGTAATCTGCCATCGAGCAAAATTCCGCCAGAATGCTACCTAAGCCCCCCTCCAGAGATGTCAGGGAAATCCTGAGCTTTGATGCCACAGAGGCGTCCTTTATACCGTTGCGTAGCTGGCGTCGAGCCCAATAACCTCCAGCAAACAGAATCTGAATCCGTCCAGCGGTTGTGGGGTAATCTGCTATTGAGTAAAATTCCGCCAGCCTGTATATTTATAATTCCATGAATAATAGTCAGGTAGGGATAGATCCTATACCAGTGGGTAGCTGGCATTGAGCCCTGCCTGATGCTGATGGTGGATTCAGAATCGCTCTTGAGGTTTTGGTGGTGCCTTCAGGGTGGGCCTAGTGGTGAGGAGATTGAGGGATAAGGGGATAATCCGGAGTGAGGTCGCGTCGCGTCAAAGGCTAAGTGCCGAGAAACCACAACAATGAAGTGTGCTTGAGACTGTCATAGCTATCACTCCCTTTCACACTGGAGTGAGCTGGCCTTTTCGCTCTTTGAAAGATCAAGTTCTGCAAATAGAACTGCAGAGTATAGTAAGTGTCTTTAGCCTGAGCGCAAAATTAAAATGAAGCATACGGTGGCTTCCTCACTAACCCAATCATTTGTGCCAAGGGTGCCCCCTTTCCAGTCAAGAGGGATGGCTGGAAAGCCACAGCGGCTAATACTCCAGTGGTGTTCTGGAGGTTGGAGGAATGCGGGGTGAATCACAAGATATGATGGTGTTGTGAGCTGCGTCCGGAAGCATAGGATGTAAGGTTGTGTAGCCACTAGGGTCCAGAGGCAAGTCTGTATGGCAACCGTGCCCCATGATGTACCTGGCGTAGGCGAGAGTGGGAATACCGCATCGGGCGCACCTAACTGTCAAGGGTGCCAAGTTAGCCCACCAGGTATCCTGACGCAAAGGCAGTGGACCTGACGCACAGTAATTTTTTGCTGATGAAATCACCTGACCACAAACGTGATTCTTGTCACTAATAGCCAATAACAATACACCAATGACACACTATTGCGTCGTCATGTGAAACCCTATGAATCAACTGATCTCATAGTGCAAAAGATAACAAACCACCTACTAATAACAATCAGTTATGTGAAAGACTGCCTTGCTTAGTCACCGTTTGTGACACTCAACCATTGTATAAAATAAGACTCAAGAAGGACCCAAACGCTTATTTTGGAAGAAATAGAGCATAGAAAAGCATCCGGTTGAGGACTCCCCACTCTTACAGGGGTTATGATATAGTTCAATTTGGCAAGGATCTTCAGAGCAAGGCTCTCTTTCACTAAACAGCTCAATCCTATAAAGACTGTCAGAGGGATAATGAGAAAAGAAAGCTATTGAGTAGGATTTTATAGAAAAAAGAAGGGGATGAAGGCTCATAGTTGATTATGGTTCTTCCTTAATGCCTTTTCCTCTCTCTTAAATACCCCTGTTCCCTCTCTCTAAACTACTAAATTTACTTTCATGAATGTAATGGAAAGAAAAATATGGCAGAAAATAGTAACAGGGAAAATATTCCTAGGGGCGGGCAGGATTGTTTTCTCCTTCTGACCCTCCACTCACTCCAGCTTGGGTGTGTATTTTCTCTTCCCTCCATACCCTGTCTCAAGAAGGTCCCTGTTCGGGGTGTCAGGTGCTGCAAGAATTTATCCTTTCACATTGATTACCTGGACATGCTCCCATTACACTCTTGCAGTATATGTAGGAAGATCTTTGAGCTATTAATGAGCAGACACTTGGACAGGAAGCAGGATGAGGAATAAAAGGAAAAAAAAAAGGGCTACTACAAGCTGCTGACTGGGATAGTGTGACGAATAGGGACACCTTGGGGGGCGCGGAGGTTTCGGGGCCCTGGAGCCCCCATACTTAACATCCACGGGGGGTTGATAGAGAGCACCTTAGCTCTATTCTCGCTTCCTCAACTCAGAGTAAAGAGAGGTGTATATATGAAAACATAACACTATCCTCAGCTCTCTACTGATTACCATTTATGTTCACTTTCTTCCAAATCTATCTTCTCATCTACCCCTTATAGAAACAAAACAAAGAAACAATTTTCATTGCCACTGAATAAAAGAAATCTATCATGAAGCTATCTTCTTTTCTGAGACCGTTGATTCCATTATCCACCTCTGATTCTGCGTTTATTTCCGTAACCTCCATACTTTCTTTTGACATTTTATACTTCTATTCTATTATCAATGAAAAGATCTTTCCAATCCTGGTTATCTTTATAAAACGATGGAAACTATAGCCAGAGTATGCTGAGTTGTTTCTCTAACACAATCTAGCATTCACACGCAGCCAATCCGGTCAGGCTTGGGGTCCAAGGCTGCTGGCCTGGGCATTGTTTTGCCCGCAGCGAGGCTGGACTATCGACTTCAGTCAGGCTTTGAGGGTCTATCTGGCTTTGAGGGCCTATCAGGCCGGACTGCAGATATCTGCAGGCTTCCAAGTAATGAGATGTAATTAAGATAAGATAGGCAGATGAAACGCCAAGTGTTACGGATCACAAACACGCAACTGAGGAGGAAACTTTCGGCTATGACAATAGCCCCTCCCCCACTCATCCAACTATTATTGAAAAAAAAAGAATAAATTCAAAAAATTCAATGTAAATACATGGAAAAATACCTAGTAGAAATTAATATTCGATCTATAGAAATTTCTTTATGTGGTGGTGAAAGAGCAAGGTGATAAGAAAGGTTCAGTTGCCCTACCGGAGTAATAAATCGAGTGATAAGAGAAAACTAGAAACTCCCTTCTTCATCTATCTGGATATCTAAAACCTATGAGAATATTATTATTTTTAAATGGTGTGGCTTAAGCCTGAAAAACAAACAGATATTGGCAGGCATCTTGCCATATCTGCTGGTATTTTCAGATATTTGTAGGCATGAGCCACCCCTTAACCAAATAATGACCTTTGGTAAAGAATATACCAAAAGCCTACCGGCGCCACCAGACCCCCCGAAGCCAGCTGGCTTCTCCTAAGCCTGGCCTGAAAAGCCCAGGTTAATCTCAGTTTTCCCTGGCTTGGCCAGACTGAACGCCTGCTGGCTATCTGCAGGCTCACCTGGTCGCTTGCGAACACTGACACAATCGAACATTGTGTTTGCTACTCTCCTTGCAATGAACTGCATGTCCACATGCAAGTCCGACAGTCCTTTAGTTTACAACCTTCAGGTTTATATATATATATTCTCAGGATCTCAATAAAAATGCAACTTAGGGCCCATTTAGCTATAGACAGCAGTCTAGCAACCTGAGAAACTACTAACGATCAAAGAAAGTCAGTTTAATCAATAGGCTTTAAGCTATATGCTGGACAATATATTAGCTGAATATGTAACAATTCTTTTTCTTTACACTGCTTCAACTGTCTGTCTATTCATAGAGCTTTGATTTGTAATAGGTGGTTTAGTAGACGGTGGCATCTAAACCATTGTCTAATAAGCAATGGGAAAGTGTTAGACAAATTTTCCACTGTATTACATTCTTGTAACTAGACCTTGAAAAAGTTACATTGCCTACTATGCCTAAATGCCATGTACTTTGCCACACTCTCCAACACTGTCAAGCCCTGCCTAACAGTAGGTATCATTTCAGGCTGTTAGCCGGGCATCTATAGGTAAACAGGCCCTTACTGTGCTACCGTAAACTAAATCTCAAGTGTGACTCACTTCATTAAATTTCAAGTTCCATCTAGTTGCGATTTTTATTTCTGGGAGAATATTATTTTTGTTTCGTAGTAACTGGTTCAAGTTGGCTTCCACTAAGGCGATAAGGGTTTTATATTTTCTTGTAATGTTTTTTGTTTTGTCGGTTTGGTGGCAGTTTGGTCCTTATAGGCCTCCGTAAGCTAGGCTTTTTGCGCATTGGCACAAAGGCCACGCGGCTAAACACTCATTAATACACAGCTACACTTTTAAATCTCAATACTAATCAACATTAACCATTACCAAAGTACATTAAAACGCACCACGCCAATTCTAGCATTATTATCCATCACCATGAGCCCAAAAGCCCCACAAGCGACCCAAGCAGCACGACAGCAACTACACTCCCGCCATTCCTAGCTGCAACACCAGTAGATCCACCAGGAGCGGTGGTAGTAGCAGCGGGAGCAACCGTACCACCAGAACTACCTCCAGAGCCACTACCAGAGCCGGAGCCACTACCAGAGCCAGAGCTAGTACCACCTGTAGGTGAACTATCAGATTTCCTAGTAGCACTGGTACCCCCAGTAGGTGTACTACCAGAACTACCTCCAGAGCCACTACCAGAGCCGGAACCACTACCAGAGCCAGAGCCGGTACCACCAGTAGATGAACTATCAGATTTCCTAGGAGCACTGGTACCGCCAGTAGGTATACTACCAGAGATACCTCCAGAGCCACTACTAGAGCCAGTGCCGGTACCGCCAGTAGGCGAACTATCAGATTTCCTAGTAGCACTGGTGCCACCAGTAGGTGTACTACCGGAACTACCTCCAGAGCCACTACCAGAGCCAGAGCTTGTACCACCAGTAGGTGAACTATCAGATTTCCTAGTAGCACCAGTACCGCCAGTAGGTATACCACCAGAGCTACCTCCGGAGCCACTACTAGAGCCAGAGCCACCACCAAAGCCAGAGCCGGGACCACCAGTAGATAAACTATCAGATTCCCTAGTAGCACTGGTACCGCCAGTAGGTATACTACCAGAGATACCTCCAGAGCCACTACTAGAGCCAGGACCGGTACCGCCAGTAGGTGTACTATCAAATTTCGTAATAGCACCGGTACTGCCAGTAGGTATGCCACCAGAACTACCTCCAGAGCCACTGCCAGAGCCAGAGCCGGAGCCATTACCAGGGCCGGAGCCACTACCAGAGCCAGAGCTGGTACCGCCAGTAGGTGTACTATCAGATTTCGTAGTAGTGCCGGTACCGCCAGTAGGTGTATTACCAGATTTCGAAGTAGCACCGCCTCCGGAAGCACCCGTGCTGGTTGGATTCCCACCAGTCGGGGGGGAAGAGGTGTCACTTTTCGACGAGCCGGTTGGCATCTTGATAGTGATTTTAGTCTCCCTGATTGGAGCAAGACTGACGTAGATCTGAATTGATTGATTAATCAGCAAATAAACTCCCAAAGTCTAGATACTCGGGAAAATTGACTTACGAGACTTTGCGACGAGCCGGTTGGCATGTTCATAGTGATTTTAGTCTCCATGATGGGACCAGGAGTGGTCTGAATCCACTATTAATCGGCGAATAAACTCTCAATGCCTAGATACTCGGGAAAATTGACTTACGGTAGGGGGGATGGTACTTTTCGACGAGCCGGTTGGCCCGTTCATAGTGATATTAGTCTCCCTGCTGGGACCACGAGTGCTCACCCTCTGAGTCAATTGATTAATCAGCTAATAAACTCTCAAAGGCCTAGATACTCGGGAAAATTGACTTACGGTAGGGGGGATGGTAGTCGTGCAAGAAGGGCAGGAAGTTGTCGGATCATTGGTTGTCTATCCACCCCGTTAGTGAGGAATTCTAGGGAAGAGAGGAGAGGAGAGGGATAAGTTAGCATACAGTTCCCCCAAGATCCTCAGGCCTACACTGCCCGCTAGCCGTACATGTCATTGGAATCACACCAGTAACATTAATGGGAAACGCCATCGAGCTCGTCGAAGGGCTCCCAACAATTGAAGCGAGCATAATTAATTTTGCGAGTATACCCGAGGAGCGCATCTTTATCTCTTCTTTTTATTCTCCTTTTTATAGTGATTGTGGAGGAATCTCAATCGATCAATCAAGCAAAAGTAGCAAGAGGGAAGCGGGGTGGGAGTGGGAGATACTATAAAAATAAAAATAAAATGCACCACAAGTTAGAAGGAGGAGAGGGCATTTATGTTGTTTTCGTTTGCTTGCTCACACAGAAGCGACTGAAATTTCCCCCTTTTTTTATTGCCTTTGATATTCACCCCCTGGTTGGTCTCTTGTTATTGGTTTCTTTGAGGGAGCATGGCGGGAAAGAGTGGAAATTAACCAGTGCACAAGGAGACCTACAGGGGAACAGCTCCTAAGCTTTGTATGTTCCACAGGGAGTACTTGTGCTCGTCCCACGCAAGAAATATTCGAAAACAGGAGTTTTCGGCTTGCATGGACGCTCAGACAATCGCAGGGGTTTTACTATATTTTTTTTTAATCCCTATTTTCGAATACTTCTTGCTAGGACGAGTAAGGCAGCAAACCTCGCTTGTGGAACATACAAAACTTAGGCGCTGTACCTCCTTAGGGGACAGGAAAACTGGTTATTTTCGGTTAACCTAAAAGTCTTGAACACCTAAGTGGGGAGCGAGAGCTGGAAGAAGTGTAAAATAGGGCTTTTCAGAGCTGAAGAAATCCGATCGCGGGAGAACAACAAATCAGCATCAACCCAGCGTTCTTTTTACATTTTATTAAAAGATTTTACTGATGATAATATTCAGCATTCAGTTGTAGATTATCACCCGTTCTATGGCAGTCGGTATGGTCAGCATCATACCCAGCTTGTGTAGCCAGGAACCCAAATTTGAGTAGGGACAAATTTCAGGGAAATGCGATATTACCCTACTCAGTCCCCATCTTCCAGCTACCAACCACCTACACCTATTACACAAAGCCGTCCTTAAACCTAGGTCAAATTTCCTATTAACTGCCACCTAGGTCCCCATGCACAAACCCGCTATTTTAATTAGTACGGTAAAGTTTTCCGATACCACCCACTTTTATGTTTTTTCCCTCCCGTACCACCCTTTTGTTATAGGTTCATCAAGGGAAGAACGTGAACCATGTGGCACAGTGAAATGCAACAGTGGCTGTGCCACAAGAGTGCCAAGAATATGAGTGATTGACTGTGATGTAGTATAAATAATAATAGGTATGAAAGAAAGTAAATTAATTATATACAATTGTTTGTGAATTTGACACT
>Ga0307507_10011045_pt1 | contig 11493 bp, 7 predicted proteins | sample 7_EM_MG_FD_207223 | JGI IMG/M metagenome (GOLD analysis project Ga0307507, IMG submission 207223) | Populus trichocarpa ectomycorrhiza microbial communities from riparian zone in the Pacific Northwest, United States - 7_EM | ecosystem: Host-associated > Plants > Roots > Unclassified | place...
CTGGCCGGTCACCGATCCGTCCGGCAGCCTGGTGCTCGGCCCGGAGTACGGCTGCGAGGTCGAGTTCTGGCGCCCGGTCGACGGCACGCTGGCCGGCCCGCGCAGCAACCCGGTCGCCGACGTGGTGCCGGCCGGCGAGCCGATCGTGGACGCGCCCGAGTCGGTCTTCGGCTCGTTCAGCTCCCCGGCCGACCCGGCCTCCTACCGCACCCGCGAGATCTTCACGATGGTCAGCCCCGATCGGGTCGGGTTCCCGATCGACGTGGTCTACACCTGGGTGGACGGTGGCGACCCGGTCTGGCGCGAGCGCAAGGCCGCGGCCCTGCGCGAGAACGGCTGGGTCACCGAGGTCAGCGAGCAGGCCGCCAACGACTCGCGGTTCGCCTCCCGGGACGAGCTGCGCTACTCGCTGCGCGCGCTGCACGCCTTCGCCCCCTGGGTGCGGCACATCTTCCTGGTCACCGCCGACCAGGTGCCGGCCTGGCTGGACACCACCCGGCCGGACCTGACCGTGGTGAGCCACCGGGAGATCTTCGGCGACACCGGGCGGCTGCCGACCTTCAACTCGCAGGCCATCGAGTCGCGGCTGCACCGGATCCCGGGGCTGTCCGAGCACTTCCTCTACCTCAACGACGACGTGTTCCTGGCCCGGCCGGCGCCACCCGAGATGTTCTTCACCGCGGGCGGGCTGACCCGGTTCTTCCCGTCCGGGGCGCTGGTCGACTCGGCGCCCCGGCAGCCCACCGACCCGCCGGCGAACTCGGCCGGCAAGAACAACCGGCGGCTCATCCAGCAGGCGTTCGGCCGGGTGCTGACCCGCAAGATGAAGCACACCCCGCACCCGTCGCGGCGCAGCGTGCTGGCCGAGATCGAGCTGCGGTTCGCCGAGCACGTGGCGGCGACGGCGAGCCACCAGTTCCGGCATCCCGACGACATCTCGCTGCTGTCCTCGCTGCAGCAGTACTACGCGTACCTGACCGGGCGGGCGGCCCCCGGGGACATCAAGTACATGTACACCGACCTGGCCGACCCGGCGACGCCGATGCGGCTGGCGCGGGTGCTGCACGACCGGCACATGGACGCGTTCTGCCTGAACGACACCGACTCGTCGGCCGAGGCGGCGCGGGAGCAGGCGGCGCTGCTGGCCGAGTTCCTGCCCGCCTTTCTGCCGTTCCCGTCGCCGTACGAGCTGACCACGCCCCGGCCGGCGACGGCGGCGATCGAGGCGCCCCGGACGCCGGTGGTCGGGCGGCAGAGCACGCACCGAACGGCCCAGGTGCACCCGGACATCCCGCTGCCGACCCAGCCGTCCGCCACCGACCCGACACACGCCTGACGAATTCAGCCCGCTCAAGTCGGCCTCCGGCCGTACCTTTCGAGAGGATTTTTCATGACTTTTGATGTTGTAGTGCTCGGGCTCGGGTACGTTGGGCTTCCGCTCGCGCAGCAGGCCACCCGCGCCGGCATGACGGTGCTCGGCTTCGACGTCAACGCCCGGGTGGTCGGCTCGCTGACCGCCGGCCGCTCGCACGTGGACGACCTCAGCGACGCCGACGTGGCCGAGATGCTGGCCGGCGGCTTCCGCACCACCACCGACGAGTCACTGATCGCGAACGCCGGCACCGCGGTCATCTGCGTGCCCACCCCGCTCGCCGAGGGCGACGGCCCGGACCTGCGCGCGGTGGTCGGCGCCACCGAGGCGATCGGCCGCAACCTGCGCCCCGGCATGCTGGTCGTGCTCGAGTCCACCACCTACCCGGGCACCACCGACGAGGTGGTCCGGCCGCTGCTGGAGAAGCTCTCCGGGCTGACCGCCGGCATCGACTTCCACCTGGCCTTCTCCCCGGAGCGGATCGACCCCGGCAACGAGCGCTTCGGCGCACGGAACACCCCGAAGGTGGTCGGCGGCTACACCCGCGACTGCGCCGACCGGGTAGCCGCGTTCTACGGCCGGTTCGTCGACACGGTGGTCCGCACCAAGGGCACCCGCGAGGCGGAGACCGCGAAGCTGCTGGAGAACACCTACCGGCACGTCAACATCGCGCTGGTCAACGAGATGGCCCGGTTCTGCCACGAGCTCGACATCGACCTGTGGGACGTGATCCACGCGGCCGCCACCAAGCCGTTCGGCTTCCAGGCCTTCTACCCCGGCCCCGGCGTCGGCGGGCACTGCATCCCGATCGACCCGAACTACCTTTCGCACAAGGTGCGCAGCAAGCTCGGCTACCCGTTCCGCTTCGTCGAGCTGGCCCAGGAGATCAACGCGACCATGCCGGGCTACGTGGCCCGCCGCGCGCAGAACCTGCTGAACGCCGACGGCCAGGCCGTGCACGGCGCCACCGTGCTCCTGCTCGGCGTCACCTACAAGGCGAACATCGCCGACCAGCGCGAGTCGCCGGCCACCCCGCTGGCCCGCCAGCTGGCCCAGCTCGGCGCGACCGTGCTCTACCACGACCCGCACGTGCCGTCCTGGACCGTCGGCGACGTCGAGGTGACCCGCACCGACGACCTGGAGGGCGCGGCCGCCGCCGCCGACCTGGTGATCCTGGTGCAGCACCACCGCGAGTACGACGCCGACCACCTGGCCCGCCTCGCAAAACGCTTCTTCGACACCCGAGGCGTCACCACAGTCCGCGAAGCACATCGTCTCTAGCGTTTTACAGATCAACTTCCCGTTGCCGTACGCGGTCAGCCAGGCCCCCGCCCACCAAGGCGACCTGGCTGCCGTCCCGGCCCCGGACCCGCCCGCATCCGGGCTGAGCTGCAACTCAGGCAGGCCACCCCAGGCGTCGGCCCGTCTCGCTGCTGCCGCTCATCGCCGCGGGATCGACGTCGTGGCCGACGGGCGGAACGTCCAGCGGGAGTTGAGTGTGTAGTTCAGCACCGGGATGGCGACCAGGGCAACCGCCTGCACGATCGGGAAGGGCGTGTGCAGCAGCTCGGTGCCGGCCCAGAGCACGGCCGTGTTGAGGGAGAAGGCGGCGGCGGTCACGGCCAGGAAGCGCGAACCGGCCACGGCGTGACCGGTGGCGGAGCGGAACACCCAGGCGTGCTGCAAGACGTACGAGACGAGGATGCTCGCCACGAAGCCGGCGGTGGACGCCGCGAGCGGGCGGACGTGCAGGCCCTCGGCCAGCGCCAGGCCGATGCCGAAGTGGGTGAGGGCGCTGGCGCCGCCGCTGACGGCGTAGCGGAGCAGGCGAGCGATCATCGGCAGAACGGCCTCCCGTACATCTGCTCGGTCGCCATCGACGCGGTGACCGCCATCCGCTGCGCCGAGCTGTGCGTGCCGGGCAGTTCGCCGGACGCGAAGCGGGAGTACGGCGCCGTGCGGAACATCGCGCCGAACTGGTCGAGCAGCGTGCACCGCCGGGCGTTGCCGGACGGCCGCGGGTCGAACTGGGCGACCTCCGTGGCGATCGCGCCGGTCAGGACCGCGTACGGCAAACGGTCGCCGCCCACGGCGTACGCCTGATTGACGGTGGTTGTCCCCGCGCCCAGCAGGACCAGCACGACCAGCGCGACCCGAGTCGCCACGGCCCGCACCGCGAGCGCGAGCAGACCGGCCAGCAGCAGGGCGCCGCCAGCCGCGGTGAGGCCGCTGTCCCGCCAGCCCAGCCCCCATCGGCCGGCCTCGGCGAGCGCCTGCGTCTGCGGGTTGATCGAGCCGAGCACCGCGCCGAGCAGCAGCACCGACCCGCCCGCCACGGCCAGCCGGACCGCCCGCGGCCGGTCGAGACCGGGCAGCCGCGGCAACTCGGCGAAGACCCGGGCGGCGAGCAGCGCGAGCACCACCACCGCCACCCCGAACACGACCTTGCCGAGCGGCCCGGCGTCGCGCATGGCCTCGCCCCACTGCAGCGGGGGCAGCCACGCGGTCAGCCGGTTGGTCAGCGCGCCGCCGGCGCCGGGCCCGAGCACCAGGTCGGAGTTGCCGTAGCAGCCGCCGTCCCGGCAGGCCTGGTACAGCAGGAAGCGGATCGGCACGAAGACCGGCAGGAAACCGGCCCAGAGCAGCAGCGCGGACCGCGGCCGGGCCCGGCCGCCACGGGCCAGCACGGCCGCCGTCGCGAGTGGCGGCGCGAGCGCGGCCACCTCGTTGAAGACGGCCAGCGTCGCGCCGGCGAGCACCAGGAGCACGCCCCAGCGCGGTGCGCGGCAGACCCAGGCGGCGACCGCGAGCACCAGCGCCGCCGAGAGGAAGTAGAGCCCGCCGAACAGGACCGTCGTGCTCAATCGGCCGGCCGCGCACAGCCCGGCCGCGAAGGCGAACGGCAGCAGGGCGATCGGCCGGGACGGCGGCTCGGCGAACATCCGGCCGGGAGCGGTCACCGCCTCGGCGAAGACCACCGCGGCCGCGCACAGCACCGCGGCGGCCAGCGCGGCGACCAGCCGCAGGCCGACCTGCACCGGAAGGTGGGTGACCTCGCCGAAGACATAGGCGACGGTGTCGACCGACCACTCGAGCATGCGGCCCAGCGGGCGGAAGTTGCCGAAGCCCACGTACATCGGCACCGAGCGGAGATTGTCGGTGACCAGCCGCCAGGGCCGCTCCCGCACGATCGAGCCGTGCCAGTACACGTTGTACCGGTGGTCGGCGTCGGCGACGAGGTAGAGCAGCGGCGCGGTCACCGCCGGCGGCAGCAGGAGGCAGCGCAGAAACACCCGCCGCCAGGCGCCGCCGGCCACCACCGCGGCGGCCGGCTCGTCGAGAACGGCGGTCACTTGCGGTCCGCCACCAACTGCTCGGGCACGTCGGCGGTTTCTTCCGGGGTTTTCCGCCGCGGGTCGGCACCGGCTACCGCCCGGGCCGACTTCTCCTGCACCAGGTAGCGCGGCCGGCCGCGGACCTCCTCGTGGATGCGCGCCAGATACTCGCCGATCACACCCAACCCGAGCAGCACGAACGTGCCCATCACCAGCAGCACCAGGATCACGGTCGGGAAGCCGGCCAGCGATCCGCCGCGCACCCAGCGGATCAGCGTCTGGGCGCCGAGCACCACCGAGAACCCGGCGAAGGCCAGCCCGACCAGCGTCACCAGGTGCAGCGGCGCCGAGGTGAACGAGGTGAGGCCGTTGACCGCGAGCCGGAACAGGGCGCGGAACGTCCACCGGGACGCGCCGCCCTCCCGGTGGTCGATGTTCACCTCGATGGTCGTACGCCGGAAGCCGATCCAACTCGACGTGCCCCGGAAGAACGACGAGTGCTCGGGCAGCCGCAGCAACGCGTCCAGCGCCGGCCGGCTGAGCAGCCGGAAGTCGGTGGCGTTGACCAGGTCCACCTGGGTGAGCCGGGTGAAGGCCCGGTTGAACAGCTTTCCGCCGAGCCGGCCGATCAGGCCCTGCCCGGTCCGGTTGCGCTTGACCGCCTCGACCACGTGCGCGCCGTCCCGCCAGCGCTGCACCATCGCCGGGATCGCCGACGGCGGGTGCTGCAGGTCGGAGTCGATGACCACGACGGCGTCGCCGGCCGCGTGCTCCAGCCCGGCGAGCACGGCCGGCTCCTTGCCGAAGTTGCGGGACAGCTGGACCCCGCGGACCCGGTCGTCGGCGAGCGCGTGCCGGACGATGCGGTCCCACGAGTCGTCCGCCGAGCCGTCGTCGACCAGCACCAGCTCGTACCGCAGCCCGGCGTCGCCGAGCACCTGGCCGAGCCGGCGCACGAAGCGGTCGACGCCCGGCCCCTCGTTGTAGATCGGCGCGACCACCGACACCAGCGGGTTCATCGTGGCGCCCGGCTGCAGAAGCGGCGGCCGTCCAGCAGCCGGGTGGCCCGGTCGAGACTCATGTCAAAACGCTCCCCGTCGCGAGAGTCCACATGGAGAAAGGCGTCGCGCAGCGCGCAGCGGCGGGCGTCGCCGGCCGGCGTCCGGTCGAAGCCGGCCACCTCCTGCGCGATCCGGTCGTAGAGGTATGGGAACCGGCCGCCACCCGAGGCGTCCCGGAAGTCCTTGTTGGCCGCCGCCGAGATGGTCCCGGCGACCACGAGCAGCGCCAGCAGCACCGGCACGAAGCGCCGCCACAGGGCGAGCACCAGGACGCTCCCGGCGACCGTGGCGAGCCCGCTGTCCCGCCAGCCGCTGCCGGCCGGCAAGCCCTGCACCTCGGCGCTGAGCGCGGCCAGCGTGCCGGCCAGCGCCAGCAATGCGAGGGCGACGCCGACCAGCGCGCCGGTCTGCCGGCCGTCGAGGGCGGGCAGCGCCCGCAGACCTCGGAGCGCCCGCCCGGCGAGCAGCGCGAGCGCGAGCAGGGCCATCGCCGGCACGGCGGCGGCCAGGTGCGGGAACTCGCCGCCGGTGGCCCGCTGCCACATCAGCGGTGGCAGCCAGGAGACCATCCGGCCGGGCAGCGCCGCGGCCGCTCCCCCGTACGCGATGTCCGAGCCCACGTAGCACCCGCCGCCCGCGCACCGCTGGCGGATGAGCAGCCGGACCGGCACGAAGACCGGCAGGAACCCGATCCAGAGCAGACCCACGAACCGGGCCGGCACCCCGCGCAGCACCCGCCGCCAGTCGAGCCCGAGCACCACCCGGCCGCGCAGCAGCACCACGACGGTGGCGAGCGGGACGGCCAGGTACGCCAGCTCGTTGAACGCGGCCAGCCCCGCCCCCACCAGCACGATGAGCAACCCGGCCCGCCGCGCCCGGCAGGCCCAGGCCGCGATGCCGAGCACGAGCGCGCTGGTGGTCAGGTAGAGCCCGCCGAACAGCACGGTGGTGCTGAGCCGGCCGGCCGCCACCAGCCCGGCCGCGATCGCGAACGGCAACAGTGCCGCCGCCACCGACGGCGACCCGCCGAGGAGCCGCCGGCGCCGCGCGGTGATCGCCTCGACGAACACCACGGCCGCCACGGTCAGCAGGGTCGCGGCCAGGAACGAGATGACCCGCAGCCCGATCGGGGCCGGCACGCCGAACAGCGCGGTCATCGCGAACGCGGCCACGTCCAGGGACCACTCCAGCACCCGGCCCAACGGGCGGAAGTTGCCCGCGTCCAGATACTGCGGGACCGAGGTCACGGCCGCCTCGAACAGCCGCCACGGGCGGGTCGCGTACCGGCCGCCGTTGTTGTAGATGTTGAACCGGTGGTCGGCCGACAAAGTCAGCGTGACCAGCGGCGCAAGCACCACGAGCGGCGCCAGCAGGCACCGCCGGAACAGCGCCCGCCACGGCCGGTCCGCGGCCGGGACGACCGGCACGGGGACGGCCGCCGGTCCGGCCTGATGCGGACCAGACTCCGGTAGCTCTGTCACGATCTCGGCGGTCACGAAAAAGCAACGACCGCACCGAGTCGAAAGTTGCGAAACGGGCGTTGGGGTGAGGGTGCGCAACGTAGCGGCCCTGGATACGCCCGCCCGCCGGCTGCCCAGCCAGCGCGACCCGCTGCCGGTCGCGTTCCGGCCCGGCGAGGGCGTCTTCCGCCCGGACATCGAGGGGCTGCGAGCGGTCGCCGTGCTGCTCGTCGTGGCCGCGCACGCGGACGTCGCCGGGCTGGCCGGCGGCTACGTGGGCGTGGACGTGTTCTTCGTCATCTCCGGCTTCCTGATCACCTCGCTGCTGCTGCGCGAGGCGGAGCGGACCGGCCGGATCTCGGTGGCCCGCTTCTACTGCCGCCGGGCCGTGCGCCTGCTGCCCGCCGCCGCCGTGGTGCTGGTCAGCACGCTGGTCGCGGCCCGCTTCCTGCTTCCCGCGGTGCGCCTCGGCGAATATTGCAAGGACGCCCTGTCGGCCGCCACGTACGTCGCGAACCTGCGCTTCGCCGCGATCGGCACCGATTACCTGAGCGCCGACCGGCCGCCCTCACCGTTCCAGCACTTCTGGTCGCTCGCCGTCGAGGAGCAGTTCTACCTGGTCTGGCCGCTGCTGATCCTGGCCGCCGCGTACCTGTGGCAACGCCGCCGGCCGCTCGCGGCGGTGCTCGGCGTCCTGGTGATCGCGTCCTTCGTGCTGAGCGTCACCGAGACCGAGCGTTCGGCGCCGTGGGCCTATTTCGGCCCGCACACCCGGGCGTGGGAGTTGGGCGCCGGCGCGCTGCTCGCGCTCGGCCTCAAAAAGATCGAAAGACCACATCGGGCGTACGGCTGGGCCGGGCTCGCCGCGATTCTGGCGTCCGCGCTGTGGTTCGACGATGCCACCGCGTACCCCGGATGGCGGGCTCTGCTGCCGGTCGCCGGCGCGGTCGCGGTGATCGCCGCGGGCGGCAACCGGCTCCTCGAGATCCGTCCGATGCGGACGGTCGGCCGCCTCTCCTACGGCTGGTACCTCTGGCACTGGCCGGTGCTGCTGATCCTGCCGATCGGCAACGGCATCCTGAAGGCTCTGCTCGCCCTCGGCCTGGCCGGGGCCACCTACCGCTGGGTGGAGAACCCGCTGCGCCGCCATCGCTGGGGAAGCGCGCGGGCCGGCCTGGGCCTCGGCGCCGCCCTCTCCGGCACGGTCGCGGCGGTCGCGATCGGCCTGGCGCTGCTCCCGCATGCGGTGCCGACCGGCGCGCGCCGGGTCGACCTGCGTTCCACCCTGGCCGCCGCCTCGCGGCCCGAGCAGGAACTGGCCGCGGCAATCGAGGCCGGCCGCGCGATGGGCCCGCTGCCCGGCAACCTCACCCCGGCGCTCACCCGGGCCGCCCGCGACCGCCCCCGGGTGTGGACCGACGGCTGCCACGCCGACGTGCCGGTCACCACCGCGCCCGAGGGCTGCTTCTACGGCGACCCGGCCGGCGCCCGGACCGTCGTCCTGTACGGCGATTCGCATGCCGCGCAATGGTTTCCGGCCGTGGAACGGCTCGCCGTCCAGCGACACTGGCGGCTGGTCGAGCTGACCAAGAGCTCCTGCTCGGCCGCCGACCTGCCGCTCTGGCACGACACGCTCAAGCGCGAGTACACCGAGTGCGCCGCGTACCACCGCTCGGCGCTGGCCCGGATCGGCCGCCTGCGCCCGAGTCTCGTGGTGGTCGGGTCGAGCTTCAACTACCGGCCCGCCCACCCGTCGGCGGACGCGGCCGCGCAGTGGCGCTCGGCCTGGGATCGGACCTTCGCCGCGTTGCGCTCGAACGGCTCGCGGGTGATCGCCATCTCGGACACCCCGTACATGGGCGGGTCGGTGCCCGAGTGCCTGGCCGAGCCGGCCAACGCGGGCCACGCCGGCAACTGCACCCGCAGCCTGCACTCGGCGGTGCGCGGCCCGGAGCAGCGCGAGGTCTTCCTCTCCTACCCGGGCGTGATCGACCCGACCACGTGGTTCTGCACCGACGTCTGCCCCGCCGTGATCGGCAACCTCTTGGTCTACCGCGACTCCAACCACATGACGACGACGTACGCCCAGGCTCTGGCCCCGATCCTGGGCGCCCGGCTGTCAGCGGAGTAGGTCGGCCAGGGTGGGGGGCTGGGCGCTGTCCACGATCACAGTGCGGGCGGTGTCGTGGTCCCGGTACAGGCGGGACAGGCGTTGGGTGAGCACGTCGTCCCAGGGGCGGTCCGGGCGGTGGTGGTCCCAGGTGGCCCGGTCCGGCAGGTACTCGATCAGCACGCCCAGGTCGCGGAGCAGGGCGAAGGACGGGCAGTCGGTCACCACGACCGGGCGGTGGTCCGGGTTCACCAGCAGGCGCTGGCGCAGGGTGAGGACGAACTCGCGGACCGCCGCGATGTCCAGGCCGATCGCGACGTACAGGTGGGCCGGGGGTCGCTGTGCGGCGGAGGGCACTCGGCGTACGGCCGCGGATTGGTCTTTTCGATGCCCACGCAGCCGGCGCAGGACCGCCCGGCTCAGCCTCGGCACGCTGTGCACCGGGTCCTTCACCAGCGAGACCAGGCCGTAGCCGAGGCGGTAGGACTCGCTGTGCCGCAGCCGTTCCAGGCGGCGCCGCTCGCGGTCGAGCTCCTTGCGGGCGGCCTCGGCGTTCTCCTGCTCCTCGGCCAGCCGCGCCTCGAGCGAGCGCATCCGGCCGGCCATCGCGGCCAGTTCCCAGCGAGCCCGCTCGGGCGCGTCCAGGACCATCCGGCCGTGTGGGACGTTACGCACGTCAGCCTCCGTGTCGGTGGGCCCGCAGGCCGCTGAGCCACGCGGCGGCCGCGCCGCCGCCGTTCTCGAATGTCAGCTCCCGGCAGCGATGCGCGAGCCCGGCCCGCACCTCCGGCCGGACGACCTGGTCGAGCACCTCCTCGAGCTCGCCGGTGGACGGGTCCTCGACGGCGAGCGCCACCCCGGTGGCCGCCGCGAACCGGGCCCGGCCGACCTGGTCGTCGAGGCGGGTCGCGGCGTTGGGCAGGAACACCGTGGGGATGCCGAAGCCGATCTGCTCGTGGAACGAGTTGTAGCCGGCCGCGCTGACCGTGAGGTCGAACGCCCGCAGGTAGCGGCTCACCGGGTAGAGCTTGACCACCTTGGCGCCGGCGATCCGGGGCAGCGGCGTGGTGGCGATCGTCGACTCGGCCAGCACCAGCTGGAAGCCGCGCTCGGTCAGGCGCCGGCCGATCCGGGCGGTCGGCGAGGAGATGTCGTTGATGTTCCCGGCGCCCAGTTGCAGCAGCGCCGCCGGCCGGTCGTCCAGGTCGAGCTCGGCCCGGGCCGCCTCGCGGGTCAGCAGCTCGCTCTCGTCGAGGAAGGTGATCGGCTCGAACCGCACGGCGTTGGGCCGGTCGGCGACGGTCGGGCCCTCGTCGGCCACGGCCGCGAACTCGCCGGGCTCGAGCACGTGGTCGAAGACCTTGCCCTCGGTGATCCAGTCGGCGCCGACGCCGCGCTGCCACATGGCCCGGCGGACCCACACCCAGATCAGCCCGGGGTGGTCGCGGACCGCCTCGACGATCCCGGCGTGCGGTAGGCAGTCGACCGCGACCACGGCCGGCTCGTGCAGGTCGATGAGGTGGGCCAGCCGGTCGCGCAGCACGGCGGTCCACCGGGGGTGTGCGGCCTGCAGCGCCTTGCGGGACGGGATGTACTCGGTGAGGAAGCCCTCGCCGTGGGCGACCGAGGCGGCGTACGACTGGGTGGCGATCACCGCGGTGTGGTCGTCGGGCAGCCGCCGGGCGATGGCCATCAGCCGGGACAGGTGGCCCATCCCGGCGCCGTTGTCGCTGACCATCAGGACCCGTCGCGCGGCGGTCGGCTTGCCGGCTCCGGCGGGGGCGGTCGGCGGGGAGATGCGCGGGCGGATGCCGAAGGTGGCCAGCCGGGTCAGGTGCGACTGGTGGCCGTACCGGCGCTCGGCGAACTCGCGGGCCCGGCCGGCCACCGCGCGGTAGCGGGCCGGGTCGGCGTACAGCTCGCGGACCAGGCCGGGCACGTCGGCGGGCCGGCCGTAGAGCGCGGCGTCGGCGAAGGTCGGCCGGAAGTGCTCGCCGATGATCACCGGGACGCCGCTGGCCATCGCCTCGAGGATGGTCCGGCCGAACGCCTCGACCAGGTCGGGGTCGTGGAAGTAGACGAAGAAGTCGATGGTGCGCAGGAACTCCTCGGGCGACTCGGCGCCGAACGGGACGACGTCCCAGTTCTCCGGCCG
>Ga0307507_10011046_pt1 | contig 11492 bp, 14 predicted proteins | sample 7_EM_MG_FD_207223 | JGI IMG/M metagenome (GOLD analysis project Ga0307507, IMG submission 207223) | Populus trichocarpa ectomycorrhiza microbial communities from riparian zone in the Pacific Northwest, United States - 7_EM | ecosystem: Host-associated > Plants > Roots > Unclassified | place...
ACAAGTGCTTTGCAGATATCAGCAACTTTGGTTGGCAATGGCCCCTGCTTGAGATTTGGAGCACCTTCATTCTTAAAGAGTTTCAATTGGTCCTTAAGCAATTGGCCCTTGAGTTCTGGGACTTTTTTCTTGTCAAAAACAAGTTTCAACTGTGCAATCTGTTCTGCAATTACCTTTGCATTTTGCTCCCGAACCTTCTTGCATGCAGTTTTCTCTGCTTGTCGTTGGTCACGGAACTCAACAAGTTCATTGTGCCTCTTTTTCTCCTCCCATTTGCCTCTCATCCAAGTTTATGTATATACTGATAGTCCTCCTCCTCAGTAAACTTTGTTGCCATAAATGCTTCTGTGTTGTTGCGGAAAAACATTATTAAGGCATTATAACTGAGAAGTGTAAGCTGAGGCTGATAGTGCATGAGGCATCAGAAAGACCCTAGCAGACCTTCATTTTCATCATTTGCTGCAGGCATATGTGCAAGCTCCCTTTCCTCTGCAGTTGCTTCATCAATTAAGCCACCTGGTGCAAATTCTGATGTGAAATGTTCCCATGTTTTTGCTGCTCCTTTGAAAAATGCAATCAAAAGATTGCGGAAGTGAGGGAGTGTAGGAATGAGGTCAAATATCCTCTTTATAACTGCAGGATTCTGCCACTTTTAACCATCTAGAGTTGCTGTTTTGTATGATTCAGAAAGGTCTAAGTCTTTTCCAATAAGAATGTCAGGATTTGCAATAATTTTCTGCATATGATCATAGTGTCACAATGTTTTGGCATGACAAATACTATCTGGGAAAATCAACTGCCTGTCATTTTCCTGATGTATGTCTGTGAGCTGCACCCAGCTTTGAACATCCCTAGTAGGCCAACTGACCACTAGCATGCTATTACGAGGATAGGTGGCAAATGGTGGGCCAAGGTGCAACAAAGATGGGTGGGCCAAGGTGCAATAATCACTGTAAAGATGTAGCAATCCCGAAGTTCAGTTCAGTCCAGTTCAGACCCCCTTTTGTCCAAACCTGAACCTGAATCTCCTACAAATTTTCTGAACCTGAACCGAACCTGAACTGTGCATTCAGATCGGGTTTGAACCTTCTGAACCTTGTAATTTTTTAGAATCATATTTTTCAATTTTTTTTGTGTCCAAATGCTTTGAAACACAAGTGCAATCTCTAAAAATCAGTTATTTATGCAAAGCCGTATCACAAACTGCATTTAATAAGCCAAATAGATATCATACAACAAGTAGTTATTGATTACAATAGTTTTGAACTAAAAAATTGCAAAAAAAAAAATGTCGAAATAGAGGGAAAGTACACTCCCCAGCAAGGGGGTGGCGGAATGTGGAAAAGAGACCAACACTCGCTTTTTTTTTTTCAGAGCCCCGGTTGACACCCCCCCACCCTCGACCTTCCCAATATGGTATGTTTTTCCCATACTCATGTTTTCAAGAATGTTTTCAATAATTTTCGACGTAAATAGTCTCCTACTATCGACGGTGCTTTGTAGAATTAGCTTTGCAGCCTCTATTTTCGCCTTCAGTTGCTGCATAAGCTTGAGAGCGCTCGGGCAAGGGTCTGGTCGATTGACTCCAATGATGGCACTCTGGCAATCCGATACAGGCGTTATGCCTCTTGGTTGGCAAATGCTTTCAGGTGGGAAGGGAGCGGCATGCACTGGTGGAGGCGAGGGCATTTTCTTGTATGGTTTTCCTGCTAAAAAAGCTTAAAAGTGACTTGTCTTTCTTTTGTGGTGGAAGCGCGTTGGCGGCCTTGTTTTCTTTGCATGTTTTCAAGTCTTGATGCGCATTGAGGTTACTTGTCCTGCCAGTACCAACATGCACGTCTGTATCACATGCTTCGCAATGCAGCTTGCTGTCGGCAGTAAATTGATTCTTATTCCTGCAACCTCGATTAGTATCTGTGGCCTGGGTCCTCGTAAAATTCATTACCATGATTTCTTTGGCATACTCTCACTTGGTGAGTTTGGGCGATGGTGAGGAGTCCAGAATGGCTTCTCGCCCTCTAGTATGGCTAAGAAAATAACTACAGCAACTAGGACATATCTTGAACTCTAGTAGAACCATCCAAAGTCGTGCAACCGACCACTTCTGCTGCAGAAGTGGTCAGTTCCGCCATCAAAATGGCAGGTCACTTTTTTTTTTCGGCCTTCGGCCAGACCCCCCCCCCTCCTACCCTTGGTTCGGGATCCACATTCCGCCACCCCCTTGCTCCCCAGTGGCTAAACGTTCGGAGGTTCGGTTCAGTCCGAACCTGTTCTCCAGAAATTTTCTGGAGCCCGAACCTGAACCTGAACTCGAACCGAACTTTGCGTTCGGTCCGGAAGGTTCGGGTTTGAACCGAGCTTCGGCAACGCTATAAAGATGGGTGGTTCAGGGACGTAGCTAGATAACTCTGGGATCGGTTTGGCATGAGGCTGGTGGAAAGTCGGAAAAGGCTGAGTCCACCATCAGTCTACCCCAGTGGATGCGAGGCTCTGACCCCGTGTTGTTATTAAGATCCTTGGGTCCCTTGTGGCACCGCGCAAATTTGCGAACGTATGACTGTTGACGACCTTTGGTGACTTTCTCACGATTTACGGTTGGTGACTGTGACCTCAGGTCGATGACGGGCACAACACTGCTGAGAATACAGTAGCTGACGAGATTCCTCAGGGACTCCGTTAACAATTCGGGGTGATAACTGTTTCGGGGAGGACTCGTGCAGGCTGTAGAAGCACATCTCATCCTAGCCATCGTGTTGCCATCGTGGTTTGACCATCCAAATTTTGGGGTGCCCAAGGGTACAGCAGGGTGGCTGCACAGGCCTGTAAGAGATGCAATGAAGATGATCGGATCCTCCCCGAGACATCACATCGATAAGAAATACGGAGAGGAAATACTACCGACAGGGATGGTCATTGGGCGGCCGCTCTGTTAATCAAGACGATCTTAGGAGGTATTCGAGTCAAGGCATTTTCATTTGCTTCGAAGCTGATACGTTAGGTTGAGCAGGGCGAAAGGCTATAAGGAGACGATAAAGATCGACTGCAGAAAATTTTAAATCATCGGCCTCTCAGGTCAACTGATGGGGTCGTTGTGCCACAATAGGCAATTATGTGACCCAACATCAAGGACGTCGACGCGAATGCGTTGAAGATAGAGAGATAGTCTGGTTAGCAACTCGGAGCAAAGAAATTCATATGTGACATCGACGAAGACCCAGGAAAGAAGCAACGTAGTGGTACAGGAAAAATAGTGAAGCCCAAAGTTGCCCCTCCATCGTAATGTAAATCCATCACTATGACATCGAGGAGATTAGTGTAATGCCTCAAGCTTTCGAGAGTGAAGGAGTCGTACCAAAACTCACTGGGAAAGCGTTCAGTTTACAGCAATAATGGTGACGCCAACGGAGTGAAGGAGGTTCGCAGCCCCAGCCTCGACACAACATGTCAAACTGTTCCGAGTCGCCTTTACCTTATCCGTGTAGGCATTGACAAAGAGATTGGGGGTACAATCGAAATCTAGCATGTTCAACGCGATAAAGGCACTTGGGACCATCCAGAATGGGATGCGACTAGAAAAGTCAATCGTTTGGTGGTGCGTGACATCCGCAGTAGCTTTGGCTCGGGGGAGGTCCATCATATGTAGGGAGATGCTGAAGATGTGCTCACGGTCTGCTGGATAGGCGATCCAGCAGGCCTGAATACGGCCGTGGACACTGGCAGTGGTGGACGACTGGATAGTGAGTCGGAACCTTCCTTCGTCAATATCACTGGCAGTGGCGCTAATACGACATCTTTCCTGCCGTTTGCAATGGATGTCAAGGAGATTGAAAAAAACGAGAACATTGGGAGGGGTGATGAACTTCCGGGCGAACGTGATGAATACGGAGGGTGCTCGATCGTTTTCTTTTAAATCAAGGCAATGGTCGCCGGTGAAAAAATCGACATCGGCGGGAGCGAGGTTGAGTGAATTGACAACAGCCCTGACAAGTGTGGTGTTGCCCTCTGCAGAGACTCGATAGACGGCAGACTCGTTCTGGATGTTTCCGACAGTGGAGTTGATATAAATATGTACGTCTTCACCGACATGGGAGCTGCGGGGCTGAGAAACATTGGAGAGGAGTGAATTTCCGCGCTCGCAGAGGGGGTGACATTAGATGTACCTTGATGCTAATGCAGCTCAAGCCCCGAGGTAAACGCGGAGGAGCGACATGCTGACATGCAAATTTGACGGTTTTCTCATAGGTACCACCTCCATGTCCATCGCTGTCCGTAGAGCGGACACCCTTGGTGTCGAAACTACTCACTGTCGGCATGAAGGCTGCAAGGTTCAAGTTGGGGATTATGTAAGTAAGCAGCGCTTTGGTGGCTTTGGTGGTGGTCAGGCGATACCCTCCGATTAGGTAAAGACAGACTCAGGATGGATATCACCGCCATTGGACACTTGACAGGGGCAGTTTGAAGCGTTCTATGGGAATAACAACGATATCGGGCACGACAAGGCCTAAAGCCAACCTAAATTTACAAGTTTACCATGGCTCAGTTCGCAACATGCGAGTTGGGGCTGAGAAACTGGGCGAATGCATAAACCAGCATTTTTTATTGAATGTAACACTACGAGTTATTCATGTCAGTAGGAAACAGACGCGAGAGCTGGCAGAGCCACTGATCGCAGAGAGGGAGATTGTTTCAGTGGGAGAGCATAATTGAAGAAGGTTGTATGCAACTTACGAAGATTCAATTCACCGCTATAATTGTAGCACCAGCAGAGTTGAGAATCGAGTCAGACCAGGTATCAATGTGCCACGTCAAACCGATCGTGGTCACATTCGCTACGTAGGCCTTGATTCGGAGGTCAAATTTTCCATCAGAATCGACTTCATTCAAAGCCGCAAAGACATCAGGAGTCCTCCAAAACTTAACGTCAGTATACCTGATGGCACTCTTCCACTCTTTCCCCACTGGAAAGACCTGCCTCGTATTGACCGAAGCACTGAAGATGTGCCTGCGATCCTCTGGATAGGCAATCCAGCATGCACGGACACAGCGGAGGACTGTGTCGCCCCATGACTCAATAGAGAGTGTGAATCCGTTCCTGTCAATTTTGCTGGCGGTTGTCCTGATGCGACATCCTTTTTTCTGATCCATGTCAAGGAGATTGAAGAATGCGACTACCTTGGGAGGAGTGACAAAAGGATGTTCGAAGTCGATGCGCAAAGAAGGCGCTGATGAGGGATTGTTGGCCAGATCACGAGAATACTCGCCGGTAAGGAAATCGATGTTAGCAGGACCGAGGTCAAACGAGGTGATGGCCATTCTGTAAAGTATGGTGTCTTCCCAGAATGTGGCGCGATAGACGGCGGACGCTTTTTTGACCTCTTCAATGGTCGCCTTGATGCGAATATCTGTGCGGTGATCAACATCGATGTAGCTGAAGCCGTGCGGCAGCCGAGGGGGAGCGATGTACGCCTGAGGGAAATGAATTTCGGCAAAAGTGTCAGAGCGGGGATGTCGGGAAAAGCGGATGCTCTGAGTGTCGAAGTGGCCGACATAAATGGATGGATGTACAGTCTGCCGGGTTTTCTGAGGTCCTGGTGGCCCAGCTGGTCTCGGAATCGGCAACTGATACCACATCTAGATATGAATGATACAGATGATCGAGAGCGGAACTAACTCACAGGTTGAATATAGATGCTGAATGCCACGCTCAATGCGGAAAGGCTGTGCTTAAAAGCAGCCACGATATCGATAATCGTGGCATACGGTGATTTCAGTGAATCTAAAAGCTTGGGAGGGCATCGGGTCTCAATTTCGAATTGCCAGGTGTCGGGTATGCTGGCATTGTTGAACTTCTCGATGGCCGACAAAAGTTCTGAGACTCGATTGCGCAGAGCAATTGGAGCTTGCGATGCGGGGTTGGAATCTTTCGGAAGGTCCTACAAATCGCGAGTCCAAAAGTTATTTCATTATGAGTGAAACAAAATATACCTTGAGAATCTTTGAAATGTGATCGATAACCACGATCAATTTGTAGGCATCCTGATGTGCGGTCTGTCAAAAGATCAGGAAAGAATTTGGGTGGCAGAAAAAGGATTGTATGCACCATGACTTTCATAACTTTCCAGGTCTTTCCTCGTGCGGTATCTCCAAGCATAGACATCAATATGTGAGCTGATTTGAGAAGTTCGTCTATTGTGCCGGGTAAGGCGGTTTCTCCAGCAAGATCATTGAGTGTGCGACAGAGGGTGCCATAGCACTCGCGGATGGGGTCAGTCATCCCGAACAGGTGGGTAGAAGAAAACTGGAGGGGAGAGAGAGAATCAATCTCCATAGGCCTGGTATATATAACATCCTCAAATGGAGCGGTGACCAAACCGTGGGCGTACTTAAAAGTTAAAGTTACGTAATATCTACTTTCAGGGTTTCTGCTCCCAATAAAACTCTCAACCTCAACGTTCAACTCTCTTGCAGGTACTATACAAAGGAAAGATGGCGGTCTCTATGGTCACGTCAGCCATGATTCGAGGGCAACGATCTCTCCTCTCCTCCCCTGAACACGAACGCCAGTACGTGTTTCACGCTGTTTATGAACCTTCTACCACTCTTTCAGTTTTATCAGCCACGACCAAGGACAGGAAGATACAAGCTACTCGATGCCCACACCTTTCACCTTCTCACAGGCCCCTGGATAAATTCATCGCTCTGCTCTTTCTTGCTCTTCCATGGCTGTTCAAACATTCATCCTCCGTACCCGCTGTCGCGCTTTCCCAAATCTGCTCATGACTGGCCTTCCTTCCACGGGTTAGGTTCACTGGTGGCAGGTTTTCTTGGAAGGCCAAGACGGTGTCTAGATACTCGAAAAGCGAGCAGTTGGTGGCTATAGAAACGAGTGGGCCGTGCCCTCGTTGTTAGCAGGCTCCGGATGAAAAGGACGGCTGCTAGTCGGGGCTGGAACCTGATCTCCGTATCTGGTCATGTTGTGTTTGTGAACAAGGCTATTGTCAATCAAATGGTAACAGCGTATGACTGAGGAATGGGTTTGGGTTCCATCCCAACGATACCCTGACGGTTGGTGATGGTGTCTGTGAAGAGACGGTGCAGGAGACCCAAACGTCGTGACGGGCGGCGATAGGGATGGGTGCCAAGGGTAGTTGGCCTCGTCAGTGCCTCGGCTATGAGTGAATGCAGGAGGTCCGTCGACCTGCAGCTAGAACACGCCATGATGCCCGCGGACTCGTATATGCAGAGTCTTCCTGAAAAGGCACGCAAGCGATATTCTAACGGTGGGAACTATATGCGACCTCAAAAACAACGCCACGACCGATGTCCACCTTCTTCCTCCTTCGTATATTGCAATTTCTAATACCATCATATGTCGGTCGAAAAACATCTATTGAAGCGCAATCAAAGCGGAATGCACAGTTGCGTACGGCTGGAGGTACGACTACATAACTCCCTCTGCTGACACGCACTCAAACTTCAACAAAGGCGTATATTATTTCCAGTACACGCATTGTTGTGCGATCGGTCAGGGAAATTTACCAAACTATCCATTTCGTCGCCTTTTCTTTCGGACCCTGCATGAAAGACGCAAGTGATATCAGCTGGACTTGAGGCGGTCACCTGAAAGACACGCCTGGCTTGCAGGTAGCTTCGAGGTTGCCGTTCGGTGTCTGAAGAGCATGAGTGGTGTTGCCCTTTTGCCATCGATAAGGATCCTTGTTGAAAGGATGGTGCAATCAGCGGACATAATATCGATCCAAGAAGACGACAGAATGGAAATTCAATATTTACAAAGAACCACGGCATAGCCTTGCAACGTGGCAGCTGTCACCTCATTTTCAGGGTGCTGACAACTACCCCGATTTCGTCTGTTATATCGAACCCTTTCCCTACTGCGCAAGGCTTCCACAATCGAAACCGCCCAGTTCTTGAAACAGTATTTCGTCATAGGGAACAGCCTGTAGACCACCAGAGAATCAATCAATCCCGCTGGAGATATGACCAGCTTTCTGGACTCGCATCCATTTCTTCCCAATCGAAACAAACGCAAGAGGCACTGTTAAGCTACGTATGAAAAGGGAAACCATTTTAGGCCTGCTGAAGAGAGGTCAGCGTGCGTAAAGGCATGCTCGCGGCTTGAATTTGTGGGGTCATCAAGAGGTGATCCGTAAAGGGTAAAATGATATGAGTCTAACTGACTGTGAACTGCGGCTCAGTTTTCTCCGTTATCGAGATGTATTGACAATATCTCAGGCAATCCGAAGTCGGCTCGACGCGATACTTAGCTGTTCTGAAAAATCACTTTAGTTGCCAAATTCAAATGAAGTACTCTCAGTACCCCATGATCACGATCAACTACGCCCTCTTTTTGTCGGCTGTTTGGATCATATTTATGGATTTTCCGCGCACACATGATCGTGAAAACCTCAGTAAGTCTCTGGTGTTAGTTCCAAGATCCTGGTCCCGGGCCACCGTAATGCTTATAAGGATGGATACCGACACATAAAAACTATAACTTTGAAGCCCTGGTATCGCAACTGGTCATGTCAGTAAACCAATTCTTCAATGAGAAACTCTCGCTGGATCAAGGAACAAACGCGGACTACTCCTGGGTCTCAATTTTGTTCTGACATCGATATTCCAGTCTGAACTCATCCTTGTCCACAGGTCCGCGGTTTCCTCCTAAGGACTATAAACCCTGCGAATGCTGCGGAATATGGGATCATCGATCCTCTCGCTCAGGATCATTTACCTGGTCTTTTGGCTCTCATAGAAACCCAGTTGTGCGTTTCAGTTGGTTTTGGAAACTGGTTCTATTGTACGATAAACAGCTAGGCCACCTGAGCAGCCGGTCGAGGTTTTAAATCCATTGCCAGAGACACATCTTCCATTTAAAAGTCACGGTCACCGTTTCCCAATGTTCACATTGTTCGACCTCATTGGATGGATCTTTTCCGTTTCCCATTCCCGTCGCGAGGTTGATAAACCAGACAACTTCTGCATACCGCTCCTCAAGATATATCGACATTTCTGTCAGACGCTTTCTCCGGATGGGACCGAGGGACACTTTACGGTAGCGCTTGCTTACTTTGAAGATCCCAATAGCTACTGTATCCTAGGTGCCAACTTGTCTAACATCCAGGGAAAGCACCGCATCAGGGGGCAGAGAAAGGACGCTTTGGAGCGATCGGATTCAAGGTTGAAAAACATCTCGGATCCATCGAAGCACATTGGATCTTGTGCTGAAACTTGGTTCTTATACCTCATATCAAATAAGTTGCCTCCTGATCCTGCTACGTGAGTGATGCGCTTCATCCCTTTCTACGTTGAAATTATAATTTATTATCGACATGGACAGAGCCCACGGTTTAGCCTTTCAGACGATCTATGACCCGCCAGACAACATCCGATGTTTACCCCCATGCCCTACGTGCGAGGAGATCATGGAAGTTCTGGATTTGAATTTCGGCAACTTTCGTCCCCCTTTCACTCAGAATGCCCCCAGGGCTACACACTGAACTGTGTAGGTCAACCTTTTGGGCCCAACTTCTATCAGAGAGGAGAGGCAGAAATGGAACGTACTTACATGGCGAGTGTACCACGACGGAAATGAAATATAGGATTCAGCTGACCTGCCTGAATATCTATCTGAGTAGTGACCATACACTGCGTGAGCATTGTGCAAAAATCTACGGGGTGAAAGGAAGGTTCAATCACAAACAGTTGAATTCACAAAGCCAGCGCAGATCTCGTCAACGCTAGCTCCATCACACACGCCTTCGCCAATTATATGCATAGCAGATCATGATCAGACGTTGTACGGCTGTAAACATATCCAATGACCAAGCGCAAGTAGCACGGTATCTAACATTATTGACCTTATGCTTCTTCAATGAATTTCCAAACCATAAAAGTCAGTGCGAATATTGTCAAGAATAGCGTCATAGGTATTTGGTTCAGTAATGGTAAAAAGGCCGCCCGATACCAGATTGTAAAGGTAAAAGGTCACGGAGAGTGGCCTCGTTGCCTCCCATAAGTAGAGCTCACCACTTTCTTCGCCTATCTTGATGTCCACCTCCTCTATTTCTGTAATTGCTTGGACAATCTGCGTCACAGCATCGCAATCTCGAGGGAAATCCGTCCAACCGGGACACGTACAACGGGGACAGGAAGGGGAGTCCATTCGACGGGCTGGTTGACAAGGTGAGTGAGCTCCTGCGATTGCATGTATAACAGACGACCAGGGTCTTGGGGCTCACGCTCATCCAAAACAACTGCTGACGGATGGTAGAAATGGTGGGGATGACCATTTCCCGACATCCACACCGCTATTGAGCCCGTATGGTACGGCAGCGGCGGTATGCTTTTGTTGGAGATCTGACTGGCATTCCAACGACGGACGTACACGGATAAGGCCCCCTGCAAATGCGCTGGGTGTGATGATTTTGACAAGGGCGTCATCGGAGGTGCGGGCTGAACTCGTAGAGAGACCTGCATGGTGGAAGGCGTTATGCCCGTCAAGCCAGAGGGGAATGTCTTGTAGATTGGAGTTGTCGTTGTTACGGATAATTTGTCCGCGTCGGCCCTGTAAATTCGTCGAGTCACTCATGATATGAATGGAGGGTGGAGAAGCAAAACGTATTGAAAACGTACGTAGTCTGGGTATGATGCTGAGAATTCATCCGAAGTGTTGAGGCATCGCTGAGGTTTTGAATCTGGACAACATAGTCATGTATGCTACAGGCAGGAGTGTCGCCCTGTCGTTTAGCGGCGGCAGGAATGTGCAGCAAACCCTCCTCTGTTCCAGAGTCGGGGATCCAGTTTTGCATACGGACTCTGTTTGTTAGAGGACCTTCACGGGCGATGTGCAAGCGATGTGTCGAAGTTTTTACGCTGGATCGTTTACAGCTGATTGCAAAGCGATAGGCCAGTTGTGATGGTGGTTGCTCTTCAGCGGTTTGTTTGTTTGGAAGGCTATAATTAGTATAATTAGAAATGTAAATAAATTAGTGGATGGAAGACAGCTCTATGTGCCCAAAATGGCCAGGGAATTCTGACATTCCTTCACCACATGTTTGGCACCTGAAATTCTGGTTAATGGTGCTGAAGAAAGCACATGACATACCTGCTCAACTCCTGCTGTCGGTTGTTGTTTGGTCCAGCTTCCATGACGTTCAATCAATACACAAACAAACGGCTGAAGATCAGCGGTCGTTGCAACTGGCCTATCGTTTTGCAATCACCTGTAACTCTCAGTAAAAACGATTGGTCAGGTCTTGGTCATATGGTAGTCATGCCAGTGCACGACATGACTAAAAGCAGTAAATTTTACAAAATTTTGACTTCAAGTTGACTTCACCAAGTTGTGTCAAGTCGTGTGGTCTCCTCTCCTGATGCCAAATATAGGCAGGATACAGTCATTTGGTAGTCATGTAGTCCTCTCCTTATAGTCATTTCATAGTCAAATAAAAGTCAGAAAACAGTTATGCTAT
>Ga0307507_10011047_pt1 | contig 11492 bp, 9 predicted proteins | sample 7_EM_MG_FD_207223 | JGI IMG/M metagenome (GOLD analysis project Ga0307507, IMG submission 207223) | Populus trichocarpa ectomycorrhiza microbial communities from riparian zone in the Pacific Northwest, United States - 7_EM | ecosystem: Host-associated > Plants > Roots > Unclassified | place...
AATAGTAAAAATAGTTTCCATGACCACACATTAAAACCCAAAATTTTTTATTGTGTTAAAAAAATAACTAGTGGTATCTTGGTGTCTATTTTAAAGAAATAAAAAGATATAAGTAGCACAAAAAAAATCATAAATTGAGATATTTTTATTATTTTTTATGAGCCATTAAATTTTAATTAAGAGGAAGATATAAATCAGTGATGGAGCACCATGAAACTGATGTTAAAAAACCTGGGACCACTCCTGGGCCCTCGAGGCTAAAACATGAAATATCCATCGTCAACCAACTAATTAGGCTTAATTATCTAAGCACTGTTGCTCCAAATCCCTCCATCTTTACCTGTTAATCAAAGGATCAGCACTAGCAGGAAATAAAACGAACATGGACATGTCTATTTTTTATGGGTCCATGCCCATGTGCACATGACTCCCACTGTGTTCAGAGCTTGTGCTTGCCCCTTGGCATGGGGGTGTGACCCATTAGAGAGAGACAGGAAAAAAAAATAAAAATGATGGCAACAGCTCCTGGAAAATGCTTCCTGGTCACCGGCCCTCCGGTAAGTAACATCAAAATCACTCTTTTTACATACAGTTTTCAATGAATTTCTAAGTGGGAAATGTCTCCACTCTCTTGCAAAGTCTCAAAGAAATGCGCTGTGTAAATGGCAGGGTGTAGGTAAAACCACACTGATAATGAGAGTGTTTGAAACCCTCAAAACCTCAAACCCCACCTTGAAAATTCAAGGTTTTTACACTAGTAATGCCTCTCTCTCCCTCTCCCACTCTTTGCTTATCATCTCTTGTTAATTACACTTTTTTTTTTTGAAGTAGAAAACACATGTTAATAATAGTTGTTTTTTGTGATAATTAGGGGAGATTAGAGAAGGGATTGAGAGGGTTGGCTTTGAAGTTGTCACTTTAGATGGACGCAAAGCCCCTCTTGCCTCCACCACCATTTCTACGTAATTTCTCTCTCTTTTATAATCATTTATGTAGAACTCAAGTGCAAGCAGTTAAAAAGCAAGGATCTCTGTTACATATACCTGGGATTGCATAAAATTATCACTACAGTGGATGATTGTCCCTGGCTTTTTTTTTAATTCGATGCATTTGAACTTCAAATCCTGAAAAAATCAATTAAAGAAATGCAATTGTTACTTTTGGGATAAAAAATCAAACAGGGTTTTTTCTTGCTTTTTGAATTTTTTTTTAACAGTAGCTACTGAATTGTGTCCCATGTATAAGGTAGATGTGGTGATTTCATTTGATTTAGAATTACTGTCTCTATATCGGTATTTGCCAGCAAGATTCTGTATTGGTTCAACTAGGATGGTTTAATTTCCTGTCATGAGTTATTTGTTGTTTTACTTGTCTTGTTAGTTATCTCCAGCTGAAGTATCTCATAATTTCAGCCCAGAGTCTATCAGATGGCCCACAGTTGGGAAGTATAAAGTAGACATTGCATCATTTGAGGCTCTGGCATTGCCTGAGTTGCAGGTCAGTTGATTTCTTTGAACAATCTATTGGTAAATAATGCAAATCTCTTCATGGCTCTAGTAAATGGCCCTTCAAGTAATGCAAAGTTTTTGATCAATTTTTATCAGCAATTATTTGGTTGCATAAAGACTTGTGTTTCACTGCAGATTAAAGAAGATACTGATCTATTCATCATCGATGAAGTTGGCAAAATGGAGCTGTTTAGTTCATCATTCTTTCCTGCTGTTCTAAAAGTTCTTGAATCAAATATCCCACTTTTGGCTTCTATACCTATTCCAAAATTTGGCCGTGATATAGCTGCAGGTATTTCAGCCGAACACACTTCTCAAAAATGCAAATATCTGCAATCACTTTCACAATCAGTAGACTGAATGTTCTCTTATTTGTTATAGATTTCTGTTGATACCACAGTGCTCAGAGATCAGGTAGAAAGGGATAAATGCACAACATTCTAGCAAAAGTAGTTTGAAAAATATTTAAAATGCTCTTATAAATGGCGTCATTTTTATTCTCCTTTGAGAACTTAAAGGAGGATTATTGTCTCATTAGGCTCAAAATTGAGCTAACATATAGCACGAGACCCTGTACTTTTGGGAAGTCGTTGCATTTCTTCTGCTGTACTCGTACATGATTGAATACTTAAATTGCTGCAGTTGCAAGGTTGAGGGATCATCCAGGGGCTAAAATCTTCACTTTAAGCCCGAGTAACAGGGATGCCGTCAAAGAACAAATTTACACCCAACTTGTAGATTCTGAGTAAACACTAGATGCAGCATGGATTATGGAGCTATAACTTATTCAATGTTCCCGACTCTTGCAAGCTGCATACGTTGTGATCAAACTTTATGTAGCTGAAAATATATCCTTTAAAAGAGGTGGCAAACTGCATCTGGTGACCGGGAGAAGCATTAGAGTTGCAAAAATTTGACATTGTCAAGATGTTTCTTGTGAAAACTGTGCTTTCATTTTGTCTCATGTTGCGACTATCGGGTTTCGTGATAGATGAGCTCTATTTCAATCATTACACCGAGCTATTGGATGTGTAATCTCTTACACTCTACCATGAATGTGGGTGTTTTAGTTTGTACACATGCTTGGTAAACTGTTTTTTGGAGAGAGAAATGAATCTGTTCTCTGTTAAATGATCTTTTGGAAACAAATGTTTCTCTAAAGGATATCATTTCATGGTTAGACGGATTGGTGAAGAAAGATCCCTGTTTTACAAAGTGCTTATATTGGAATCAGAACAGAACCCCTTTACACAACTGTTCAAATCAATACCTTCAAAACACTGCAAACTATAGAGTTGAATATACAGAACCGAAAAGGTTGGAAGAAATGAAGGAAAAAAGAAACAAAGCAATGGATGTGTATTGTTATATACTTCTTGCAAACAATCCGAGACGGTTTATGAGCTTTGTTTATCCTTTTCTGAAATTCGCAGGACCTCTTTTGCCATTGCAGAGAATGAACTGGCTGTTTCTTGCATTTCAGTAGCTCTTAGATTGATTCCCTGCCCAATTAACCAAAAACATTTTTCAGGAAAGTAAAAAGGATTATAACCCTTTTGCTCCTGTCTACATTCAAACAGAAATTGAAGACTTAGTGCCACAATAATCTGCTGCCCATCCAAGTGGTGGTCGGCATTGGCTTGATTCAAAGCCTAGAAATTTCATAATGTAGGATGGAACCTTTTTTTTACTAGTAATCAAGGAACTTAATATTTGGCAGAAGAAATGTTTATTAGGACTTCACTCTCTGAACCTGGCAAATATCTGAGAAGGAAGAGGAAAGCAGCTCTTAAATTATACCTGCAACTTTCTTATATTCTCATGCAACTTGTTTTGGGCTATTTTAGCAGCACTTGATTCCTGCAAACAAAAACAAAAGAATGACACTCCTTTAGTTTAAAGCATCTCAACATGAATAAAATTATGATCGTAAGCATCAAACAAGACATAAAAAGAGAGATACTTACACCAGACAAAGAAAAGCCATATTTCTTCTTGATTTGATCGACTGCACCAGTCTTCTCATCCTTTACCTCTTCCTTGATATTTTTCTCATTCTTAACATTCATCTGTTTTATTCTACCTGCAAATGACACAGTACATGTTGCAGCTTTCAAAGATTTTCCGGAGACTTGTAGTCTCAAAATTTCACTCTTACCGACCCCATGAATGGGCAGTTCAGTTCATCTACACTAGTTAATTTCCAGCAACCAATGTAATCACTAAAAACATTGTCTCGTAATGACCTGTAAAAGCCTGAAACTTGCTCGCCAATTTCTTCTTGTTAAGAGCTGCCAACAGGTTCTGATCTTTGGTTTTCTCTACAGGATCGTCTAGATCGATGTCATCTAGACATACCAAATAATGAAAAAGAGAAGATAAATTAAAATATTGGACCTCTCAGTATAAAACTGAAAAACCAAACAAAGGAAATAGAAAAGAGATTGAGAGCCAACCAGCCTGCATGAAAGATTTAATCATACTTAAAACCTGATTGTTTTTCATTTCAAAAGCATTTTTTTTTAAAGTGATTTTTATTTATTTTTTTCTTCGTTTCAAATTATTTTTTTTAGTGTTTTTAGATTGTTTTGATGTGATGATGTCAAAAATAAATTTTAAAAAATAAAAAAAATATTATTTCGATATATTTCCAAGCAAAAAACACTTTTAAAAATAACCACTATCAAAATATCAAAAAGGCTCTTAAGCTTCTTCGGGTAGTGCGGCCAACTGTGCGGTTGGCCGTACTCCCAAACAAGCACTTAAAATTTGGCTTTCCTATCTACCAGTTTCAGCACTCCAAAACATAGCCTTTAGCAGGTCATATAAAAGGACGGCATGAAGCATCCCCATCAAATGATCTACTACGAGTCAAACATATTTAAGTATAATCAGTAAACTTATGCACATAGATACCTATGTCCAAGTCAATCCCATCATCATCCATAGCCATGCTATCTTTATTCTCATCATGATGACACTCAAAGTTGACAGTTGAAAAGATTTTTGAGAGTTCTTCAATACTTTCTCTCGTATCCTCAGTTTCCACCTCAGGAACTTGCTTTGGCTTACTTCCTTTCATTACTGAACTAAATATTCCCTAGAATGCCGAACAAGAAACCAGATTATCATCATTACTAGACCAGGGACAAAGTTCCACAGCTCTAAAAAGCATACCCTTTTCTTTTCCTTTTGGATGATAGATCCAGTGGGAAGCCCTTCTTGTGAAAACATCAGTTCTTTTCTGTAGACTTGACTGACAAAATCAACAGGCCTGACAAGAAAGTATGGCCGAAGTTTAACCAACAAAGGTGCTCGAATGAGCTCACAAATGATTGTATTCACTAAGAAAATGGAAATTTAGCAAATTCCGCTGGCCCTTTGAATTTCAGTTAGAAAGACAGAATGTTATTTCGACATCACAAACAAGTAGCTGCACCAACAGAAACCATATTGCTACTGCCAGAAAGGGAAAATTTGGCACAGCTACTACACTATATTAGTATCTTGTCTGCGTCAGCGCTCCAAATTAAAAAAAAAAAAAAAAGAGTGAGTGATTGCAAAAGATAGCCAGAAGCATATACCTGAAGTTTTCCTTTTGAAACAACACAGACACGATAAACATTTCCTGATCACCATTCATCTACAGAAGATTTTGATAGAAGTTCAAGTAAATATTTCCAGAACTCTCTCAAGCAAAAGATTTGAAGAAAGCAAGTAAAGCTGCTGTACCATAATAAGTTCCCCATCCCATGAACAGCATATCGATCTGGCAGAGAAAGAGTTCAGCTTTGGTGCAGAATATGTGAAACCTCTGATTGAAGATTCTCTTATCAACGACAGCTCTGGCAGGGATCTTAAATTTCCACAAACAATTGATAGGTAATGCATTAGATGACTTTAAAATCTAGCAGTAATAATGTCAATAATAAATAAGAAAATACAACCGCTGAAGTTCAGCTTTCACCTCAGTATTGATGCATGACTAACATAACCTTTTCCTTAATAGTCATTTCTTCTAATGGAGAAGACAATGGTAGCAGATACCATCCTAAAATATATTTTCTCATGAACTTGCCTGATAACTACAATTGCATATTATGCCGTCTGTGTCCAGCACAGAATGATATTTCCAAAGTCTCACAATCAATTTAATATCAAATTCTTGGCAAGACTGCAGTTTTCATATGCCAGACAACACAAGCACATTGTACAAAGAAGTCATGATGATGGTCCTAGCCATGGACAAATAGGAAGATACCAGTTAAAAATCATTCTGCGCATGGTAAAGTTCAAAACCTTAATTTTCTAACTAAAAGAACATTAATAACAGGATAGTAAAGGAAGGCTGTGTATATAATGGGCACAAAAAAAATCCAATAAAACCACCTTATTTCAATTTTTCCAGTTGAGAGAAGAAGTGCAAGGCCAGCATCAGATGCACCACAGAATGTTGAAGCCCAGCAACAAGAAGAAGATTGGAACTTCTTCTTGTAAAGAACCTTCTTGATACCCTGACACAGAAGAAAAAGGAAAAGGGAATGGTCATACAAAGTACTACTTTTTCTGTGAAGAACAAGTGGATGTATAAATAAAGCAGTGATTACCTGAGCAACATGATTTAATGAATAGACATACACTGCTTTCTCAGAGCATATCAGCAGGGAAGACTGCTTTGGTCCATCCTCATCAGATTTTCTTTTACTAGGGTCTTGATTATTTGACATTTTAGATCCTCTAGCTAACATGTCCTGCCCATCTGTGAACCATGAAAAGATAATTCTTTCAGTCTAATTGATTATTATTGTCAAAATTGACAAACTAATCCCCCAAAGTTCATTGCACTGTCCATTCTCCAAATAATAGGAAACCCTGAAGAAACCAGTACCTACCTAGAATCTGCATAAATAGAGCTCTATAAGGTTTCTTTGGATGAACACTACTGGAACTCAGCAAGTTACCAGTGTCAGCATCAAGTGCCAAAACTGAAGAATCCTTTGTCGCCACTACTAAAATATTTTTCTCAAATCCATGAAGAAAGCAGGTATCAAACTGCAGAGAGATGATGCCAGTGGATATTTCACTTGCAATGTGTTCTTGATATAGTAGTGTTGGCCCTTCAATATCAAAAACTGAAACCTGAACATTCACATGACAGTTCAAACCCCAGTTAGTAGCTCAAATACGATCCCTACTATCACATTTTTCTAACATTGCACTATCAATAATGGTTCAAGTTCAATCTCTAACAACTCCATGACCTAAATTTTTCCTTTGAACTTGAAGATAAACTAGAAAAAGAGCCATGGAAAAAGAAAGAAAAGAGAAAAAGCTTACATATCCTTGATCAGACCCAACAGCAAGATGTACCAAGCTTGGGCTTATGTTGATAGATAGCACAGAACCATTCACTTTCATAAGTTTAACACTATGGACGTAATTGCTTCCCTTTTTCAAACTTCCTGGAAAGAAAAGAATGTTTACTTTTGGTATATTTCAGTGCATGCAGACGTGAAAATATCACTGGAAGTGAATTATGCATGATAAAAATCCTAGCCGAAGGTCCATATAATGAGTAACAGACATAGACTGATTGTATTCAACTAGATACAAAATTAATTCTGGTCCCAAAGTTGATGGGGACCATGGAATTACACATGCAGGAAGTTTGATTAGATGTTGTTCATATATAGGAAGGCTATATTGTGGCACATCATCAAGGAGCATGAACTTTACCTAACATAGAACAGTCATGTTACTACAGCACAACAACAATCAACCACAGTATCCATTTATCCAAAAAAATAAAATCAAAACATAGCATCATGGGTTTAGTCATACCTTGGAAAGACATAAAACTGTTCTCAGCATATGGCTCAGGTTTAAATTTAAAGATGCGAACCTGCAGATAGAAAATATGGTAAGAAAACCATAAATATTCTGGGCATAGACAAATGCATCTACCAAAGGATATATTTGCTTGTGCATGTGTTGTGCGCTTTCTGAATGACATTTTACCATTCCACTCTGATCCCCTGAGATAAGAAGTCGGGAATCGGTGTGAAAATACAATGCTGTCAGTGCTATACCACTTAAAGAAAAATCATCTTCGCTCTGCGTGTAAGAGAGGAAAACAATAAATCAGGGCCAAAGAGAGAAAAATAAGCTACTAGTTTCATCTAAATTCCTTGAGTGTAGAATTCTTCCTTTTTTTTTCTTTTTGTTTCTTTAATCCTCTGCTACACAAAACATTTCAAAGGTATCGTGAAGCTCACCTGTTGCTTAAGTGATAGCATTGGGATGGGAAATGGACAAGACACATCCCAAAAATTTATGGCTCCATCACTGTGTCCAGTTATGTACAGGTTTTTAACCTTTGTAAATCCATTAAACTGGAATGAATGAGTGCCATCCTTGGGTCTTGGCTCAAAAGGAAAAGGTGATGGAATGTTTTTAGCCAACCGAATGTAATCCTACAACAGCATACAAATCATCAAAAAATTGAATATTTTTGGCCAACAGAATGTAATTCTACGTCAACTAGAAAATCATAAAAAAGAGGAACCTACTAATGACAATACCCCATATTGTTAGACAGTTGCATATTATAACCTTTTCATTATATTACCTCATCTCCATAAGTCAACAAATTTGGGGTATTTGTGATGAACTTTGCCACAGTGATGCTTGAGTCAGCAAATGGCATCTTCACCATGACCTCCTTTGGCAGTGAGGGTGAACTTTTGGATTGGGATTGTAGAAGATACTTCTCAATCAAACAATCATCGTAGACATAAATGTGCCCTGATTTTCCAATCAGGACAAGAATATCCTGTTTATGCTTGCTTTGATCAAACGAGCTAGAAATGATCTCGATGTCAATACAGGGCTCAGGCAAATAAAGCCCCAACTTGATCATGCGAGTTTCAATATGCTCGTTCAATAAGACTACCTGCCCATCCAGATTCAAAATGCCATATGCATTAACAAATTAGCATCAAAATATTATAACCAGTTTTGTTATATCCTAATCAGAAAAGAGCCTAAATTTTTTTAACAGCAAGCTTGGTACTCAAGCAAGTAAAAAAGCAACCAGCTGAGAATTTGCAACTCAAGAAGCAAAGCAAAGTTTCACCTATACTTGGAACCAAAACTAAGTGTGTTTGTTTCAAATGACATGAAATTATATTATCATTAACATAAAAGATGAAAAACATTAATTTACCAAAAAAAAGAAGTAAAACATCATTTACCTGCAAATTGTTTGTAGATGCAAGGTCAGAGGCACCCATAACATAGAGTCGACTTGCCTTCCCATCTGCATAAAGCCATTTCAATAATGCTATAGGAATCTTATCCACCTTATATCCAAGATTAAGTTTCAATATAGGAGCATTTTGTGTGGCCCTATCTAAGTTTAACTCGGTTCTTGAATTTGTGATAGCTGGGATGCTCCAGATAAAAATCTCTCCATTACTGTACCCAACAGCAACTTTACTTGCAAAAGGGCATGCCCAGCATGCAGAGGTTACTTTCTTCATTTCGTGATGTTGTGATTGCAGCAAACCTCCACCTGTTGTGAAGATGGATTTACTCTCTCGAATATCCCACAATGCAAGCAGGCCATCTCTAAATACTATAAGAACTCTGCATTATAGAAAATGATGAATAAAGGAATGAGACCTTCAACTATCATGCCATAAAAGAAATTACACAGAATATTTGTTCAAAAAGTGTGACAAATAAGGCCTTCAAGGCTTTTCCAATCCCTTCACTTGGGTTGTTTACACAAAGGAAAATGCAGTTGCCTCGAGTAATTTGAGTCATTTTATGTGCTTAAACATTGTATACGAGCTGCAGGGCTAGGCTATCGCTACAATTACTCTTTGGTTTAAAACATTGAAAGCTACTTAAACAGACAGTTGATGAGGGAACAGGAGAACGAGACAACCTCTTGCTTTCAGCAGCTGGTTGGGGCAGTGTGTGCAATACAGCAGTATCACCAGAAACTTCAGCTGGACTCCCTGGACGAAATTATCAATTGCATTAACTATTATATCAGCTGGTTTTAGTACAATAGAAAGCTTAGAGAAGAACAAACATGCATATTACAAGAGAAACAAAAAATGCACGCCTCTCTTCCTAAAACAAACAAGGAATTTCAAATAGGCACATGATTCAAAACCAGCGCCAATTAAAGATTCTTCGTTCATGGCCATTAATAATGGGCAAAATACATCCCAAGGCACAGAAATGTGTCTCACCGTGAGAAGCAGATAGGGGTATGGTGTATTTCATTAGTTCAAAGTGACATGATTCTTGATCAAGCTTCAAAACCTTGACATTACCAAGATAATCTCCAACGTAACTGCCAAAAGAGATCTTTCAACCATAATTACAAGTAACCAATCAATGAAAATAAGCATCTTCCTTCTTGCTGCGGAACAATGAAGTCCAGAAACACTTACATGTACAGATTACTTTGCATAACTGTAAATGAGGTGATGTCTTCTTTAAATACATGTACATTAGACAACACTTTGCTGTCTAAATCCCAAACCTAAGAAAATTGAACACATCATTGTTGTGATCGAAAGCAAAATATTCACGTAGTCAAACAGAGCTAGAAATAGAATAAAAAATAAAAATAAAAACAAAAACATCGAACAGAATTTACTCGAATGGGGTTACTTGCCTCAATTTGGTTCTTGGATGTTACATTTACAAGGATCCCTTTGTTTTGAATGAACTGAAGATCAAAAAAGAAGGAAAGAAAGCATGCTTATGTAAAAACCATCTTAAACTCCAATATATTAAAAGAAATGCAGGTAAGAAAAAGGAAGGCAACATGAACCTGTAAAAACTTGCTTGGTACTGCCTCAGGAGATTCAAGCAGAGCTTGAGTGTTATCTCTTCCAAACAATTTGATTCTTCCATCTCTTAAGGGACCAAAAAGAAACATCGATTAAATGGTCATACATTGAAATTATGTGATGCGAGTCAAAATGGCCGAGGAGTACTCACTGCGTAGAGATGGCAAGTATCTTTTGAATGGTGTCATATGCAAACTTCGTTGCTCCATGTGGTATCCCATAATGGAATACCAATCGTGGTTCTACATCACTGGGTTTCAAGCCATCAGAAGCCCCTCCAGGCTACAGCAAATGGCAAAAAGCAGTGACAAGCAATTGAGAATCAAGATTCTACCAGAATAATATACAGGATGAAGTTTGCTTAGGTAATGCTTTCCATTCCATTGTCAAGATCCGTTCTTTCATGGTAGCCCTTTGACTTAATTATTCATTGAGGTTTTTTTTTTGTAATAATTTTAACATCATCATTAGTATATCAAAATTATATATATAATACTTTTAAAATAGCAAAACATTTGAGAAAACAGTATAGCCTTATTACGATATTACAGTCGATGAACAGAAATGGGGTGCGAGAAATTCCAAAGAAGAGTCCGTTTGGAAATGAGATTATACTTGCGGTGAATCTGTATTATCCAATCTCAAAACCAAACAGACAATAAATTATTCTTCTTGATCATAAAATTGGACATAGACTCGGAAAAAAAAAAAATCTTAAGACATTAAAGCCACCCCGTTTGTATCCGTGGCACAGATTCATGGGCCCCACACCACCGCCCATGACATGAACAGGTTGGTTACTCGTACGTTGTTAGTATTCTTTCCTGGGGTTGACCATTTTCACCATCCTAACATTGTTTTTTGAAAAACCAACCGACACTTCTGCTTGATTACATCAATAGCCTCAACATTTAGTTTTGATTGGTCACTTTCTAAAAAGAAAAATGGAAATCAAACTCAAAAGTTGAAAGATCCGTTATTGATGCATTCATTGTTTATCTGTTATTGTTTTTAATATAGTGGATTAGACAGTTTCTTTTTAGGATTAGACAGTTTCTTTTTATTTTATAGAGTTGCTTGCAGTATGTTAAGGTTGTTTTTAATTTTTTTT
>Ga0307507_10011048_pt1 | contig 11491 bp, 18 predicted proteins | sample 7_EM_MG_FD_207223 | JGI IMG/M metagenome (GOLD analysis project Ga0307507, IMG submission 207223) | Populus trichocarpa ectomycorrhiza microbial communities from riparian zone in the Pacific Northwest, United States - 7_EM | ecosystem: Host-associated > Plants > Roots > Unclassified | place...
TGTCCTGGTTGTGCACATTAGAGACATAGTTGTTTTCGAATCCTTCTTTTGAATTCTTCCCTTGAGAGGTTGAATCTTGGTCGGTTCCTAGTAGCATGCAATTCGATGGGATCGCCGTAGTTCTGATTGCCGTTACTTGTGCCTCGATATGTCCCGTCAGGGTTTCCTAGCGTGATGGTTTCCCTTTGGCTGTTTCTTGTTGGTGGTGATCCTTGACTATGTCTGACTGTTGCTAACTTGGTTTCCTCCCAAATTGCCCATTGGGCTAGGACTTGAATATTTTCCTATACCTCGCTGCTGGCTCGCCAGGTGTTTTGGAGTTCTGTGTTCATCCCTCTTAGGAGTAGCGCTCCTCCTGTCGAGTCATCTAATTTGGCGTTGCTAGCCATGAGGCGGAATTGATTCCTCTATTCTGTGATCGACCGTTTGCCTTGTTTCATGTTTTTTGGCTTAATCCTGGCTTCCTCTTTGGCATGGATGACGCAGAATTGTCTTTGTAGTTATGCTTTGAACCCTTTCCAGCTGTCCCATCTCGGGGTGATTCCTTCTTCCATGTATGGTCTAATCCAGGTTCCTGCATTGTCTCTCAAGAGACTTGTTGCATATAGGATTTTTTTCACATAGTGGCCGTCCTGCCATTATACTCTTTGGTAGTATATCATGAGCTGGGCTAGCCAGCCTCTGAGTTTGTGTCACTCCCCGCGGTACACCTCAGGTTCCTTAGCTTTTATCCTTCTGGTTCCTCACCTTAACTCTGTGACGATCTGTCTCAACTGTTCTTGATTGAGGTATAGTGTTGTATTTGAGGCCCTTGTTCTAACCTGGGCTGTTGTAGCCGCCATGGTGTTGTGTTGTGTCCTTCCTTGTTCCTCTGTTTCTTCTGACCCGCTTGGGGATGGTGCCTTCGGTGTTGTAGGACTTGGTGCCCTCACTGGGGTCAAGGCCCTATCCATCCCTGTCTCACGTGATGAAAAAGGTCGAGACTTTCCGCTAGGGGTGTCAATGTCGTTTTCGTTGTTGGTCTGTGTTTTGTCTGTGGGTTAGGTGCTACTAGGTTAACGCAACCAAATGTAACAATCCTCTCTTCTCCGGGTCATACTTGCAGCGGGTTACGCTTAGCTCGCTAACGAACACTCCTTTTCCGCTATAGTGGTTGCGATAGCTACGTCCGTTTACTCCTCTCCACCAAGGTTGATCACTAGGCTGATATAAGACCGTCGTGTCTTGATTCCCGAAAGAGTGATGAATAAATATTTTTGTATTGAAAGTGTAATAGATGAAAGAACCTAGATGGTTGCGTGAAGAACGCAAATCACATGCCTTTTCTTGTCTTTCTTTTTTTTTATCCTATTTTTAAATTTTATTTCTAGCTGAGGCCGAAGGCAGAAGCAATAAGTAAAAAAATAGCTTGTAACCCTTGATGGTTATGACTGCAACAAACTTCCACCCAGTCCAACCCATCGTCAAGGCGGTGGAAACCGTGGGAGATGAAGGCCCAGGTCTAATACCCGCACGGAGCGCTCGGGCACTGAAAACTACAACAAAATATACGTGAAACTCACGACCAAAAGTAAGCATCTACCGAAAACTCAAGAGGCAACCCAACTTTCAGAAAAACCAAAAAAACAAAACTCTGTAGAAGAAGCACCAGAAAAAGGTCATCCGCCGCGAAGGCCTTTAATGATCACCAACTGCAAGCATCATCGAACACAACCATACTCGAGGGTAATAGTACCGGGGCCATATAGACCAGATCGCGGGGCTGATGATGGAAGGTCTGGAGGGTTAGCTCAAGAGAGTCCACGAGTCCTCAGAGGAGGCAAGGTGAATGGTGGCCAGACACCGGGGTGACCGACACTGGGGGGTAGGTGTTCTACCTGTAACTGAGCCACGGGACGAAGACCAGGGGAGGAGAGGGAGGGGTGTTCCCAATCAAGTGGAAGTAAAGGGGAGGGAGGACCGAAAGGAGATCACCACTTTTCGAGGATGCCGCCCGTACCAAACACTGATTCAAGGGGATAATGCAATACAAGGGAGCCGAGCCACAGGGGCCACTACTTTGACGTTAACCCGAGACAGCGACCGACTCATTGTTGAAAGAAAGGGGTTGCAGACCGCGTAAATGCTAAGCGACGCATGAGACAATTGCGGCGAAAGGGGGGAGAAGTAACCTTGAAACCCAATACAACCAGGCTGCAAAAGCAACACGAAGATCAGAAGGTAATGAGAGGGGAGAGGGGTGGTGGTACCCTCACCCTCCGAGGCAAAAGAGCCATCTGAGGAGTGGAGAGGGGGTGGATGTTGACGATGAATTCTGATGGTGTTGAGATTTCAATCGCCGGGTGTGTAGAAGAGATGGTTCACCCAAATCCCATGCCTGTTGTTTTTCTTTTTTCTCTTTTTTTATCATGCGTTCATAGTTGTTAGGTACAAGAAGCTTCGTGCAGCGCTAGCTATGGAAAAAACAAAACCTATAAATCAAAATAACCAAAGAAAAAATCCTAAAAACCCGATGCACCACGGTAACTGAAAGTGCAATAGGCGAAAGCCATTTGCTCACTTAATACTAAACAGGAAATATTACAAAAGGAAGGTTAAACCTGAGTTTATTCTCACGATTTTGCAAGGAAAGATATACATCAAGGATCTACAATTAAACCCTAGCCGCAAAATAAAATTGCCTACAGGGGGGTTCGTTCCTGAGGTTGGGGATGGGGGGGGTGGGGAGGGGTATATGAAAAAATCAGGGGTTATGTACGGTGGAAAGCCGGTTTTGTGTGTGAGATGTACACGGTCAGGGCTCGTATGAGGTCGGGTTCGGTCCACTCTGCAGTGCCGTGCTCCAGGGAGGAGACGTCTTTCACCAGTAGGTCTCTAGCTCGTGATGCGGGGGGGGCAAGTGAGGATGGCGTGCTGGAAGGACTCTGGGTCGTTGCTGCACTGGGGACAAGTTGCGTCGGGGTTCTCGTTGAACCTGGAGGGGTGAGCAGCCAGGTAACTCTTCCCTGCTTGCATCTGATGGATTTTCCCTGCCACAAACTTCCCCAAGGCTATGAAAGGGTGCGGGAAGAGGCAGAGGGGGTACTCCTAGTATGTGGGAGTGGGTCCATCGGCGGCCCAGTTTTGGAGGAGCAAGTTCCTACCACGGTTTCTTAGGGACCAGGAGGTTTTCTTCATGAGTGCAGGGGGGGAATTTCCGTCCCTGCCGGAGGGGGAACATGTACCACCAGGGGGAAGCGCGTGAGGCCCCCCTGTAGGGGGATGGTGAGGTGTGCTAGGGCGTCCAACGGGAAGTGCTTCCTTAGTGGCAGTGAGGGTACTTCCGTTCGCCAGCTAAGGGGGAAATAGACGGCTGAGGGGCCTCTCGTGAGGTGTCTGGACGAGTCCTGAGCACTAAAGGAGTTGAGGGAAGGAAACGATGGCGGAACCCTCGCTGAGGCGGGGTTGCCAGTTGGGGGGGCGCAGGAGATCCTGAGGGCGGCTAGCCGTCTCTTGAACCTAGAGTAGGAAATAATGGGGGGGGAGGGAGGCCTCCCGGGACAGGATGGAGGTGGGTGTGAAAAAAGAGATTGTTCGTCGTCCATCTCTGGACTCTATGCCAAAGGGTGTTCATGCCCCTGAGCGCGGAGAAGTGCGGGGTGAGGAGGTCCGCCCAGTAGTGGAGTATCGGAATGAGGAGGCCATTGGTGATATGATAGTATAAAAAGGGTTTAACACCCGCGCCTGGGGAGGCTAGGCGCTTTACAAAGCAGAAGACTGCTTGGGCCAAGGAGAGCCTGTGCCTGTAGTGGTGGGTGGTGGTGAGGGCGGGGGTGAAGCAGTACCCGAGGCACTTAATGACGCTGGTGGGGTGGAAGCGCTGTTCCTCTAGTTCAATGGGGGTCGTTGAGAGGGGGGGTTCTCGGGCTGGGGTACCGCAGGTGGAGGAGTTCAGTTTTCGGGACCGAGAAAGAAACGCCTATATTTCGGCTTCTTGTAGCGATTGTTGAAAAAAGTCTTTGCAAGTGGCGTATATTCCCCCTATGGGAGGGAGAGGCCACCGTTATCGAAAGGTCCAAGAACTTGGAGACCATGAGGCCTCTGGGTAACAATATGTGTAGGGGGGTGATGTCTATTAGGAAGAGGAGGAGGGAGAACAGAGATCCTTGGGGGGTGCCCACCGAGACCGTGGAGCGGATGTTGGGGGAGCCATGGAAGACTAAGGCGCCGGTCCTTTCCGACGGAAAGGAGGAGACCAAGTTGACTATATAAGAGGGTACGTGGGAGGCCGTTTGCCTGGCCCAGGGTGTGGGGACGTAGACATTGTCGAAGCCAGCCTGGATCATTAGGAAGAGGGCGGAGACCTTGGGTCTGGGTCTTTGGAGGGTCCAGATCTCCTGCGTGAGAGCGAGGCAGGCATCAGAGGAGCTGAGGCCTCGAAGCGAGCCGTATGGGTCAGGGTGGAGGAGGCCCTTGGCCCTGACGATGACGGATAGTCTAACCGTCATTCCCCCTCCTAGGATCTTTGCTATGGTTTTTAGAAAGACTATGATGCGGAAGGAGGAGGGGGAGTCCTAGGAGGCCTTGTCGGGATTGTCCAGAACAACCCCATTGGCAGATTTCAGCGATGGGAGGTGGTACCCGAAGGGAACAAGGGGGGACAGGAGGTCCAAGATGATTCTTGGGTTGATGAGGTTGACCCTTTTGCATAGGGTGTAGGGGATCCCATCGGGGCCCAGGGCCGAGGAGGGTGAGGATTTTGAGAGGGGGTGCGGTATCCTGTCTTCGTACTGGGGGACAGTGGAGGGGTTCTTCCTTAATCCGCTTCTGCTGGGTAAGGTGCCCCTGTGGGGGAAGAAGTGTTCCAGCTGCGCGTGGTTCATGGCAACCGGGTCTGAGGTGTCAGGGAGCGAGGGGCATCTGGGAGTTTTTCTTGGGGCGACCAGCTGTTTGTCCATCCAGATGTTGTTCGGTCAGGTCTTGGCGAGGAAATCGGCCCAGTACCAGGCTTTGGCCTTCTTAAAGGCTTGAAAATGGCCGAGCTTGGACTGTCTTGCCATGAGAGAGGCTTGGGGGTGTGGTGTTTCTTGGCCGTGCAGGTGGCCTTTGTGAACTCCTTCCGAAGGGTTGTGAGGAGGGGGGTCCACCAGGCTTTAGCTCTTGGGGAGTGGGGGGAGTGGGGTGCCCTGGCCTCTATTGTTGTAGTGAGGGCGGTGAGAGCGGAGGAGAACCAGTGGTCGAGTTGGTTGGGGGAGGGGGACTTGGGGGGTGGTGGGACCAGCCATTCTTTAAGCCTGTTGGCCAGGTTTGGCCTGTCGGCGTCTTGCCAGTGTGGTCTGGGTTTGTCGTTGTGCGGGGGCGCCGGGGGCCGGGAAATCAATATTAGAGCATGGTGGGACCCCGTGGAAGGGAGGGTTGACATGTCCCATCAGCGAAAAGGGGGAAAAATATGTGGGGTGGCGAAGTCCATATAGATGGCGCTTGGTCTGTAGGTCCCTGTGTAGGGGAACCGGGTGTAGACGCCGGGGGTATTAAGCAGGGTGAAGCATAAATCTGTGGCTCGGTCAAAATAAGGGGCGGATTCCCTTTCCTCCTTGGAGGAGAGGAGCCTGGAGGGATCAGTTGCTAAATTGTGGGTGTTAAAGTCGCCAGCGACCAGATAGGGGTTGTAACCGGTACAGGTTACTGTTTCGTTTCGAGTATCGTTTGATACTCATGATGTTTTATATTTGGTTTCCAGTATCGTTTGATACTCACTATGTTTTATGATTGAGTTTGATACTCATGATGTTTTATGTAACGTTTCAAGACTACCATTCGGGAGTCTCTATGGTTACGGTTTACAAGGCTCCGGTTAGCCTGACAAGTATATTTAAAGACCTGCTATTCTCCGAACTTCGAGAGAGCAGACTTCAACAGACAGAGCTTTCAATTTACTTGGTTGAACAGTTACTTCTTCAGTTCGCTTCGCGAATCCAATAAGACCAAACACCCTTAGCTATTAGGAACTACTTGGTAGTTGCAATATAGTACGAAGTTTGTTACAACAACTTAGTCTAAGCCTCCGGTACTTAGTCTCATTATATACTGCGCTTTGGTATAGAGATAGTATCGTTACCCTATCGATTCCCGCCACCACCTTGGAGGCAGTTACAGGGGTAGTCAACGTCCAAAAGGGGTGACTTGGGGGAAACCGAGTTTGGGGCAGGGGGGAGTGGTCCGGCATAAGAATTACCAATTCTAAAACGAGCAAAATCGAGTCAAAACAACCTCGTGGCGTGAAAACATCTAGCGCCATGAAGTCTTCTGTCTCTGGAGGAAAAAAAGGAAGAACTGCAAACACGTGCAACACTTTCTGGGATACATAGCAGGCCACTCTGGGCCTCGCAACGGGTGGAGCAAAACATTTAAAACCAGAATAACTGGAGAGAAACCCTTTGGACGATGGGGGGTCTTGTAGTACAATAATATGAACAGGGGGGCCTTCTGTAAAAGAAGGAAATGAGGAAAGAAACACATCCCAGCTACCCAGGCTGTTGTGTTGAATGAGGGTGACTGAATTCGCCGGAGCCAGCCCATGGCACAAGGTAAAGGATCGTTTTTTCATCATTACAGGGACGAACCCGGAGGGTTAGAGGGAGTTACCGGTGGCAGGCCTGGGCCAGAGGGTGGTGGTAGGGGCCTGCTGGGGGGGGAGGGGTCATTCCCAGAGTGGCGGGGGGTTCTGGGGGTGCAAAGCTCAATGGTCTGGGTTGAAGGGGCTTTGCGAGTAGAGGGTGCATGTTGGCCATCGTCGCCCACATCCATGGCTTGCTCACTGTCGGTGGAGGCGTCGGATGGTTCTTCGTCAGAAGGTAGGGAGGCCTCAGGTTGAGGAGGGGGGACTGGTCTAGCCCGGCCTTCCCTCGAGAAGGTATCATAGTTGTTACCACAGTTGGTGCAGTGGGGGGGGAGGTGGGAGAGCAGTCTGGGACAGCCCTGGAGTCACCACCTTTTGGGCAGGTCGGCTTCTGGCATCCGTGAGCCGAACGAGTATGATGAAGCGCACAGTAGAGGCAGGTGGGGTGCTTCTAGGTGCATCGGGCATGGGCGTGTCCGAATCGGTAGCAGTTGGTACATTGGGTGTAGCGGTTAGCCTGCTTCGTTTTCTCGACCTTGAGCCGTTTCGAGAAGAGGACGAGGGCGGGGAGGAGGACCGGAACGTACTCGGGGTTAACTGAGACGACCACCGAAGTTGCCTCCTTTCTGAGTCATAACAGCTGGGCTCCGGTTAAGGTACCGGGCCGCGCCAATCATGACCTCCTTTGCGTTGTGGATCGATATCCTGATGAAGTTGAAGAGTTGGTTGGTTTATCTGGGAGGATGTCCATTCGGATCGAGTGAATTGCCCACTGTACAGTGGTTGGCGCCTTGATTAACGTAAGCCAGGGATTGTTCCTGACGGGGAAGCACTGGTTGAAGCGGCGGGTCCGAGCATCGAAGTATCGGGTGCCGGATTCGGCAGGGGTGTTGGGATCTGTGCCAGTGAGAGAGAAGGCACCTTGGTTGTTAACCTTGGCTATGAAGCCTTTGGCGAGATGGCGGTTGGAGTCGTTAAGGGTGGCGGCAGCGATGTCGGAGAAGGCGGCAGTTATCTGTTGTACAAGGGCATGTGGGGCGGGGTCTGATCTGGCAGCGAAGAAAGCGCCTTGAAGCCAAGGGGACGGCGGAACCCAAATCCCAGGCCTTTTTTTTCTTTTTTCTTTTTTTATATCATGCGTTCATTCTTTTTAGGTACAAGAAGCTTTGTGCAGCGCTAGCTATGGAAAGAACAAAACCTATAAATCAAAAACAACTAACAAAACAAAACATTGTCGTTAGCATCTGCGGTCACTGAAAGTCTTTAAGCCTAAATCTATCCAGGTGTCGTTCTTCTCGGAAACAAAATATAAGGAAACTACAACACTAAAACTACTTCTCATTCGAGCATTTTTTGCAAGGAAAGATATATGTAAGGTAAATTAAAACAAGCAAATTATCAAGAAGAAATAAACTCTCGCGGGGAACTCGGTTCAGTCTGGGGTTGGGGGGGGGGAGGAGGGGGGTAGGGTAGGGTTCGGGGATCATGTGCAGGGGAAAGCCGGTTTTCTTGTCTGTGAGGTAGTCACCTGAGGCTCGGATAAGGTGGGATTCGGTCCATAACATGGCGTCGTGCCCGTGGGAGGAGACATCTTTCAGTACGAGGCCTTGGGCCCTTGTTCGGGCGGGGCAGGTGAGGATGGCCTGCTGGAACATTCCCGGTTTGGTTGCACAGTGGGGGCAAGTCAGGTCTGGGTTCTCGTCGAACCAGGAGAGGTTGGCGGCCAGGTAGCTCTTTGCGGCTCAGATTGGGTGGATTCATCCTGCCACAAATTTCCCCAGACCCATGAAAGGGTGTGGGGAGAAGGAGGGGAGGTATTCATAGTAAGGGGGTGTAGGGGCATCAGTGGCCCACTCTTGGAGGAGCATGTTCCTAGAGCGGGCTCGAAAGGCTTGGTAGGGCTTTCTAACGAGTTCCGGGGGGGGAATGTTTGTTCCGGGTGGTGGGGGGGCCTGCAGGACAAGAGGGAGGCGTGTGAGGCCTCCTTGCAGGGGTAGGGTGCGGTGTGCCAGGGCGACAACTAGCCGGTGCTTTCTTATTGGCAGAGAGGAAACCTTCGTCCGCCAGTCAAGGGGGAGGTAAACAGAGGAAAGGCCATTCGTAAGGTGCCTGAATGAGTCCTGGCCCTGAGGGAGGAGCGGGAGGGGAAGGACTTTGGGAGTCTGGCTGAGGCGGGGTTGGCGTACGGGGGGGCGCAGGCAATCCTGAGGGCGGTTAGGCGTCTTCTGGATCTGCAGTAGAAGATGATCGGGGGGAGGCATGCCGCGCGGGACAGGATGGAGGTAGGGCTAGAGAAAAGGTTATTTGTTGTCCATCTCTGGACTCTGTGCCAGAAGCTGTCCATGGTTCTGAGCGCGGTGTCGTTTGGGGTAAGGAGGTCGGCTCCATAGGCGAGACTGGGGAGGAGGAGGCTGTTGGCAATACGGTGGCAGAGGAAAGGCGTGACGCCTACCCCCAGGGAGAATAGGCGTTTGACGAAGAAGAAGCCCGCTTGGGCTAGGGAGAGCCTGTACCCGAAGTGCTGGCCGGAGGTGAGGGCCGGGGTGAACCAGTATTCTAGCCACCTCACAACCTTGGAGGGGTGGAAGAGGTGGCCTTCTAGTTCAATAGGAGCCGATGAGGGGTGGGTTCTCCAGCTCGGGGTTCGCCCGTGCACTAGTTCAGTTTTGGGGACAGCGAAGTATACGCCTATGTCTCCGCATCTTGTTGATAGGGTGGAGAAAGGTCTTTGTAGCCGGCGTATGTTGCCCCTAGGGGAGGGGGAGGCCACCATGATTGCAATATGGGCAAGGTAGGAGGCCATGAGGCCTCAGGGGATCGACATGTTTAGGGGGGCGACATATGGGAGGAAGAGGAGCGGGGAGATAGGGGATCCTTGGGGGGTGCCGACGGAAACCGGGGAGGAGAGCTTGCGGGAGCCTTGGACTAATAGTGTACAGGTCCTCTCGGACAGGAAGGAGGATACCCAGTCGACCATATATGAGGGCAGGCGGGAGGCTAGCAGTTTGGCTCTGAGGGTGGAGGCATTGAAGTTGTCGAAGCTAGCTTTGATGTCCAAAAAGAGGGTGGAGACCTCCAGTCTGGCGCTTTGGAGGGTTTTTATCTCAGGTGTGAGGGCGAGGCAGGCGTCGGAGGAGCTGAGTCCCAGTAGGGAGCCGCATTGGGTTGGATGGAGGAGCCCCTTGGATCTCGCGATGGCAGACAGTCTGACCGTCATCACCCGTTCAAGGATTTTAGGGATGGTTTTGAGGAGGACAATGATACAGACGGAGGCGGGAGAGTCGTTTGAGGCCTTGCCGGGTTTGTCCAGAACCACAGCATTGGCGGTTTTTAACGAAGGGGGGTGCCAGCCGAAGGCCACCAGGGAGGAGAGGAGATCGTGGATCATTGCGGGGTTGATGACATTGACCCTTTTCCACACGCTGTAGGGGACTCCATCAGGGCCTGGCGGTGAGGAGGGGGAGCTTTTGGAGAGGACGAGTTTAATCTCCTCCGTGGTGAGAGGGGTGGCAGAGGGGTTTTTCGTTAGGCGTGCTCTGCTAGGCAGTGGGACTTTGGGGGGGAAGAAATGTTCTAGGAGCGGGTTGTTGACTGTGGCTGGGTCCGAGGTGGCAGGGAGGTAGCGAAATGTCGGGTTATTTCTTGGAGCGACTAGCTGCTTAACCGTCCAGATGTCCTCCGGGGAGGTTTCGCAAGGAACTGAGCCCCGTAGGAGGCCTTACCTCTGTTGATAGCTTTACAGTAGCCGAGCCTGGATTGTCTTGCTATAGCCCGGGGGTCGGGGGTCCGGAGCTTTTTGGCTCTCCGGGTGGTTTTTGTGAACTCCTTTTGGAGCGAGGTCAGGAGTGGGTTCCACCAAGCTTTAGACATTGGGGAGGAGCGTGAGCGGGGTGCTGTGGGTTCGATTGTTGTCGTGAGAGTGCAGAGGGCTGAGGGGATCCATCGGTGAAGTTGGTTCGGGGAGGAATTGTCGAGGGGGGGAGGGGAAGTCCAGTTTCTGACTTTAGTGGTAAGGCATGGCCAGTCGGCTTCTTGCCAGTACGGTCTAGGCTTATGGTTATAGGGGGAGGGGGGGCGTAAGGAAATCAAAACCGGGGCGTGGTCGGATCCTCTGGAGGGGAGGGACGATGCGTCCCTGGAGCCCAAGGCGGGGAACATATGTGAGTTGGTGAAGGCCAGGTCGATGGTACTAGGTGTATGGGTTTCTGTGAAGGGAAACCGTGTATAAACGCCTGGGATGTTGAGAAGGGTGAAGCGTAAGTCCGAGGCTCGTTCAAAGTAAGAGGCAGACTATCTTTCTTGTTTTAAAGTGAGGAGCCTGGAAGGGTTGGTTGCTGCATTGTGGATGTTGAAGTCGCCTGGGACTAGGTATGGGTGCTCGAGGTCCAAAAGGGACGTTTTGGGGGAAACCGAGTGGGGGGATGGAGGGAGCGGTCTGGCATAAGTGTTGCCGATCGTAAAGTGGGGAAAATGTGTGCCAAAGCAGCCTTGTGTGGTAAAAACATCTAGCGCCATAAAGTCATTTGTCTTTGGGGAAAAAAAAGGTAGTACTGCAAACTTCTGCAGAAAATTCAGGGATACGTAGCAGGCCACCCTGGGTCTGACAACAGGAGGAGCAAAGGATGTAAAACCCAAAAAACTGGGGAGAAATCCCTTGGAGGAGAGGGGGTACTGTAAAAGAACACTATTGGCAGAGGGGCCTTCTGCTATGGAGGAAAACAAGGAGGGAAACATATTCCAGCTACCCAGGCTGTTGTGTTGAACTAGGGTGAAGTTGGTTACTGGAGCCAGTCCTTGGCGTGAGGTGGCGCGGTGGTTTTTAATCATCTCCAGGACGAACGCAAGGGTATGGAGGGCGTTACCGGTGGTGGTCCCTGTCCAGTGGATTCTGGC
>Ga0307507_10011049_pt1 | contig 11491 bp, 14 predicted proteins | sample 7_EM_MG_FD_207223 | JGI IMG/M metagenome (GOLD analysis project Ga0307507, IMG submission 207223) | Populus trichocarpa ectomycorrhiza microbial communities from riparian zone in the Pacific Northwest, United States - 7_EM | ecosystem: Host-associated > Plants > Roots > Unclassified | place...
CCACTATCCTCCGGTCAAATCGCATTAATACCACTACATTTCAAGACATTTCTCAAGAATTCGAGGACGTGAAAAGGGCGACAGACATGGGCTCTCCTCCGAGGTCGGTCTGCCTTCCTCTCTCTGTAAACACACTCTCATAGGCTTTTCCACGCCAGTGCTCCAGGAAAGAGCATCCAGAGTCCAGAAACTACTGAATCTGGGGTACAAGTAGAGTGAGCTCGCTTTGTCTCAAATGATTCTAGTTCTCTTCTCAAATTCTTATCGTAGCCAGAATCCGGCTGAAATATCCCGTACAAAATCACGGCTTGCGCGACTCCTCACGAACAAGTTTGCCTCTCGTTCGTCCTCTAAATCTCCGCCCGCTCAACGCCCATCCAATCGTGCTCTGCCCGCTCAACGCCCATCCAATCATGTTCCGGTCGTGACGAGTGCTCATTCCAAACAACAACGCGATGCAGCACTCCGCGAACGAGGGTTGCTGCCTCCGCTTAAGCCTAGCAAAGATCTTAGTCAACGGGAAAGGGAACAAGACAAACGCATTCCTATAGTTCCTTTGGAGCGAGTGGAGCCCGGAACGCGCACCGATGATCCTGAGGTAGTTATGTCGGCGGCCGATCTCGTCAAGCAAGAATGGGAAGCAAAGAACCGGGACCTGGGGCCATCACAACTAGAGCGGTTACAGAACTTCAGGTTTGGTATAACACCATCGTCATCTTCTGTTGAGGAAACAGCTCCAACATCAGCTACTGTCACACCTGTGGCCGAAGCCTCCAATGCGGCCGACATTTCGGAAGAGTCAGAGAACTCCCAACCCTCCCCAACTGCCTTCCCTCAGGTCTCCAGCGCGGCCGACGTATCGAGAGACTCAGAGAGCTCTCAGCCCTCCCAAACCGCCGTTTCTGTATCCCCCAATGCGGCAGCCATATCGAGAGAATCAGAGAGCTCTCAGCTCTCCGGAACCACTGTCCTTGAATCCCTTAATGCGGTAGACGTATCGAGAGACTCAGAGAGCTCTCAGCCCCCCCGAACCACCGTCTCTGAATCCCCCAATGTGGCAGACGTATGGAAAGAATCAGAGAGCTCTCTCTCCTCCCAAATTTCCCTATTTGATGCAATGACATTGTCTCTGAAAGCTTTGTCACTGATTACACCTATTCCAGATCCGCCGCTACCTCGTTCTCCTGCACCTTCCGATGACTCTTTGAAGCCAGCTCTCTCTCCTACTTCCGCTCTTCTGTCGTCATCAGTCTCTGTGCAGTCCACTGCCAGCCCGAGTGGCGCATCTACTCTAAGACCAATTCATACACCAGCGACGACAGCTTCTCCTACTCCGCGGACTCGGACACCAGCTCTTTCTCTCACGCCGCCGGCGATATCAACAACGCATTCAGACTCGTTGTTCAATGAGACTCGAAGTTGTCACGTCCGCATTGATTCTTTCCCATTGGAAGAGTCCGTTTCTTCGACTCCATCGCTAGATGGCACTTCACATACGACGACGAATTCTACGCCAAATACGTCGGAATCTATGGGAAGCATTGAGAATGGAAGTTTTGGAAATCTGCAAGTGAAGACGGTTGACCAGGGTCGTAATATTCCGGTCATCATTGAGAGCCCAGTTGAAGAAACCTTTTCCAATGGGTTTGTTGCGGAAACGATAATGGAAGAAAAGACGGAAGAAGAGGTGCCCGTCTCTTCACCACGGACACAGCGAAGAGGCTTGACCGACCCCACGCACATCAAACCAGACCCTCGAAAGCCTCTGAACCCTTTCAAGCGCACTCCAGGACAACTTGACAATTCTGACAAGGTGTCGGTGTCAAAACGGTCAGTCTCGTCATCGTTTTCTAGCATGCGTCGGTCGGTCGTCGGCACTTTAACGAGAAAGGCAAACCTCGAAATTAATGTCAACGGCTTGAAGCGGTTCAACGCGTCCCACCGTCCTCCCTCGCCGACAGTGGACCGCTCCCAGTCACCAGTGCCAACCAGTCCACGTTCACCGAGCTTCCTCAATCGCTCTCGGTCTCCAGCATTGACTAGTCCAAGCTCGCCAACCTTCCAGCGCCAGGCGGTGGCGCCCATCATGTATAATCGTGGCAGCATCTTGCTGGCGACTTGCAACATCGAGGACGAAGAATCAAGGCGAATGACTGAGCTTGCATTCTTGGGATAGGTTCCTTGTTTTTTTTTTATCACTCTTTCACGGGAACTTTATACCTCGATGTCCTTTCAAGGGACATTTTTGACGAACAAATTGGGAGTCATTTAGCAGTGACATAATCATTCGTTTTCTTGTCATTAACGCATTATGTGTATCTCTACTTTCATGTACACTTACGACGATACCTCAGAACATTATAATAGTATATTCTTGCTATCTAACTATATTTAGGGTTCTCCAGGTGGTCATGTGGTTATGAGGCTCCGAAATGGCACTGCCTCGAGGCGTTCTAAAGCCGAAGTTAATATGGTCTCTTGATGCCCACGTGACTTGATTCGAAATATTTAGGATGACGATATATAAAGCAAGGAATGGATAATAAATGATCTTGCTTCCTTTCTTTACCCCATCATCTCAGTAATCTGTTTCGTATTTCTTGTTAAATGGCTTCAAACGTTGATAACACTTCAAAGAACGTTCAGCACTCTGACCCAATTCCAATCTCTTCATCACGGGTCAGGGGACGTTCAGTCTCAGTTTCTTCTTCGTCCTCAGGTTCGGCTAGCTCTACCTTTGATCTCCCCACACCGCCCTCTGGCTCTTTAGGTTCCCAGCGCATCTCTATTCCCCAGACTTCGCCTTCAAGCTCTCCCATTCTTTCCTATTTTCTCACCCAGTCCCCTACCAAGACTCCATCCTCAGCGACTTTCCCCTTCAAACGCAAATTTGGAACCGCCCCCGTGTTTGAAGGTACGTCTTATTTCGCTTATATAATCCCTGATGTGAAGTTTACTTCCATTGTATTAGCAGACGAAGAAATGGAAAAGGAGATACCAGTCGCCGCACACGCGCGCCGAGCCAGTGCAACAGTAGCAAATCGCTTCTCTCAACCGCAAACCATGCTCCCCGACTCTCACCAGGAACGAGGTACTGGTCTTTTGCGAAGGCTCTCGTTGAGCAGTGCCGCATTCGCCAAGGTAAGTCTCATCTGCCCCAATCAAGAGAGAAATGCAGAATTCATTGTTACATTCCGATAGCCGCAGTTTGACTCCAATTCTCCCCCGAGCCCTCCTCCTAATACAGCTGTAAGCCCTACAGCCAAAGGCGCTCCCTTCACCACAAAGCCTCGTCGTTCGGCTACCGTCGCTGAGAGTGCCAAACCGCGTCGAGCACCTTCTCCTATGGGAGAGCGGATTCTTAAAGGCCATTTCGATGGCTTTAATTGAACCTTTGCCCTAGGCTTATTTTTATCCCTCCACTCGTTTCCCTACCCTAACCGCTCTCCCAACTGTCCTTCCTTCGCAGCATGATACCCGCAACCGTCTGCGAGGTGTATTTCCGCAACATATTGCGACCAGGACAACTTGTTATGGCATTCCACTTCATATAGCGTGGACCTTTCTCTCCTGGGTCGTTGCAGCCTCATTGTTGTACTTTTTGTTCACATTTTCAGATCTACTTCCAACTCTCATCTCTTGCTGCGTTCCAATCTCTGCCACCTCCAGATCGTCATTCTTTTGAAACACATCTCCCCTTATGATATGGTGTGATAAAGAAATCATCACGTACGTTCGCTCGTCATTAATATGCTCATGTAGATTGTTGATATGCTTAGATGTTTCAAGGTCATTTTGCAAGCTGCTATTGAGATTAATTGTTTTCTCTCTTTGAATCCTTCCTTCCGTTTCCGTCTTCGCCATTATTTCCGAAGCAACCAACTTGTACTTTGTATATTAAGGAGTATTTGTACCAATAAATGTATAGTTGAAAATGGTATACTGGCAGTCCACTCGCCTTCAAACGCTTGCCTTCGGAGTTTTCTCAACTGCTATTTACTGGCATCGGTCGTTTGGAGAAAATTATCTTCTTTTTAACAACTCCGACCACAGACCAGGCTGGGCTATGCTGTTCTTCTTTCTCCTCAAAGTCGAGAACTCCATCCATCACATTGTCTTCTGAGTGGACATCAACGGAGCTCCGCACGGAGCTGCGGTGGAGTATTGCGAGAGGTTTTGGGAGGGAAACAATCTTCCCTTCTAGAAGGTGGTGGCCGATGAGGAGAGTAGGTTTGTTCTGAGGGTTCAGTCAGCTCTGGAGCGAGGTAAGACAAAGAGGGTAATTTTATACATACCGTGATTTCATCAATCTTTAATGTCCCCACTGGTTTGCCATTCCTTTCTTTAGGATGATTAGACTCAACTTCGAGGGTGCCTTGGAGTTCGATGAGGACAATCTCATCGTGTGATATCTTCGCTAGGCCCGGCGGTAGTTTTGGCTCAGATAAAGAATGAGCAATCGTGATAGGGATGAGCATGAAAGTTACATTCAAGGAAGTATCCCTATCTATTACGTCACATTCGTTATCGTCCTGGTGTTGTAGCCAAACAAAACCGAAAGACTGTTGTTTATGAATATCATATCAATTAGCCTATTAATCTAAAGACGACAGAGGGTCGAAGACAATGCTAGCACCACACATCATAATTTTGGGTAGTTGCCAAAATCCCAACTAAAACACTCCTAAGCCAAAAATTAAGCAACCTATAATGAGGGCATGGGGAACGCAATCGAGACTCACCAAACAGTCGAGCTCGACCGTGGCTTCTGGGACCTCTCTGCCAACCTCCACGCTGGCAGGCCAAGGATCCGACAAGAGCCTCTCTATGACACTAACAATTCCGTGAGTGCGTATATCGACGACCCAGGACGCATTGGTGACTGTGTCATACACAATTGTTTTTCCAAGGTGACATCTAACAGGACTGAGTTGAGGTAGCTCATAAACCTGAATGGGGGAAGGAAGCGAACCGTGTTTCCATGGCGTATCCGCCCAACGCACAAGAAGATAGCACTCCGTTACAGGTTCCCATTGCGATAGGATCAGCTGTGTGGTAAACATGTGTGATGTGGAGGGTCGACGGCTGGAGTTTCAAGGTCAAATTCGCAAATCAGACTCGAAAAAAACTTACAGGGGACGGAAGATGCAAGCGTGTTGATGCAAGTCTGTCTCCAGGGGATTCAAATGATACAACGGGTGCGCCGAAGGTTGCGCCAAGAAGGCTCGCCAGAGCTCCCCCAAGAGAGTGACCAATAATCCATATATTGGACTTTGGACTGATGTTAAGACAACCTGAGCCAAGTGGCGAACGTCGAGTGAAGAGCCACCTACTACATATATGTGATATTATTATACAGGTCCTGAGGTAGAGATGTCAGAAGCGAGTTGTGAGCTAGGAGGATTCAACCCACTGTACCAAGTGGATAAAACAAGCTGTCTTCAGTAAGTGAGCGTTCCAAGCAATTCTGGTCGCATTTCCATCCTCCACGATAGCACCCACAAACTGTGGTCCATGTCCAATCTATCCGCGCACAGCAGCAACTAAATAAGAGATTATCGTTCAACTTGTCCTTCTTGGCGGTTGGTCCTGCCCCTCCGAAAACACTTGCAGAAGTTCCTTTGATGGAGAGAATCACTGTGCTGTTATCTGCAGTCGCAAATACATGTCCACGAAACCCATCGGCGTCGGGCTCCCATCCAAACGGGTAAGACTGGAAGTGACGTTAAACTACATGTTCAGGTAAATGTCGGAGCCACGAACCATATTCCAACCCTCATTCAAATCGTACCAAGCAGGATCATCTTGATCCACATACGCATTGTTCGTCATCTTTGCAAGGTGCAGGAGAACTTCACGACTCTCCACGTCAGGCGCGACAACCTCCTCTTCCTCCCAGTCTAGCCATTCGCTCTCTCCAAACCGCAAAGCACGTGTGCGTGCTCGAGCAAATGCGGTAAACGACGATGGTCGATGAGTCGTTATTGGTCGCGTGCGAATTGAATATGAACCGTTCGAATAACCCTGAACAGTCTGTAGCTTGTCCGGAGATACGTCCGCAAAGATAGTACGAGAAGCGTTTGAAGCGACTGCGTGAAGATGTCGCAATTCGAAAAGCAAGGTGGGACGAGATTCTTGCGCAGGCTGCCACGTTTTGGGCGTGAATAGGTCAATAAGAGGGACGAGCAACGTCGCCAATGCGGTCGGTAGCATCAGGCATAACAAAAGGACCAGGGGGTGGGGACTGACAGTGGAAGGTAAAACTTCACCAACTATGTATTACTTGGACTCACCAGCTAAATGGTACGCCGAAACTGAGAAATTGCATCCAATAATTTAAAGTACAACATACAACTATAAAAACTACACGAATATGTGAGATAAATTCCATTCTATAACCCTACCAAATCTCAGAATGTTTGAACCACATGTTGTGGACCAGGAGAAAGACCAAAATTATGGGTGTATCATTGGTGATTTCGGCAATCTCCGAAAACAGTCCGTTTTAAAAACCTCACAATCAACTCACAATACTGCTTCAAATGTGCCCAAATCTTGTACTACGGTAGATGTGGACTTTTAGTGCACGTTAAATTTTATTTCACAAAAATTGATGTAGTATTGAGTGAGATATTAGCTGGTCAAAATGTATCAAATGATGGTGGTGTCAAGTGGATGACTGTATTATATGCTTGTAATTTGAATGACATTGAACCCGACGTCAGAACTATAAACTACTTATGGTACAGGTCGCTGACGGACTCCTCGAGTGTATCTAGAAGAAGTGCCATGAGGGGGGAACGAGAGTGGAAACTTGGTTTTAATGCTGATTAACTGAGGGGATATAAGGTATTGGTCAAAGTTTGTGCATGTTAAGAAAGGTTCAAAGTTTCCATTGCAAGGAAGAGAGGGTCCATCGGTGGGAGGTTTGTCGTGGACAGAGCAGTCTCTCCGCTGATTCCACTGACGCCGGCACCGAAGAAGACCTCGGGACTCGTGCAAGCAGCCACTGCTCGGCGCATATGACTAGTTAAGAACGAGAGACCGACTTGATAGGCAGCTGCAGGAAAGGCTATCAGTCGTACGTTCTGCAAAAGAGGAAGAGAACAACGGACAATTCATCCACCCGAAACCCTCACGTGGCACCATCTTAAAGTCGATGCCTTGGTTACCGTACTCAGCGTCCACGAGATGGGAGAGCTTGACTGCATCGAACTATGTTTATGCGATAAGGATTGAAATCACCAATCATTCACAAACACCTACTTTCTCTGGCACAACTCCATTAAAGTCAACGAATGCGGTGGTCATCCTGTGGACGGGGTGATAAATTAACCGTAGTGGGGAAGAAAATAATAACACGAACATGTAGAGGAATCGATAAGCCAAACGCTGAGCCTCCTCCAGGTAACCATAACGCTCTAATCCTACCCAAGTCATAATCTGGTGTGGAGGCCTATTTCATTGCCAATCAGAGGCCGCTTTGCAAAAATTACTATGAGAGACCTACCAGGCATACGGGTAATCCCATTGTCGATTGGGACGGTCAAGGGAGATCTTGCCACGCGATTCCTCCGTCCCCGACACGAGCCCTCCTAAAACTTCAAACTTCTTTAACGATCGAGTCCTAAGAGCAGAATATTAATAGATCAGGTCAATGTCCGAAACAGATGAGACAACATACACAAGTTTCCAGCACTGTTCTTCACTCGCACATCCTGCCCACAGTGCCCAGAACGCGGTCACACTCTCATACAAGATCTGGTGCTCAGCGACAGTGTCGTAGTCAAAGTAGAGGGCCTTGTTTTCATTCCACAGATACTTGTCAATTATCTGCTTCCTAAACTCTGCCCTCTCGAACCACTCATCACTAGTTTGCGGCCTGGACCTTGACCGCTCCCGATGAGGATTCGCGTAAGACTCGACCGAGGGCGGGAACGGGGCGAGTGGGAAGTCTTCATCCAATTCCAGTTCGTCGTCAAAGACCTCACGAATGGCAGTGCCTATATCCACCTCGTATTTGTAGAGCAAACATTGGAGGTCGATGGTTCCCAGGTTGGCGCAGCGCTTCTCAAACCTGTAAGTCGTGTCGTGACCTGACTCCCGGACGGCTCGGTCGTGCAAAAAGTATTCATCAAGGCCTGGCTCCTTTAGGACACCATCGTTGTACTTTTCGCTAAATTCTAGAACGGAGAGGCCATGTTTAGCGGCGTATGGTTCAAGAATGTGTGTGAAATGAGTAGCCTCGGTTTCGGGAGGGATGCCCAAACCGTCCGGTCGGTAGCGGGACAAACCAGTCTTTGGATCCATGCGAGGTTCCGCTACCCAGATGGTGTGGTACTCTTTGATCGCAGCTTGGATAGCACGCTTCAGCCACTCGCGGTTCGAGGAAAGATCTGAACGGTCAAGTTGGTTATAAATTTGAAGTGCCATATCCGTCAGGAAGGGAGGCTGAGTCCTGCAGAGGTAGTAGCTCCGACTTCCGTTCAGGATCTTTCCATAGTGTTTGATCTCGAAAATGAAGTGCTCCACCATGCCCTTGGCCATGCTTACTTGGCCGTCGACGAGAAGTCCAAGAGCGATGAAGTATGAATCCCAGTTATACAACTAACCAAGATATGAGCAGTTGATAATGAATAGCAGGGTGATGCGAACCTCATTAAAACGAGCACCTGGAACAATGAACGGGATACCCTTCAGTGTTTTCCCTCCTTTTCCGTCATCCACTTCATTCATAGCCAAAGCCAGAATTCCAGGCTTTGAGTTCAGGCTTTTTACGAACAAGGGATCATCGGGCTTCTCTGGCAGAACCTGGACGTCGAGGTTCATATGAGGCTTGTCCTTTGCGACTTTGCGATAGTATTCAGCCATAGCTGGCTCGCCATGTGGCACATATATTCTCGGATTTACGCGTCCGGTTCGATTCTTGGGATCGGCGGTAATAATTTCGAGACCATCGCCATCGATGCGCCTAGTCAAGGAGTGCCAAAACGAATGCTTGATCATACGAGATAGACGATCCACAGGATTTTCTGTCAGACGCGCCTCGTCGAGGACAATGCGCTTCCTGTTATGATCGCGGGCGAGGGCTAGCTCTTGCAACAGGTTTGATAGCATATAAGTACCCTATGGAATATTAACAAAAAGGTTGACGCAGGCAAAAAGCCACCGACTCTAATATCGAAGGTCTTGAAGCCATTGCTAGTTGCTGTCCCAAGGGCCATCATCTTCGGCCCGGCGTCTGTAACGCTTATCTGGAAGTCACCATCTGTATCTTCCTGTTCGAGCACCACACGAATAGTCTCCTCGACATCTATGAGGAAGCGACGTGGGGCTGTAACACTCTTCTCATCATGGGACATACGACGCGGCCGTAGATGCCAGTCTTCTTGGAAAGCAGGCAATTTTTTGGGGTTGTAACCATGAAGGTAGGACTTGACAGCGTCGTAAGTTACAGGCGCATTGAAAAGGAAGTTCTTACGTGGCTGTAGGTTCGAGAACGCGTATGAGCTTCGCTTCCACCATAATACGCAGAAGCATCGACGTTGACCGCTCTGTGGGGTTGTTCGTCGATGAAAGTAACAGTCGCGGGATGAACGACGGCTGGGGCCATATTGTATTAGATTAGGGAAAATAGAAAGGATCGGCAGGAAGAGCAAGGGAGAGACACTAGAGAGAGAAACTGGAGAGAAATGTGGGGTCGGTTCAAATTGCGCGTCTAAGGTTCAGGTTCGAACTAGTCCCACGTGTCCTGGCTTGCTCACCGCCCGTTATGATGGTGAGCGTAGCGTGAGATGATAAATTGTGGACTGGTTGATTTTGTGGACAAGAAAGCGCGTGAGGAAGAGCAAACGGTTGAGCAAATGCTGAATGGTGAGCAAAGGACACGATGAGACGATCGCGGAAATCCTGTGGCTTGGCTTTTATACCTGGCGCCAGATGACGGAGATAGGACTTTTCTTACTTACTTACCAGAAACCCTGAACAAATTGGTAGTTTAGATGAGCTTCTGACTCTGGAGGCAACCTTTGTGAGGGTTTCTAAATTAGGACTCGGACCCCATTCATAAATACATAGCGTTGTTCTCATTTTACCACCATGGCCTTTGCAACAACGTGGGTCGTTCTTTTACGAAAAGTCGTTTTAAATTTTTAAAGAGTACTCTAGGTCTGGTGCTTTCGCCTCAAAACCAACAGGCGGTTCTATCTTTGGGAATCCACAGCCTCAACAGCAACAGCAGCCTTCAACCTCGACCTTTGGAAATGCACCGCCCCTAGGGCAAGGCCAACAACAACCATCGGCCTTCGGATCGTTTGCGCAGAATCAACAAAAATTTCAACCAGCAGCCGGAGGCCTGTTTGGACAACCTTCCCAACAGCAGCAACCGCAACAGCAGACTGGGAGTCTATTTGGCCAGCCTTTGCAGCAACTGCAGCAGCCTTCTGGGGGTTTATTCGGCCAGTCTTCGCAACAACAGCAGCCTTCGGGAGGTTTGTTCGGCCAACCTTCTCAGCAACAGCAGCCTTCTGGGAATCTATTTGGCCAGTCATCTCAACAGCAGCCCGCCGGAGGTTTGTTCGGTCAGAATCCTCAACCTCAACCTCAACAATCTGCAGGAGGTTTGTTTGGTCAGTCCACTCAGCAACAACAACAACAGCAACAGAATGCAACGGGAGGAGGTCTATTTGGCTCGACAACTACCCAACAACCTCAACAGAGTGTGTTCGCTCAGTTTGGCGGAGGTACATCGGGACAGCAGCAGCAAGGAGGGCTGTTTGGAACAGGAACCACAAATGCCCTCCAGGCTCAGCCCACTTTCCAAGCTGGTGCATTTGGTGGAGGCTTAGGCTCAACAGGCAGCAGTTCGTTATTCGGAAATAAATTTCAGCCCCAACAGCAGCAACAACAACAACAGTACGCTTCTGAAAATATTTTGTTTCCTCTTTACTCATCTCTCTGCACATTAGGTTTGTGTAAGTCAAAAACTTGGCAAACATTGTCAGCGATATTTACCAACGTTTCAGCTCCCCAAATACTCTGCAACCCACTGGACCTCTCTTCACGAAATCCACCAAATTCAACGACCTTCCTGAAAATGTGAAGCAAATATTGGAAAGCATTGAGTAGGTATGCGTGGCTGTGATTGTTTACATCTTGTCTAATCTCTCTGTAGAACTCATATCCAAGGTCGGGTTCAGATAAGTAAAGACCTACATCAACGCAAGTTAGGTGAGGAACCCACAAAAGGACAAGAACAAATTCGCACCATACACAAGGTGCTTAACATTCAATCTTCTTTCGTGTATCAAAAATCAAAGTTGTATTAGGATCTCATAAATATTGCAACGACGATACGGAACGACTTGCACCACACTCAAGATCTGAAAGCCAAGGTGGATCAAGCAGTGGAAGACACCATTGTCGCAACACGCATTATCGATGGGTTTAGGAATCCACAGAGCAGCAGTACCTATTTGAAGGACCATGCTCG
>Ga0307507_10011050_pt1 | contig 11489 bp, 4 predicted proteins | sample 7_EM_MG_FD_207223 | JGI IMG/M metagenome (GOLD analysis project Ga0307507, IMG submission 207223) | Populus trichocarpa ectomycorrhiza microbial communities from riparian zone in the Pacific Northwest, United States - 7_EM | ecosystem: Host-associated > Plants > Roots > Unclassified | place...
AACTAGAGGCCTATAAGCTTTTTAGAACTAGGAGTACATAATAGGGTCTATCTTTATAGTGCCTAGGTAATTGCGAGCGTAATATATTAAACGGAGTCTATAATATAGCGCGGCATAGTTTAGACCCTTTATTGCTAAACCTATACGCCCTTCTATAGCTTATATATGCATCTAGTAGACCTTATATATTTCTAGGTTTAAACTAGCCGCCCTATACTAACTGCGCAAGAGCTTTATAACCTTAGTTAGTTTAATTTTAGTAGTTTAGTTTAGGGACGCCTTAAGATAAGCTAGTATATTATCCTTATAGTTATATAGAGTATTACCACAGTATCTGCGGCCTCCTTAATATATTCTTTATTATCTCCCAGCTTAATAATGTTTTTATTAAATAGCAATTCTACTCCTAGCCCTTCTACTTCTAGATAAGCAACCACAAGCCCTCTCCTTAGATTCCTTCTTAAAGAGAATACTAGCAGCCATAGGGGCGAGCTAATAGGCGTTCTAGCCGTAAGAATGCTTTTATTTATAGATAATAAAGGCAAATCCACTAATATAGGCGATCCTTGCTGGGATAGGCTTAGTATAATACTAATACCTCCTTCTTAAACAGGTGTTAATAGCTAAAAAGCTAAGGGATTTATTACGTTAGAAGTATATTATAAATGCGTTCGCAGTATAAGAGCTAAGCTCTCCCCCGCTTGTCTAATTCTAATATTGGTAACCTCTGGTCCTATAGTAGTTAGTCTTCTACTTCTTAGCAGCAGGTCCTTATTTAGAATAAGAAAGCTAGTTAAGTGTCTCCCTAAACTATACTTATTTACTACCTAATCTAATATCACTCTTCCTAACATTTTAGGCGCGAGCGCAAAGTCGGTCAGCTATAGTTAAGTAGTATTTTTAATACTATATTCTAGATAATCAAGCCTCTTAACCGGGACTTTATTAACTTACGCTGTTACTTTATAAAGTGGGTAGATAGTAAGCTTTTAGGCGGTAGAAAGAAAGTAGTAAGAGACTACGTATTTTAGTAGTCCGTTAAGAACATCCTATCCCTAAGCTTTTTAGATAGTTTCTCTAGCTTTATTGTATTAATTCCTTTAATCTTTTACCATCTTACTAACGTTAGAGATATCCTTAAAGATTATTAAAAACGCGTCCTTTTCTAGAGATGCTTATAACCTGTTATTATAATTAACAAAATCAACTACCACACTAGCAGTATCTGTGTAGTTCTCTCTCTTAAGCAGAATCTTGTTATAGATTTAGATAAGCACTATATAACGCTAATTAACTATAAAGCCTCTGACTTCTGCAAGGATATTATTAATCTATTACTTAGCTCCTTTATATAGTACCAGTGGTCTACTAGACGAAAATATAATAAATATACTATTATTAATTCTGCTTAGTTTATACTTTGGCTAATTACAGTTATCTTTAAGGTTTATTAAGGGCAAAAAGGTAAAGTTCTTAATAGGGTTTCCTAATATAAATAGTCCACCAAATCTAGTAGCGGTGTGGAGTTCTATTAGCGCTAATTATTAAATGGACTAATTATAATTTTCCATCCCTAGGATGGAAAATCGCTATTAGCTTAGTAAAGGCGGTAAGTAAAACTAACATCTTTATAGTAAATAATACTAGATAGTTATATGCAAACATTCTTTTATCCTTACCTTACTGTTAACACGCATTAGATTTCTATAACTAAAAAAAGTAAATAAAAAAGTATAATAGAAAGAGCTTTAGGAAATACAGTAAATAAATAAACGGATTACGCGGCTGTTATCTATATCCCCTTCCCCACTTTAGAACTTAACTGTCCCTTAGTTAAATATTTCGTACTTAGTTCTATTAAATAATCTTTCTAAAACGCGCACTTCTTAAAATACGCGGCATTGCGATACTGGTGAATTTTATATAATATCCTCCTTAGGCTCTAGCTCTGCTATTATTTTTTATAGTATAGTTCCGCCTAACTAGTTAAACCGGTCCTCCTAACGGACCTTAGATATCTATTATTAATAAAACCTCTTTAATTTATTCCTTAGAGTTTAATCGCGAAATAGCGTGCTATTAAGATCCTTAATTAAGTACCATCCTTTATAAGGGTAACTCTTATATATATGGAACAGGCCTAGCTATTTTAGATCTAACTTATAACTACTAAAATAGTCTTTCTTAAGCTGCGTGTTATAGAGTATAACTATATCTCTAACCTTAAATCCATCCTAGTAAATATGGTGGGTGTTATTAAAATACTCTTTATTTATAACTCTTAGTTATTTTATATATATAACAGCTTCTTGTATATCTGCGTCTCTTTAGTTAAACTGCTTTATATAAAGTGCTAGTAGCTCTATAGTGGTCTGGACTATTTCCTAAGGCAGCGTCTATTAGGTAGGTATATAGAGTTTAATAAAAAGGACGTGCTTATATCCATATATAACCCTTACTGGTGTTATTCCTATAGACCTCTTAACAGTTGTTCTATCTGCCTATAAGACTGTATAAAGATTGTCTAGCTATAAGCCTTTTATCTTTGCTAAAGCGTCCATTATAGGCTTATAACCTCGCTCTATAAAGCCTTGCGACTATGGGTAATATGCGGAAGCCATAACCCTTTTAATATTATAGAGCTCTGTAAGCATAGTGGTAATATTAGTATTCTCTCCTCTACTATCTATAGAGAGCTGTCTAAACACTCCCTATTAGCAGATAATGTCTTTATAGAGGAACTTTATTATACTTTTTATATCCTTATTCCAAAGGGTCTAAGCTTCCACCTATTTAGATACGTACTTTTAAGTAATAGCTAGGTATTAAAACCTAAGACAGTTTAGTAGTATAAATATAATATCTACTGTTACTTGTTGCTATAAGGTGGACTCCTATATAGGGTATATTACTTCTTCTTCCTATCCTAGCTATTACTGTTGGCACTATAAGCATGACTTAATATACTATAATATTTAATCCCACAGCCCTAGCTACTAGTATTAATTTAAGACCCTCTAATACGTTCCCTCCCGTCTATAATATCCACTCTAATTATAAAGGCTCTTAATAATCTCCTACTAAGTAATCTCATTATTAACTACCCTTTATATTGGTATATTCTTAGACTATTAACAGAAGAGCTGTTAATTACGTATTAGGAACCTTAGCATATGCCACTTAAACTTTTTAAATTCCTTAGTATTTATCTCCTTTAGACGCCGTAAGGTTACTAGCTATTTTATAACCCTTTAAGATTCCTCTAAATATAAGTCTTCTAATAGCAAACCTGCTTCCATTTTAAAAGGGCTAGCTGTATATTTTAAGGCACTTAGCTTATAGTTAATAAACTCTTTAATATCCTTGGTCAGCTTATTAGGTTATTCGCTATTAAGTAGCTATCGCGAAAGTTTGTTAGCTAGGCTATTTTTCTTCCCTGGCATATATCTAATATTAAAGTCCTATAGCTAGATCTAAGCTAGCCATCTTATTATTAAGGCTCCAGGTAAATTAGTAGTAGTATAATTTAGCTACGCAACTAAGGTGTTTATATTTGTCTCCACTATAAATTAAACGCTGTATAGATACACGCGACACTTCTTTAGCGTATATAGTAACGCCTAACACTTAAGCTTTCCTAAGTTATATTTTTACTCCACTTAAAACCAGATGCCGCTCTTATATTAATATAGATAATAACGACCTTATATATCTAGTTATATAAGACCGCATCCCTATCTATTCTTACATCTGTTAACAGCAAAAATAATTAGCCTAGCCCCCTTACTATAATCCAGCTAAACTAATATAGGCGTAGTAGTGAGTGCATACTTTAGAATCTTTATAGTAGTAATCTACTCTATACCCTATATAAAAGGAACATCTATTTATAGTAGTTAGAAGATTAGCTCTACCTTAATTATAAAGTCCTCTACCTATATCTAGTAATATATGCAAACCCCTAGGAACGCTTGGGCTGACGTAACGTCTTTATAGTCCTTTTAGTAAATAATCTTCACAACCTTTAACTTCTCTAGATACTGTTCTTTTCTATTATAGTGGTAACTAACTACTATAATCTTATCTTTATAGAAATAAGACTTAGCGTCTAAGATTATATATCCAGCTTATTCTAAATCTGCAAGTACTCTGTTTAGCTATATAATATATTCTAGAATATATCTGCGTACGCCTAGAAGACTCTCCTCTCTATTATATACTGTCTATGGGCCCTTTACTATAATATCATCCAGAAATGGTAAGGCGTAGTGTGGGATATGGCGCTCTAAGATCTTAGTAATTATCCTTATAAACTAAGCAACTGAATTTATTCCTCCTATAGGTACCGTTGTTTATTATAGAAGTCCTAGAGGTATTGCAAAGGCTATTAGGTTCCTATTTTCTATATTAAGCTCTAACTAGTTATAGCCAGAGAAGAAGTCCACTAGAGATATAACCTTATACCTAGCAAACTCCTCAGAAAACTTATCGACATATAGCGGTAAATTTGCATCCCTAATAGTCACTTGGTTAATATTTATTACCGCGTTAATTAGTTAGTACTTATTATATTCCTTCTTGCTTATAAGAAACCATAGATTTCTATATAGGCTTTTGCAATATTCTAGAGTCCCTTAAGCTAGTTGTTCTTATAATATACTTATTACCTCTCCTTATAGGGCCCTTAGTATAGGAAAGTTTAGTACTTGCTATATTTAATACGGCACGGTTTTAATTTTTAGTGGTAGAGTTATATCCCTGCTAACTTAACCCATCTTAAAAAACTCCTATGCTAGCGCCTCTTCTTGGTTAAATAATATGGCCTTAAAAATCTTTTATTTTCTTAGCTGAATGTCTCCTATAATTATGCGCTCTAATTATTCTGACTTTAGTTATGCACTATAGGCCAGTTTAGTATATCGCGGCTTAAGGAAATAATTATATGGACTAAGAGGCAATCTATAGATGGATGCCTTCTGTTAACATAAGGCTACCTCTCGCCATTCTATTATACCTCCTAGAACGGTTCTATCTGGTATTAACGAATTAACTAGGTGGACTTTATCTACCTTTTATTTATACGCAGTTGCTATACTTATAGCGTTTTATCAGGCCTTGCTCTAATAGCCTTTTATTTATATTATAAATAGATCTATTATCTGTAATATTTAATATATAAGGGACCCAGCTTTTGCTTTAAATACTAGCTTCCAATTCTTCTTTAAGTGTTTCCTTAGGACTTCCCCTAATATTTTATTATTAAGCTCCCTCTATCTAATATTATATTCTTCTTTCTGCTAATAGCTTTACCTAGTGGGTATCCAAAATGGCAAATATCTGTGTTAGAGCCATACCTTATTTCCTCTTCCTTTATTCTTAACGTCCTCCTTATCCTAATGCGCTAGGTTATAAGTAACCCCGGATATAATCCTAGCAGTTATACTAGCTATATATTTCCTAAACTATTATCTATATTAATGCCTTTATCTAGTTTAAAGAATATTGTATCCTTATAGGATGTTAAGAACCTTATTTTAACTCTACTATCTTCTAATTAAATAATATAAGATACCTAACCTATTACTGTTTATTTTATTGCTAGTCTAGCCTTTACCAACTATGGCTTACTAAGTATTATCTTATATAACATCTCCCCTATAGTAATAAACGTTGTGAATATTAAGACATCACCTATTACTATAGGGACCGTATATACTAGCCCAATAAACTTAAACTAGATTCCATTTATAGATGTTAAATACATGCCTTATAGCTATAAAGGTAGACTTAATATTATCAGGCCGTGCTATAGGGCTATGCTTTTCTTAATAAGGTTAAGCTTAGCTCTAGAGTTAATTAAGCATTTAGCCCTTCCGTCTCCTATCTACACTTTAACTTTTAGGTATTATCTTTAAAACTAAACAAATCCTACTTCTTGTTTAATCTAGTCCACTTTAGTAGTTATTAAGCCGGCTTAATTAGTATAGAATGTTAAGTGCGCTAACAACACTAATGCCTTAACGTCCTCTTGCTTCTATTGGTAAGGTTCCACAAGGGGTAGTAGGAGAGGCTTAAAGAATAATCTTATAACTTTAGGTATGTATACAAGGCAGTTACTAATAGTAACTTTAATAGTTTTTAATAAGATCTTATCTGCTATTATAGTTGGGCTTAAGATGTTTTCTTTTAGTATATCTATTATCCTAACTAGCTTTAGTTGTAGTGCCTTAGCTGTTATTATTATATCCACTATCTACTCCGTCTATTTTAGCTATTTAGTATAGTTTATTTTATTAACCTTATTACTGCCTAATAGTGGTTAAGAGGCTTGCTGCTAGGGCTATAGTGCGATTTAGACATATCCTCCTAGTCATATATTTTAAACTACTGCCGGTTGCTGACCAGATGGTTTTAAAGGCGGCTTTATTACCCTTACTTCCCCTTACGGTTTTCTAAGATTATATAACCGTAGTATAGGCTATAACTAGGTTGCAGCTCTAACCAAATCTATATATATTAACTCCACTTAGTACATATCTTTTTAGGACTTGCCGAGTTCCTCTTTACTTTTAGCATCATTACCTTTTATAAGCTCTACTAAAGCCGCCTTTAGTTAGACACCCATTCCTAGGGCATTAGGATTAATATTTACGTTTTACCTTAGCCAGTCTTTAAGGAACTAGATCTAATTATAGTTTAGTAAATATAAAATTATATTTTCTAGGCGCTTACGTATTCTAGTATAAATTTGGTTATTCTTATTTATATATAGAAAGCCACAGCAAACTAATTCCTGGAGCTATAGACACTAGTTAATAAAATAGTAGGGGCCCCTATACCTATAGCATATCTAAGCCTATACCTAGTATGCGCTAAAGTTTCCTAGCCCTCTATACCTCCCTAGGCCTAGCTTATATTGTTCTTATAGCACTCCCTTATAGGACGGCTATACTCCGTTACTATTTAGTGCCTATTATGGACCTATCTGTGTTTAATGCACTAACGCCCTATTTAAGAGCTGCGTATACCGCGTTAGATCTTGGCGAATCCTATCTAGAAACGGCATTAAAGACGCAACCCCTATTAACTTAACTATCCTAAGATTAAGCTTCCGGAGTTAACTAGTAAGTTTCTCTAGTTTTAGGTCTATTTCCTAGGTTATTTAATAGGTGCTTACTAGCTTACTTAGCTAAGAGACTATAGGCAACTAAAGGGTAGTATTTCTTTAGTTAGCTATAGCTGGTTACTATTTACAGAACTGTCTAACTAGCTAACAAAGACCTTGCTCCTTAGGATTTATTAATAATAGACGGTCTATGCCTTTATGTAAACTAAGCCTATCTTCTACAATTCTCCTTAGCAGATGGAAGTTAAAAGACTCTTATCTATCCGGATTAGCCCCTATTTTAGTTATAGTATATCTTTAATATTTAAATGGGAGTCCTTTTGCGAACTAGTACCCTTATTTACAGTTATCTAAATTGCCAGCCTTAGTAACCTTTTAGGAGATTAGCGTAAACTGCCTATAGTACTCGCGTATACTGCTGGGTAGATTGTTCCTGTATTACAGCATATAAGCTTCTAAGAATTCTACTATTTTAACTTGTTAAAAGTAGTTACTTCCTTAGTAGTCTATTCTAAGTTTCCTTATAAGTTCCGTCTAATTACTAATTATAAACTTAGGCAGGCTTTAGATCTAGGTCCCTATTTAGTAATTATAATACTCTAGGAGTCCTTAATACTTCTTATTATCTGTAATATAGTATTAGATATATAGTCACTTATACTATTTAATAAATTGTAACACATTTTATCCCATAAAGTAAGGAGCCCTGGGGGTTCCTGGAGTGGGTATAGGCTGGGCTATAATATATACCTTATCTCGCGCCATTAATAGTCTGTTAGAAGGTAAAGAACTTATAGTTTCCCTATAACTAGGCAGGTGGACTTTATAGCCCTTATCCTCTATATATTATAGGTTATTGGTCCCTAACATTGCGGGAATTGGGGCTAGTATTATATCCCCTAGTTTAAGAGAGCTTTGTGGTTTAATAGGCTGCTTGCTTTCCTCTCCCTTTCCAGCGCCCTTACTATTATTATAGAATGGTCCTAACATACCTAACAATCCCTTTAGTGGTACTGTCGCCATTATTTCTATAAATTTAAAGGTTGCTCCTATAAATGCAAGAATAATTGTATAGACTGTTATAAATATAGTAAATAAAATATAAAAGACTTTTCTTTACCGTTCCTGGTATACTATAGTCCCTCCTTTTATCCCTTGTTTTGCTACACTACATACCTACCTTCCCATTGCTATTTGCCGCCTCCTGCTCCCGTATAGAGAACTCGGCAAGTGTTATCAGCTTATTACTATGGCGGTGGCTGCGTACTGGTCGCTAATATATCTATACTTTTACCTCCCTCTCCACACGTCCTTCTGTCCGTCGGTTCCTTTGCAGTTCTAAATCGTTCCTATACGTCTCTTGCGTATAGAGTACTAGACTTCTAATCTAAAGAGCTTGCCGTCGTCCCTATATGGAATGCCATAAAATATATAGGAGGGTACGGGCTCTCGTAGATAGGAAGTCACGGTGCCTTCAGTAAGAAGCCGTTAATAAGCACGTAGTCTATAGAGAGAGGAGAAAGGAGTGTATTTAAAGAAAGAAACTATCTATCTATTAGCTATATTTAAGTTGTTAAAGACTCTAAGGGCTTTAGACCAATCTATATAAAATATGTGGAAGGCCTAGGCTCTCCCGAAGCTACGCCTAATCTAGATATTAAATCCAGGGGGCCAAATCACACCACCATAGTACTACTACTTATTCTTAAATAGCGTCTTCTTTAGACAGTATCCCTAGTGGTTCTTATATAGATCCCTATGGCTTTCTCTTATAGGATTCTAGGATCCCTATTATAATAGCAAAACATTCCCGTTTCTAATGCCTGTACTTAATCTTATAGTTTTAATTTATAGGGTCTTCCCTATTATCTTATCTATAGCATATCTGGAACCATTACTAAATCCTAATTTATGGTCTTTAGGAAAGTTTTAATTGCCGTATTATATTCTGGCTAAAGGTGCTCCTTAGGTTTCTAACTATTATATACCTAAAAGTATCCTTCCTAATAGATTAAAAATTCGCGTTTCTTTTAACGCTATCTTTAGTCTAGAATATCTTCTATATTCTATTCTAGTTCCCTATTAATTTCGCTAGGTAGGGGTAGATCTATACTATCTTTTCTCCGGTATAACTTTAATAAGGAAATATAGAATATAGGATATATTAAATATAATTTCAGCAATTCTAATTTATAGGCTTAATTTCCTTTAGTTTTCCTAACTATCTTAAAGGGTCCGAGCTACCTATAGTCCAGCTTCTTCTTAATATATTTTATCTGGATATTTTTTATAGACAGTAAGACTTTGTTTTTTATTTTAAATTCTTTAGGTATATATCCCTTATTATAATACCTTTTTTGTATAGCCTAGGCGTCTAGCAAGTGCTTTTTAAGTTCTTCTCTATAAATTCTTATTTACTTAATTCTCTTAGACGCCGCTAGTGCCTTTCTTTTAGAAATAATATCCTTAATATTCTAGGGATTATTTACTTTTACCCTAAACAGTGCTTTATAAGGGGTTGTTTTTATACTGCTGTAGATGCTTATATTATATATATATTACACTAAAGCCAACTATAATGGCCAATTATCCTATTAATAATTAATATAGTAGCGGTGGTAGTGTTCTAACAATATATTTAGACGCTCTATTTACCCATTTATTTATAGGTAAAAGGTAGTGCTTATCTTTTACCATATTTTTAATAAAAGATAAAATAAAGGCTAAAATACGCTGTTAAATACGGTACCTCTATTAGATATAATTCCCCTTAGCGTGCTAAATAAGAGCCACCGCTTTAAAAACAGGTCTACTAGTTCTACTGCTATAATTATTATTATAACAGCAAAATACCCTAAAAACTTTGTATATCTGTTAATAATTACTAGGATAGCATTAGCAACCTTTCCTATTCTTATTTTAGTAGGGGGTAAGCCTATTATAAAATCCATTATTAATTCTAATATAGGTCCTTGTAAAATAGGAAGCACTAATAACTCGCTATAGGGGTAATGCCTGGATATCTATACCTTTTAGTATATATTACATCTTAATATATAGTCCTTAACTTCTTTAGATATTCTATCCTAAAAGTATTTCCTTTAAACGGCCTTAAGGGTTCTATTGGCACTATAGTAACCCCTAAAAGGGTTATTGTAAAAGACCTTTAAAATTTTATCTTAAACTGCTTGGTTCTTTAGGATATATATAGCACCCTTAAAGCATAACAGATCCTTTTAGTCTTGCTACTATAGCTTTTTAGTAACTCTAGCTAAGTTAGTCTCTACTATATCTTTCTACCTCTCCCTAGCAATAAAGGCGTCCCTCTATTACGCTTAAAAAAGAAGATTTAAAAAGGTTTTATATAGATTGCTTATTTCTATTTCGCCCGCTACTATTATAGACCCTAGGTGTAGCATAAAACGTTTTAAACTATTAGTGCCAGCAGATTCTCCTACTATTATGCAGTATACTACACTATGGATAAGCATCTTGCCTATCCCCTCTAGATCTAGAAACTCGCAGCTAATACGCTATTAAGTTAAAGGTGCCGTAACACCTCTAGCACATTCTATAGAATTCTTGCTAATTCTAGGGTATACCAACTTTATAATATCTGCTTAGTCTATAACCTAGTTTATAACTATATCCTACAGCTCTATAATTATGGTGCTTTGCAGCTATATTACTAGGACCTCCGCTCTATTATAAAATTTAATAGTTCTAGGGAAGGAGTCTTCTTTCTTTCTAAGTAAATTTTGTAATATAGGGATTCTTTTCCCTATACTGTCCTAGATCCTCCCTATTTTATAATCCAGATATTTTAATAACCTATTAACGGGATTTGTCTTTCTTAGGCGATATATAATTTTAAAGTTGTACTATAATAGTGCCTCCGCCTATCTAGCTTATTAACCGCTTAATACCTTTATAGGTATAAAGTATTCTAGGTTATTATAGTCTGTAAGGACTTTAATAGGATAATTGCCTCCTATATAATAATATTGCTAGTACTTTATTACTATAACTATTGCAAGCAGCTTCTAGTCGTGTATTATATAACGCTACTCTATAGGGGTTATTTTCCTTAACTAAAACGCTATAGAATGCTATTCTCCGTCTTTTAATTAAGATATAATTGCCCCTAAGGTGAAGCCAGATGCATTTATTTTAAGGTGTATATATAGCTCCTAGTAGAAGTGTCACGGAGCGAGTACAAGCGACGATAATATATAACAAAGTAGATATTATTAAGCTACGTACATAAACTGTGTGATGAAGTCAAGACGTTGCGTGAGGAGAGAAGGTAAGGAAACGGGAAGAAAGGGTATATATCGTTAGTTTGGTTGCTTAGTCGACACGT
>Ga0307507_10011051_pt1 | contig 11486 bp, 3 predicted proteins | sample 7_EM_MG_FD_207223 | JGI IMG/M metagenome (GOLD analysis project Ga0307507, IMG submission 207223) | Populus trichocarpa ectomycorrhiza microbial communities from riparian zone in the Pacific Northwest, United States - 7_EM | ecosystem: Host-associated > Plants > Roots > Unclassified | place...
GCTTTGTTCAATTTATATACCTTATTTGGTATTATAGTAACACCTTCTGGTTGTTCTATATATAGCTCTTTGTCTACGTTAGCATGCGTAAACGCATTTTTAAAGTCCCATTGAACTATTTCCCAGTTATGGTAGGCTGCTAAATATAGCAGCATTTTGTATACCTCTGGGCGGCAAGTATTTGCGAATGTTTCTTCGTAATCTATGCCGTATTGCTAACTAAAGCCTTTTACTACCCATCTGGCTTTGTATTTAATTATTTCGTTATTTTAATCTGTTTTAATCTTATACACCCATCGTGTTTTTAGAGCCTTTCTATTGGGTGGTAGATCAACGACATCCTAGGTCTTTTGTTTTTAAAGTTGATCGATTTCTACACCCATCGCCGTTTGCCAATTAGGCCAATTAGGCGATTTTCTAGCTTCTTTATAGGACCTTGGTTCATTTTGATTGGTTCCTAAAAGAGCTAGTTTATCTATATCATCATCCTCTAATTCACTGTATTGATTTCGTCTAGTTTAATTTTGTTTAACAGATTATTATTTAACAGATCGATTTTGTTCAACAGGTCGATTTTCTTCAACAGGTCGATTTTGTTCGACAGATCGATTTTGTTTATTTATCTATTCATCTACTTTTTAATTTAAATCAAACAGACTTTCCTCATTAACTTCTAGATCGGGTTCTTTGCTAGTATTGAAATTATAAAACTAGTTTTCTAGTATTTTAACATCTCTAGCCCAAGTAAGCCTTTTAGAATCTATGTTATATAATCTATAGATATTGTTTCCAAAACCAAGTAATATTACCTTTCTAGCTCTAGGCTCTAGCTTTTTGAGTCCTATAGCTTTGTTTTTATAATATGCAATTGACCCAAATACTCTGATATTTGTAATATCTGGTTTGGTATTATTAAGTGCTTAATAAGGCGTTTTGAATTGCAATTAACTGTGTGGAGTTCTATTGTATAGGTAGACTGCTGTATTTACTGCTTCCCCCTAAAGATACTTTGGTAGTTTGGCATGAAATAAAATATAGCGCACCTTTTCTAGTATTGTTCTGTTTATTCTTTCTATTAACCCATTTTGTTCATGGGTATAAGCAGCTAAATATTGCTGAACAATACCATATGTAAAGCAGGCTCCTTTAAACCTTTTATTTATAAATTCACCCCCCTAATCTGATTTCAGGTATTATATTTTCCTTTTTAATAGATTTTCAGCTCTATTTTTGAATTCTATAAAAGCTTCGTAGGCTTCTGATTTAAATTTTAGTAATTTGAATTCTAGATATCTAGTAGCTAAGTCTAGAAAGAAGATAATATATCTTTCACCATTTACAGTTTGAGGCGATATTGGTCTATATAAGTCAGTTACTACCTTTTCTAGGTAAACTTTGGCTTTTGGTGTAATTTCTTTATTTCGATGACTTGTTAGTTTTGATTTTATACAAATTTCGTATTCATCTAATGGAATATTTAATTGGAGACCTAGAGTCTTTTGTAGTGAAATAGGATTTATATGGCCTATTCTTTAGTGCTAAAGTTTTGTTTATTGAAGCAAATTGTTTTTGTTTGTTGGCTTAATTTTATTTATTTACTTGCTTTTACCCTTTTTAGTCTTTTCACTAGGCAGATTGTTTTGTACGATATCTATATAGTATAGGGAGTTTCTTCCCATAGCTAAGATAAGCAGTTGTTTATTTTTGTATATATAAGCTTAATTGTTTTTCACTCTAATTTCATAGCCAAGCTGATCTAGCTTACTAACAGAGATGAGATTGTATTGAAAATTAGGTGCATAGAGGCAGTTTTCTAGTACAATTTTGTTGCCTTTGTTTACCAATTCTACATTTCCAATTCCAATGTAATCAATTAATATATTGGTCCCCCAACCAATTTTTCCATAGGAATCTTTATAGCTTATAAAGTATTCCTTTTTAGTAATTAGATGCTTTATACTTCCTAAGTCTAATACAAAATTAGCTCCTTTTTGGTTTGGTTAGGGGTTTTTATTAGTAATAAGTACCTCTTTGGTATCCATTAGATTAAGATCGATTTCAAAATCTTCTTCTTCTTGTTCATTACTAGGATTACTAATTATATTACTAGTATTAATAGACACGAGAGCTTCTTGATCTTTTGGCTCATAGTAGTGGTAGTGCTTGGTTTTAAAGCCTTTTGGGGCCTTTTTAGGAAATAGATAAAAACAGTCCTTTATAGAATGCGTAGTTGTTCTATACCTCTTACAGTACTTGTTTTTATGTATTTGATTTGTCTGGTTAAACCTAGGTCGTCTAGATTCTATAACTAAGGCTATTTCCTAATTCTTAGATACCTATCTTCTAGATTCGTCTATTAAGTTAGAAAACAGGTTTTCTAAATTAATGGTACTAGAATTGGTTCTGTAAGATTGGGTAACCATTATAACAAATCCCTTATAAGGACTAGTTAGGTTATTTAAAACCCAAGCCATAATTACCTAACTTGGCAATTCTATGCCTTTGGCTTTCAATTGATCAATAAGTTGCTTTACTTTATTTAAATATTCTTCCATAGAAGAATATTTAGACAAGGTGGTTTCGAAAAGCTCTTTGTAGATTAAGAATTCTAAGCTAAACCCTTTTGGGCTATAGAGATTTTTTAGCATATTCCATGCTTCTAGAGCTGTTTTAGAATGCTATATTTATAAGAGAGGTCCATCCTTAATTATCAGCCTTATATTGGCTAAGGCTTTTTGGTTGATTTCCTTTTTTAGGTTACCTCCTTCTGCTATAGCATTACTAAGCAATCCTTTTACGAGAAGGGATTTGACCCAAAGGCTCCAGACTTCGTAGTTGTATTAGCCAATAAGCTTACAGATGGAGATTTTGTCGGACATTTTGTCTGCGAATAGATAAATAAAATTAAATAATAGGATTGAGCTTTAAGTAGATTTCAAATAAGATTTAACCAAGATTGAAATAAGATTTAATCAAAATTTAAACAAGATTTAATTGAGATTTAGGTGAAACTTAAGTGAAATTGAAATTGGAATAAGATTGAAATAAACTTAAGATAAAATTAACTAAAAATTTTTAAGATTTAATTAATTGGCTAGCAATTGATTTAGATTTGGTTGTAATCTAGTTAAGATTTAATTAAATTTTGGTTGAGGTTTAGAGCAGCCGGTCTCATAACCTATAAAAGTGGTAAGTGGAGGTAGGAGGACGATAGGGTGAATAATGTAGTAAAGTAAGTGAAGTGGATAAACTTGATATAATTAATGATTTCTATCTACGGGGGATCAAGTCTCTATATACCTAGAAGATCCTAGTTCCGGAACATCTACGTTCCAGCTTGTATTCTAATATGTTACCTAATACACTAGCTAATACACTAGCCGATACACTAGCTGATATACTAGCTAATATACTAGCTGATACCATCTAATACACTAGGATTCTTCTAGGGTGTCCTTATATAATGCTTATATAAGCAACATTAGAGTTTATCATTAATATATACAACCTAGTATACAACCTAGTATACGACTTAATATACGACCTGATATACGACCTAATATATAACCTAATATACGACCTAATATATAACCTAATACACGATCTAATACACGATCTAATATACAACCTAATAGGGTTCTTCCAGGGTGTTCCTATATAAGCATTATATAATGCTTACATAAGCAACATCTCGTAGTCTATTTTTAACATATACTAGTTTAGCTGCTTAAAGTATTTTATAGTCTCTGCTATTAGCAAAGTGATTCCCTTTACAATTAATATAAAGAGGGGTAGTATGTTAATAAGGCTTGCCTATTATTATATAGGTAGAGCAGGAGTGGTCTTTAGTAGGTAGTTATATATACTAGTAGTACTAATAATATAGTAGAGTTTACTATACCTGCTTATTTAGGCCTCTACCTTAGTTTTCTAGTGCTTTATCCCAACTATAAGCAGTTAGCTGCTACCACTAATTATATAGGGATTCTTACTAGTTCTTATGGATATCTTATAATAGGGTTAGCCTAAGTACTAGTCCGCCCCCTAGTAGTCTATATAAGAGTTTCCTCCTAAAGTTGGTATGCTTTTATATGGCTTAAGAGCCTTCTATAGCCTCTAGTTTTATGCCTCTCTTTATTATTTCCGCCGGCATAGGTATAAGCTGCCATTTGTAGGTATTATAACTTATATTTTATACGCCTACTAACGTAGTCCTATAAGGGTGTCGTGGCTGTATCCTATAATATAATTAGGTATACCTTTTATAGTTAAGGTATAGCTAAAGCCTCTTCCACCTAAGTAACTCCTATTTGCTCTATAAGTATATTTTACCGGCATACTGTCCTAGCAAAGCGAAATGGTTCTATCTGTTAATATACTAACACGCGTATCTATTCTCTTAAGCCGCGCAGTAGTCTCTCTAGCTAGGACGTAATCCTACCTGCCTATTAGGTGTACTAGGGGTTTTTTTTTTTTTTTTTATCCGTTATATTATACTATGTATAATACTGCGCATACAGCCTCTAGGCTATAGCGCTATAGTTTTATATATATAAAACCTTTCTAGGCAGCTTAATATATACTAGTAGCTAGGTGGATACTCTGGCCCGTTTTTAAAGTGCTAGGGGAGCTCTAGCGCTATTAGTGTTTTTCGTTCTAGTATTTTGCTTACTATAGTCTAGTTTATACCAAGAAAATCGCACTAAGGAAATCCTAGCTCTTTTATCTATTTCTACTATATTCTACTATTCCTAGAGTAGAAAAAGCGCTCTAAAAGATAGATTTTTATTTTCTATAGTTTTGTATATAAGAATAAGAGGAACAACATAGCTTACTAGCTTAGAAGTAGCTACCAATTACCCCTATATAACTGTTTATTCTGTACCCTATCTCTCCTCCTTACTAAAGAAAAGGGTAGGGAATTAGTAATTAGTAGATACTCTCCCTAAAAGTAACCTACTAATAGTATTTTATAAGGGCGAATCTTGTTACGTAAACCTACTCCTATAGGAAATTTTTTATAAGGTTGTCTGTATAGGGTATAAATACCAATTCGCCTATATACCTTATATTTTACGTGCTAAGGGAATATAGGCTAGCCCCTTTCCCCCTACTATAGCTACCCTAGTGTATCTGTGGTATACCTAGTATAGTAGTTATTTATAACGCGTTGGCCTAATAGCCTACGGTACATCTGTGGTATTAGTGGTAGGTCTATAGTAATAGTGGTAGGCCTGCGGTAATGGTAGTATAATGGTGCTAGAGTGCGTCACCTACCATATTTAACCAATTAGGATTTTCTATGCCTGGCATGCAAAATCGCTATTGGCCCGCTTACCACTAGCGCCTTAGCGGCCCTTGCGATATATCTACCTACTACCCCTAAACGATTCTTCTTCTTCTTTTCCTTAGCTTAATATTCTTATATAGTAGCAATCTACAAGCTTTGGTTTAGAAGCATTTATATAAGCCCGTTATATTATACTAAGCTCTCTATACACTGCCTGGGAAGGCCTTAATAATATCCCACCCTAAAAAAAGACCTTTGTCTGCAATGACGTGTCAACGCGTTATACTTAGACATTAAAAAACTCACACTACTATGCCTAAGAAGGCCCTAATAATATCCTACTTTATAGGCCAGACTGTACTTAACCTATACCCCTAAAAGAACCCCAGAATTAAAACCAAATCGTATAATTTTAATGAACTTTAGGAAGCTAATAATAGTACCTAAAGCGAGCTTATCTAAAAGATTTATCTCTATTTAAGAGGAACACGAGATCTAGTTAGGATTAGAAATTAAAGATAATAACAATGTTATAGGTATATACGAGTAGATTTATACCCTTGCTACTAATTAGAAGGTCGATTGTCTTTAAGCCTAAAGTATATAAGAGAGACTCTAAAGGAGATTCTAGAAAGCCTTATTACCTTATAAAACAGCCCAGCCTCCCCTTTATAAAGTCTTGGTTAACCTATTTGCTTAACCAAATACAATACACTAGAGAGTATAGATATAATAATAAAGTAATTAAAGTCTATTAAGCTCCCTAACCCTCTACTATTATTGGATGGTATAGACCTAACCTTTAAGAACTAGAGAATTTAGGTATAAGGAAAGCTTTATATTAACTATAACTATTTCCCCTCTAAAGAAGCTAAAATACTCTACCTCTTTGGTTGAACCATTAGGGACATCTAGTAACACCTTTAGGCTAAGTTTAAGGACGAGTTACCTATTTAGTTTATATCTATTAATAAAATAACATAGTATCTAGCTACTATCTATATTAATCTAAATAAAGTATAGGATGCCTATTATAACTATAATTGCCTAATAATAAAATTAAACCTATTCTTTATTAAGTTTTAGATTTATTTTTATACCTAGTAGGCGAAGGCTAGGTTCCCCCTAAGAACTATTATTTGGACCTATATAACAAGCTAACAGTCTAACTATAAGAGAAGATTATAGTAGCCTTAGATGACCTACTAAAATACTACTTATATAAATAATGTTGCTAAGTTCTTAAATATAAATGCTACCCAACTAGAGAAGCCTATTTAAGTAAAAGGCTATAACGGTTAAGCTAGTATACTAGTTACCTACGTTTTAAAGCTATTAATCGCTATTAATAGATGACGCTAGTTTGGTATCCCCTTCTGTATTATAGACCTAGGGTTACACGATATAATTCTTAGCCGAAAATAGATGTCTTACTTTAATATTTAGCTAAACGTTTAATAAAGACAGTTTGTCTAGCCGGAGAATAGACTAAAGTTACCCTCCTTTATTAGGGAAATCCGTACTGACTATAAGACGTTAGCTGTAAAGGCTGATCCTACCTACTAGCAAGATATTAGGAACCGCGACTTAGCCTTTACTTAAGAAGATGCCCGCCACGAGGCTAGCAGGAACTCTATACCGACAAGGATACTCCCCTAAAGGACTATAGTTAAGGAGGACTCTACTTACGGAAATAGAATAGATACTAATATAGACAACTTCTAAATTGCGAAGATCTAACTAATGGGGAAGAGGACGTACTAATAGGAAATAAAGGATAACCTTTAGAAGATATAACAAGAGCTAAGAGGAGTAAGGATAATACTAATACCCTAAAAGCCCCTAAGGCCACGGATAACCCTACTATTATATAACACCTATTATAACTGTGATAGGAGGGCTCTGGTATCCACTAAAGACTAGTAATATCTCTTTCTGGCCTATAAACCCTTAAATAAATTATATAATCTATTCTAGGAAGCCCTTTGCCCTAAGAATGTATAGGAGGCGCTTATAGGGTATATTATTATAGGCGCTACTAATATCTAGGCTAAGTATTAATATTACAAAGTCCTTACGTATAGCCTATGCAGTTTTAATAGTAGTAGCGAGTAGTGTAAGTGCTAATAGTGTTAAGTAATTCTTTCTTGCCCCTATTTAGCTTTATAGTAGTAGGGCGTGTTCCTCTACCGTGTCTGCTATATAGTCCGCTATAACCTTTTCTAAGATCTTGCTTAGGGTGTTTTCTAAGGCAATAGGGTGGTAGCTTCCTGGGAGTAAGCTAAGGTGCTATAAGTAGACCATAGGTCTTTAAGGCTTTGTTTGGAATCCTATCTAGTCCTAGTACTATATTGTTTAAGAGGCGACTAATAGTTCTAGCTATTTCTTTAGTTATTATATCGTTATTAACCCTTAGGCGAGTTACCAGTATTTCGCTAGTAATATTACTAAGGTCTACTAAAGCTAGTTAGGGGGAAAATCTTTTTATAAAGATCTTTACCTTCTTATTATTATTGCTTATAGCCTATGGTTTACCTACTCTTTATAAGGGTAGTAGGTATAGGTCTTCTGCTAAATATCCCGCCTTTTTCTTTACCCATCTTGCTATAGTCTAAAGGCCCTTATTATAGGGGATGCTTAGGTTAGTAGTGTGTTTGTTTATAAACTGTCTCTAGTTATTTCTTGCTTCTGAATTAGCGAAGTTAGACCATATAGAACTTTTGGAGCTCTTGCTGCACCCGGCCTAAAAAGACCAAACCAACCAAAAGAACCCTGAAAAACACCCTAATAATCCCCTAAGATGCATGCATTACAGGGGAGGCATAGGTGGAACGACGGTGGTACGCAGTCGCGTGCGACCGCCAGACCCATACCCAATAATGGCCCCCCATAATAACAATAAGGACAGGCGAATACCACACCAGAAAGTGGAAATACCCTAATTAAGAAGGTATCTAATAAAATATAAAACCTTTTAAATGCATCTAGTATCCGGAACTATAGGGGAGTATCTATTAGCTATTATAAACTAATATAGCTAGCAGAATAGCTCCAGTCTAGCAAACCTTAGGTGCCCCTCCAGTAAACCCTTAATTAAATCCTCCAACGGCTAAACAAAATTAAAGATAAACAAAACCCCCCCCTATAGGCAAACCGCACCTAGGCCGCCGTAGCTATGCTCCTATAGCATAGGGAACCTACCCCCCTAAAGATAATAACCAGGCATATAATTATAATATAACCAAATATAGAAAAGGCAGAGGAACTTAGGGGACAATTAGAAATAGAAGTTCTTATAGAGATTTATAAGGAGGTTTACAACACCGTCACAGTCTAATACCTTAGGAGTAGAGATATTAGAGTCACCCTAAAGGACTAACAGGTAAAGAAACGGGCCGTAAGGATAGGGGATAGGCTAGAAGAGCGTATTGGTATAAAAGTGCTTTATGAAGATTACCCAATTAAAGTCCTGTTGGTTCCTATAAGCCTTAGGGTAGAAAGGGGACGCTAGGCAAACAATACAGTAACTATATAGGAGATAGTAAAACAAACAGAACGCCTTATACCAGGACTTATAATTACCTGGATCCAATGGCTTTAATAGGAAAATATAAACTAAGCATATAATAAGAACAATGAGAGGATATAAGGGGCGCTAGAGACTTACTAGGGAAATAATAGATAAATATATGGCTCCCTTATTGTCAGCGTATATATACCAGGAATGCAAAAACTCTTTATCCAAAAAGGAATAATTATAAATAGCCTTATATATAACACAAGGCTCTATAACCACAGACTATGCCTAGAACGATATTATTACTATACATAATAGGGACATACCCAATCCACATACGCAGCATAGGTATGCTGCGGCTACTGTACAGGCCCCTATAATACAAAACAATATACAAATTAAGACTAAATAAAATGCGCGAACTATTACCAAAGCACACATAAGGCGTGGGAGAGAGAAGACTGCATTAAATACAGAAGATGGAAGGAAAGGGCTTAACAGCTATGGGAATAACTACACGCTAGGTCATATAAATAGAAACAATAGGTAATAAGCTAGGGGGACACAGGTGTCTTTTTAGCATTTCCTACCTTTAATACTAGGGGGCTAAGCCAGCCATCCCAAGCCTTAACGGGCCAAAAGTAATACCGCGTAATATTACTAGACCAAATAGGGACATAAGGGACATATAGGACATAAGGGAGAGGACGCCCAGTAGGAAGACCCCTATAGACAGCTATAGTAAGTTTAAGGCCGGGATAATTAAGAATTAGATTTAACGCGGTAAATATAACACACGCAGCTAGCTCATAAGGGGCATATAGCCAACCGGCGAGAATGGGGGAAGAACCAAAGGCAATAACAGACTTAGATTTAGAAAGGCTAGTAGGAACATAAGATATAGGAATGGAAAGCTCTATATAAAATAAGTAGTGGCCAGGGAGCAAATATAGGAAATAGAAGTTCTAAATATTTTTAAGAAAGTGGAAATAGAAAAAGTAAGGAGCAAAGGAGAGGCAAAGGACCCCTACTAGGGGTCCGCTACTTAACCATTATATAGTACAACTGCGGCAATACGAACCACTATCTAGTAAGGCCCCTACTAGACAGTCTAGACCTAGAGAAACACCATATTCTTACCATATAAGAGCTGTATTATAATACCTATATATAATTAATATACTACCCCTAAGGATTCTAGCTCCTGTATAAACCAAAAGCAGCCATATGCGTATGCTTTATAATTAGCAAAAATATCAGCCTTGCCTTATAGTTATAGCAGGCAGTTAACCCAGATATTATAGTTATAACCATCTAGATATATAGGGGACTAGTACAAATTATTAATATCTATAACCCTAGGGTTAAAGGGGTAGCATAAACAGAGAACATTATATCTGTAATAAGCTTGCTAGAAACTAAACACATAGAGTCTATTCTACTAGGAGACATAAACCTCTACCACCTATAGTAGGGGGGCATCTATATTGCTACTAATTAACAGGCAGAGTGCCTACTAAGAGCTATAGATAACGGGGGCCTTAAGCTAGCTACCCCCTTAGGTGTAATTATATGGTAATAGGGCACCGCCAAAAGTATAATTAACCTTACAATTATGGACGAAAACCTATACTAGAGACTCAAAAGGTGCTCCCTTAAAGAAGAATAGGCACTTACCTTAGACCATATCCCTATCCAGATATAACTAGATCTGGACATTAAGGCGCAACCAAATAGCAAAAGATACGCAATAAGGAAGCTTAATGTAGATAGCTTCCTTAATATAATTAAACAATAACTCTAAGACTTAGGAGAAATCCACCTAATACCAAATAAGTAAGGCTTATTAGCTACCCCCAAGGAAATTAATTAAAGACTAGAAAGGATCCAGGCAGTAATTAAAAGTGGGCTAAAAGAGCACTGCCCAGTTTTAAAACCAGGCCCCTATACGTAACATATATGGTCCGCACAGTGCGCGGCCCTTATAGCCGGCCAATAACAAGCAAGGAGGAAATACATAAGCAGCCATAATTCTAAGGATAAGAGACAATATAAAGATATAAGAAACTAGCTAAAGAATACCCTAAGAAAAGAAGCAAGGAATAACTAGAGATAGTTTATAAATAAACACACTACTAACCTAAGTCTCCCCTATAATAAGGGCCTTTAGACTATAGTAAAATGGGTAAAGAAAAAGGTAGGACGCCTAGTAGAAGATCTACACCTACTACCCCTATAAAGAGTAGGCGAACTATAGGCCATAAGTAATAATAATAAGAAGGTAAAGATCCTTATAGAAAGATTTTTCCCTTAACTAGCTCCAGCAGACCTTAGCGATATTACTAGTGAAACACTAGTGACTCGCCTAAGGGTTAACAGCGACATAATAACTAAAGAAATGGCCAGAACCATTAGCCGCCTCTTAAATAATATAGCACCAGGACTAGATGGGATCCTAAATAAAGCCCTAAAGACCTATAGACCACTTATAGCACCTTAGCTTATAGATATAGCTAGAGTATACTTTGCAATAGGCTATTACCCGTAACTTGGAAGATCCATAACGACGGTTATCTTATAAAAAGAAGGTAAAGTAGACTACTTAATCCCAGGAAGCTACCGCCCTATTGCCTTAGAAAACACCCTAAGCAAGATCTTAGAAAAGGTTATAGCGGACTA
>Ga0307507_10011054_pt1 | contig 11483 bp, 9 predicted proteins | sample 7_EM_MG_FD_207223 | JGI IMG/M metagenome (GOLD analysis project Ga0307507, IMG submission 207223) | Populus trichocarpa ectomycorrhiza microbial communities from riparian zone in the Pacific Northwest, United States - 7_EM | ecosystem: Host-associated > Plants > Roots > Unclassified | place...
TAGAAGCTGTTTGAAGGCTCCTTTTGTGGTCAATGTACTCATCATAGTAAACATCAGTAGCTGGTGGAGAATTTGTAGTAAAGAACTTGGACTCTCCAACAAGGACAAAGATTATAAGGTTGCCAACAATGAAAATGAACTTGGGGCTGAGGAAAACTGAACCTAGTTTTGGAGGAGAGCCAAAGAGAAAGAGCTTCACGGAATCAAATAGGCAGGGAAACCAGAAAGGGCTAGAACAGAAAAGAGTACAGGCCAAGACAATCAAAGAATACAGGAAAAAATTGTCAAGAAGTTGATGCTTCTTGGACTTGTTAACTGCACGAATCTCTCTTAGCTTAATGAGATCCATTTCTTGATTTTGTTTAGAATACAGAAGAGGGTTTAGTTGGGGTTATAAGGTCACCAGGAATTCACTCTATCCTTTAGGAAAGGAATAGATGCAATTCCGAGAAAGAATTCAGAGGCAAATTTTAAAAGACCACTAAAGAGAACTGCCATCTGACTGAACACAAGGCATTGTAAACATGGAATTATATAGAAGAGGAAAGGAGGTTGATTTGGTAAAATTCAAACACAGGCTACTTTTACTCTACTTTGGAATGGTTATATGACTTTATGAAAAGCTGTGAGAGATTGATTAGTGCTTATTGGCTACTTTTTTCTTTTGGCTTCCTGCTTTTCTGTATTTTATGATATGCTGATATATAACGAACTCTTGGAATAATTATTAAGGTAATCTGTGTAAACTGTGAACATTCTCCTTTCCTTTCTACTTACATGAAAGAGTGAAAATGTTTTCTTACTTGATTTTTGTTGCCTGGCATCAACTGACAAACTTTAGCTTAGTGGTTTTAACTTGGAGGGATAGGAAAGTGTTTAATGTTGCAAGAACATCAGAAATAGAAAACCAAGAATGGCTGCTTAGGATCAAGGTCCAGTGTACCTTATAATTAACAAAGTGAATGAGGAAAAATCTATGCCTATTAGACGAGCCTCATACTGTCTTTGGAGATTTGCTTTAATAATTTCATTAATACATCATTTCTGTATTATTTGGTGAAGTCATGGTGAGACTTGATAGTGCTGGGAACCAATTTTTTTTTTCCCCGAATGTTGAGAGAGAGTAACACCTAGCACGTTAATGTAGGAAGTCCACTTAAAAAAAAGCGTTAGATCTTTTTCTTTCCTGAGTGCTCAGTGGAAGCGAAGTGGGAGGTTTGCTTAAAGCATGTGCTAAGCTTTTCCTTGCATAATTCTACTAGCAGAAGGCACATTGTTGAGTGGAGCAAAAAAGGGAAGCTGGTATAGGACCTGGGAAGTGGGGCATTTTTTAAGTTACTGGCAGAAAAGGGGATTGTTTGGATATATCATCTGAACGCCCATATATCCACACAGAATATGAAGCTTGGTTATGATATTAAGGGCTTGGTTGGGATTATGGAAACCTTTAATGAAAATAGAGAGAGGCCCTTTTTGAATAACAACAATATGATATTAATAGATGTAGTCTCTGTTTGTATTTCTTCATTTTGATGTAAGCAAAACTCGAAAACAGATGAACAAGATATTGGCTGTTGGCTACCACAGTAGTTTGTCTGTCTTCTGATAAACAAATTGCAATATTTAGCATCCTCTTGCACACACTTCTCTAGCTTATTGTCCACTGAACAGGGTAAAAAAATTGCATGCTCCCTGTCTTGGTAAAACTACTATGATATGCATCCATATCATTGGTAATCTAAACTTAGTTAAATAATATATGTTGAAGGTAGAAAAGGTTGTGCATTGATTTCCTGGCAAAAAACTGGACCAATTACTTTAACCGAAAATTCTAACATTTTTACCTCCTTGTGTCCAGTGAGATTTTTCTTTTTGCTTAGCAGCAACAGGATTGAGGTATGGCGGATCGCAGTCAACATGTATACTTTTACTGATATCTTGCAACATAAAGAAAGACATGTGGTGTATCAACAAGTGATTAATGATGGTTAAATAATTCTTATATTGGATCAGGATGAATACGTGTGGTGTATCTCAAGTAAACATTTTTTAAGCAAACAAGCGTGCAATCTCTCTTCAAAGTTTAGTCATTCAAGTAGCTTTATTAGGTGGTGAAAGCTCCAAGGCTCCTTTAGATGCATCTAGAGGAGCTATATTTGCAATTGCTTTCGATGAGGTAACTAAGCATTATTGATTTTCTCTAGACAGACGTTCCATTCCTTGAAATTCTGAAGTAAATAAGTAAATATTACCTGTTTTTAGTCTTACCTTTTAATATCTCATCACGGGCACAAACAATGGAGTTTCCCTTATTGATCCTTTTTTTTTTGTGGGTGCGTGTAAAGATTGATAGGACAGGAATGCTTTTGCTAAAGCTAAGATTTCCTGATTTCACCACAGGATTCAAATAATTTAAAATCTTGAGTTTCTGGCTTGTTTAAGTGAGGGAGAAAAAGGAGAGAATGGCCCATCTGTGGATTAGAATCTCTGCATTTTAAGGTCACTGGTTTCCTCTACCTGTTTTTGAAACAAAAGAGATCGAGAACATTACTACATGCCTAAACTCTGTATCTGTCAGCTACAGGTGGGCACGAGGTACAAATGGAGTGTGTAAAAGTGGCTTTTATTCAATTATTCTAATAGAGCATATGAAGATTTATGCCTTATTATATAGTTTTGTGGAAGAGATGAAACTTCAGGGAAATGGCCCAAAAGGAAAGGTTTGGTAAAGCATGATTGTTTATCAACCATTGTACTCTTAACTCGATACCTTAATGCTTAAACAAAGAAAAATATCTGAAGTGCCTAAGCACATGGTCTTGCTAATCATAAAGTGAAGAACAACTGGAGATGAAGCTTTCTTGGCTTTCGGAAAAAAAATTAGAGACCTTTTAATGGGCATGGATGTGTACATAAACGAATGTACGTATCTGTACTCCACAGTACAAGCACTCTTATACCTTCCTTTGAGGGAAATCTAATTACACAAACACAAGCTAAGTATTGAGACAAAGAGGCAATTAAGGGGAAGTTTGCTACAGGTTGAAAGACATTATTGATGTATAAAGTTAGAAGAAGCCGACCTTGCACTTTTTTTCACATGTAGAAGAATCATTGATGCCCTATGGCACACAAGGAGCCAACAGAAATGCGAGTTCTCATTTCTGCGTGCAGGCTTTCACAATTTGATTACTGATTTTGCTTATCAGTCTTAACATTTTTTAGTCTCAAATGGTACTTGTATGATTCTTGTTCTTCATATTTATATAACAAGTTGCTCGTAGAGATTTTCTTTTGAACATGCTGCTTTGTACAATTAGTTTTAGAGATAGAGTTATGCTCCGAGGGTCCAACTAATTTATGATTCTCCTCAGATGTGCGAAGCAGTAGTGAACTGCAGCTCTGGAGTTTGCCCAGCTGAGAATACCTGGGAATCGGCAATATGGTCCTGTACAAGATCTCAGGTTCTACTCTTTTCAGGTGCAAACAATTTCATGAGATCATCAGACTTGAACAAATCCTATAAATTAACCATGGTGTACTTGTATAAAACTCATTGTCGAGAGCCTGTTCTTCCCCGGAATCAGTCAGGCCTTGGCCCATATACTTAGTGCTAATTCAAAAAGGTGATCAAATGCCACCATCAGTCACATTTATGTAGACCACACAAATTGGAGAAGAGATGGAGCAGTAAATTCAGAGTATTCATTAATATTCTCCATCAGAATGTCAAAGCCACCATGTTTTTATGATTAGTCTAGACGAACAGTACACCCATTTTTACTACCAAAAATATTTTCCATCATTTGGTGCACTATTTTTCTGATCAAGGGTTTGATTTATTAAGAGAAAATTATGATGTTTAAGATATATATGCATAATGGCAAATTTGCAATAAACATTAATTTTTGATGGAATGATGTGATAAACAGTTATAAATTACAGAATATTAATTGAAATTAACATAGAAATATAGATAACACATTGTAATATTAAAAAAAAAAAAATAGAATACTGAAGGTGCTAAAAACATTATAGCATAGGTTGTCTTCGGTTCAAATCCTTAAAGCTGAACCAACCAAACCCATAACCATGTTTATGATCTGGAGGCTCAAACCTCTGCAACGGAAATTTTCGGGAGCCCATTTAGTGTAAACCGTGTCTCGGCAGGGAGCCCGTGTGTTAGAGATTGTATTAAGTGTTATTTTTTAATATGTTTTTTATTTGAAAATATATTAAAAAAATATTTTTAATATAACACATCAAAATAATTCAAAAATATAAAAATAAATTTTAAAACAGGCACTAAATTTCAAAAAGATGGCAATAAGAAAGTCAAATAAATTTACCTATTAATTTAGATATGAGATTATTCGTTCAAAGAAAATTGTGCAACGAAAATAAAAAAACTCATGATATACCAATTCGAAAATACATTTAAAATTACTTGCCATATACTCTCTCCATTGAATCCTTAACAAATCAAGAACTTGGTATTTGGTTGTACCAAAATTTAATTCATTGGTTGCCCTAATAAATGAATGAAATTATTTTTACTTTTTAGCTAAATCATCTTTTCTCAGTTTGGCATGATTAGGTGTATGAATAGAAAAGAGCATTGGGGTGTGACTTCAAAATATCTTCATTTGTTCCACGCAAACTCTTCTTTTTCCCTCCCTGAATCATGTGTGAACGTCATCATTTGATGCCAATTACTTGGCCAGGAGAGGATTAATTAACTTTACTAATTAATCCCACCCCCATAATTAAGATGGTAAACACCTAAGATTGAAGAGAAAGTAGGCAGAGCATCATCGTCGAGGGGACAAATATTACCATCAAACACCACATACATTTTCAACATATCGAATTAACATAAGTATATGATAGGAAAGTCACGACATTCAAACTTGTAGATGGGTTAAAGATTTACAAGCACCAAAGTGAGGGCAGAGAAGCGAAGATCCCTACATGGGTTAAAGATCCCTACGAGGGTTAAAAGATCCCTCAAAATCCAGCTGCCGACGATGTCTTATCTATGTCTCCTCTTCTAATTATTTTTTCTCCCCTCTTCAGTAAGCCTCATGTTCTCCCTGTCCATGGACGATTCATTGTAAATCATTAGAATCCCATGAAAAATCTGCATCGATCTATTCTTTTCGAACAAAGATATCGAACTACATAAAGGGCCTCCGAATTTGTGGCTTATGGAAATATTATATGGTACAAGCAGATTGATTTACTTACTTAATCGGGGGTTGCGAACTGAACAGACTTCTTCTTGCCTTTGCCACCACTACCGCTGGCAATGGGGGGCTCGGGATGGGAAAACTGATGATCTTGTACCCCTATAAATTTCGTGATATGCTCTCTCACATACCTTTCATAAACGAAAGCTGCCCCCTTGAACTGTGGTAGAACCAACCATGCTGCCAACACCAGTTTCAAAGAGTACCATATGGGAATCCTACAATAACACAGTCGGAGCCCCATTAACTAGAGATTATAGACTCTAGATTCAAGAGGAGAAAAAGAATTCATAACTGCTAATTAAAATGCCAAAAAAGAAAATCTGGAAACAAAACTTTCTTAATTTACCACTCTAAAAGGGACTGGAGCAGCATCTCTGTAAGAGTAAGAAATGAATATAAGATCCAATAAGCAAGCCACTGCTTATCATCCTCTCTCGATGGACTCTCTATAGCAACCACTGATGCATACCTATTTACCAAAAGAACAATTAGATAGATTGAAAATTTGGTGTGCACACACCCTACGAGAAACAAAAGAGCACAAACAAAACAAAAAAGTTCCAAACTTCTGGAAATGGTTCAGATTCTCACAAGGGGTATAGCAACATCAACACTGGCCTGCGAGTTATTAAACAAACATCAATCAGATCAACCAAATTATTAAGTCCTAAAAACAAAGAAAGGAAGGAATATCTTGGGATCACTCAATATTTACCCAGATATTGTATGAACGTGAGTGAGAAAAGTCAATAAACGACCCATATTTGCTGGTCTCGCTCTTCCTGTTAGTTTTCTTAGCGACAAGAGACACCAAAGGAACTGTGAGAAAGGCTTGAAAGTCAGTACCGAAAGGAGAGTGAAGTTGAAACCAATAAATGACAATGATAAGTGGCTCAAGACTTGAAAGTGAAGGGACCGCTTATATTGTGTCCTTTTTTTATTTTTTTTTAAATATATTAAATTAATTATTTTAAAAAATATCCTATATCGCAATCCAAAAAGCGCTACACCGTCAAATTGGTATTGGTCGTTATTTAAAGTTATGGCGCGTGCAGGAACATGTTGCATTTCAATCCTAAAATTCACAATCTTTATTACTTTAATCACATATCTTGTTATATAAAATTATTTTAAGAGAAACCTCATAAAAATCTCCTGAGTTTTTTCAAGATTCGCTACTTTTGGTAGTATGGTGCAGCCCCTTTTTTCAAAGAATTTTGTAAATTATTTTTTGTCTAAAAAAAATTAAATTAATTATTTTAAATTATTTTTTATGATTTTTATATGCCGATATAATAAAAAAATTAAACACTCTATGCCATATTATCGAACACCCATTTGAATCTTTAAACAATGGCTTATAACCCTTAAAATAATTCAAGATTCTCAAATAAGATTTTTTCTAGCAAAATACTTCACATATGCTTAATGAAAACGTTGTATTTCTTACAAAATGATATATTTTATAAGGGGAAAAGGTAAATTTTGGATTTAATTCACTAGCGAGTTTGGATGGAGAGGCTAAAAAATTGGGAAGTTCGAAAGCCTTAGGGGCCCAATTGATATAAAAACTTCTTTGGAAACTCAATCAAGACTACCTATATAATTGGGGGACGTTTCTGAGGTTTCCCAGGTTCTTAATGGGTTTTGTCCCCTCCCAACCAGATCCACGTGGCATGTTTTTGAAGATTAAGGTCGGTGACACGTGCCATCAGGGATAGGGTCCATAATATATATGTCGACATGATCTACTTTTGTAATATTTTCACAGGCGGGTAGATAAAGACAAATGTTGGAAGATTTGTGAAGGCTGGTAATAATAATTTTTTTTAAAGTGAAAATCTGAATTAGCTTGTAAGTCTGGATTAATTTCATGAATTTTAAACTTGATCACTATGTAAATTTTTAGAGAATTTAAATTTGTAATTATTAAAATATAAATTTAAAATATAACCAATTAAACTATCCAAACTATCCTTACCCGGCTTTCCGGGTGAACCGTTTCACTCTACTCTATATTTCCACCAATAACAAATAATAATAATAATAAAAAAAAAGTTACCAAACTTAGCCTGTTAAATGGTGTTGGGCCAAAAACATGAGGAACGATTGATTTAGGAAAAAAAAAAACAAATGGGTTCAAATGCAATGATTATGGGCAGAGAGAGCAGGCCCAGTTCATGTTCTTTCAAATCCGCCAAGAAATCATTTTGTCAAATGTCAACGTCATCTATACTGGGTTTTAGACTTTGTGGTTGAACCAATGAAAAGCAGCTGAATGTATGCAAGTTGTCGACTGACCTTTTCTGGCCAAGAAGCAATTCAACCACCCCACCAATCTTCAAGGAAGAATAATACCTATATGATAGTTTTCAAACATTAGTCCAGATCGATTAAGAAAGCAAAAGGCATTGAGATAATTAAAAACTAGCAGAGCCACTAAAACTAAGCAAACACCACCATTCAAATCCCTATACATTTGCGTGTGAGCTAGCATTAGAGAATATTCCGATTATTAAAGTAGTTGAGCTGCTAATTAATCTCGTTTCCTCTTTTACTAATGCTTGTCCCCTGTGTTGGAGGGAAGTTTCTTCCGATCTTTCGTCTTGGCTTCTTGTTTGAATCTTTGTACATAAACACGTGGTTAGACCACCAAATACTTTGAAAACTTTCCCTTCTAGGAATTAACCAACCTGAGCCAGAAGCTTCACCCACTTGCCTTTTTCGAACCTGAAATTCTTTTTGGGCTCTGATGTGCTTGTGTTCAATGAATGATTACTTAGCAATGGCATCAATGGCGACAAAGGGCGCGGCTGGATTATATTTTCCAGGGAATTTGCACAAGGTAGAGAAAAAGAATAATGTGACGGTATTGGCCAAGGCAGGATTTCCTTGTTCTTGGCACATGATCACACCGAAAAAACGAAGCTTTTACGCCATAGCAAGTGCCGGTAATCCTCCAAGCCTGGACATTACAAATGGGAAAAAGGTGAATGGGATTCATGTGAGGGAGACTCCATCTCCTTACATAAGCAATACGAATGCCGGTGGGTTGGCAATCCATAGCAATGTTGCTGAACCTCACACATATTTGCTTGGGAGGTTTGTGGAGGATAGGCTGATTTATAGGCAGACGTTCAGTATCAGATCTTATGAGATTGGACCTGACAAAACCGCCACAATGGAAACATTAATGAATCTCCTTCAGGTTAGTTGGCTAATTTTATTTTTTTTATCCTATTGAGGTCATGGATTTACATTTTTCCAGCAAAGATCCTAGATAATCTGTGCAACATTCCTTTTCAATTCCAGCATTTGCTGTCTATAATGCAATTTGAGTTCACAGTATCCAAGCATTGACCTGCTAAATTAACACCAAGGACGATTTTCTTTTTATTTTCTTTTCATCATTCTGCAGCCTAAGTTCGATAAAATGGGCTCAACTAATTGTCAAACGAAAAAAGCATGTTCTTGAAAAGTTTTTCATCAATGACATTAAATTTAAGTGCTGATTAATGAAGTTTGAATGATTGATTCATGTATCAAACTAGTGATTGGATTCCATATATGTGCGTGACTGTAGGAAACTGCACTGAATCATGTGACAAGCTCAGGACTAGCTGGAAATGGCTTCGGTGCTACCCGAGAGATGAGCCTCAGGAAACTTATTTGGGTAGTCACTCGCATTCACGTTCAAGTACAGCGATACAGCTGCTGGTATGTTATCTTCTTGTAGTCCCAAACGCATCTTAATCATGTTTAAAGGAAAGATCATAATAGAAAATTTCGTAAATACACGAACGTGAACAAGGTCTGAATTCTTTCAACATGTTCAATAGTCTACAGCAGACTTCCTAAGTTAATTCCTTACGTTTCTATCATTTGAACATACTTTTTTGGACAATTCATTGTGACAGGGGAGACGTTGTCGAGATCGATACATGGGTAGATGCAACCGGGAAGAATGGTATGCGCAGGGACTGGATAATTCGAGACTACAACACCAAAGAGATCATAACAAGAGCAACAAGGTTTGGCATGTCTATGTTAAAGCGCTAATGAACGATTGTTATCTACTCTTGGTAGTACTTAACTCCTATTATTAACTATCTCAATTCAGCACATGGGTGATCATGAATAGAGAAACAAGAAAGCTATCCAAAATCCCAGATGAAGTCAGGGAAGAATTGGTACCATTCTACATAAACAGGCTTTCGATTGCTGCTGAACACAATGATGTTGAGAAAATTGATAAGCTTAACAATGAAACAGCAGGGAGAATTCGATCCGGCTTAGCTGTAAGTGGAAACAATTTGGAATTGTAATTCGTACCCTTTATTGCCAATCTATTTTCTGGTCCAAATAATTTTGTTTCTCAAGCTATCTTGGTCTATTAATCCCTGGAATCATTCATTATGCAGCCAAGATGGAGTGATATGGATGCCAACCAACATATAAATAATGTCAAATACATTGGATGGATTCTGGAGGTAAGACATGAAAGTCCTCACGCCACACACAAATTCAATTGTTTGAATAGAATTGCCATTAAATGAGCAGCAAAAAGAATTACCATTTACTGATTTTTTTTTTATTTTGTTGTGAGCACAGAGTGTGCCAATGCATGTCCTGGAACATTACAATATGACAAGCATGACCCTTGAGTATCGACGAGAGTGTCGACAATCAAATCTGCTCGAATCCTTAACAAGCACGAGCGAAGATTCAAACAGCGGTTCCAGTAATCGCAAAGCAGGCATGGAATACACGCATCTGCTGCGTATGCAATCAGACAAGGCAGAGATAGTTCGTGCAAGAACGGAATGGAAATCCAAATTAAAGCACAAGTGATGTTATTTCGTGTATGTTCAAACACTGCTATAGGCAGCTCATGCTCTCTCTTTATTTATTTATTTTTTATTTATTTTACTTCCTTCTTGTGTAAACCACCCATTTGTTGCTTTCTTTGGTGTTACGAGCTCATGTTTATTGACTGTGAATAAAAACTACAAGCATTGTGCTTCCAACCATTTATTTCTTTAATTATAGCATTGCATAAACTATAGTATCGAGATTAATTTCAATTTTTCAATCCGGCTAAAGATGGATTATTTTCTTGGGACTAGAAGGTTAATGAGGAGTTTAATTAGTTTTCATAACCCAATATGATGATTGAAGGACAGGAAGGTTGTGGAGACACAAGATTCACGTCACATATTACATATATATTACGTACTAACTTTTAATTCATTACTTTTTTTATAAGAAATTGAGCACATCCAAAGGTCATGTTATTGAATTTTTTTTTAATTTTATTATTGAACTTTAATTTATATTATTTTGTTAGACTTTTATTATTTAGAGGGTTACAAATTCAAATTTAGTTCTGATTATAGTTTTGAAATTATTGTTAGTTTTGATAAATTAATAAAATTAAGTTTCAAAGTTACATACATCTCCTCCTCCCTTTTCCTTCTCTTTTCTTCTCCTGCAACTTTTCTTCTTCTTCTTCTTCTTCTTCTTCTTCTTTCTCTCCTTTCTTTCTTCCCCTTCATTTTTACTTCTCCTCAAATCTCTCTTATATACCTTTAATCATCAGCTATTCTTCACGTTTTACAATAAAACATCATAAGAAGGATTACAACAAAACGATATGCAAGAAGTTGTGAGTCCGATTAGTATATTAAGTGAAGTCTCAACATTAAAATGCAGAAATTTGGCTCAAACTCTTTGAGCATTACATTACTTTGAATCACTCACTCTCTGTTTTCTCATTTGATTCTTACGTTGTAAGAATTAGCAGGTTGACGATTTTACTGGATATATAACGCAGTTAGCATTCATATATCAGGAGTGTTTGGAAATGTGATAGTGATTGTTTTTTAAAATGTTTTTTGTTTGGAAATATATCAAAATAATATTTTTTTTATATCAGCATATCAAAACAATTTAAAAACGCTAAAAAATATTAAATTAAAAAAAATAATTTTTTTCAAAAACATTTTTGAAATACAAAAAACAAACTGACTCTGAAAGTAAAACACACTGCTACATTACATGTGTTTGGAACATATCTCCTTGCAATTGAATTCAATAAATAAATAAGAAATTGTTTTATTAATTTCTTATACAACTCTTCTTTTGTCCATCTTCCTTTCAGTTATTAATAATCAAATAGAAGTATAGCGGTTAAATCTAGCTTAGTCTAGTATCTAATTTAGGTCAAGTTTA